>Ga0187864_10000278_pt1 | contig 57848 bp, 58 predicted proteins | sample June2016WEW_11_4_FD_132985 | JGI IMG/M metagenome (GOLD analysis project Ga0187864, IMG submission 132985) | Peatland microbial communities from SPRUCE experiment site at the Marcell Experimental Forest, Minnesota, USA - June2016WEW_11_40 | ecosystem: Environmental > Terrestrial > Soil >...
GAGTATCTGCGCATTCCCCGTCGACTCCACCTTCCGGAGCGCGTAGACCATATCCTCGGGTGCGAGGAACTGGCCTTTCTTGATATTGACCACCCTGCCCGTTTTTCCGCACGCCGTGAGCAGGTCGGTCTGCCTGGAGAGGAGCGCCGGCACCTGGATGACATCGACCACGTCCGCCGCGAGGGCTGCTTCACGGGGTGAATGCACGTCCGTGAGCACGGGCACGCCGAAATAGTCCTTCACGTCCTTGAGGATTTTCAGGCCCTCCTCGATCCCGGGCCCCCTGTAACCCTCGATAGACGTCCTGTTTGCCTTGTCGTAGGAAGATTTGAAGATGAAGGGGATGTGGAGCCTCAACGTGATGGCGGCAAGCTTTTCCGCTGCGGCGAGGGTGACATCCCTGGTCTCGATCACGCAGGGTCCGCCGATGAACGTAAAAGGCTTCCCGTCCACCGGATGGCCCCCCACCTTCACTTGTTTCGGCATTTGGCTTTATCCTGCCTGTATTTCAGCGAGGCCTTGATGAACTCCCGGAAAAGAGGATGGGGGTTGAAAGGCTTCGACTTGAACTCCGGGTGGAACTGGCACCCCAAAAACCACGGATGGTCGCGCAGCTCGACGATCTCCACCAGCGTCTCGTCCGGCGAGATGCCGGTGATCTCTATGCCGCACCTTTCGAGTCCCTCCCTGTAGCGCATGTTAAATTCATAGCGATGGCGGTGTCTCTCGTGGATCAGCTCCTGGTTGTAAGCCCTGAAGGCATTGCTCCCGGCTTTTAGCTTGCACGGGTACGCGCCTAGCCGCATGGTGCCGCCTTTGTCGGACGCCTCACTCCTTGTCTGAAGGCGCTCGTCACGGTCGACCCACTCCTCCATGAGGTAAATGACGGGGCAGTCGGTCTCTTCGCGGAACTCGGTGCTGTGGGCGTTCTTGAGCTTGCCTAGGTTCCTCGCGGTCTCTATCACCGCGAGCTGCATGCCGAGACAAATGCCGAAATAGGGGATGTTGTTCTCCCTGGCATAGGTGACGGCGTTGATCTTCCCCTCGATGCCCCTCGACCCGAAGCCCCCGGGCACCAGTATGCCGTCCACGTCGCCGAGGTGCCTCGCCACGTCCTTTTCCAGGTCTTCCGAATCGACATAGCGGATATTGACTTTGCAGTTGTTGGCGATGCCCCCGTGGGTCAGCGCCTCGTTGAGGCTCTTGTAGGAATCGGTCAGCTTCACGTATTTCCCGACCATGGCGATCTCGACCTGCTTTTTCGGGGCCGCGATGGCATCGACGATATGCTGCCACTCGCTCAGGTCGGGCTTCTTGGCCCAGATGTTGAGCATCTGAGTGATCTTCTCGTCGAGGCCCTCCCTGTTGAACGCAAGGGGCACGGCGTAGATGGTGTCCACGTCTTTCGCCGTAATGACCGCATCCTTCTCGACGTTGCAGAAGAGGGCTATCTTGTCCTTCAGCGCCGCAGGCAGGAACTCCTCCGTCCTGCACAGCAGAATGTCCGGCTGGATGCCGATCTCGCGCAACTCCTTGACGCTGTGCTGGGTCGGCTTCGTCTTCATCTCCCCCGCCGTCTTGATAAAAGGCACAAGGGTGAGGTGGATGAAAAGCGCATTCTCCTTGCCAAGGTCATTCCTGAGCTGGCGGATCGCCTCGAGGAAGGGGAGACTCTCGATATCGCCTACCGTCCCGCCTATCTCCACGATCACGATATCGATCCTCTCATCGACGTCGAGGATCATCGACTTTATCGCGTCGGTAATGTGCGGTATCACCTGCACTGTCCCACCCAGGTACTCGCCCCTCCGCTCCTTCGCTATCACGGAATCGTACACCTGCCCCGTGGTGAAGTTGCTCTTCTTCGAGATCACGGCGTTGGTAAAGCGCTCATAGTGGCCCAGATCGAGGTCGGTCTCCGCCCCGTCTTCGGTGACGTACACCTCTCCGTGCTGGAAGGGGTTCATGGTCCCCGGGTCCACGTTGATGTACGGGTCGAGCTTCTTGAGCGTCACCGTAAGCCCCCTCGATTCGAGAAGCGCGCCGATGGAGGCGGAAGCGAGGCCCTTGCCAAGGGAGGATACCACGCCGCCTGTGACGAATATAAACTTTTGTCTCATGATTGCGACCCCTTCAGAAAGAACGTGATCAACTGCTCGCCGGTAAGCACCCTGCCGCCGCATCGCTCATCGTAGGCGCCTCCCGGACCTTGCCTTTGCCCCTTTTGAAAAACAGCGAACGGTACGGGGCACGCGTAATGGGTCCTCATGGAGAGGGGGGTTGCGTGGTCCGTCGCGATCAGGAGACGGACATCGCTGCCGATCCTTTCGAGCAGATAGCCCACGACCTTCTCGTCTATCTGTTCTATGGCCTTTATCTTGTCGGGGAGGCTCCCCGCGTGCGACGCCTCGTCAGGCGCCTCCACGTGGATGTAAACGATATCGTGCCGGTCGAGCAGCTCCAGGCCTTTTCGGGCCTTGGCAGCGTAATCGGTATCGAGATATCCTGTCGCCCCCTCCACGCGCGGCGTCTCGAAGCCCGCCAACGCCCCGATGCCCTTTACCAGGTCGACCGCGGCCACCACCGCCCCGTCGGCCCCGTATTTCTCCCGGAAGGCGGGGAAAGAGGGTTTTTTGCCCTGGCCCCAGAGCCAGATGCTGTTTGCCGGATATACACCCCGCTCTATCCGGTCCCTGTTGACCCGATGCGCTTTCAGGAATATCTGCGAGTCGCTCATGAGCTTGATGATAGCCGGCGACCCTATCCCTGCGGGCATATGGTCGATCACCTCTTTGCCGAGTATGTCATGGGGAGGGGTTGTGACCATGTCCGCGAACCCGCCCTTCCAGACCATGAGGTGGCGGTAGCCGACGCCGGCGTAAAACCCGAATTCCTTGCCTCCGACCGCATTGCCGAAGTCCTCGATGAGGACCCTCGCTTCCTCAGACGTGATCTGTCCCGCGCTGTAGTCGCCCATAAAGACCTTCGGCGCCCTCACGTCGAGGTAGACGAGGTTGCACCGAAACGCGACGTCCCCTTCCTCGAGGGCGACCCCCATGCCGTATGCCTCTATGGGGGCGCGGCCCGTATAGTACTTTTCAGGGTCATAGCCGAAGAGCGACATGCAGGCGACGTCGCTGCCCGGAGAAAAACCCGGAGGCACGGTAATCACCTGTCCGCAAAACCCCTCGTGGCTGATCCTGTCGATGGCCGGCTTCCTCGCGGCCATGAGCGGGGTCCGCCCGCCTAATTCCGCAAGCGTAAAATCGGCCATCCCATCGCCGATAATCACCAGGTATTTCATAGATCAGCTCCAATGCGGACCCCGGGTAGAAGCTTTGAAATAATTGGTCCGGTGTTGTTTGCCGTCATTCCGGCGGACGCCGGAATCCAGTAATTTAAACAGGTTATGAATAGCCTGGACCCCGGTGTCCGCCGGGGTGACGACTGAAATGGTATTATTTCACAGCTTCGTACCCGCGATGCTTTTCTCGCGGGTGGACGACAACGCAGATGGGCCTTAGACGACGCTGCCACCCTACATCCCTCCGGATTCGATCCGTATATGCAGACTCTCCCCCTCGATAAAAGGAAGCCTGTCGATCTCCGTCTTTGCCTCGAGCAGGGGCCCTTCGGCCGCCTCGTGGGTGAGCATCATGACCGGCACGTACTCGTTCTCTTTCCGGCCCTTCTGCGTCACCACCGAAATGCTGATGCCGTGGTCGGCGAGTATGCCCGAAATCCGCGAAAGCACACCGGGCCTGTCCTCACACTTAAACCTCATATAGAAGGAGGCCACCGTCTCGGCGCTCCTCTTTATCCTTTTTTCCCCGGCCCAGAAACGTATGCCCGGCTTGCCGCACCGCCCCTTTTTCCTCGCCGCCATATCGATAATATCGCTCACCACCGCGCTGCCCGTCGGGTCCGCGCCGGCGCCCTTCCCGTAATACAGGCTGGGGCCGGCCCGGTCGCCCAGCACGTAGACGGCGTTGTAGACGCCGTTTACCTTGCTCATGAGGTGCGTTGCGGGCAGCATTGCCGGCTCCACCCTCGCCTCAATTACCCCGTCTTCCTCTTTTGCGACCGCCAGCAGCTTAATACTATACCCCAGATCCTTCGCAAAGGCGATGTCGACGGGTTCTATCCCGGAGATGCCGCCTCTTGCTATATCGCCCATGGAAAGGGGGTAGCCGAAGGCGAGACGCGCGAGTATGCAAAGCTTGTGGCCGGCGTCAAGCCCCTCGACGTCGAGGGTCGGGTCGCTTTCCGCAAAACCGGCCCGCTGCGCGTCCTCGAGGGCGCGGCCGAAAGAAACGCCTTCTTCGCTCATTTTGCTCAGGATGTAGTTGCTCGTCCCGTTCAAGATGCCGAGGAGATAGTCGATCCGGTTCCCCGCAAGGCCGTCCCGTATCGCCCTTATCACCGGGATACCCCCGCACACGGAAGCCTCGAAGCCTATCTCGCACCCGGCTTTCGCCGCCAGATCGAAAATCTCGTTGCCTTTTTCGGCCAGCAGGGCCTTATTTGCCGTCACCACCCACTTGCCCTTTCTCAGGGCGGTCGTGATCAGCTCGTAGGCATACCCCGTGCCCCCTATCAGCTCAACAATGATATCTATTGCAGGATCATCGATAAGCTCTGTTGCGCTGCGGAAAAAACGGGGGTCGGCCTCCACAATGCCCTTGCGCCGCTCCGCGTCGATTTCCGCGGCCCCGGCCAGGGCTATGTCCAACCCGGTCTTTTGCGCGATGAGTGAACGGTGTTCCCTGAGTATGCGATACGTGCCCCGGCCTACAGTGCCAAGACCTATGATGCCTACCCGGATCATCACTTGTTTTCTGCCAGCACGCTCCGGATGCCCTTCACAGCCTGCTTGATCCTGTGCTCGTTCTCGATGAGGGCAAACCTGACGTAACCTTCGCCGTACTCGCCAAAACCTATGCCCGGCGAGCTGGCCACCTTCGCGTCCCGCAGCAGCAGCTTCGAGAACTCCACGGACCCCATGGCCCTGAACTGTTCGGGGATCCGCGCCCAGACGAACATGGTCCCTTTCGGCGCGGGCACGTGCCACCCGCACCGCGTCAGTCCCCGGCAGAGGGCGTCCCTTCTCTTCCGGTATTCCAGGGTGATCTCCTCCACGCAGGCGCCCCCTTCGTTGAGCGCGATAATCGCGGCGATCTGTACGGGTTGGAACACGCCGTAATCGAAGTAGCTCTTTAACCTGGTGAGCGCCCCGATCATCCTCTGGTTCCCAACCGCAAACCCCACTCTCCATCCAGGCATGCTGTAGCTCTTGGAAAGGGAGAAAAACTCGACGCTTATGTCCTTGGCCCCCTTCACCTGAAGGAGGCTCGGGGCGACATAGCCGTCAAACGTGAGATCCGCGTATGCCAGATCATGGGCAATCATGAGCTTGTGCTCTTTCGCAAACGCGACGATCCGCTCGAAGAAGTCGATCGTCACCACCTCGGTGGTAGGATTGTTCGGAAAACTGAGGATCAGCATCCTCGGCTGGGGCCAGGTAGTCTTTACGGCAACGGACAACCTCTCTATAAACCCGTCCAAAGGCAGAAGAGGGATAGTTCTCAGGTCCCCGCCGGCGATAACCACCGAGTAGGTATGAATGGGATATGTCGGGTCCGGGACAAAGACAACCTCACCCATATGCACCGTGGCGAGCACCAGGTGGCCGATGCCCTCTTTCGCGCCCATGCACACTACGGCCTCTGATTCAGGGTCTATGGAGACATCGAACTTCCTGCCGTACCAATCGCAGATCGCCTTCCGCAGCTTGGGGACGCCCCGGGTCACCGAATAGCGGTGGTTGCGCGGGTTCCTGGCGGCCTCTATCAGCTTCTCGACGATGTGCTTCGGTGTGGGTATATCGGGGTTGCCCATGCCGAGGTCGATGATATCCTCACCTTTTCGCCTTGCCTCGATGAGAAGGTCCCTCACAATGTTGAACGTATACGGAGGCAGTCTGGAAATACGATAGAACTCTTCCATTCGATGAAATTACCATACATCGGCAGCACAATCAATGGGTTCTTTTTTGCTGCAAGGTCAATGCATGGTCTCTCCTGTACCCCTTGACAACTATACTTGACAGGTTGTATATATGAGTAGACATATCCTGAAGGGAGGCCCGTGAATAGCATCCTGCCCATCTATTACCAGATCAAGCAGACGATCAAGGCATGGATCATCAACCGCGAGTTCAACCCCGGGGGAAAGATCCCCTCGGAGAACGAGCTTGCGGAGAGATTCGGGGTGAGCCGCCTCACCGTGCGCCAGGCGACCGGCCAACTGACCCAGGAGGGGTTTCTTGTCGGCAGGCGCGGGGAAGGCACGTTCGTCACCGACAATGTGGGGCTGATCGAGAGCTACAACTTTGAATTTCGCGGACTGATCGACGATTTCTTCTTTGCCCAGATAGCCGATATCAAGACAAAATCGACGTGGATCGAGCGGATGGCAGCGCCGAAGCCGATACGGGAGAAGCTGTGTCTGGACGCGCAGGCGGAAGAGATCGTCCGGATCAAAAGGGTCCGCGTGCTCCGGGAGACGCTCTTTACGATTTCCACCAATTATCTTCCCTTGGAGATCGGCGAAAAGATCGACGAAAAGGCGCTTTACGAAAAGCCTCTGCTGCAGATCCTGGAGCAGGATCTGGGCGTCCGGTTTACGGAAGCGGTCCAGACGATTGCCGCTTCTTTCGCCGACCCCGAGACAGCGGCCTATCTGGCCGTCCCGTCCGGCTCGCCGATCCTTTTTACGGAGCGTATCATGTATGCGAAGGGGCGGAAGCCGGTCGAGGTATTCCATTCTTCCTACCCGGGAGATCTGTATAAATTTATCGTCCGGTACAAAAACGTAGTAAGGAGGAACGGGAGCACGTGGGTCCAGCAGGGAAGACCGGGGAAAGAGTTTAAGGAGTGAGGAAAGAATACGTCTTATAAGTCTTATTGGACCTATTCTTCTTAGAAAAAAGGCAAAAAAGACAGGAGACGCCGCATGGGAAACAACATCGTCGAGAAGGTGCTGCAGGCGCACCTGAAAGAAGGCGCTTACATGCCGGGAGAGACGATCGGCATCCGCATCGATCAGACCCTCACGCAGGACGCCACCGGCACGATGGCCTTTCTCCAGTTCGAGGCCCTGGGCCTCGGCCGGGTCAAGACCGACCTCTCGGTCAGCTACGTGGACCACAATACGCTCCAGGTCGGCTTTGAAAACAACGACGACCACCTTTATCTCCAGAGCGTGGCCGCCAGGTTCGGCGTCGTCTATTCGAGGGCGGGAAACGGCATCTGTCACCAGGTCCATCTGGAGCGCTTCGGCAAGCCGGGGACCACGCTTTTAGGCGCCGACAGCCACACGACCACGGGCGGGGCCTTGAGCCAGATCGCCATCGGCGCGGGCGGCCTCGACGTCGCAATCGCCATGGGAGGCGGCCCCTTCTTCCTGACCTGTCCCAGGGTCTATCTGGTGAACCTCTCGGGCAGGCTTTCGGAATGGGTCACGGCGAAGGACGTGGTGCTCCGCGTACTCTCCCTCCTTACCACAACGGGCAACGTGGGCGTGGTGCTCGAATATGGGGGCGAGGGCGTAGCTTCCTTGAGCGTGCCGGAGCGCGCCACCATCGCGAACATGGGGGCGGAGACGGGGGTCACCACGTCCGTCTTCCCCGCAGACGCGGTCACGCGCAGGTTCCTGAAGGCTCAAGGGAGAGAGGAGGATTGGCAGCCGCTCATCGCGGATGCGGATGCGATTTACGACCGCGTCATCGATCTCGATCTCGGGCGCCTGGAGCCCTCGGTCAGCCTGCCCCACAGCCCCGGCAACGTGAGGAAGCTCTCGGAGATGGGCGCCATGCCTGTGGATCAGGTGTGCATCGGCTCGTGCACCAATTCTTCTTACCGCGACATGATGACGGTCGCGGCGATCCTTAAAGGACGGCGGGTCCACCCCTACGTCAGCCTAGGCATCGCGCCCGGCTCCCGGCAAATCCTCCAGATGCTCGTGGAAAACGGGGCGCTCCACGACCTGATCGCGGCCGGCGGCCGTGTGATGGAAAGCGCGTGCGGCTTCTGCATCGGGAATCATTTCTCCCCCCGGAGCGGCGGGGTATCGGTCAGGACGTCAAACCGTAATTTCGAGGGACGCTCCGGCACGAAAGACGCGAAGGTATACCTCGCCAGCCCTGAAGCCGCCGCGGTCGCCGCGATAGCCGGCGTCCTGGCCGACCCGGCTGCGTCCGGCATGGCCTACCCGCGGATCGATGAACCCGATGCCTACTCCGTCGATGACGCCATGTTTATCTTCCCTACCCCCGAAATGGCACAGACGCGCGTTATCCGGGGTCCGAACATCGGCGATCCGCCGCGGAACGAAGGCATGGCGGTCGACCTCGACGGCGGTGTAGCGATCAAGGTCGGCGACCGCATCACCACGGACCACATCATGCCCGCAGGCGCCCGGCTGAAGTACCGGTCGAACATCCCCAAATACGCCCACTACGTCTTCGAGCACGTGGACCCGCACTTTGCGCACACCTGCCTGGAGAACAAGGCGAAGGGCATCGGGAACATCATCGTGGCGGGCGTATCCTACGGACAGGGCTCGAGCCGGGAACATGCCGCGCTTTGCCCCATGTACCTGGGCGTCAAAGCAGTCATCGCCAAATCTTTCGAGCGCATCCATGCTGCAAACCTGATCAACTTCGGGATACTCCCCCTCGTGTTCAAAGACGGCGACGATTACGGCCGGATAGAGAAGGGAGACCGCATCACCGGGAGGAGCTGGCGGAACGCGCTCACGGCGGGTCAGCCGCTCTTCGTAGTGAACGGGCGCACCGGCGAGGAGATCGCATGCGTCTGCCCGCTCTCCGAAACCCAGGGCGCCATAATCACCGCGGGCGGCCTCCTCAACTACCTCACCTCTCAGACGGGAAGCATAACCGGAGAAGGAGCGAGCACCCATGGCCAGGATTAACGTAAGGACGCCCCTTGTCGAGATGGACGGCGATGAGATGACCCGGGTCATCTGGGCGATGATCAAAGAGAAGCTGATCCTCCCCTTTCTCGATATCGGCCTCAAGTACTACGATCTGGGTTTAAGGAGGCGCGACGAGACAAACGACGCGGTCACGATGGACGCGGCGAACGCCATCAAGACATACGGCGTGGGCGTGAAATGCGCCACCATCACGCCGGACGCCGGACGGGTAGACGAATACGGGCTCAAGAAGGCCTGGCCGTCGCCGAACGGGACGATCCGGTCGGCCCTCGACGGCACGGTCTTCCGCAAGCCCATCATGGTCGGGAACATCTCGCCCGCGGTCCGCAGCTGGAAAAAGCCTATCATCATCGGACGCCACGCCTACGGCGACATCTACGCGGGCGTGGAGATGAACATAGACCGGCCCGGAAAGGTAGAGCTGGTCTACACCACGCCGGACGGGCAGGAGAGCCGCCTGCTTGTGCACGAGTTCAAAGACGCCGGCGTGGTCATGGCCATCCACAACTTAGAGCGGTCGATCCGCTCCTTCGCCATCTCGTGCATCACCTACGCAATCGATGAGCGCGTGGCGCTCTGGTTTTCGATGAAAGACACGATCAGCAAGAAGTACCACGGGTATTTCAAGGAGGTCTTCGGCCGGGAAGTCGCAACGGCCAAGGCCGACCTCGACAAAGCCGGCATCGCCTACCGCTATCTGCTCATCGACGACGCGGCGGCGCAAATGATGAAGCAGGAAGGGGGCATCCTCTGGGCCGTGAGCAACTATGACGGCGACATATTCTCCGACGTGATCGCGGCCGGGTTCGGCAGCCTCGGCATGATGACCTCGGTCCTCGTCTCCCCGGACGGGTTGTACGAGTTCGAGGCCGCCCATGGCACGGTGCGGCGCCACTATTACGAGCACCTCAAGGGAAACCCTACCAGCACGAACCCGGTGGCGTCCATCTTTGCCTGGACCGGGGCCCTGAAGAAGCGCGGCGAGCTCGACGGGTCGGACGAGGTACGCGCCTTCGGGGAAAAAGTGGAAAAGGCGGTCATCGGCTGCATCGAGGCAGGCATCGTCACCAGGGACCTCGTGCCCCTGATGGACCCGAAGCCGGAGCGCTTTTACGACACGGCCGCCTTCATCGACGCCGTGGCGGCGAGCATAGTGGTGTAACCTGTGGCCTACCATATGCATGTGAGAACACCGTCGCTCGGCGGGGGCGAGGCGATTTTTGATTACGATTGATTCTTAGATGGCAGCTCCAGAAATTCAGTTGACATCGATACATCTCTATGCCGGTATGGGACAATGTGCGTAAACGTAAACAAAGAGGGGTGGGAAGGCTGCAGTGGGGTACTCTGTTCTCCAGATGTTCGTTCACGTACCGATCGTCTTTTTCCTCTGTTGGCTCTTCGCTCAGTATATACCGTTCGTTTCCCCTGTGAAGTGACGGTAAGGATGGTTAATTTACGATTGTGATTAAGAAAATGAGGGCATTGCCATTATGGCGGTGCCCTCATTGAGCGTGAGAAGCAAAATACGGATGATAAAAAATCGACAGGGGAGATACGTGGCTATATTGGAGGGGGGATTATGGGGTCACCCTGCTGATTAGTCGCATATGGGGCCTGATGCCCTGCAACCCGTCTTGATAACCCCGGCCCCGCCCGGCCTTGGTCTCGTCCCGGTCGTAGACCATACCAAGCCATTCCTCATGCTCCTGGAGGGTACCGAAGTGCGGCCCGTGATAGAATCGACGAAGACCCCTTAGGTACCCCTCGTAATAACCCCGCCGGTCAGACAGGCCACACATGGTCTCAGCCTGTGCTATCCTTGATTTGAATTCTTGCTCAGTCATGAGTCACTTGCTCTATCCCCGCTTCGCTCTCCAACAGCCCCAGCGTTTCGCGTGCTTTCTCGGGGTCAGTGGTCAGGATTATTGCACCGAGGGTTTCACGAAGTATGCGGAAGATTAAGCCGCTGAGGACACGGCCGTTCGTATAACAAAGCACCCCGACACCGTGAGGGGTCAAGGGGCAATTCGTCATCCAGGTAAGGCTTGAGCGCCGCCCGATCCCGGCCGCCTTGCTTGCTTCCGAATCCGGCACAACGAGACGAGTCTTCATACCACACCTCCGGCTGAGCCTCGATAGAAGTACCCGGGACCCATCGCTTTCCGTCTCTTCAGACTCCTTTCATATGTTATACTATGTATCATCACGTGTCAAGAAAAAACACGCGGGTGTTGAAAAAAATCCCTCCGGCTTTCTATGTGGTATTCTTCACTCGCCCAAGAAGCCCACACGCGAGGAGCAGCAGGTGTTAAAAGTGCGTAGAGCTGAAACAGCGTTTCTCCCACCCGTCTCTCACCAAGTGGCAAGGAAAACACTCAAGGAGGGGCCGGCCGGAGAGAGGGCAAGCCCAAGGGCCTCTTTCCAACCGCAGACACTGGAACTGGAGCTTACCCGCAAAGGGGGCGGTACGGTCTATGCTGAGGTGAAGGTAAGTTTTCTACACGATCAAAGAGGCAGCGTCGCCCAAATCAGAATAGTGAGGCATGTGAGATTTGGCCGAGACAAAGTTCTGTAATTTCGCTGCATTGAATTGGGTTCACTGACATATTTTTCAGAAAGTTCTTCGAAATCGATTTTGGGCAACAGGCTGTCAATGGCTGACCCCTCCTATTCATGCAAGGGACGAGCCGCCGCGCGGTCGGGAGCACTTACCACCAGTCGGACTGATTCTTGGCGGGCAGGTCATTTCCCAGATAAGCGTTTCCCACCTCTTTGTTGTTTTTCACCTCCTCCAGACCCCTGCTGATGATTGTTCTTCCCTGCGACATAAGGGGATGATCAAAGGCACTTGGTTCCGGAAGAGCCGAGGGGAAGTCTTCGATCCCGCCCTTCGACGGGGATACCGGGGCGACGAGACTGAATACTCCCGACAGAAAGAGGGGGTCGCTTTCGTTCCCCACGTCGTTCCTCGAAGTGACCGCGATACGGTAAACTCCCGATTGTCTGGGGAATTCCGGCCACTCATCCGGGATAACTAACTGAGTTGTCTTCCCAACGACCGGTTTGAAAATCATGCCGGCCGTATCTTCCCACAAGAACTTGGCGGGATCGGCAACGTTGTTATCCGTGCCGACATAAACCACATAGCCCGTGGCTCCGGCGACGGGCTCCCACCAAATGCGCTTTTTTCGGATTAGTGGCATCTTCTGCTCCTTTGGAATTCGTTACGCCTCTTGTCTACGGAAGTCCTTTCTGATTCGGAAAGAGCGAAGCTTCGGCATCCCTGAGAAGGACACTTGGCTTTCTTTACTACAAGTCCGCGTTCGTGAAGCTTCCACGCAGGATGGCCAAGGCATCCTGACCTCGCTCGGTTAAACCTCGGTTACAGAGTCGAAGGTTCCAAACTCGTTTTTCTCGCATTCTTCGTTCCTGGCGTCGAGGGTCCACTCCCCGTCAACGACAAACTTGTATCGGTATCTACCGGGCTGTAGTTTCATCAGTTTCTCCCAGTAGCCGTTCTCGCGGCGAGCAAGCTTGCTCTCGTCACTTACTTCCCAATCGTTGAAGTCGCCAACGACGTGGATATCTTCGGCTGTCGGCGCCTCGATAACGAACGCCACTTCCTTTGCATCAGGTCCGGGCGATTCTTCCGTCTGTCCTTTGCCGGACAAAACAGCATGCCGTTCTTCAAGAATCTGACCCGGCAGCGATGAGGCGTTAGTTGCTTCCGCGTCCTTTGTTGCGTCAAGCCTCACTATCTCATCGGAAAGCGCGGCATAATCCTCAGCGCCGGTCGATGTCTTATCGAAATCCATGATCGAGACACCTTCTGAGACTGCTCGTTTAAGGGCAACATTGTGTCGTATGGCGGTCCGGAGCATTCGGTCTGCAAAAAAAGCCTCGATTTCATCGAGTATCCGCTGTGAATACTTCGTGCGTTTGTCGAACAGGGTAGCCAGGGCACTCACACGAGGGACGTGTCCGATCTTCGCCTCGACCAGCTCAATCATCCCCAGGAGTTTACCAACGCCCATGAGAGTGAAGGGACTCATGTCGATGGGGATGATGACCCAGTCGGCGGCCCTCAAGGCATTAAAGGTAAGGAAGCCGAGGCTCGGAGGACAGTCGATAAGGATGTAATCGTATCTTGACCGGCACGAGGACAATACTCCATGAAGTTCGGAGGCCGCGCCTTTTTTATCCTTGAGTTCCTGTTCCAGGGTGGAGAGCTGGATATTTGACGGCAGCATATCGAGATTCGGGGAGACACTCGCGAGGCAACTGTCGAAAGAGCGTTTCTTTTCAGGATTGTCGGTCAGAACGTTGTAGATGAACTTATCCGCCGGCTGGTTATCCGTCCGTAGCGCAAAAGAGGCATGAGCCTGAGGGTCCAAATCGACCAGAAGAACCCTCTTTCCGAGAGCGGCTAGAGCGGCGCTCAGATTTACCGCGGTCGTCGTCTTACCGCATCCCCCTTTTTGATTTGCTATGGCAGTCGTCTTCATGCATCGCCTCCTCCTACCATGCGGAGTTACGCAACACGCGTATTCGACACACCCAGAAGTGAGAATGCCTCGCCGCCCTCCAAGATAATCCCTATCAACTTGAATCGGCCGCTCTATTGGGAGCCATGCAATCCACTTATATTGAGACACGTTGATGTTCCGATTGTCAAGCGAAAAGGACATTAGCAAATCCTTTGAAATCTTCGCGTAATCCTGCTATTAATTGATGAGGAGGCCACACGTGTCCGGGATGTTCTCTCTTTCGCTTCTCATTGCAGCGCTTGCGGTCACGGGGTGTGCCCACTCCCTGCCGGCGACGGGGGCGGCGACGGCTTCGAAGACGGAGATGTCGGGCGACGCACGGGCGGAGTTCGAGGGGAAGCTTCTGCAGAGGATGAAGGAAGAGGAAGGGATTTTCGACGTTTTCAGCAGAAAAATGGATGAGTACCAGAACCTGCTGGGAATCTGCGACCGCATCTCCTCGGCCGCGGAAGACAGCGAGATCAAGGCTTCCTGCGCAGCAAGGCTCAAGGCGATGAGGCAGGAATTGAGCGAGCTGAGCGACCTTCTCCGGGACGGCCAATAGCAGTTCTTTGCCCTGAAGGCCCGTGAAAGAAGGCCTGGTGAGGTGAGCCTTTCCTGCGGAACCGAACAATGGACGCTATATTGGCTGTGATCTGCCCTGAATATCCGGCGCCGTCCCGTTGCTTTTCCGGCGTGACGTGGTATAATGAGGCCGCTTACGCGTTGGTAAAAAGAGGAGAGGGCGAGTGGAATGACGACCGAAGAATTGGGCGAATTATTTCTGGTGCATCTTTATGACCTTGCCGAGGCCGCTCCCCATCCTAATTTCCTTTTCATGGTGAATGACTTCGCTTCCACGATGGGGATTAGCGACAGGGAAGGGCTTCAAAAGGCCTTGGACTTCCTGGGTGACAGGGGGCTTATCATCAGCGCCGCCCTCGATATGTGGGGCGGGATCAGCGCGGCCATCACGATGGAGGGGAGCGTTTTCGTGGAGGAAGGGGGAGAGACGGGAATCATTGCCCGGTACCGCCAGGACCCTCAGTCATTCAGGAGAGGGCTGCCTGCAGAGCCTCCTCCGGCTCCGGCGCCGCCGAAAGAGGCAGGGGCGGGCAGCGGCGGGACTTGCGGCGTCCGGCCTCGCATACATGCGGTCGAGGCCATCCTCGCCGATATCGAAGAGGTGCTTGAAAAGGATGCGACCACGGCCCCCGAAGCCTGGAGGGATGGACTCGCGGACCTTGCCACGCTGAAGATCCAGATGGGGAGGAACGTGAAGAACAGGCAGGTGATCGAGGCCGTGTTGGACAACCTCGGCGCCATCCCGTCGGTCACCCCTCTGGTGGCCGGGCTCCGCTGCATCATTGGCGCTTATCTCGAATAGGGCCTTTTGCGAAAACAATTACCGAGCAAAATGCCCTATATTCAACATTCACAATTCAACCTTCAACATTGCCTTTACACAGAGAGCGGTCCCTTTTTGCCGACGCGCAGGCTGAAACCGGACAGCCAAAGGAGTCCGAGGCCGGGGAGATGATACCGAGTCCTAGTTTGAGAGATGGTAAACGAGGTTGTCAAGGGCCGCCGTGAAGAAGACATTCCGGAGCACCACGTTCGACGGCACGCGGATCTGGGTAGGAGCGAAATTCATGATCCCCTTCACGTTGGCCTCGACGAAGAGGTTCGCCACCTTCTGGGCCTCCGGAGGCGGCGTGGTGATGATGCCGATTTCCACGTTTCTCGTTTTTACCACCTCTTTCAGTCGGTCAATGTGGAGGATCTCGATGGGCTTCCCTATCTTTTCGGAGATATGGCCTATCACCTTCACCGGCTCCTGGTCGAAGGCGGCGACGATCTTGTAGCTTTGCTTCAGAAAATCTTTATACATAAGGAGGGCGCTTCCGAGATTCCCGATCCCCACCAGAGCGATTCTCCATTCCCGGTTTGTTCCGAGGATCTTCCTGATGTGATTTCTCAGCTCGTGGACGCTGTAACCCATGCCTCTTATCCCAAACTCGCCGAAGTAGGCAAAGTCCTTCCGCACCTGGGCCGCATTGACGTTGCAGATCAATGCCATAAGGGCGCTCGACGCGACGTTCTCCCCCTTCTGTTCCAGGTCTTCGAGGCATTTCAGGTAGCTCGACAGCCTTCTCACCGTTGCTTCAGGAATTTTTGCGTATTTTGCCATGTCCGCACCTGGAATATGATGAATTATCGGCGTGCTGACGCAGTTTATAGTATAAACACAAGAGAAAAATTTATCAAGCGGAAAACAAGACCGCTGGAAGGGTCCGGTCCAAGAGAAAAGTTTATCAAGCGGCGTGTTTTTGCACTGGATATTGTGCCTCTTCCTTTTTATGAGGGGGACGACCCGCAAGCGGGTACCCCGATGAGCTTGCTCATGAAGGGGGCGACCGCGGGGCACCCACGCAGTGGGTCGCGCGCGCGGGTGTCCCAATAATTGCCGCTAAAGGCCGAGGACGTCTCCCATATCGTAGATGCCGCTTCCCTGATGGACGATCCACGTTGCCGCCGCGAGGGCGCCGTGCGCGAAATTCTCCCTGGAATAGGCCCGGTGCGTGATCTCGAGCCGCTCGCCGGCGCCCGCGAAAAGGACCGTGTGCTCGCCCACGATGTCACCGGCCCTTACGGCCAGAATGCCGATCTCGTCGCTTTTGCGCTCGCCGATCATGCCGCGCCTGCCCGTCACCTCGGTCCATTGGCGATCCGGTCCGGCGGCCATGACGACATCGCGCAATTTGACTGCCGTTCCGCTCGGCGCGTCCTTTTTCCACTTATGGTGCATTTCGATGATCTCTGTGTCATAGTCGCGGCCGATGAGCCGGGCAGCCCGATCGACAAGGGCGAAGAGGAGGTTGACGCCTATGCTCATATTCGGGGAGATCACGGCTTTTGCATTCGGCAAAGCCTTCATTTCCGCCAGGGTCTCAGGGGAGATGCCCGTAGTGCCTATGACGATGGCCTTGCCTTTCTCCGAGGCGAGGCGAAGATGGAGGAGAGAGGCGTCGGCATGGGTGAAGTCGATGATGACGTCGCAATCGTCGACGATGTGGCTGAGGCTGTTTTCCAGCAGGAAGGCCGCCCCGGCGACGCCCGGGACATCGATCATGGCGCCGGAAAGGGGATGAGTCGCAATTTCCAGCACATGAGTAATGACGAAGGCGGGATCGGAGGCGGCGAGCTTGAGGACGGCGCTCCCCATCCGGCCGCAGGCGCCCGTAATGATCAGTCTTATCATCGGAAGCCGTCCACGCTTAAATGCCTCTTCCTTTTTATGAGGGGGACGACCCGCAACCGGGTGCCCCGACCGGCTTTGCCGGTGGAGGGGGCGACCGGGTACCCGCCCTGCGGGTGTCCCAGTAATTGTCTACTCCCTTTGAAATAGCCCGTACTCTTTCAGCAATTCCTTGAGATAGCTGCTATTCTGCTCGGTAAGACCGCAGAGAGGCGGGCGTATCCCCTTCTCGATCATTCCCATATGGTACAGCGCTTCCTTGACCGGCCCGGGGCTGGTCTCTATAAACAAGCCGTGGAAGAGGGGCATCAGCCAGACGTGCAGGTCCCGGGCCTTCACCGGGTCTTTTTCTTCGAGGAATGCATCTCCCAGCGCCTTCATGCGGGCGGGCAGGATGTTTGAGACCACCGAGATGACGCCTGTAGCCCCGACCGACATCATGGGGAGGAAGAGGTTATCATCCCCGGAGAGTATGGGGAATTCGCCCCTTGTAAGCCTGTAGATGTCGGCCGCCTGCTGCACGGAGCCTGATGCTTCCTTGATGCCGGCAATGTTCGGGATCTGCGCCAGCCGCGCTACCAGGTCGGGGAGCATGTTGACGCCCGTTCTGGCAGGTACGTTGTAGACGATCAGGGGGATGTCCACTTCTTCTGCTATCTGCCTGAAATGGTTATACAAACCGGCTTGTGTAGGCCGGTTGTAATAGGGGGCGACAACAAGCGCCATGTGGGCGCCGAGGTTCTTCGCAATCTCCGTCAGCTCGATGGTTTCTTTTGTGCTGTTGGAGCCTGTGCCCGCAATGACGGGCACCCTGTCCCCCACCCATTTGACGGTCAGGGCGATCATCCTTTCGTGCTCCTCGTAGGAGAGCGTGGAGGCCTCCCCGGTGGTACCGCAGGGGATGATCCCCTCTATACCCCCCCGCACCTGAAATTCAAGGAAAGTTTTTAGCGCATCCTCATCGACGGCGCCATCCCTGAAAGGGGTGACAAGCGCTGTATACGTCCCTCGCAGCTTCATACATGCTCCTTTGACCGGGAGCGCTCCGCAAGCTCCGCCTCGGCGGAGGCCGAGGAGCGCCATTAATTGAGATCCATTCCTATCCGGGAAGCTCTGCGCCCCTCAGGGCGCGGGGCTTCCAATCGAGGGTTTTGTTACTCCAGTGCTTCGGGCCAGAGGGCCCCCGCGTAAATTACGCGCGCACTCCCCTCAAGGTAGACATCCTCGTTGACGTAGACACGGACAACTTCCCCGCCCTTGGTCCAGATATTGACAATCTCGCCCGCAAGCCCCTTTTCCCGCAGTATCACGCCCGCAGCCACGGCCCCGGTTCCACAGGCGAACGTTTCGCCTTCGACGCCCCGCTCATAGGTCCTGATCCGCGCATTATCCTTGTCGACGACCTGCACAAAATCTACGTTCGTGCCTTTCGGTGAAAAAGACTTATGAAAGCGGATCATCCTTCCCAGGTCTGCCACCGGCGCCATATCCACGTGGTCGGTGAAGAGCACGGCGTGGGGCACGCCCGTGTCGACACTGCTCACAAATATCTCCTTCGTATCGAGTTGGATAGGGTAATCGAGCTTCAAATCCACGGGCCGTGTCAGCTGGAGCTTGACCTTCCCGTCGGGCCGTATTTCTGCCTTCATCGTACCCGCAAGGGTGCCGAATGTGATCCGCTCACCCGCGATCCCCTGAATGTAGGCGAACCGGGCCGCGCACCTGCCCCCGTTTCCGCACATCTCCGCTTCCGAGCCGTCCGCGTTATAAAACCGCCAGGTGAAATCGAGCGTGTCCGACTTCTCGATGAGGATGAGACCATCCGCCCCCACGGAATGGCACCTTCTACAGACTTTTTGCACAAAACCGACTGTGTCGGGGAACATGGCGTCGAAAGAACCGTCCCTGTTGTCGACGACAATGAAATCGTTGCCGCTTGCACTCATTTTGAAGAACTGAAGAGACTCCATGGCTACCCCTCTAAGAACCCTGGAATAGATTCGCCTTTGACGAGGTCGGCGTATTCCTCTCTTTTTCTTATGACAAAAAACTCCTCTCCCTTCACGAGCACCTCCGCCACCCTCGGCCTCGAATTGTAATTGGAGGCCATCGAGAAACCGTAAGCGCCAGCGCCCATGAGGGCGATAAGGGCGCCCGGCTGAAGGGGAGGCATCCTCCGTTCTCTTGCAAAGAAATCACCTGACTCGCAGATAGGGCCCACCACGTCCACCTTCACCTTTTTCGCCGTTGTCTGCCTTACGGGGAGGATCTCATGGTATGCGCCGTAGAAGGCGGGCCGCACCAGGTCATTCATCGCCCCGTCGACTATGGAGAAGGTCTTCTCGGGCGTGGTCTTGACATAGAGCAGTTTTGTCACGAAAATACCGCTGTTTCCGACTATGACCCTGCCCGGCTCGAGTATCAGCGTGAGCCCTGTGCCCTCGAGCTCTGCCTCTAGTGCCCTCGCATATTCTGCGGGATGGGGTGGCAGCTCGTTCCTGTAGGTAATGCCCAAACCTCCGCCGATATCGATGTAGTTCAACGCGACCCCTTCGGCTGCAAGCTCGGAGACCATCTGCCTCAGGGAGCGTATGGCCGCGACAAAAGGCGGTATTTCGACGATCTGGGAGCCGATGTGCGAGGATATGCCGACAGGGACGAGGTGCTCCGTCTCCTTTATTTCCCGGTAGAGGCGGCGTGCTTCCGGCCAGAGTACGCCGAACTTGTTCTTTCTCAGACCCGTGGTGATGTACGGGTGTGTCTTTGCGTCAATCTCCGGGTTCACTCTTATGGATACGGGCACGTCCTTGCCCATCTTCTTTGCGGCGGCGGCGATGACCTTGAGCTCCCCTTCCGATTCTATGTTGATCATGGCGACGCCGGACCGCACGGCGTACCCGATCTCTTCCTCTGATTTGCCTACGCCGGAAAAGACTATCTTTTCCGGCGGAAACGATGCGCGCAGCGCCGCGTAGAGCTCGCCGCCCGACACGATGTCGGCGCCGCCGCCAAGCCTCGCCATCAGTCTGAGGAGGGCGATGTTCGTGTTTGCTTTGCAGGAATAACAGGTGATATGAGGTATCCTCGAAAAAGCGCGGTCGAATACGAGGAAATGGCGCTCCAGCGTGGCGTAACTATAGATGTAGAGGGGCGTGCCCGCTGCCGCGGCAATCCTGTCAATGGAGATATCCTCTGCATGGAGGATGCCGTCAATGTAAGTGAAATAGTGCATATCCGGTCCTTTACCCTCGGTCAAATGCGTGATGAACAGACATTATACTACACTAGCCCCTCTCCATGCCCCTTTATTTTGCTCCGGGTCTTTAGGGCTTTTATAGGTCGTATAAGTCCTATAGGACCTATTCAAACCGATTATTCTTCCCGCCCCCCTCATTCCTTCAAAATAATAATCTGTTCCCGCGACGGGCCGCTTTCGTTGCCGCTTTGATCGACCGCTGTCGCGTAATACGAGACATACCGGAGGTCGGCGCCCGGGTTCTTATCAAAGAAGCGGGGCTCAGGGAGGAGGCTCGTGTTGATCTTCTCCGCCTTTCCCGCAACGAGCCTGTACACGTTGTATCCTGCCAGGTCGCTTTCGGGGCTCGGCGCCCACGAGAGGGACACGCCGCCGTCCCGCATCGAAAGCTTCGGCGTTGCCGGGGGCGCGGGGGGCGTCTTATCCCTGGGAGTCGCCAAAATTGTGGCGCCTTCCCCTTCGAGCGGCGTTGTCCCCTCCATCTTCACCGCCCGCACCTCGTAGGTGTACGTCTTCCCGTTCCGGAGACCCTCGTCGGTGAACTGAGACGCGGCAAGGGGCGCCGGGTTCCGGGGGAAGAGGGGGTACGTGGCGTTGTCCCACCGGTAGACATTGTACGAGAGCTCATCCGTCCTCTCCCACGAGAGGAGGATGTGTGAGTCCTCCTCGGCGGCAGTGACGCCCGTGGGCTTCCCCGGTGGGTTGTGCCAGGTGAGGGAAAAGACGTTCGAGCCGTCCATCTGTATGCCCTTTGTGCTGTATGGGTATACCCTGTACCTGTAGACGATGCCGGCCCGCAGGTCGTCGTCGTAGGTGTAAAGCCTCTTGTCCCTTATCGTATAGCCTTGTCTGTCCGCGAGACGGATATTTTTCCAAAGCTCGAAGCCCCCGCCGCAGGCGCCGCAGCTCTTCATGATTCTGAAACCCTCAAGGCCCGACACGTCCGTCCCGTCTCTGTTCTTCGTGGGTATGGAGAAAGAGACAAAGAGCAGGCCGTCCTTTACGTCGCCCCTCAGGTCGTTTATGATCCTCGGTACGGGCAACCCCAAGGGGCGCGGGTTTCCCTTTTTGCCGCACGCGATGACTGCGAGGAGCGCGAGACTAAGAGCTGCGAAGATAAGCCGATTCTTTCTCAATCTGCCTCTCGACCTCACGAATGCTCGCTCCGCCCTCGGTCTTCCTGTTTTCCACGACATGACGTGGGTCTATGTAATCAACAACCGTCTCATCGAAGGCGTCCGAGTAGTGGCGCATCTCGTCGAGACCCATCTCCCAGAGGAACCTCTTTCTTTCCTCAGCCGCCTTCACCATCGTCCCGACGATGTGGTGGGCCTCTCTGAACGGCACACCTTTCGCCGCAAGATATTCCGCCATCTCTACCGCCGGCATAAAACTCATCCGCACGGCCCGTTCCATCGCCTCCCTGTTAATCGAAAGACCACGCACGGCGAGCGCCATGATCGCACACGCGTCGCGGGTCGAAGCCAGGCTCTGGAAAAGCGGCTCCTTGTCTTCCTGCAGGTCCCTGTTGTAGGTGGAGGGAAGGCCCTTGATCAGGGTAAACAGGCTGAAGAGGGCGCCCATCGATCGGGAAGCCTTGCCCCTGATCAGCTCCAGGGCATCGGGGTTTTTCTTGTGGGGCATGAGACTGCTTCCCGTGCAAAGGGCGTCGGGCAGGGAGACGAAGGAGAATTCTTCCGTGGAAAAAAGAATGAGGTCCTCAGAGAGCTTGCTCAGGTGGAGCATGATCATGGCGGCGGCGTAGAGGGCATCCAGCACGAAGTCGCGATCTGCAGCCGCATCCATGCTGTTTTCGGAGATCCGTGAGAACCCGAGCCGCTCCCTTAAGAATTCGCGGTCGATCATCAACGTGGAGCCGGCCAGCGCCCCGCTGCCCAAGGGCATCACATCGGCCCGGATACGTGCCCCGGCAACCCTTTCCCTGTCCCTTTTGAAGGCATAATAGCACGCCAGGAGAAAATGGGCAAAGGGAACTACCTGGGCCCTCCTTGTATGGGTGTATCCCGGCATAATGGCCGTTTTTTCCGCTTCCGCCTTCCTTACTATCGCCTCCATGAGGCCTTTCAGGTCATCGTCCAGCCGGGCCAGCTCTTCTTTCACATACATCCGCGTATCAAGGGAGACCTGTTCGTTCCTGCTCCTGCCGGTGTGAAGCTTCTTGCCCGACTCGCCCACTTTTTCGATCAGCCTCTGCTCGACGTGCATATGGATATCTTCCAGCTCGTCCCTGAAGGTGAGGCTGCCGCTCTCTATCTCGCCGGCTATCTCGGATAAGGCCGCAACAATCCCGGATGTCTCGCTCCCGCTCAGGATGCCGATTTTTTCGAGCATCTCCGCGTAGGCGACGCTCCCTTCTATATCGTAGCGGAAGAGGCGCCAATCGATCGCAATCGATGAGCTGAAGCGCTCCATGAGCACATCCGTCGCCCCGCTGAACCTTCCTTCCCATGGTTTCATACGCGCTCTCCGAATATGGCCGTACCGATGCGGACCATCGTCGCCCCTTCCTCGATGGCGACCGCGAAATCGGCGGACATCCCCATGGAAAGCTCCGGCATCCCCATGGCGAATTCCCTGTTCACGTCCCGGAGCAGCCCGGCTAAGCGCCGGAAATAAGGGCGTGCTTTTTCAGGGTCCGCGCCGAAGGGGGGCACGGTCATCAGGCCCACGGGCTTGATATGGCGCAAAGCCTGCGTCTTTTCCAGCATGGACCGCAGGGCGTCCGTGGTGGCGCCGTGTTTCTGCGGCTCTCCGGAAAGATTGACCTCAAAGAGGATGGAGATCTCTTTTGCGTCACGGTCGAGGTCTTCGAGCAGCTCCCATCGGTCGACGGAATGGACGTAGCTGAGAAGCCCCGGGATGTACTTTGCCTTATTTGACTGTACATGGCCTATCATATGCCACGTGAGTCCGGGCTCGATTGCCCCTATCTTGCTCCGCGCCTCCTGCAGATAGTTTTCTCCGAAATCCTTTACTCCCAGCGCCGCCGCCGCCCGTATCCTTTCCGCATCGACCCTTTTCGTGACGGCAATGAGCCGCACCTCTTCCGGCCGACGCCCTGCTTTCTGACAGGCAGTCAGTATTCTTTCACGCACGGCGGCGAGGGTTTCCCGGATATCGCTCACGAGAGGATGCCCAAAGAAAGAAGGGCCTCGGTGATCTCGCAGATGGGAAGACCGACCACATTGGAATAGGAGCCCTTTATCTCCTTTACCATATAACCGCCTCTCCCCTGTACCGCATAAGAGCCGGCCTTGTCAAAGGGCTCCGACGTACCGACGTATTTGGCTATCTCGTCATCCGTCAGATCCTTGATGAACACCTTTGTCTCCGCCACGTCCTGGTAGACGATCTGTTTTGACGCATTGAGGATGCAATAACCCGTAAAGACCTTGTGCCAGTTCGCCCGAAGCCTCTTGAGCATGGCAACGGCGTCTTCGTCCGCTTTCGGTTTGCCCAGCACCTTCCCCTTGTGGACAACGACCGTATCCGCGCCGATGATCCACTTGTCCGGAAAAAGGTCCCCGACCTTCCGGGCCTTTTCGTAAGCGATCCTCAGCACGTAGTCCTTCGGCGACTCGTAAGGCTTCCTGTGCTCGTCGATTCCGGGTGGCATGATGGAGAACGATATGCCGAGGGTTCTCAGGATATCGACCCTTCGCGTTGACTCGCTTGCGAGCACTATGGCATTTTCATCGTTGATATGGAACATTTCCAAAAGAAAATAATATGAATTTCTCTCTAATTCAAGTTAAATATATGGCGAGTGTGGATTCATGCGGCACATCTCCGTATGAGTTATACTAGGGTGATGATGTATGATGATCAACGTGATTACCACCATTGACAGCAGGGAGACCCTTGAGAAGATGGGACGCCTCCTTCTCGAAAAAAGGCTGGTGGCTTGCCTCCAGATAATCGGGCCGGTCAGGAGCGTTTACTGGTGGAAGGGAGAGCGTGAAGAGGCGGAGGAATGGATCGGGATAATGAAGACAAGGCGCGAGTTGTACGTCGATGTCGAAAAGGAGATAAGGGCGCTTCATCCCTACGAAGTGCCGCAGATAGAAGCAATAGAGGCGGTGTCCGTGCTGCCGGCTTACGAGCGCTGGCTCATTGACGAGACATCTTCAGGCTGACGTCCGGTTCCCTAAAGCGGCCTATCGCGTATCCCCGGTGAAAACCGAAAACATGGAGAAAGGGTGCGAGCAGATGAAAGCGATTGAGGTGAGGAACAAGATTTACTGGGTAGGGGCGGTCGACTGGGCTATCCGGGACTTCCACGGCTATGAGACGCCCCGGGGGACGAGCTATAACAACTATCTGGTCCTCGATGAGGAGCCCACCCTGGTCGATACGGTGAAACATGATTTTGCAGATGTCACGCTCAAGAACATCAGGGAGATCATAGACCCGGGGGCCATCAGGCACGTCATTATCAACCACATCGAGAACGACCATGCGACGAGCGTCGACCGGGTGATGGCCGTATGCCCCGGGGCCACCCTCTATATGACGGAAAGGGGGAGAAAGGGGCTCGCGAGGTTCTTCGACCTCTCCGGCTGGCGCATCAGGACGGTCAAGACGGGCGACACGCTGAAAACCGGGGAGAAGACGCTCCTTTTTCTCGAGACACCCATGCTCCACTGGCCCGATTCGATGGTCTCCTACGTGCAGGAGGACAAGGTGCTCTTCAGCCAGGACGCCTTCGGCCAGCATATCGCATCGTCGGCCCACTTCGACGACGAGTTTATCGCCTGCGCGTCGCTTGCGGAGCTGGAGGACGCGGTCATCGATTACTACGCCAATATACTCATGCCCTTCGGCCCGCTTATCAAGGCGAAGATCGCGGAGGTGGCGAAGCTGGGCCTGGACCTTCAGGTCATCGCGCCCGACCACGGCATAATCTGGCGTCAGGACCCGGAAAAGATAGTACGCATGTACCTCGATATGGCGGAGGGGAAGGCAACGCAGAGCGTTGCCATAATCTATGACACGATGTGGCGCAGCACCGAGCATATGACCCAGCCTATCGTCAGGGGCATCAAGGACGCAGGGCTGGAGTGCAAGGTGATCAAGCTCAGGGCTACGCCCATAAACGTTGCGATAAAGGAATTCTGGAAGGCGAGGGGCACCCTCATCGGCTCGCCGACCCTCAACAACATCCCTTTTCCCACCATCGTCCAGTTCCTCACCTATCTGAGGGGACTCAGGGCCAGGAACCGGATCGTCGGGGCCTATGGCAGCTTCGGGTGGAGCGGGGGGGCGATCAGAGAAGTGTACGAGACCATCAGGCAGATCGGCCTCGAGGCCTATGAGCCGGGCGTCGAGGTGATGTACAGGCCGGCTCCTGAGGACGAGCAGAAGTGCTATGACTTCGGGGCCGCGTTTGCGGAAAAAGTGAAAGAATACCACGCGCGATTCTGAGGGTTTGTGCCCCTTCATTTTTATGATGGGGTCTTCACCCGCGAACGAAGGTGTGCGGCCTGTCAGTTCACGAGATGGCGGCGAATTGCTTCAAAGGTTTGGCAGCCGTCGTCGATGAAAGATGCCCCCACATGCACCTGTGTGCCTTGGCGGACGTGCCTGGGTATGCACTGTACGGCCACAGGCATTGCGCTTTTCGGCAGGGCAAAGACAACGGATATCCTGAAGTCCTCCCTTGCCTCGCACAGAAAGTCCCGAGGCGCCGCGACGCAAATCCCTCCGAGTGAGATATCACGTACCGTTCCTGCATGTACGGCGCCGTCGGGGCCGCTCACCAGCGCCGGGGCAGAGATCTTTTTCCGGAGGCAATGCCGTTTCTCTTCCGTCAGGTCCTTCAGGCGCCGCTCTTCTATATGGCTGTAGAGGATATGCTGGATCGTCGAAGAGAGGGACTTTCTGTCCGTCTTCGATATACGCTCAAGGGCCCTGCGCAGGTTCTTGTTTATGCGGAAGCATAGCATGGCATCCTTCACAGGAACCACCTACCACCTCTCACGTCGCAGCGAATGCGCCCTGTATCCCGATCAGCCATAGACAACTGGTTTTCCGTCCCACCCTCGCGGATGGTTTGGCTCAATCAGTATTACAATAGTATAGTTTGTCTAACTTCATGTCAAGAGTTTTTTCAAGAGGGACAATTTTTGAAGCCCCCTCCGGCGCTGTTCTTTCCGTTGCGCTTCTTTGGCCCGGCGGCGACCAAGTTATTTCTTGACTTTTCAGCCCTTTTCGACTATTATTATGGTTTCAAATTTAAGAGGAAAGACGAGGAGACGGGTATGTATGCCATTATAGAGAGCGGCGGCAAGCAATACCGGATAATGGAAGGATCGAGGGTAAGGATCGAGAAGGTGCCGGGGAACGCCGACGAGCACATATCATTGGGTGACGTACTGGCAGTCAACGACGGCGAGCGCATGCTGGTGGGCAACCCTTATGTCACGGGCGCTTCGGCGACGGGGAAGATAGTGGCTCAGGGCAGGGCGAGGAAAGTGACTGTTTTCAAGTACAAACGGAGAAAAGACACCAAAAAGAAAAAGGGGCACCGGCAGGCGTACACGGAGCTGGTCATAGAAAAGATAGAGGTGGAGGCGACACATGGCGCATAAAAAGGCCGGAGGAAGCTCGAGGAACGGCAGGGACTCAAGCGGCCAGAGGCTCGGTGTGAAACGTTTCGGAGGACAGCACGTGTTGGCGGGAAGCATTATCGTGAGACAGCACGGGACGAAAATATATCCGGGAACGAACGTCGGAATAGGGCGGGATAACACGCTTTTTGCGCTCATTGAAGGGCATGTCGCATTTGAGGCCAAGGGAGAGAAAAAAAAGGTGAGCGTTTATCCTGTGGAATGAAATTTGTTGATGAAGCTACTCTTTATGTAAAAGCGGGGGATGGCGGTCGAGGGTGTGTCAGCTTTAGAAGAGAACCATTTGTGCCTAGAGGCGGACCCAGCGGAGGCGATGGAGGGAAAGGGGGCGACGTCGCCATAGTCGGCAAGAAAAATCTTATCAGTCTTCTCGATTTCACCTACAAACGGGTTTATAGAGCAGAAAGCGGAAAAAACGGCGGCGGCCGGAATAAGACCGGGAGGAACGGGGTCGGTCTCTTGATCTATGTCCCCGCGGGGACAGAGGTGCGCGATGAAAACGGTCTCCTCCTTGCGGATATCGTCGAAGAGGGACAGACTTATCTGGCCGCGCGCGGCGGGCGCGGCGGCAGAGGGAACGCCCGTTTCGTGAGCCCCGTCCATCGGGCGCCTACCGAATTTGAGGAAGGCGAAAAAGGGCAAGAGCGGCCGGCGCTTAAGCTCGAATTGAAGCTGCTGGCGGGCATAGGCATCATCGGATTGCCCAATGCGGGTAAATCGACGCTCCTTTCCCGCCTCACGAGCGCAAACCCTGAAGTGGGCGATTACCCTTTCACCACGCTGACCCCCTCCCTCGGTGTGCTCATCGAAGACGACAGGCGTCTCGTGCTTGCCGACATTCCGGGTATTATCGAGGGGGCGTCCAAAGGAAAGGGTTTGGGGCTTACGTTCCTCCGCCACATCGAGAGGACGCGCATGCTCCTCTGGGTTATTGACATCTCATCCCCTGACGTGCCCCGCGACTATACGACCCTGTCCACGGAGCTGCGCCTTTACAAAGAGGAACTCGCCGCGAGGGATCGGATCATTCTCCTCAATAAGATCGATCTCGTCAGCCCGGAGACACTCGCCGGGAAGGAGGCTTTTTTCCGCACGCAAGGCGAGACGGTGCGCTCCGTGAGCGCAGCCGCAGGCTACGGAATCGACGGATTGAAGGAACTGCTGGCGGAAAAGGGCGGAGGCCGCGTACATGGCTGATATTCATAGGGTGGTACTCAAGATAGGCACATCGGTCCTGCTGGGCGAGGACGGCAGGATTTGCAGGGCCAAGGCTCACGACTTCGCCCGCCAGATAAAGGCTGTAAGGGACCGGTCCGTGGACGTGATCGTTGTCTCCAGCGGCGCCATAGCGTGCGGCATGGAAACGGTGGGCCTGAAGAGGAAGCCAAGGGAAATGGCGAGGAAACAGGCCCTTGCGTCGGTAGGGCAGATCGTGCTCATGGCTATGTACATGGACGCCTTCGCCGGTGTCGGGCTGACGGCAAGCCAGATACTTCTGACCCATGAGGATACGAGGTCGAGGAGCAGGTGCCTCAATCTCATGAATACGATCGACACCCTCCTCGCAATGGGTGTCGTACCTATTGTCAACGAGAACGACACGCTCTCGTTCAAGGAGATTATGTTCGGGGATAACGACAACCTTTCGGCTCTCATCGCGCAGATCGGCAACGCCGATCTTTTGGTGCTCCTCTCCGACGTCGAGGGCCTCTATGAAAAGGATCCGAAGCAGTGTCCCGGCGCCGCCATGATCACGGCGGTCAAAAAAATCGACGAACACATCGAGGCCCTTGCCCACGGGACGACGAGCGAAAAGAGCGTCGGCGGCATGACGAGCAAGCTAGAGGCGGCGAAGAAGGCGGGGAATTACGGCATACCCACCAGGGTAGTGGGGGGCGACGTGAAGGATGTCGTGCAAAGGGTGATCGCCGGCGAAGAGATAGGCACCCTTTTTGCAGCTACGAAGCGCCTGACAAGGAAGAAATGCTGGATCGCGTTCGCTTTCAAGCCGAAGGGGAGAATCGGGATAGACCCCGGCGCGCAGGACGCGCTCCTTCACCACGGGAAAAGTCTCCTGCCTTCCGGCATTGTCGGGGTGGAGGGTGACTTTTCGAGGGGGGAATGCGTCGAAGTGACCGCCGGGACGGACAGGGTGATCGCCCGCGGCATTGTCAACTACTCGTCCTCGGATATCGGCAAGATAAAGGGCACGAAAAGTGTTGAGATAGAAAAGAAGCTCGGCTATAAATATACGGAGGAAGTGATCCACAGGGACAACATGGTGGTCTTATGAACGCTAGTGAGGCAGCAAAGAGAGCCCATGGGGCCGCAGATGCGGCGGCCCATCTCACCACCGAAGAAAAGAACCGGATCCTCGGAACCCTCGAAGAGCTGCTCCGTGAGCGGCAGGAGTTCCTTTTTGAGGAGAACAGGAAAGATATCGAAAAGGCAAGAAGCGAGTTGCTGCCGGCAAGTCTTATCGAACGGCTTACAATGGACGCGAAAGTGGTCGATGAAATGGCGGCGGGATTGAGGGATGTGATAGAGCTGCCCGATCCCGTCGGGGAGATCGTGAAGATGTGGCAGCGGCCCTCCGGCCTGCGCGTCGGCAGGATGCGCATCCCCATCGGCGTGATCGCCATAATTTATGAATCCCGGCCGAATGTGACGGTCGATGCCTTTGCGCTCTGCCTGAAGAGCGGGAATGTGGTGATCCTCAAAGGGGGAAAAGAGGCGCTTTACTCGAACCGGGCGCTCTTCGGCCTGATTCGTGATGCCCTCACGCGGTGCAGCGTGCCGGCGGAAGTGGCGCAGCTTATAGAGACGAGCGACCGGGCGTACCTTTATGAACTTTTAGGGTCGAGTGATTATATTGATCTGGTTATCCCACGGGGGGGAGAGGCGCTGATCCGCAGTATTGCGGAACATTCCAGGGTGCCCGTCCTCAAGCATTACAAGGGCGTCTGCGCCGTTTTTGTGGACGAATGGGCGGACGAGGAGATGGCACTGAAGGTGTGTCTTAATGCAAAGGTCCAGAAACCGGCCACCTGCAACGCTATGGAGACCCTTCTCGTGCATGAGGCGATTGCGCCGCGCTTTTTGCCGGAGATGGTCCGTGAGCTCCGGGGGGCGGGCGTGACAATAAAAGGGTGCGAAAAGACCCGGGAGATCGTCGCCGGCCTCGATGCGGCAACCGAGCGGGACTGGCACGAGGAGTACCTTGACCTGACCCTGTCGGTGAAGGTCGTGCATGACATGGACGAGGCGATAGCCCATATACGGACTTACGGCTCCCAGCATACGGACGCCATTGTGACCCGCGATTACAACCGTGCGTGGCGGTTCCTGAAAGAAGTCAATTCCTCCCTTGTCCTGGTCAACGCGTCTACCAGGCTGAACGACGGGTTCCAACTGGGGCTCGGTGCGGAGATGGGCATCAGCACCACCAGGCTGCACGCCTTTGGCCCCATGGGGCTGGAGGAGCTTACAGTGACGAAGTTTATCGCCTTCGGCGACGGGCAGCAGAGGAGCTGATGGCCATAGGGGTGTTCGGGGGGACTTTCGACCCGGTGCACACGGGCCATTTGAGGGTCGCCGAGGAAGTGCGCGAGGCGTTTTCCATGGAGAGGGTCTATTTTGTTCCTGCGCGGATCCAGCCCTTCAAGCAGCCGGGGAGGGGGGCTACTGCCGATGAGAGGGTTCGCATGCTTGAGATGGCGATGCGGGGCAACAGTTTTTTTCGGACGTCCCCAGTTGAGATCAGGAGGGGGGGCGTTTCCTATTCAATCGACACGGTGAAGCATTTTGCCCGCAGGTTCGGAGAGATCTTTTTCCTTATGGGCATGGATGCCTTCTCGGACATAGGTTTGTGGAAAGCCCACCGGGAGCTGTTCTCATATGCCGACTTCGTCGTCATGGTAAGGCCGGGAATGAAGCTCTCGGGACTTCCGATAAGCTTGTTGGGGGAGACGCGGCAGCTTGACGACTCGACGTTCGAGCATGCGTCGGGCAAAAAGATCTATTTTCACCACATTACGCAGCTCGATATCTCGTCAACGCGGATAAGGGGGCTGGCGAGAATGGGGAAATCGATAAGGTATCTGGTCCCCTATCCGGTTGAGCGGTATATTATCAAGAAAGGATTGTACAGGAATTAAGTGGAAACGAAAGACCTGGCGGATGCGGCTGGACGGTTGGCGGTACAAAAGAAGGCCTGGGACGTGGTGGTGCTCGATCTCTCCGGGCTTACGGACATCGCGGATTATTTCGTGCTTGCGAGCGGCACGAGCGAGCGGCATGTGTTGACCATATCCGAGGTCATAGAGCACGATATGAAGGAAAAAGGGATAACGCCCTTCTCGACTGAAGGCTACGAAGAAGGGCGGTGGGTCATCATAGATTACGGAGACGTGGTCGTCCATGTGTTTCTCGAATCGCTCAGGGAGCTGTACGATCTTGAGAACCTTTGGATAGAAGCCAAGAGATACGTCATGGACTGAAAACAGAAATCAAGAGGGCGGGGTGTCACATGGAGAAGGGAACGGGTGAACATTTCAGGAAACAACTGCTGAAGCAGCGCGAGGCGATCCTGAACAAATCGAAAAGATTGAAAGAGGATTCGTATACGCTTGGCACTGACGGCATCCAGGATATGGCGGACGCCGCGAGCAACGCGTATAACGCCGACATCCTGATGAGCCTGAGTGATAATGACAGAAACATGGTAAAAGAGATTGACTCCGCCCTCGATAAGATCGCGAACGGGACTTATGGCATATGCGAGGAATGTGATGAGCCGATCAGTGAGAAGCGGCTTGAAGCAAACCCGGTGGCGCGCTACTGCATCACCTGTAAGAGAATGATTGAGGAAAAGGGCGTATAAACCGATGAAGTATAAGATCTCACTGCTTTTCTTTCTCCTCCTTTTCGTTGCTTACGTGCTGCTTTCTTTCCTGAATTCCGACAAGGTGCCCTTCGACGTCGGCTTCGGAAGGCTTGAGACGACGGTCACCAACTATGTCGCCGCCGCTTTTGTGCTGGGCGTAATCTTTTCCATCATTGCAAGTTTTTTCACCGATGCGCGAAGGGGCCTTGCAAAGTGGCGCAGCGAAAGGAAGGAGAGGCGGAGGAAGGAGGCCAACGATCTTTTCGAGAAGGCGAAACTCTATGAAATGAAGGGCGAGCCGGAAAAAGCGGAGGAGTATTTCAACCGCGTCATAAGGTCGGTGCCCGATATGGAAGAGCCGTATCTGCTCCTCGCCGACATGCATGCGGCGAGGGGGGAGCCGGGTAAAGCGATTGAGGCCCTGGACCTTGGCGAAAGGCGTCTCGGCAAAAAGGAAGCGATACTGCTGAAAAAGGCGAAAATCCACCGTGCCCAAAAGGATCTCGACGCTGTGGAGCGGGATCTGCTGGACGTAGTGCGGATCAAGGGGTCGAGCCTTGAGGCCCTGGGGGCCTTAAGGGACCTCTCCATCGGCCGGAAAGCATGGGCCCAGGCACTGGAGATGGAAGAGCGGGTGAGAAAGCAGATAAAGACGCCGGAAGAGGACCAGCGGTTCCTCGGGCTCCGGTACGAGAGCGCAAAGGAGCGCTTCCTCAGGCGGGACCCCAAGCTCTACGAGCAGATACTTAAGGACCTGCGGGAGATCATCAGCGACAATAAGCGTTTCATCCCCGCCTATACGCTTTCAGCCGAAGTCTACAAGAGCACGGGCAAGCTAAACGACGCGGGCAGGGTGTACGGCCGCGGCTTTACGAAGACGGGTCATATCGTCTTCCTCCGGCAGCTGGAAGACCTCTATATCGATAGGGGGGAGCCGGGCGTCATATTAAAAATTTACCGCCGGCTTCTTGAAGTGGCGCCCAGGAACCAGCTTCTGATGTTCTTCTACGCGCGGCTCTGCCTGAAGCTGGAAATGATCGATGAAGCAATCGACGTCCTGAAGACGCTCGCGGAAGAGAAGGAATTCAGAGGGCTTCACCGGGCCATGGCGGAGGCGTACATCCACCGGGGTAAGTTCGAGGATGCGGTCAAGGAATTTTTGCAGGCTTTTCCCATGAGCCAGGTGTATCTGCCTTTTTATTGCGTGAAGTGCCAGGCCGTTAAAGAGGAATGGACCGATTTTTGCGAGACCTGTTATAGCTGGAACACGGTAAATATCAGGCAGGATGGTCTCTTTTTTCAGGAGGCCGAAAACTTGCGCGTGGTCTACGAGGAAAACTGGGAGGCGACATGACGGACGATCTTATTCTGGCCAACGACAACAAGATTATCTTCCTTGTCCTTGACGGGCTTGGCGATATCCCCGACCCGGCGCACTCTTTCATGACCCCCCTTGAGGCAGCAAAGAAGCCTAATATGGATCGTCTTGCAGTCGAGAAAGGTGTCCTCGGCCGCACTATCCCGGTGGGCGTCGGCATCACGCCGGGCAGTGGTCCCGGCCATTTGAGCCTTTTCGGCTATGACCCTGCGCGTTATGAGATAGGCAGAGGCATCCTGGAAGCGCTCGGGCTCAATATGGACCTTGAGCCGAACGATGTCGCCGCGAGGGGAAATTTCTGCACGGTGAAGGACGGCATCGTGACCGACCGGAGGGCAGGCAGAATAGAAACCTCGGTCGGGGAGCGGCTGTGTGAGAGGATATCGAGGGCCGTCCCGTCGATAGACGGGGTAAAGGTGCTCATCAAGCCGGGCTTCTCGCACAGGTTCGGGGTCATCTTCAGGGGAGAGGGCCTGTCCGACGAGTTGGAGGACGCGGACCCGCACAAGGAGGGGAAGCCCCTCGCGTTGGCGGCTCCGAAAACACCCGCGGCAGAGCGGACCGCTGCGGTCGTCAACACATTCATCAAAAAGGCGATGGACGTGCTCGGGGAGGAGCCGGTGGCGAACGGGGTCCTGCTCAGGGGCTTCTCGAAGAATCCCGACATACCGCAGTTCCCCGAGAAATACCGGATGGATTCCCTGGCGATCACCACCTATCCCATGTACCGGGGAATCGCCAGGGTGTTGGGCATGAAGGTGGAGAAGGAGCCGGCGGACTATAAAGAGATGGTCTCCATTCTCAAAGAGCATTACGACCGGTACCAGTTTTTCTTCTTACACGTGAAAGAGACGGATGTCGCGGGAGAAGACGGCAATTTCAGAGAGAAGACAAGGGCGATAGAGTTCGTCGACACGATAGTGCCCGATATCGCCAGCCTGAAGCCGAGAGTGCTCGTCGTGACCGGCGACCATTCGACCCCGTGCCCCCTGAAAGGCCACAGTTGGCACCCCGTGCCGCTTTTGATTGTCGCGGATACGGGTGAAAGGGACGGCATCTCCTTCCACGAAAAGAATTGTCTGAAGGGCAGCATAGGGACGATATACGCGAAAGAGCTCATGACCCTTGCCCTGGCCTACGGCGCGAAGCTTGATAAGTACGGCGCATGAGATCCTGAAAGCCGTCCTCGAGCTTGTGTATCCGGTCTATTGCGGAGGATGCGGCGAAGAGGGAGAAGTGCTCTGTCATGCGTGCAGGCAGTCTTTCATCACCCTTGAGAGTCCCTTCGTCTGCCCATCCTGCGGCAGATGGACGGGCAGCGACGCCTTGTGCGGCGGATGTATCACCCATCCCCCGTATTTCACGCGGGGGTTTTACGTTTTTTCTTTTGAAGGCCCGCTGAGGGAGGCCGTTCATGCCTTCAAATTCGGGGGCAGGATTGACGTGGGAAGGGCCCTGATGCATATGGGACGGGAAAAAATCGCTTCTTTCGCTTCCGCCTTCGACCTGGTCATTCCCGTTCCGGTCACTTCGACGCGGCTGAAAAAACGCGGCTTCAACCAGTCTTTTGTCATCGCCGGGGAGATATCACGCATAACGGGTGCGCCCGTCGACTCCCGGACTCTCGTGAAGGTGAAAGAGACCGCAGACCAGTACATGCTGTCGAAAGACGAGAGAAGGCGGAACATACGGGGAGCCTTCTCTCTGAAGGACGCACGTCCTCTCGCGGGCAAGCGCCTGCTCCTTGTGGATGACCTTTATACTACGGGCAATACCGCACGGGAGGCGTGCCGGACACTTTTGCGGACAAAAGCGAAGGAGGTCCTCTTCTTCGCCCTTGCAAGAACGCCCTGATGAAAAAAGCCTTGCTCATAGTTGTCGCGGTGCTTTCCGTCCTGGCCGGAATGATGCTCGCAGCCTGGTTTTATCTGCCAACGCTTGCATTCCACATGCTGGGCAAGGCAATAGACGGAACAGTGGAGGCGTCGCGATCGAGCGTCTCCTTCCGTGGCGGGCTCCTCGTGCTGAAGCTTAATGGGGTGCGGATGAAGGGCAAGGTGGAAGGCGTTGTCGGGACGTGCGAGCTCCGGGTGCAGCCCTCAAAGGGGCTCTACGTCAAGTATTTCACCATTTCGGATTTCGATATCAAGATCGGGAAGGAAAGGGGCCATATAGGTTTTTATCCGGTGCCCGTGGAGCTGGCGGAGATCCGGAAAGGCACGGTCGATTATGAGGGGCACACGTACATCCTCCGTGAGATGAGGGTCTCCAATTTCAACACGGGCGGTCGGCTGGAATTCAGCATAGACGGCGGGGTCGAGGGACTGGGCAACCTCAAGACCAGGGGCGAAGGAACTTTCGGGGAAAAGCGGTCGGACCTCAGAGGCGCGTACTCCCTGTCGGCAGTGAACATGGCCCGGGTCTTCAAGAACTACGAGGGTCTGGCCGACTCCCGCGGCGCCTTCAGCTACCGGGACGGGGTCTTCGTGATGGACGGCGACGTGCAGGCGCCCCACTTTTCGCTCATGGAAGACTTCCTGAAGCAGAGGCTCGCGTCAGAGGGGAATGCCTGCCGCATCCATCTGAAGAGGGTCGGCGACACGACGGATGTCACCCTGACCGGCCTCTCCTTCAAAGGCACGCCGATCTTTCTGAAATTCTCCGGTACCCCGAAGAGGCTCACGTACCTCGAGTTGAAGACCGGCTTCCTCGCCATTCCCGACCTGATGGACTATATAAACCCCGCTGTTTTGTCGGAAGGAGATTGGGGCCCTCTCTCTTTTGTCAAAGACGGCACCGTGCGCATCGGCCGTTTCGTTTTTCAGAGGGGAAGGCCGATTACCGCGGAGATAGAGGTGGCTCACGTCGAGGTGGGGGCCGGAAAGGTCGCGTTCCACGGGGTGAGAGGCATCTTGCGCCTGGATGGCAGCGCGCTGGCGTTAACGGGTTTCGAGGGAAAGCTGGGAGAAGGGCAGGTCTCCGGGGTCACAGGTCTCGTCCCCCTGAGGCTGGACCGGGACGTAGCCTTGAAGGGGCGATATTCCCTGGATCTTAAGGACCTCTCGCAGCTTGCCGGGACGGACAATGTGGAGATTCTCGCAGGGACTACCGAAGGGGGCATCGCGCTGCACGGGAGGCAGGGCCGGGGCTTCAGGGTCGAAGGCGCAGGGATCATTCGGGCCGGCCGGTTCGCCTGGAAGCGTGTCGCCCTTGGGGCGTCAGGGAGCTACGCCTTCAAGGACGGTCGCGTGACTTTCGCTCCCCTCGTGATACACGAGGCCGGGACGAGGCTCGACATGAGGGGCAGCGCGGATTCGGCGCGGGCCGACCTGCAGGTGAAAGGAGTAATCGACGGGCGTCAGATAGCCCTCATTCTCGACCGCCCATATGCGCTTGAGGGGCTCGTGAGCGTCGACGGCGAGGTGGGGTTGAAGGACGACACCTTCGGGCTTACGGGGCGTCTCTCGATGACGGACCTTTCCTTCGAGATCCCCCGCCTGATGAAAAAGGGACGCGGGGTAGAGAGTTCAGCCGTCGTGTCGCTGCACGGAGAAAGGGGCGGCGACCTGTGCGTGGATAGCCTTCTTTATACGCTTGGCCCTCTGGAGGCCGCACTTAGCGCAAGGATCGGGAAGGGAAGGATCTCCCACATGCATGTGGTCCTGGACGTTCCCAAAGTCGAGCGGCTGTCGCGGCTCTTTTTTTTTGACGAGAGCGAGGCCCATGGAGACCTGAAGGTCGACGTGCGCGTGGAGAATTTGCCGTACCCCGTGACAAAACTCCCCGTGATGCAGGGACACCTTACGTTTCGCGGAGACATCCTGCACCCTCCCACGTTTGCGAAGCCTCTCACCGGCATCGACCTTGTCTGCGCGTTCGAGGGGGAGCGGTCTACCATCGCCCTGTCGGGGCTGCGTGTGGGTGAAAGCGTGCTCAGGAACGCGCGTCTCGTTATCACGGGCCTCGATGCACCTCAATTCACCCTTGGGGTCGATATGGACTCTTTCGACCCCGGCGATTTTGACGGGATATATGGGCGGCGGTTCAGGGTGCCGGTAATTGCCGCAGAGAGTCTCATGGCCAGGACGACAGGGGAGTTTCTGCTGAAATCGCGGACGGCGCATCTTCGCGGCACGGCATACCGCGACCTGGTGATGAGGGGCACCTTCGGACACCGGATGCTCGCGGTGACGGAAGGTAGGGTCGAGCCGGCCAAGGGCGAGATCGTGTTTCAAGGAGATGCATATCTCGGATCCGTTCCCCGGTTCACTGTGAAGGGGCATTTGTCGGACGTGACCGCTCGGGAGGTCCTGGCGCTTTTCGGGGGAAAGCAGAATATCTTTGAAGGCACGGGATCGATATCGGCCGACCTCGGCTTTGCCGGGAGAGACGGCGATGCCCTCGCGAAGAGCGCGAGCGGTACGGTGAGCCTCGCGAGCCGGGACGGGGTGATCAGGAGATGGAACGTCCTGTCCAAGATCCTGGCCCTCACCAACGTATACGACCTTTTTCGGGGACGGGTCGACCTGACGCGGAATGGTCTTGTGTATAAAAGGCTCAGCGCCTCCTTTGACGGGAATAACGGCGTGTTTCGCACGAATGATTTCCTTATAGACAGCCCCTCCATGCTTATCACCGGCATGGGGGACCTCGACGCGGCGACGAAGGAGATCGACGGCAGGATGACGGTATCGCCGCTTGTGGCAACGGACAGGATCATAAACCTGATCCCCCTGGTGCGCAGCATTATCCGTGAGAGGAAGAGCGGTTTTCTGTTCTTTGTTTACAGCATCAAAGGGCCGGCGCAGGACCCGGAGGTAAAATCGGCCTATGTCCGGAGCGTGGGGGCGAGGATTGTCTATCTGCTGCGCAATACACTCGAGCTCCCGAAAGATGTCTGGGACGAGCTTCACAAGGAGCTGCAGAGATGAGGATCGCCATTATCGGGGCAGGGAAAGTCGGCATTGCCCTCGGCTATGTCTTGAGGAAGAAAGGGTTTGACGTGGCGGCCGTCGCATCGAGGCGGCAGTCCTCACTCGATACGGCAAAGACGTACATCGGGGCTGACTGTTTCACCACCCTCGATAACAGGCAGGCTGTGGAGATGGCTGACGTGGTGGCGGTCACGACGCAGGACAGGGAGATAAAGAACGTGGCTGCTCAGATCGCCGCCATTGACGGGCGACTCGACGGAAAGTTGTTTTTTCACACGAGCGGGGCCCACGCCTCGTCCGAGCTCTCTCCCCTGGAGCAAAGAGGCGCCCTCCTCGGCTCTCTGCATCCCCTTCAGACTTTTCCCGATATCGACGCCGGCATCAGGGGCCTCCCTGATACCTATATTTTTATCGAAGGCGACGGCAAGGCGCTTCGCGTGCTCGGGGACCTCGCATCGTGTATAGGCGCAGAGGCCGTCGTGATAGAGAGCGCGAACAAGGTGCTCTATCACCTTTCGGCGGTCTTTGTGTGCAATCTGCTCGCCGGCCTCCTCTATGCGGGGGAGGGCATCATGAAGCGCATCGGCATCGATCTCAAACCCTTCTATCCGATCATCAGGGCGACGCTTGCGAATATCGAGACCAGGGGGCCGCTTCTCTCGCTCACTGGACCGGTGGTGAGGGGGGACGCGGGGACCATCTCGTCCCACCTGGCCGCCATGGGGGAGATGCCCCTCCATGAAAAAGTCTATAGGGACCTCTCCCTGGTAGCCCTGGAAATGGCGCGGCAGAGAGGGACCCTGACAGGGGAGCAGATAGCGGCGCTCAGCGGCCTCCTGGAGGGGGACTAGGTCGTCTCTTCTTCTTTCCTTTTTTGTCTTCTTCTTGGCGGGTGGCCGCCCTCATGTTCAGAATCGCGATCTGCGGCGCCCTGCTGCGCTCGTGAGGCTACGCCGTACGTTCAGTACGGCTCCGCTCAACGATGCTCGCAGGGCATCCACATCTCATCGATTCCGACCATGAGGCCGTCCACCCGATCCGGCATCGAGTACAACCATGATCGATGCCGGAATTGACGGAGCGTAAGATGCCCCGGCCCCGGCCTTCGCCCCCGGATACAGACATTCCGGGGCAGGCTTGGTGACGACAATAGCCAGACTATTCGCTTCGCGCTTGTGTGACATAACCTAAAGATTTCACACTGGGGGGCTACAATGGCCTATATCGGTTGATTTGGCGCTTTTACCGGCGTATACTTGATTCATACAGTGTAACAGTAAAACAGAGGTGCTCTGATGCTGGTGGATTTGAAGCAAAAATCGCAGGTCACCATACCGAAGCGTCTGGTGAAAAAACTGAACCTGAAGGCGGGGGACAAGCTTGAGATCGAGGAAGAGGCGGGCAGGCTGGTGATTACGCCTGTCATTATCATTCCCAGAGATCAGGCCTGGTTTCACAGCGGGGAATGGCAGAAAAAAGAGGAAGAGACAGACAGACAAAAAAAGGAAGGCAGTATACACAAGGCCACAAGCAAGGAAGAGCTTTTCGAAAAACTTGGCCTGGATAAAGTTTGACTATCTACTTTTCCGACCTTTTTCTTCAAAGCGTCAAAGAGCTCCCCGAAGACGTGAAGAGAACGCTCAAAAAGAAACTCGATATTATCGCGGATAATCCGTCCCACCCATCCTTGAGAACCAAGAAGATCAAGGGTCGCGAAAATCTATTCGAAGCAACCATCACCATGAGCATCAGGATGACCTGGGAATATTTTGAGGACGGAATCCTCTTGAGGAATATCGGCGAGCACGACCGGACGTTGAAGAGACCTTGAATAGGAGACCAACCAGCGGCAGGAAGGGGACCCAGGCGGCCCGATCAATCCTCGAAATTCCCGGCGCCCCCCTTGTCGCTCTTGAGCCCCTTCGCCCGCTCGATGATCTGCTCCCTGGTCCAGTGGGCCGGGTCTTCGATGACGCTCCCCTTGGGACCGACATCGTAAGAGCCGGCCTTGAGAAGCGCCTCGATGGCTAACCGGTCCGTGTCTCCGGCGTTCAGGACCTCGGTCATCATCTTGAAGGCGAACTCTTCGACCCCTTTCGCCATCCGCTCGCGCACCGTGGACGGCTGCGCCAGGAGCTTATTTTCGAACGGCAGGTTCAGGTTTTTGTAATCCCCTTTCTTCCACCCCTTGCTTTCGGCATAGGCAACCATTTCAGCCCAGAGATCCTCGGTCACCCCTTCGCCCCGGCGCTTGATGAAATTGCCGCCGGCGTCCAGTTGGGCGTTGCCATAGTCGTTTACCTCCAGCCCCCAGGAGATCATCTGCAGGGCAGTCGCGACGTTTGCCTTGGTGGTTGCGGTCTTGGCGGCGATTTCCCGCAGCCGGTCGGAGCTGTTGCCCGAGGTGCCGTGCTGGGCGCCGCTCACTTTATAGGGGACGAGGGCGCGGTGGATCTCGGCGGTGAGTTCCACCTGGATACCCGCGTCAGAAGCCTCGATGCCATGGGTGGTGCCGTTGTTGAGGGCAATCCAGTCGGGGAAGATCTTGTAGGCGTTCAATCCCTGGATCAGGAATTTCGCCTCGGGAACGGTAGAAAGTCCCTCTTTCCCCTTGATTTCGCCCACCTCGGTTTCAAGCCCTGCCCATTTCGGAATGAATGGGTTCAGCTCGATATTAGCGAGGAGGTTCTGGTCGTCGGGCAGGTGGGAAGCATCAACGGCGACGGAGGTCATGCCCGCATCGAACATGGTCGGCACCTCGACCTTTGCAGCGGCAAGGTCCTTGTCGCTCTTGATCCCGTAATGGTCCGCGTGGACGGCGACCGGCACGGTGACGGCGAGCTCGTTGCAAATACTGTCGACGATGCGGGCTATGTTCCAGAGATTGACGGGGCAGTATGCCTTCTGGCCCCCCTCCGACTTGGCGATCTCGATGATGAGAGCGGCTCTGGCCCTTTGGGCGGCCTTGAGGGCGCCGCGGATGACAAAATAGTTCCTCCCGTTGCAGGCCATGGCAATCGCGTGCCCCTTGGCGAGCATAGCACGGTCTATCACCTTGCCGCTGACGAGAAGCGCCTTGGAATTGGGGAAAAGCTCCCGGATGTTGGGGGGACGAAACTGAAGGGCCTTTTCAAAATCTGCCGAATAGGACATATGTCACTCTCCTTATAGAAGAAAAGATCAACAGCTCCTGCTATTCCATTGTAGATCAAAGTACCCGAGGATTCAAGGACGGAGTCACGGGAGCGGCTTCATTATTTTGCGATAAAGTCCCGGTCGGGCCTGCTTCGCTCTTGCCATTGCGCGGTGAATAGACGATACTATGGCTAGAAGGTATCGCGAAATGCCGGCAACAGCGCGTCCGAAGAACCAGAAAGCAAAGAGACACACCGGCGGTCGTTTCCATGACATCCTTGAAGCCGCCCATCTGCTCAGCTCAAGTACCGTTCCTGAAAAGGTCGTCGAAAACGTCCTTGCCCACCTGTGCGAGCGGCTCGGCAAGAGGGCCCGTTGCGTGTTGCTCGAAGGGGATGACTTGAGGCTCAGTTTCTGGGCAGGCGAGCACAGTTGTCCCTTAGAGGGCCTCAACGTCGTAAGGGGCAGCGTTGTCTGGGACGCCGTGAAGAAGGGTGTGGCCCTCAACCTGACGGACCCCCGGCAAACAAACGGGTACGCCCACAGCTTGCCTCAACCGATCAAGATCAAATCTGTGATACCTTTGATGCATACAGATCCGATAACCGGGCAGCCAAAGAAACTGGGCGCCTTGATCGTCGATTCGGGGCAGGCGGGCGAGCCGATCTCGGAGGAGGACTTTGAATACCTGCAGGTAATAGGCGAGCTTATCAGCGCCATTTTTGGGAGGGCCGAGCTTACCCGGCAGCTCATGACATCCTGCCGCCGGCAGGAGGCTATACTGATGGAGACCGTCCATAATTTTCGGAACAGTATCGCGGTTATCGGGGGTTTCGCCCTGCGCGTCGCGCAACTGGCCGAAAATACGGAGCTCGCTGAAAAGGCCAAGCACCTCCATGAGGAAGTGAAAACGCTGGAAGGCCACGTTGCAGTGTTCGAGAAATATATGAGCCTGAAACCGTGAAGGGCTCTCCGCCCTCATGTTCGGAATCTGCATCTGCGGCGCTTTCTTCGCCCCGTGACCTCCGACGCAATAATTGCTCCCTCACCCCCACCCTGCCCTTCCCCTCTCGTGCTTGCCCGGAATGGCGACCCAAAGGCCCAATTCTCACAACCCCATCGATCTCTTAAGTCCGTCAATGCCAGCGGGCCTTTGGCGACGGAGTCCTGCCGGCGAATATACTCAGGAAACTCCAGTTATATTTTTTCTTGACAATGTGGTTTACTAATAGTAAACAGTAGTAACGAACAGAACGAGGGTGGCCTCGGCCACATGAACGAAATAGTTATCATCAAGAAGATCAGGGAACTGAGGAAATCCCGAAACCTGAGTCTCGAGAAGCTTGCGGAACTGACCGGCCTGACCAAGGGTTATCTTTCCCGCATCGAGCATTCCGACAAGGCGCCCCCCATCTACACCCTCTCCCGTATCTCACAGGCGCTCGGCGTCGACATCGCGCAATTCTTTTCCGATGACGGGCGCGAGCCGCGTTCGAGCGATTATTCGGTCAGCAGATGGGACGAGCGGACAAGGGTGGGCGGCAGGGGCACGCCCTACGGCTATGATTATGAGGCAGTGGCGCCTGACAAGGCGGGCAAGAACATGGAGCCCTACGTCATCACCCTTAATTTCGAAGAGAAGGCGGAGTTTCGGCACGAGGGGGAAGAGTTGGTCTTCGTCCTGGAAGGAGAGTTGGAATTTTTTCTAAACAAGGAGAGGTTTGTGCTGAAACAAGGAGACAGCATATATTTCGATGCCCATCTCCCCCATTCGGGGAGGAGCCTGGGAGAGAAAAACGCGAAGATGTTGATAGTGGTTTACTCATATAAAAGGATGCTTCCCTGAAAAGGAGCGTTTACAAAATGTAAACTACGCGTTTTAGCATAGACCGGCAAAAAAAGGGGGGGATATGGAGAAATTGATTATCACTGCTGCGATTACCGGGGGTGCGTCTCCGGAGGGCAACCCGTACCTGCCGAAAACACCCAAGGAACAGATACAGGCGGCCGTCGACGCATACAACGCGGGTGCGTCGATCGTCCATATCCACGCCCGCAACCCGGAAACGTGCAAGGCGGAGCACCGGGCAGAGTTTTTTGCCGAAGCCGTTGCCGGGATAAAAGAGCGCTGCCCGATCATTATCAACTGTACCACCGGCGGGTCGGGGAAGAGATGTGATGGGGACTGGCTTTTCAATGAAGTGCCGACTGAGAGCGTCGAGGGACGTGTCTCCATCATCCCTGTCCTTAGCGCGGACCCGAAGACCAAGCCGGACCTCGCCTCCTTCAATGCGGGCTCCCCGGTAATCGACATATATCAGGCGAGCAAGAAGGACTTCGCGCTCAAATTCGTCATGGTCCACACGTTCCCCGACATGGTCCACATCGCAAATGTGATGAAGGAATGGGGGGTCAAGCCGGAGCTCGAGTGCTACGACATCGGGATGATCAACAATTGCATTTTTCTCCGTGATATCGGGGCCCTCGAAGACCCGCTTTATTTCCAGTGCGTCCTTGGGGTGCTCGGCCAGATACCGGCGAGCCTCGACAACCTCATCCATATGCACCGCACCATTCCTCAGGGCTCGCCGTGGTCCGTTTGCGCGGTCGGTTTAAGTGAGTGGCCGATGATCACGACCGCAATGATGCTGGGAGGCCACGTGAGGGTGGGCTTCGAGGACAACATCTACCTTTCGAAAGGCGTGCAGGCGAAGAGCAACGCGGAGATGGTAGAAAAGGCGGTGCGCATCGCGCGCGAGCTGGACAGGGAGATAGCGTCCGTCGACGACGCCCGCAGGATCCTCCACCTTCCCCCGAAGGCATAGAGCCATGCCCTGTCTCCTCGAAACGGTCCGTCTCTCGAAAAGCTTCGGCGCCCTCCAGGCGGTATCGAATGTGAACCTGGAGGTGATGGAGGGGAGTATCCATTCGGTTATCGGCCCGAACGGGGCGGGGAAGACGACACTTTTTAATTTACTGACCGGTTTTTTAAAGCCGAGTGCGGGCGTCATCATCTTCAATGGGAAGGAAATCACGGGGCTTCCCCCGGAGAAAATATCGAAGCTCGGCGTGAGCCGCTCCTTTCAGATCACTAGTATATTTCCCGATCTCACGGTCAGCGAGAACGTCAGGATAGCGCTCCAGTCGCGGACCTCCATGAGCTACAGGTTCTTGAAAAAGCTCAGTATAGGCGACGGGCTCGAGGAAAGAAGCCGCGAGGTTCTTCAGCAGCTTGGACTCCGGGAGAAGGCTGATCTCCCGGCCAAGCATCTATCGCACGGAGAGAAGCGGATTCTTGACATCGGCATCGGCGTTGCCACAACGCCGCAGCTTTTGCTCCTCGATGAGCCGGCTTCGGGACTGGTGGGCGACGAGATCGCGCGCGTGACGGACCTCGTCAAGGAGATATCGAGCCGCGTGACGGTGGTGCTCGTGGAGCACAATATCGACGTGGTTCTTTCGATTTCCGACCGCATAACGGTTCTCTATTACGGGGGCATCATTGCGGAAGGGAGTCCCGACGAGATCCAGTCGAACGCAGAAGTGCAGGAAGTCTACCTGGGGGCTGCGTGCTGACAATCGACAACATCCATACCTATTACGGGAACAGTCATATACTTCAGGGCGTCTCTCTCAAAGTAAAAAAGGGTGAGGTGGTCACGCTCCTCGGCAGGAACGGCATGGGTAAGAGCACGACGATCAAGACTGTGATGGGCCTTGTTGTACCGCGCGAGGGGCGAGTGCTGCTCAATGGCGTCAACATTGCCGGCCGTAAGCCATATGACATTGCGCGGGCAGGGGTGGGCTTTGTGCCGGAAGACAGGCGCACCTTTCCTTCCCTGAGTGTGCTCGAGAACCTGAACCTCCCGGTCAGGCGCGGGTCCGGAGAAGGATGGAGCCTCGAGAAGGTTTTTCAATTTTTCCCGAGACTGAAGGAGCGGGAAAGCCACAAAGGGTTCGAGCTGAGCGGCGGCGAACAGCAGATGCTCGCGATTGCGCGCATCTTGCGCATGAAGGTTGAGCTGATCCTCCTTGACGAACCGACAGAGGGACTTGGGCCGCTGCTCGTTAAGGCGATCGGCGACATCATCGCGCAGATAAAGCGCGAAGGCATCACGACCCTGCTGGTCGAGCAGAATTCGCGTTTCGTGGCGACAGTGGCCGACAGGCACTACGTGATATGCCACGGGAAGCTCGTCTATGAAGGAAGCAACGAGGACTTTGCGCATCAGGATGAGGTGAAGAAGGAGTATCTCGGGATATAAAAGAGACGAAGGCAGCGGCTGCTGCCTGGACCACAAAAAAAGGGGGATGTTATGAGAAAAATATTTGTTGCTTTGGGTGTGTTCTTTTTGATGACCGCGGCCGCGTCCGGCGCGGACCCGGTGAGGGTAGGATTCATTTCCGTATTGTCCGGCCCTCTGGCCCCTATCGGCCAGAGTGAGCTCAACGCGACCAAGATGGCCGTGGAGGACGTGGGCGCTGTTCTGGGACAAAAGGTCGAGCTTTACTCCAAGGACCACCAGTACAACCCTGGGCTCGCGAACGAGCGGGCAAAAGAGCTCTATGAAAAGGACAAGACGGACGTGATCGTCGGGTGTTCGAACAGCGCTGCAGCGCTGGCGGTCTCAGACCAGGCAGCGCGCCACCAGCGCATCTTCATGTCGACGTCTGCGGGCACGACGGACCTCATCGGCAAGAACAAGTACACCTTCAAACTCAACTACAATGACTACATGCTCGCCGCAACGCTGGGCGCATGGGGGGCCAAGAACCTGGGCAAGAGATGGTATACGATTACGAGCGACTATGCGTGGGGACACGACCTTCTCAAACATTTTACAAGCGCGCTGAAGGCCGAGGGCGGCCAGCACGTGGGGAACGATATGGTCCCCGTCAACACGTCGGATTACAGCCCCTACATTCTGAAGGCGGCTCAGGCAAAACCGGACGTCCTGGTGCTCCTCAACGTAGGCAAGGACGCCGCCAATTCCACAAAGGCCGCAGTCGAATACGGTCTCAAGAAGAATGTAAAAATAATGCACGCCCTGCTCTTTGAGCTCGATATAAAGGGAACAGGCCTCCAGACGTTTGCAGGCGACTACACGGCCGCACCCTGGAACTGGGTCGTCAACCAGCCGGGGACGAAAGAGTGGGCCGACAGGTACTACAAGGCATATGGAGACAGACCCACCTTTATGGCCGCCGCTGCCTACAGTGCAACCCGCCAGTATCTCGAAGCGGTGACGAGGGCGGGGAGCAAGGAGGCGGACAAGGTAATCAAGGCACTGGAGGACAGCACGTACAAAGATTTCTTTGTCAGCCCCGGCTACATCAGACCGGAAGACCATCTGGAAGTTGCCAAGGCATATCTGCTGCGGGTGAAGCAGCCCGCTCAACTGAAGGAAAAGGAAGATTATTTCGAGGTCGTCGGCGAGCTGCCCGCAGACAAAGCTCAGCCGCCTGTCGGGCTTTTCAAGACACTCAAGTAGCAACCCGTAAAAAAAGATGAGGCCTGGCTCGGCAACGACCCGGCCCGAGTGAGTCATCTATGGGAGTTCAATTCATCGGCGCGCAGCTATTCAACGGTCTGATGCTCGGCTCATTCTACGTGCTCTTGTCCCTCGGGCTTTCCATCATCTTCGGGATGCTCGGCGTGGTCAACTTTGCCCATGGGGCACTCTACATGCTCGGAGCGTATGCCGCGTACACAATCTGTTACGTCTGCTCGCAAAATTTCTGGTTTGCCCTCATTGTCGCGCCCCTGGCCGTGGGCGTCATCGGTATGATTGCGGAGTGGACCTTGATCAAAAGGCTTTATTCGGTCCCCCATTTCTACAACCTGCTCCTGACATTCGGCCTCATGCTCTTTGTTGAAGAGGGGATAAGGGCAATCTTTACGCCCATCGGCAAGCCCTTCGATACGCCACCGGCACTGGTCGGCTCCGTTGACCTGGGCTTCATGTTTTTTCCTAAATACCGGATCTTTATCATCCTGGTGACTGCCGTGTCCGTGGTGGGCATCTGGCTTTTTCTTTCCAAGACGAAGATAGGCGCAATAATAAGGGCAGGGACCGATGACAACGAGATGGTCTCGGCACTGGGAATCGACATATCGAAGGTATTTACCCTTGTCTTCGGGATAGGGGCTGCACTGGCCGGACTTGCGGGTGTGCTCGCAGCGCCCGTACAGAACGTGACTCCTGAAATGGGGAACAGCATCCTCAACGAGACATTTGTCGTGGTCATTATCGGCGGCATGGGTTCGATTCCCGGGTCAATCCTCGGCGGATTGATCATCGGCGAGCTCATCACCCTAGGGGTCGTCTTCTGGCCGCCCGTTGCCAATACCCTTATTTTCGTGTTCATGGCTGTTATCCTGCTCGTGAGGCCGAGAGGCTTCTTCGGCAGGGCGCGGTTCTTCGAGTAACGGGGAGGGGAGTGTGCAAAAGAACCTCTACAAGCGGCTATTCTTCTGTTGCGCAGCGGTCTTCTTTATCGTCCTGCCCTTCCTCACGCCGACGCGCTCCCTCGCGACGGAGATGCTTATATTTGCCATCTTCGCATTGGGGTACGATATTGTTTTCGGATACACGGGCCTTCTTTCGTTCGGCCACGCAATCTTCTTCGGCATCGGTGCTTACGCGACCGGCATCGTACTCGTCCGTCTGGTCCCCTCTCTTTTTCTGGCCCTCGTCATCGGCATGGCCCTCAACCTGCTCGTCTCGTATGTCGTTGCCTTCTTGAGCATCCGAAAAAAAGGCATCTACTTTGTCATGATCACGCTTGCTTTCTGCCAGATGTTCTATTTTATCGGCTTCAAATGGACGGACCTGACCGGCGGCGATAGCGGTTTTCACGGCGTCCCGAGAACGTCCCTCGGCCCGATAGATCTCAACTCGGAGATCACCCTCTACTTCTTTATACTTGCCATCTTCCTTGCCTCGGTACTTGTTGCCTTCAGGATTGTCAACTCGCCGTTCGGTCGGGTGCTCAAAGCGCTGAAAGAGAACGAGGACAGGGCGAGGAGCATCGGCTACAACACAGCGGCGTTCAAGACGGTCGCGTTCATGATCTCCGCCTTTTTCGCGAGCCTCGCCGGGGGGCTCTACGCGGTCCATTCCAATTTCGTTCCCATGGATACGCTGTCCATCAGCACCTCGGCCGACGTCGTCATCATGGCGCTGCTCGGGGGCATCGGTACGCTCTACGGCCCTATAATGGGCGCAATGCTTATCGTCTTTTTGAAGAACGTTCTGAGCGACTGGATAGGTAACTGGCACCTGATTTTAGGTGCGATCTTCATCGTGTCCGTCCTTAGCGTAAGGCAGGGTATCTTCCCCGTTATCTTCGGAAAATTGAAGGAGAAACTATGCGTACAGAGGTAGCGTTGAAGCACGGGAGCGATATAACGAAGACCGCCGTCATCGGCGCAGGGGTGATGGGACATTCGATTGCCCAGGTGTTCGCGCACCGCGGCTGTTCCGTAATGCTCTATGACATCAACGAAGAGCTGCTCGCCGCCGCGATGGAGAAGATTCATAGCAACCTGACACTCTACGTTGAAATGGGACTCGAAAAGGAAACCTTTGTGGAGACCGTCCTTTCAAGGATCGCCACAACCACGGACCTCGGCGCGGCTGTCAGCAAGGCGGAGTTTGTGACGGAAGCCGTCATCGAGGACGTGAATCTTAAGAAGCAGCTCTTCAGAGAGATAGGCAGAGCAACATCGGACCACGTCATAATGGCAAGCAATACCTCAACGCTGCCGCTTACGCAGATCGGAGAAGCAACGGAGAAGAAGGAACGGTTGATTATCACACACTGGTTCAACCCACCTCACCTCATCCCTGTTGTCGAGATCATAAAAGGGGAATCGACGGCAGAGGAAACCTTCCGTGTGACGGTCCGGTTCCTGGAGGAGATGGGCAAGGAGCCGGTGCACGTGTTAAAGCAACTGCCCGGGTTCCTCGTCAACCGGATACAGACGGCGATGTTCAGGGAAGTGATGGCCCTGCTGGAAGAGGGTGTGGCGAGTGCCGAGGATATCGACAAGGCAGTACGCGGAAGTTTTGGGCTCCGGCTGGCGGTGATGGGACCTCTTGCTGTTGTCGACCTTGCGGGCGTGCACCTGTGGTATAAGGGCGCGCAATCGCTTTACCCTCTCCTCGATGCGTCGAAAGAGCCCCAGAGGACATGGGCGGAGATGGTTGAAAAAGGGTTCCTCGGTGAGCGAACAGGAAAGGGATTTTTTGAGTATGAGCCGGGAAGCGTACCGGACATCATAAAGGCCAGAGATAAAAAATTGCTTGAGCTTCTCAGAATCCTTTATCACCACAAACAGGGGGTTTGATTATGGCGATTCTTATCACAGGGGGGGCAGGATTCATCGGGACTGCGCTGGCGGATGCGTTCCTCCGGAGAGGGGAAGAGATAGTCATCTTTGACAAGGTCATCGATGATTCACTATTCGCGGGAGAAAAGAAGGTCGCCAGGATACAAGGCGACATCACGAACTGGCCTGAAGTGTTGAATGTCGTCAGCCGCCATAACGTGGAAACCATCTTCCACCTCGCCGCGATCCTCTCTGCGATATGCGAAGCCAATCCCTGGGCCGCGGTCAGCATCAACGCGCTCGGGACGCAGTATGTTCTGGAGGCTGCCCGATTATTCGGCGTGAAGAAGGTGATGTTCACGAGCTCGATGGGCTCCTATGCCGTGACCCAGGATACCGTCGTCACGGAAGAGACGAAACAGAGGCCGACGCTGATTTACGGCGTGACCAAGGTTTTCGGAGAGCTTCTGGGCCTCTACTATCAGCGAAAATTCGGCATCGATTTCAGGGGCATCCGGTTCCCACAATTGATAGGACCGAACGTGAAAACCTTCGGGTTCGGTCAGTATAATCCCTGGCTCATCGAAGCGGCAGTCAGGGGAGAACCCTTCGACGTATGGGCGCCTGAGGAGACGGTCCTCCCGTTGCTCTACATCAAGGATGCGGTGAAAAGTCTTCTCATGCTCCATGACGCTGACGAGGGCCGGCTCGCGACACGGGTCTACAATATAGGACAGATAATGCCGCCGCCGACGGCGAGAGAGATCGTCGATATCGTCAAGAGGCACTACCCGGACGCGCGAATCAACTTCAAGGCGGACCCCAACACGGCCGTCGGTCTCAAGACGATCCCGAGGATCATAAAGGGGGACGCCGCGGAGAAGGAATGGGGATGGCGTCCGACATACTCCATTGAAGATACGGTGAAGGATTTTATTGAAGAGTATAAAAAAGGCCGAAAGAGTATAGCCGGGCAGTGAGCGGGTATTCGCGCAACGCAGGTTGTCGACAGCGGGCCCCCGGGGACCGCTGCCTTTTTGCAAAAAAATGCTTTTTAGACAAAACCATAATCAACAAACGGGGGAAGACATGAAGCAACCATTATGGATGCCGTCCGATCTGCGCATAAAAAATGCGAACATGACCGGATTCATGGAATTCGTCAACAAGCGGTGCAACAAGAAGTTCGACACGTACTTCGCCCTCTATGACTGGTCCGTCGCCAGCATCCCCGACTTCTGGGCAGCCGTCTGGGACTTCCTCGACATCAAAGCCTCCAGGAAGTACGAGAAGGTGGCGGACGATCTCACGCAGTTCCCCGGAACGGACTGGTTCCCCGGGGCGAAGCTCAACTTTGCGGAGAACCTCTTGCGGTATCGCGATACGGAAACCGCCATCGTCTTCAAGGCAGAAATGAGACCGGCAGTGCGCATCACCTATGAGGAGCTCTCGTTGACGGTGGCCCGTCTCGCGAATGGACTGAGGTCCTTGGGGGTGGATAGGCGCGACCGGGTGGTGGGATACATGCCCAACATCCCGGAGACGCCCATCGCCATGCTCGCTGCGACCAGCCTCGGCGCCACCTGGGCGTCGTGCGGTTCGGAACTCGGGGTTCAGGCGGTCATCGACCGGTTCAGCCAGGTCTCTCCGAAAGTCCTCTTCACCGTGGACGGCTATCTCTACAAGAACAAGCCCTTCACCATGCTTCCCGACGTCAGGGCGGTGGTTGCGGCCGTGCCGTCCATAGAGAAGGTGGTTGTCGTTCCTTACGCAAGCGAGACGCCCGACATCAGCGCCATCCGCAGCGCGGTCCTCTACACGGACTTCCTCTCTTCCAACGAGGATCTCACCTTCGAGCAGGTCCCCGCGAGCCACCCCCTCTACATCATGTTCTCTTCAGGCACGACGGGCAAACCCAAGTGCATGGTCCAGGGTGTGGGAGGCATTCTGGTTAACCAGTTGAAGGAGCTTATCATCCACGCCGACCTGAAGAGGGCGGACAAGGTCATCTACATGACCGCCCCCTCGTGGATGATGTGGAATTGGCTTGTGGCCGTCCTCGGAGTAGGGGCCGCAGTGGTCCTCTTCGACGGCAACCCTGGCTATCCCGACATGGGGACCATGTGGAAGCTCGTGGACGAGGAGCGGATCACCTTCTTCGGGACAAGCGCCACCTACATCAACCTTCTGAAGGCACAGAACTACAGACCCAAAGATCGTTTCAGTCTCTCCTCCCTCAAGTCCATCGGGCAGACCGGCTCCCCTTTATCCGCAGAGGGGTTCGAGTACGTCTACAGCGCTATCAAGGCGGACGTCCATTTCAACTCCCTGGCCGGGGGCACGGACATCAACGGCTGCTTCTGCATGGGTACGCCCATACTCCCCGTCTATGCAGGAGAGCTTCAGGGCCCTGCCCTCGGCATGAAGGTGAAGGCATACGATGAGAAAGGAAACCCTGTGTACGATCGGCAGGGTGAGCTCGTCTGTGAAGCCCCTGCCCCTTCCATGCCCCTTTTCTTTCTCAATGATGAGGGTTTCTCCCGCTACAAGGATGCCTACTTCACCGTCTACCCCAATATATGGCGCCACGGGGACTATGTGACCTTCTACAGCGACACCGGAGGCGTCACCTTCTTCGGCCGCTCGGACGCCATCCTCAAACCCTCGGGTGTCCGCATCGGCACGGCAGAGATCTACAACATCGTAGAGAAGTTCGACGAGATCGCCGACAGCGCCGCCATAGGACAGAACTGGGAAGGGGATCAGAGGGTGCTCCTCTTCGTCAAGCTTGCGCCCGGCGCTGCGCTCAATGACGAGCTGAAGCAGCGGATAAAGAATATGCTCCGGGACAAGGCCTCGCCCCGTCACGTCCCTGCCCTCATCATCAAAGTGCCCGACATCCCTTACACCTTCAGTGCGAAGAAGGTGGAGAGCGCCATCACGAACATAGTCAACGGCAGGCCGGTGACGAACAGGGATGCTTTGGTCAATCCGGCGTCGCTCGATTATTTTGAAGAGATTCTGCCTCTTGTGCAGGCGAGGGCATAAGGGAGAAAATATGTGTGTAGCCGACTGGATGACATCGTCTGCTTTTCAAAGGTCTTCTTCGCCGCAAAGGGCCACTTCCTCGCGAGACCCGCTGTCGTCAACCGCCACCACGAGGACAGGCTCTGTCCAACCTTGACAACCCAGACTGTAAGCTCTTTGTCCTGGATGCAATAAACAATCCTGTACCGACCCTGACGAACACGGTACCTTTCCTGTCCAGTCAGTTTTTCATGGCCCTGGGGTCTCGGATCCTTAGCGAGATTCTCTATGCGACGGAGAATGCTTTGGAGATCTTTCTTCGGTATTCCGCTAAAGTCTTTCTCGACGGATTCTTTGAAATAGACCTTATATTCGGCCATCTCTTTTCAGCCTCTTGACCATTTCGTCATATCCGATCAGCCGCTCCCCAGCTCTTTCCTCGAACGCGCCGATATCTTCGGCGTCCTCAGCAAGGGCTTGTCTGACGGCATCATTGACAAGGTCCGATACCGACCGGGAAGTCTCGACTGCCTTCAGGAGGAGTGCCTTATGCAGATCGGGGTCCGGGTAAACGGTAGCCCGCTTCGTTGCTGTTGCCATAATTCACCTCCTGTACAGCTAAGTAACTATAACATCAAGACGTCATTACGGCAATGGCGTCATGTCTCCCATCCCCGCTCGGCGCGGGCTAGATTATGGCTTCTTTCGCGGCCGGAGGGATTTTTGATGGATAACGCGAAATCGCATTTGGCCCGCACCGGAGTGTACATTTTGCGTACATGAGCATGCGGGCCGAACGCGATGACAAAGTTTGCCGCGAAAAGACCCCGGCCGCCCCCTCACACTACTCTGACAGGGCCGCATAGTACGCCCTCTCCGTCTCCTCCACGTTCCGCATGGGCGGATACTGTTCCATCCATGCCCTTGCGACGATGCGCGCGGCCGCGCGTTTTTCGGGGTCCGCGTAGAGGGCGACGGCGGCCGCCAGCTCGGCTGCATCCGCGGGGTCATTGATCACCATTCCCCCTTCCTGCGATGCGATCACCTGGGCCGCGCCGTTGAATCTCGTCGTCACCGCTGGCAGCCCGGCCGCGAGGGCTTCGAGGACGGTGAGGGAACAGGAGTCGTAAAACGTCGGATGGACGTAGATATCGGCAGCCGCATAGTAGTGCTCCATGGGGGAGAGGGGGCCGGTGAAGATCACCCTGGCCGATATGCCGAGCTTCTTCATGAGACTCCGGTAGCGCCGGGGTCGGCCCCTGCCTGCGACGAGCAGGCGGAAATCGCGGTTGGGGAATTGTGCGGTGAGCAGGGGCAACGCTCTCAGGAGCGTCTCAAGGCCTTTCAGGCGGAAATTGTTTCCCGCGAAGAGGAGCAGTATCGAGTCCGCCCCGACGCCAAGCTCCGCCCGTTTTTGTGCCCTGTAGACCTCGCGCATCCGTGGATGGAAGCGGTCGAGATCGACAGTGTTGAAGACCACGCTGATGCGGTCCGCAGGGTACGCGTAATAGCTGATGATATCGGCCTTGACCATTTCCGAGATGGCGATCACGCGCCGGACGCCGCCGGGCGATTTTCGCGCATAGCTTTGTCGCCGGGGCGTGTCCGGGTCCTCACGTACGCACGAAGTACGCTCCGGCCCGGACGCCGCCCCGGGTTCGCGCTCTGCATCAAAAATCGCCTCGGCGGTATAGAGGCGTTTTTGCAAGCCGATTTCCAGATAGTGGCGGACCGAGAGATAGCGCAACAGGCGCTTGTAGGCGTAGTACGCGGGATTGGTGATCGACGCAAATTCCTGCCTGAGATATGCCTGCTCCACACCGCCGTGGGGGTTGAGCACGGTGGCGGCGCGGCATTGCGCGACGGCGTGGACGATATCGAAGCCTTGCCGGGTGAGGGTCCCGGACCCATAGCGCCAGAGCGAGAGGGCGCGCAGCCAGCGCGGGTATTTCCAGACAGGTATCTTGTGGATCCGGTATGGCAGCCCGGTGACTGCTTCCGCCTCCGTCGCGAAGAGATGGACCTCGTGCCCCCTTTTGGTGAGCTCCACGCAAAGGAAGGAGAAATACCGCTCGCCGCCCCGTGAAGGAAGGAACTTGTCGAGGAGGATCGCAATCTTTAACGGACGGTTCTCCCTCTCTCCACCCATGGCCTACCCGGCCCGCCTGCCCAGGGTCTTGATCCTCTCGTAGAACCCCAGCAGTCTTTTTGCCTGGAGACTATAGTCCCACTCTTCGAGGGCAGTCCGCCGGGCTTGCGCCCCGAGGCGTCCTTTCAGCCGGTCGTCGGTGAGCACCTCTTCCATCCGTGCCGCCAGCAGTCGTTCATCGGCGGCCACGTACCCGTTGTACCCGTCCCGCACCAGCTCGGGCAGCATACCGCGATCGGAGACGATGGCAGGCTTCCCCATGCCCATGACTTCCCGGAGGGCCCTTGCGGCGCCGTCGCTCCCCGCCCTCATCATCACAAAGAGATCGAAGGTCGCGATCATGGAGAAATAGTCGTCGAGCCGATAACCCGCGAGGATGACGTCTTCTTCCAGCCCGAGGGCAGTGATGGGCTTCCTGACGCTTTCCTCTATCTGCGAGCTTCGGCCCACGATGACGAGCTTGACCTTGTCCATCCGCGTCCGGAGCGTCTTGAAGGCTCTCAGGATCACGTCATAGCCCCGGTCGGGCTTGAGGCGGCCGATCACGCCCACCACCAATTCATCCGGACCAAGGCCCAGGGAGGCTTTCAGGTCACCCACCGGACCGTCATAGACGTGCACGCCGGGCGGCAGCACGACGCACCTCTCGTCAGGATAGGCGAAGCGCTCGATATCGCGCTCCTTTATTGTGCGCCCGTAGAGGACAAGGCCGTCGGTCCTCCCGAGGAGCGCGGACATGGTGGGCCCCGGGTCCAGCCCGTCTCTCTTGTGGTCGGTCCTCACGAGGAGCGGGGGGCGCGGCTTCCCGAAAAGAGACGCCGCAGCCAGTGCATGGTCGTGGGTGAGATGGGCGTGCAGTATATCGATCTTCAGGTCGGCCGCATAACGGTAAAGGGCGCGGAAATCGAAAAGCCAGTCGCGGGGTGAGAAGTACCTGTTCAGCCTGAAAGCCTCGCAGCAGGAGAGGCCTCGTTTCCGGGCCTCCTTCTCCACGGTCCGCTCCCGGAAGTCGACGGGGGCCTTCCGAAAGGCGAGGGAGACATCGACCCCCAGCGTTTTGAGGCTCTCGCACAACGAGACAACCGGCTCTGCCGGGCCGGTCCATTTCCAGTCGCTGAAGAGGTGGAGGCACCTCATCGCGCGTAAAACGCCTTTATGGCCGCGGAGACGGAGACGGCTTCCTCCTCGGAAAGGGTGGGGTAGAGGGGAAGGGATAGTATCTCCGATGCGGCCTTCTCCGCCACGGGAAAGTCGCCCTTTTTGTAGCCCAGATGCCGGTACGCCTGCTGGAGGTGGATCGGCGTGGGATAGTGGACAAGGGTGCTGATGCCGCGGCTTTTGAGGAATTGGGAGAGGGCTTCCCGGTCCGGCGTCCTTATCACGTAGAGATGGTAGACGTGACGCGCCCACGGTTTTTCCACGGGGAGCGCGACCGGTGTATGCTCCTCTTCCAGGTCCCACCGGTAGATATCGGCCAGGTGGCGCCGTTTTTCGTTTCCGGCATCGAGCCTCGCGAGCTTGACGGAGAGGATGGCTGCCTGCAACTCATCGAGGCGCGAATTGAACCCCTCGATAACGTGGAGATGCTTCTCTTCCTGGCCGTAGCTGCGCAAGCGTCGGATTGCGTCGTAGACGCCGCGGTCGGCCGTCACCAGAGCCCCCCCGTCGCCGTAAGCCCCTAGGTTCTTCGTGGGATAGAAGCTGAAGGCGGCGGCGCGCCCGAAGGTGCCGACCTTTCGCCCTTTATAGAGGGCGCCGTGCGCCTGGCATGCGTCCTCGAATATCGTCACGCCGAAGCGGTCGGCCACGTCGATGATGTCGTCCATCCGGCAGGGGTGGCCGTAAAGGTGGACGGGGATGCACGCCTTCACGCCGCTATCGGCCTTGAGCACGTTTTCGAGGGCATGGGGGTCCATGGTGTAGGTTTCCGGGTCTATATCGCAGAACACCGGGACGATGCCGTGAACGGAGAGGGCCATGACCGTGGCGATATACGTGTTCGGGGTGGTGACGACCTTGTCGCCCGCTTTGAGCCCCAGGGCCAGCCCGCCGATGCGGAGCGCGTCTGTCCCGGACCCCATGCCTGCCGCGAAATGGACTCCTGTATAGCGGGCAAAGGCATCCTCGAAGGCGGCGAGCTCCCTGCCCGTAATAAACTCGCCCCTCCGGCAGACCCTGTCGAAAACCTCTGCCAGCGGTCCTTTCAGCTCATCGTATTCCCTTTGCAGATCGAAGATCTTTACCATCAGTCCCAGTACTCCCTCTGGTAAATGCGATAGAAATCGGCCGTCCTGCGTATGCCCTCTTCCAGGCTTGTCCGCGGTCTCCAGCCGGTAGTCCGTGTTATCTTGGATATGTCGGCATAGTAGTCGCCCGGCTCGACCTCTTTGCGCTCCCTGGTAAAGTCGGTGAAGCTCACCTTGCCCGAGCCGACCACCTCCGAGATCCTTCGCGCAAGGTCGTGGAACGAGACCGGCACACCGGTCCCGACGTTGAAGACCTCCCCATATGCGTCATCCGTCAAAGCCACGGTGAGCAGACATTCCACGAGGTCTTCGACGTAGAGGAAATCACGGAGTATCGTGCCGTCGCCGAAGACCGGTATCATTTCGTCGTCGAGGGCCTTGCGGATGAACCAGTTGAACACGCCGTACTCGTCATGCGCCATCTGATGGCGGGGGCCGAAGGTGTTCGTGATCCGCAACGAAGTCCCCCTGATCCCGAAGATGTCATCGTACACCAGTACCATCTTCTCGGCGGTGAGGTTCGTGACCGCGTAAATGCCCTTGGGGTTTGTCGGATGGTCTTCGCCGACCGGCAGCTTGACGCTCGCGCCGTACTCGCCCCTCGTGCCCGCGAATATCACTCGGCCGGCCCGGTTGCCCGATTTCAGGGCTTCGAGGAGGACGAGGGTGCCCCTGCAGTTTATGTCCAGGTCCTGGATGGGGTTCCTCATACTGTCCACGTGGTTCACCTGTCCGGCCAGGTGGAAGATATACTCCTTCCCCTTGACCAGGTGGTTCATGGAGAGCTGGTTTCGCACGTCCGAGAAGTTGATCCTCACCCGGTTCTCGATCTCCTTCACGTTGAAGAGATTGCCGCCCTGCCGGGGAAGCATGTTGTCGACGATGGTCACGTGAGCGCCGAGACGCACCAGTTCTATGGCGAGGTTGCTGCCGATGAAACCCAGGCCGCCCGTAATGAGGACCTCCTTATCCTTGAATCCTTTCATTCCTTCTCTCCAGTTCCCAGAGTTTTGCGTGCTTCATGAACACGTAGTACATGGTGGAGGC
>Ga0187864_10000289_pt1 | contig 56935 bp, 50 predicted proteins | sample June2016WEW_11_4_FD_132985 | JGI IMG/M metagenome (GOLD analysis project Ga0187864, IMG submission 132985) | Peatland microbial communities from SPRUCE experiment site at the Marcell Experimental Forest, Minnesota, USA - June2016WEW_11_40 | ecosystem: Environmental > Terrestrial > Soil >...
ACCTGGAACAACAGCCATAGCCCTGTGACACACACGAGGTAGATGGACCAGTAATGACTGTAGAGGAGCAGTGCGGACACTACGGCTACTCCCAGCAGGTTCCCCGCAGCAGGCCGGCGGAGGCTCCGCTGGAGGGCGACGACACCAGCGGCGCAAAGGAAGATCATCAGGGTGTACATGCGGTTCTCGGTGGCATAGCGCACCGCGAAGGGCGAACTGGCCACGATCACGAGCACGGAGGCGCCCACCGCGCGGCCCCCGAGGCGGCGCCCGGCGAGCCAAATGAACGGAAGGGTGCAGACACTGAGCACACCTGACAGAGCGCGAACTGCGACGTCAGAGGTTCCGAACGCTCCCATCCAGAAGTGCAGCAGCACGTAGTACAGCGGAGGCGCCCCGTCACGGCGAAGCGCTTCGTGGAGCTGGCTGAGAGGCAGCCGGGCGATGTTCAAGGTGAGCGCCTCGTCCAGCCACATGTCGGACTTCGCGATGAACCGCAGCACGATTCCCGCGACGACAACTACCACGGCCCCGATAACTAGGGCTCGAGTAAACCATTGCTCGGGCGCCGCGGCGGCCGCGGCCGCGCCGAAAACGCTCCGGTCCTCCGCCTCCGCTGCCTCCGCTGCCTCCGCGCCAGTGCGGAGGTGCCGATCCTCTGTGGTGATGGAGTGGGCCACGGGCGAATCGTAACGAAAGGACGCTCTACACCCAGAGCCGGCCAAAGAGACCCCAGCTAGAGGCGCCGCGACACGGCGGTGCACCGCGGCCCGAGCGACCGCGCATACCATGTGCGCACCAGAGAAAGGAGGTGGTCCAACTGAACGATCATGAACCGGGGACCCTGGAGGTGGCTGGCCGCTGAGGCGGCTCGCTGGACCACCTGGCGAATTCCAGCCAGACACCCGCTGCATGCTCCAGTCGGGAGTCGGTCCCACCCGCGACAGCACGGAGCGTGAGTGCCTTTCCAGCAAATCTGGCCTAGGGGCGCCTGCGGGCGCCCCTAGGCGCGTCCATCAGACTCCTTCCGCGGAGGCCAGGGCGATGGCAACCTCACCCGCGATCGACACAACGTCGTCCAACTCGCGCTCGCCGTGCGCGAGACCGGGAAACATCGCTTCGTAAGGACCGGGGGCTAGGGCCACTCCGCGCTCGAGCATCGCGGTGAAGAACCGTGCGTAGTTCCCGTTGGCTGCCGAAGCGCGCGCCGCGCCATAACCGGTCACCGGTTCCTCGGCGAAGAACAGACCCACCAAAGGACCCACCACCGGCACCTGTACGGCGAGCCCTTTCGAGGTGATCGCCTCGGTCAGCGCACAGGCAAAGCGCGCCACGCGCCGAGCTAGTACCTCGTAGTCCTGCTGGGTCACGTTCTGGAGCACCGCGAGACCTGCGGCAGTGACAAGAGGGTTCCCAGAAAGCGTGCCCGCCTGGTACACAGGCCCTCCCGGGGCCAGAACCTCGAGCACTTGACGCTTGCCGCCGAAGGCCCCTACCGGCAGCCCACCGCCGATCACCTTGCCGAAGCACCACAAGTCGGGAACGACTCCGCTCATTGCGCTCGCGCCGCCGAGCCCGAGCCGAAACCCCGTGATGACCTCGTCGAAGACGAGCAGTGCACCGACCTCGTCACATGCGTGTCGCAATCCCTCCAAGAAGCCCGGTGCCGGAGCGACAACTCCCATGTTGGCTGCCACCGGCTCGACAATCACGCACGCGACCCGTTCGTCGAGCACGGGCACCTCGTTGTAGGCGACGACGAGGGTGTCCGCCACCGCCCCGGACGGGATGCCTGCTGATCCCGGTAGGCCCAGTGTGGCGACGCCACTGCCCGAGCCCGCAAGCAGGGCGTCGGCATGCCCGTGGTAGCACCCGTCGAACTTGACGATCCGGTCGCGGCCGGTGAAACCGCGCGCGACCCGTATCGCGCTCATCGCGGCTTCGGTGCCTGACGACACGAGGCGTACCTGTTCGCAACCCGCCACCGATTCGCATATGGCCTCCGCGAGGAGCACCTCCCCCTCGGTCGGCGCTCCGAAAGTGGTGCCGCGTCCAGCTGCGTCTCTGACCGCCGCCACCACCGCACGATGGCCGTGCCCAAGCAGCAGCGCGCCGTAGGACTGAACGAGGTCGATGTACCTGCGCCCTTCCACGTCCCAGACGTAAGGGCCCTCACCTCGCACCACCGTGTAAGGGATGCCGCCAACTGCGGCAAAGGAGCGCACGGGAGAGTCGACTCCGCCTGGGATAACCCGCAGCGCCCGCTCGAACCAGGCGGCGTTCGAGGCCTCACCCATGCAAGATCTCTGCGACCTCGGCGGCGAAGTAGGTGAGAATCGTGGCTGCTCCTGCACGCTTGATCGCCACCAGGTGCTCGAGGGCCAACGCGTCTCCGTCGAGCCAACCCCGCTCCGCCGCCGCCTTTACCATGGCGTACTCGCCGCTCACGTGGTACGCGGCCACCGGGACGTCGACAAGGCGTGCTACCTCAGCGATGACGTCGAGGTACGCGAGAGCGGGCTTGACCATGACCATGTCGGCACCCTCGGCGACGTCCTGGGCAACCTCGGCCATCGCCTCACGACGATTGTGGATGTCCTCCTGGTAACTGCGCCGATCACCACCGCCCGTGATTCTCACGTCGACAGCGTCGCGAAATGGACCGTAGAGCGCGGACGCGTACTTGGCCGCGTAAGCAAGGACCCCCACGTCGCTTCGGCCTTCGGAGTCGAGCACGGCTCGGATGGCTGCGACTTGCCCGTCCATCATCCCGCTCGGCGCGACCATGTGGGCTCCTGCGGCCGCTTGGGCCAACGCCACGAGCTGGTACAGCTCCAGGGTGGCGTCGTTGTCAACCTCCCCATGCTCGTCGATCACACCGCAGTGACCGTGATCCGTGTACTCGTCCAGGCAGAGATCCGCGATGAGAACGAGCTCGTCGCCGAGCGCTGCTCGCAGCTCCCCTAGTGCCACCTGTGCGATGCCGTGGGGGTCCCAGGCGCCAGACCCGGTGGGGTCCTTCGCTGCAGGGACACCGAACAAGACCAGCCCTGGGATCCCCAACGACGCGAGGCGCCTGGCTTCGGTGACCAGGGAGCTCAGTGTGTGCTGGGCATGGCCAGGGAGAGAAGGGATGGGTCGGGCCTCGTCGATATCCTCTCGCACGAACAGCGGAGCCACCAGGTCGTCCACCGTGAGCGACGTCTCGGCAACCATCCTGCGCAGAGCCGGTGTGCGGCGAAGGCGGCGAAGGCGGCGCACGGGGAAACCCGGACGAGCGAGCTGTCCTGCCTGGGGTCCCACGGAGCTCAAGCGTACCGGCCGCGAACCGGGCACTTCAGGGGGCCCTTCGACCTGCCCTGTGCTCTACGAGGGCGCGCACGAGTCCGTCGGCACTCTGCACCTGCGCCACCGCGTCGACGCGAAGTCCTGCGAGCGACGCAGCTCGTGAAGTCACCGGGCCGATGCACGCGACGACAGGCGGCATTCGACGACCTGCCGCGAGCTCGACATAGAAGCGGACCGTGGAGGGAGATGTGAAGGTCACGACGTCCGCGTTCGAGGCGGTCTCGAGTGCCTCCTCCGTCGCGCCGTCGTTGGGTCCGGCCGCGACAGTCCGGTACGCCTCTACATCGTCCACCGCCCACCCCTTTGCACGAAGGCGCGAAGCAAGCACCTCACGCGCTTCGGCTGCGCATGGGAACAACACCCTCCCCGTCCCAGCGGCCGCGGTGGCAGACGTCGCTGCCGAATGGGCGGCACTGGGCATCGCAGCCGCGAGCGCTTCAGCGCTCGCAGACTGTGGAACCAGGTCGGTCGCCAATCCGTGAGCGCAAAGTGCCGCCGACGTGGCGTCGCCGACAGCAGCAATCCGTGTGTACCCGAGGTCGCGCCCCCCTCCGAGCATCCCGACGAAACGCTGCACGGCATTGACAGAGCTGAAGACGACCCAGTCGTAGTGGTGCTGCATTGCGAGTGCTACCACCCGACGCATGGCGTCACCGTCGTCGCAAGGGTCTGCGATCGCAATCACCGGAAGGGCAACGACATGAGCGCCTGCGCGCGACAGGGCCGAGAAGAGTGGCTCCGACTGCGCCTGAGCGCGGGTCACCACCACCGTGACACTTTCGAGAGGGGGTTGATCTCCCGCCAGGTAGTTCATCGGGCCATCCCCCAGTCCTCGAGCGACCGCCCGCCCGCGTCATCCAGCAGCTCCGCTGCCAGCCGACGTCCCAGATCGACCGGATCGTCGCCAGCGCAGCTCCTACGCAAGAGCACGTGCCCATCTCGGCTTGCCAGCATGCCTTCGAGCACCATCCCGAACCGTTCACTACCGCCGGGCCCGAGTGGGCTCGAAGTCCTGGCCAGCGCAGCGCACGGCATCGAACAGCCTCCGCCGAGCGCGGCGAGGAACGCCCGCTCCGCCAACAGTTCGTGATGGGCAGCCGCTTTGTCGATCGCAGAGAGCATCTCGATCAGCTCTGTGTCGGCGACGCGACACTCCACGGCGAGCGCCCCCTGCCCCGCCTGTGGCAGCAGCGTCCATGGCTCGATCACCTCGGCCACCCGGGCACTCCACCCCAAGCGCTCGAGCGCGGCCGCGGCCAGAACCCCGGCGCCGACCCTCTCCGCGCGTTCGACGCGCCTGGCCATGTTGCCTCGCAGCTCGCAGAACGTGAGATCCGGGCGCAACCACGCCAGTTGGGCGCGCCGGCGCGCCGATCCGGTGGCGACGGTGTCGCCTGGGCGCAGATCCTCGAGCCGCTTCCCTACGAGGGCGTCGCGTGGGTCGGCCCGCTCGGGCACCGCCGCCAGGACGAGCCCCGGCTGCTCGGTAGATGGCAGGTCTTTGGCCGAGTGCACGGCGATGTCGGCCCGGCCGTCCAGCACGGCAGCGGACACCTCCGTCACGAACGCACCTTGAGCACCGATCCTCTCGATCGGTGCTTCGACCAACCTGTCTCCGGTGGTGCGCACGATATGCATCTCGCAGCGAGGCGACCCTGGCAGCATGGCTAGGAGCTCTGCGACCCTGGCAGCCTGGTGCAGTGCCAGACGCGACCCACGGGTCGCCACCCGGAGCGTGCGTGCACTCGTCATAAAGGCCTCAGAGCTCAGAGATCGAACAGCGTCCGCAGTGCCTCCACGAGCCGCTCCCCACGCGGAGTGCCCGCCGCTTCTTTCAGCACCACGGTCGGTGGGTGGGCCAGCTTCGCCAGGACGTCACGCGCGACGGCCTCGACCACCTGGCGCTGTTGTTCGTCGAGCCCGGCGAGGCGAGACCGATGCCGGACGAGCTCCGCCCGCAGCAGCTCGTCCAGCCGCTGGCGCAAGGCCGATACGACTGGCGCCGCGCTGCGTGCCCGCTCGTTCGCGCGGTAGCGCTCTACCTCCTGGAGAACTACCTGGTGCGCCGCGGTCAGCTCGCCCTGTCGCCCGATCAGCGCAAGCTCGGCATGAGAGCTCAGATCCTCCATGTCGAACAGCATCACGTTCTCGAGAGCGCTCGCCGAGGGATGGACGTTTCTGGGCATCCCCATGTCGATGACCACCAAGTTCCTGTCGTGGGCGTTCGTCCGCGCCGTGGCCTTCTCGAGCTGCGAGGCATCGAGCAAGGGCATCGAGGCCCCGGTCGTGACGATCACAGCGTCGGCATCTGCGAGCACTCGCGGGAGCGCCAAGAGCCCCACCGCCCTGCCCCCCGCGCGAACGGCGAGCGACTTCGCTCGCGCCGTCGTGCGATTGGCGACCACGATCTCTTCGACCCCGCGCTCCTTCAGGGCGTCGAGGACTCCCTCTGCGGTCTCCCCCGCCCCGACCACTACGACGCGCTTACCCACAAGCGAGCCCCCGAGATTGGACCCCGCCAGGTCCACCGCCACGTGCGGCAAGGAGGTCGGCCCTCGGGCGATCTCGGTCGAAGAGCGCACCTTGCGTCCTGCTTGCACGGCCCGACGGAACAGACCCGCAAGCACCGGGCCCGAGGCCCGATCGGACTCCGCCCGTTCGGCGGCACGGCGCACCTGACCGAGCACCTCGGTCTCTCCGAGCGCGACCGAACGCAGGCCCGCCGCCACCTCGAAGAGATGAACGGTCACGTCGTCGTCGAACAGAACGATCACGTGCTCGTCTAGGGCTTCCACGGTTGTCCCGGCGATGGCGGCCAGGAGCTCCTGGAGGTCGGCCACGCCCTCGTGAAACCGCTCCACCACTGCGTAGAGCTCGGTTCGCAGGCACGTGGAGAGGACGACGGCCTCTGAGAGGTTGGAGTGGTCGCGAAGCATCCCGAGCGTCTTTGCGAGCGCCTCATTCGGAACCGCCACTCGTTCCAGCAGCTCGAGAGGGGTGCGGGGATGCTCCAGCCCTACGACGACTACCGACATGCCTACCAGGATGCCGGGCTTGGGGCGGGTATGCCAGGCAGGCCTCTATGCGGGGGCCGAAGGGCCGAGCCCGACGACGTGCGGCAGGGGAGACGAAACCTCCGCCGAACCGCGACGGTCGGTACGCGACAGATAGAAGCTCATCACTTGGAGCTCGATCGACAGGTCCACGTAGCGCAGGAGCACGTGTGGGGGAACCGTGAGGACTCGGGGCGCGAAGTTGAGCACCGACCCCACCCCGGCCTTCACCATCCGGTCGGCCACGTCCTGGGCCGTGGCGGCCGGCGTGGCGATCACCCCGATCCGAGGCGGGTCGCTGCTCGCCATCTCCTCGAAGTCGTCGAGCTGGTGGATGCACATTCCCCGAACACGGCGCCCCACGAGCGACGGCTCGACGTCGAACAGCCCGGCCACCCGGAACCCGCGTGAGCTGAACCCCGGTGAGTTGGCGAGGGCCCGACCCAGGTTTCCCATGCCCACGATCGCGATGGGCCAGTCGCCGTCAAGGCCGAGCTCCCGGTCGATCTGGGACAGGAGGTACTCGGGGTCGTACCCCGAACCTCGGGTTCCGAAAGATCCCAGGAACGAGAGGTCCTTTCTGACCTTCGAGGCGTTCACCCCGGCCATCTCGGCGAGCTGCTCGGACGACACCGTGGTGGTGCCGCCCCGCACCAGCTCGAGGAGGATGCGTTGGTACACCGGTAACCGGGCGACCGTCGCACCCGGGATACGGCGATGGTTGGGCGCTGGCATTGCGGGCGCATGGTACCGAGACACGAGCCTGCGACACCAAGTCGACGGGTGCCTGAGCCCGGCGTCTCCCACCGGGGATTCGTGATTCTTGGCCTGATCTTTGCGATTTCCCCTCAGTTTCGGGGGGAGTCATGACGAGAAATATCAACAGACTCGAGACCAAAAGGAGCGAATCGTGGCTAAGGCGGCCACATCTACGACGCACGCAACCGCACCGAAGCCATGCGCGCACCTGCTCGTGGTCGATGACGACCCCGAGGTCCGCAGCATGGTGAGCCGCTTGCTCGAAGCGGAAGGCTACGAGACCGAGAGTGCCGCCACCGGAGCCGAGATGATGGAGAAGCTGTCCCATCGCGGCGCGGACCTTGTGATCCTCGACGTGATGCTTGCGGGAGAGAACGGGTTCGACCTTCTGGCAGCGATCCGCCGGACGAGCCACGTCCCGGTGATCCTGCTCACCGGACGCGGCGGCGAGTCCGACAGGGTGCTCGGCCTGCGACTGGGTGCCGACGACTACGTGGCGAAGCCCTTCTCCTCGGCAGAGCTCGCTGCTCGGGTCGCGTCTGTCTTGCGTCGCGTCAATCAGCGCCACACGTCGAACGCGGCGTTGCTCCAGTTCGGGGAGCTCTCGATCGATCTCCTCGCTCGGGAGGTGAAGGTCGCCGGGCGGCTGGTCCCTACGACCGCCAAGGAGTTCGATCTTCTCGCCTTCATCGCGCGCTCTCCCCGCCAGGTCTTCTCACGCGAGCAGCTGCTGGCGCACGTGTGGAGCTCGTCCTCTGAATGGCAGGACGACGGCACGGTGACCGAACATGTCCGCCGCATCCGAAGGAAGATCGAGGCAGATCCCGAGCATCCACAATGGGTGCGCACCGTGCGCGGCGTCGGGTACCGCTTCGAACCCTGAGGCCTCTCTCGCAGCGGCCGACGCCGCCGGGCTCTTTTCACCTGCTCGTAGCTGAATGGCTCTAGTCACAACGAGCGGACAAAAACCTCACTCAGCGTCACCAAATTGCTCAAGTCCTTCTGAGAGGCGCCGATACGAACACTGCAAGCGTCTTTACCGGGCGCTCGCAGTCAGGACGAAAGGGCAAACCTCCCGCGAGGGGGAGACGCAAAACCACGGGGCTCAGAGAGCCGGCCGGGTTGCCGAATCAGGCGGGGTGAACCGCTCCGCTTGCCGCGCGTAAGCCCCGGTCTCTCTGGCGGAGGGAGAGGGACATGGGTCGGATAAGTCTTACGCGAGTCGTAGGGCTCAGAGGAGCTTTCGCGGCACTGCTCGCAATCGCGGTCGCGGCGGCGCCATCCTTATTGCTCACGACATCAGCACCGGCATCGGCCTCTTCGACCACACTGTCCTCGGCCGCTTCGACCGGACTCGCGGCAGGCATCTCCACAGGAGATGTTACGGGCCTCACCAGCGCCCAACTCGCGACCATGATGAACGGCATTGCTGCCTCTGGTGCAACGTGGGTGCGGCTGGACGTGTACTGGGCCCAGGTCGAGCAGTCACCAGGTAGTTGGAACTGGGCGCTACCAGACAAGACCATCGGCGCAGCTTTGGCCGCGGGTTTGACACCACTCGCTATTCTCAACGGCGCAGCCATGCCGTCGTGGGCGACCTCACCGCCCAGCGCTGTGCAGTTCACACCATTCGTCACAGCCGCTGTCCAGCACTATGCCGCTCAGGGTGTCCACACCTACGAGGTCTGGAACGAACCGAACCTGGGGAGCAACTGGGGTGGAACCGCATCGGGGAGCGAGTACGCCGCTGTGCTCATCGCGGCTTACAGAGCAGCTAAAGCGGCTGACGCGAGTTCTTTCATCATCTCCGGTGGCCTCTCGCCTGCAGCCAACAGTGGTGGCAACGTGGCCCCCCAAACATTTCTCACCGAAATGTACGCGGCGGGCGCGGGTGGCTACTTTGACGCGGTTGGAGCTCACCCTTACTGCTTCCCCGCCGACCCGACGGACTCCTCTAGCGCCTCGTGGAGCTTCTTCTACAACCTGCCGAACTGGATCTACCAGGTTATGGTCGCGAACGGCGACGGTGCCAAGAAGGTGTGGATGACCGAGTTCGGAGCTCCTACTGCGGGGAGTGGCGCTGTGACGGAGCAGTTCCAAGCTCAGTCGATCACCGATGCCTTCAACCAACTAAAGCAGTGGTCATGGGCCGGGCCGCTCTTCATCTACGACTGGCAAGACGGGGCCGACAACTTCGGCTTGGTCGACGCGTCGAACAACCCGAAGCCCGCGCTCAGCGCCTTTGAGGCCGAAGCTCAAAGCCTAAATACAAGCTCGTCAGATCCTCCCTCCGTACCTAACGCTCCGACCAGCCTGGCCGCGGCCGTGAGCAGCTCCACCGTGACGCTCTCGTGGGCGAACCCCTCCGGAGCACAAGACGACAACGTCTACCGTGACGGCACGAAGATCGCCTCGCCGGGTGTGGTGACCAGCTACCAGAACACCAACGTGGCAGCCGGCTCGCACACCTACTACGTCACCGCTTACAACTCTGCGGGTGAGAGCGTGCCGAGCTCCTCGGTGGTGGTCAACATCTTGACCGTACCTAACGCTCCGACCAGCCTGGCCGCGGCCGTGAGCAGCTCCACCGTGACACTCTCGTGGGCGAACCCCTCCGGAGCACAGGGCGACAACGTCTACCGTGACGGCACGAAGATCGCCTCGCCGGGTCTGGTGACCAGCTACCAGAACACCAACGTGGCAGCCGGCTCGCACACCTACTACGTCACCGCTTACAACTCTGCGGGTGAGAGCGTGCCGAGTGCTTCGGTGGCGGTGTCGCGCGTCACGCAGAATAAACACCGACGCGGTTGATCCAACATATCCTCAACGGCCGCCACTGACGGGGTGGTGAGGGACAACCTACTCAGAGCTGGCCGAGACGGTGAGGGCCCTGTGGACCTCGCGCCGCGGACACTTGCCCGGCAACTATGTCCACCGCTTGGCGAAACGCCTGGGGCGAGAAGCGTTCGGCATGCTCGCGAATGACCTCGCTGCTAAATCGCCCAGGATCGAAACTCGCCAGCGACCTAGCGAGGCTGACGACCTCGTCCTCTTCGGCGTCGTAGAGCATTCCAGTCCGACCATCTAGCACTGACTCGCAGGCGCCACCGGCCCGGAGCGCGATGACCGGGGTCCCGCATGCCTGCGCCTCGAGAGGAACGATCCCGAAATCCTCCTCTCCCGGGAGCACGACGGCGATGCAACTTCGGTAGAGCTCCACCAAGGTCTCGTCGTCGACCTCGCCCAGGAGCTCGACGCCTGGCCCGGCAGCCTGCTCTACCGCCCCCCGAGAGCGCCCCTCTCCGGCTACCACGAGACGAATACCCGCGCGCCGTGCCGCGGCCACCGCAACCTCAGGGCGCTTGTACGGGACGAGCCGTCCGGCAAGCAAGAAGAACCCTTCGCGGCGGACCGAAAGATCAGGATGGAAGCGCTCGATGTCTACGGGTGGGTGGATCACCTGCGCTTCTCGGCCCCACCACCTACGAACCCTTCCGGCTACATGCGCCGAGTTCACGACGATAACGTCGGGGTGCTGGGCCGCGGCGTGGTCTGTTCGCCGCAGGCTGGTGGCAATGGCACCAAGCAGCACCCGGGTGGGCAGGCCGCCTTCGAGCGCCCTCAAACGCGGGTCCCACATCCATCTCGCGGGCGTGTGCGTGTAGCTGATGAACCCACAGCCAACAGGTACGCGTACCCGGTTGGCGAAGGCGTGATGACTTGCTACCACCAGGTCAGCCTCACCGACGTCGATATGAGACATGGCCCATGGCATGAGCGGCAAGAGCCGGGCGTAGCCCCGGCCGCCTTTGTACAACGCTTGTAGGGAACTCGTCTGAACTTTCACGTCCGCTAGACCCGGCGGGAGCGCCGACGGATCGGCAAATGCCGCGTGCACGGTGGCGTCGGGCCACAAGGCATGGAACTGCTCGACCACCCGTTCCGAACCACCCACCTCGGTAAATCGTTCATGAACGATCGCCACTCGCGGTCCGACCGCTCTTTCTGCCGCCATTGTCACAGAGAGTAGTCAGCGCGGCCAACCGTTGTGGACGGGGTCCCTTTCAGGCGCTGAGAGAGAGTTGGAACAGCGACTTCCTGACACAGGGATCGCGTCAACGGATCCGAGAAACCCGCTCAGCGGCGCCGCTGCGGGAGTAGTAGCCGCTGCGGGAATAGTAACGACCTGCCCTGACAGGCCCGGGTACGCGGTTGACGACCACACCCTGGGGATGGGCTCCAACCTCTCTCAGATGCTCGAGCAGGCTTTTCAGCGAGCGGCGCTTGGTGCTCGTAGCGTCGATGACGATCACAACTGCGTCACAGCTCGACGCGATTATCGATGCGTCGGGGAACAAGCCCTCGGCAGGCGTGTCGATGACCACGGCATCAAAGCTGGAGAGACCGGGGAACACCCATTCGGACAGCCGGCCTGTGAGGAGCGCGGCAGGATCAGTCGCCGGAGCCCCGGCTGGCATCACGAAGATACTGAAGCCACTCTTGGTCCTCCGTCCGACGAGCCTCTCGGCTACATCTCCGCCGTTGAGGGCCTCGCTCAGTCCGGGCGAGTCGCCAAGCCCCAGCCGCGAAGCGACCGCCGGACGCCGCATGTCGCCGTCGATAAGAGCAGCGTGGATCCCTAGATCCGCGAAGGAAGAGGCTAGGTTGATCGACACGAACGACTTGCCGACCTCAGGTACCGAGCTCACGATGGCGATGGTGCGCGTCTTTGATGCTCCGTCCATGAACAGCAGGCTCGTGCGAAGAGTCCGGAACGCTTCGACCAGCTCGGGGCCCGGCACCCTCGGGATGCGCGCGAGCACCGGCAATCCAGTGAGGCGCCGGATCTCATCGTCTCGAGTCGCCTTCGAGAAGCGGTCGGACGCAATCTCGTAGCCCACGGACAGCTCGGCGAGAATCACAAGAGCGGTGACGAACGCCAGCAACGAGTATCGCTTGGGCCTGGGAGCCACAGGCGACGAAGCAGCTTGGGGAGGAGACGCGACTTCGACCCGGTTCTGTGGCTGCACCTGCACACTGACCAAGGACTGCACCAGGGCTTGGTACTGGGTCTGAAGCGTGACCCGCTGTGGAGAATCGACGGGCAAGGAGGCGATCTGGGCGGCAAGCTGTTGAAGGTCGCTTTGGATAGGAGCGAGTTGTGCCTGGAGAGCCTGCTGCTGCTGTGACTTAACAGCATCCACCAACGCCGCGCTGATGGCGCTGTCCAAGGCGGTCGCGTCCTGGGATGACGGGCCGGTCGCTGTGAGCTCGAGGAAGCCGATGCTACTAGGCGTCTGCACCGAGATTCGGGCGTCGGCGATCTCCTCGCTGATGTGGAGGCGCGAGCGCCTCGCCGCGTCGGCTAAGACTGGCCTGGTCTTGGCCAAATTCGCGTATGTCGTCGCCAGGAACGGTGTGACATCCTGGATTGCCTGCTGCCCGTTGGCTGCCTGCCCTGCGGTCACACTGAGCTCGGCAGTGGCTTGGTAGACCTTGGCCTCGAAAGACAAGCCCACGAAGACCACCCCCGCGACGAGCACCGACGCGACGAGCACGACCCACCGATGGCGCCACATGGCGGCAAAATGGGCTGCGAAGTCCACGCGTTCAGCGTACGACAAAGCGGGCCGGAGAAGTTACACTGGCAAAGTCGCCGACCGCGTCCTGGTCTTTGCCAGGCTGGTGAGCCGCCACCATGGTGATAAGGAGCCAGAAGAACAGGTCCATGGGGAAGATCTCGAAATAGGTGGCCACTAGCGACGCAGTCGCCGCGGCCAACACGCAAGCGGCCACCCCCAAGGCGAAGGCGGACTGGAGACCGGAAGTCGACCTCGCCGCCAAGGTTGCTGACGCGAACGCGGCGGCGAGCAGGAGGAGCCACATCCACAGCCCGAGTACGCCTAGTTCGTAGACGGTCTTGTAGTAGTAATTGTCAGGCTGATAGGTGGAGGTTCCCGGGACCGACGTGTCGACCGTGCTTCCTTGGGCCTCGAGCACTGCGACCTTCTGCGCAGCCGCACCTGTCGCGCCAATGCCCACCCCAAAGGGATGGTCGACGACCTGGTGGAAGTTCTGCACCCAACCTGCGCTGCGCTGGCCGAGGCTCGAAGAGGAGACAGAACTCGATGTGATCGAGCCAGGGAGGTACGCGAACGCCAGAGCCGCCAAGGGCACCACTATCAGGAGAAGCCGATGCCTGCGCAAACCCAGGTACAAGACGCCGACCGCCAGACCGAGCCACGCTCCTCGAGTGAACGTGAAAAGGAGGCCGGCCGCGAAGAAGGGCAGGCTCGCCACGAACGCCTTGTTGCGGAGCCGATGCAAGTCAGACAGAGCAGAGGGAAGACCGACCAAGAGAACCACCATCAAGAAGAAGGCGAACTCGAAGGTCGACGCGAATGTGGAAAAAGACCTCAGGTGTCCCCCAGCCGTGACGATCACAGTGTTGTACTGGTATCCGAGGGAGTTCAATCTGGCTTCTCCGACAGCCTGCTGGGCTATACCTACGAGCGAAGTAACGACGCCGGTGACCATTAGCACCGTGACGAGCCTGTCCTTCTCATTCCCACTCAAAGGGCATCGCCAGACGGCTATAGCTAGCAACAAGTAGAAGTAGTCGATCCGAAACCCTGTGAGTGCCTGCTGACCTCCCACTGCTACCGCCGATATGAGACCCAGGATGAGCAGGCCGACGACCGCGGGCGCCCACGAAGGAAGCCTAAGACGACTGTCTTGCGCGCGGGCCTCGGCTGGGGCGACGAAGGTTGCAGCAAGCGTGGCGAGAACTAGTACCTCCTTCCAGCTACGAGCCGCCGACGGCAGCCGGGAGATCAGCAACAGTCCGTCGAACGGAACGAGTGCCACCAGCACGAGCACGCCACGCTGCGGTCGCCGGCGCAACGCAAAGCCGAGGGGAACGGCTACACCGAGCCCCAAGAGCACGGGGAGCCCCCGTCTGCCTGCGGCAACGGCTGTCACCACCACGGCTAAGCTTCCGAGCCCGATCACGATCCCCAGCGGGCTCGGGCGGAGCCACTGTGGCGATGGCGCACCCTCCGTGCGACCTCGCCCTGTGCTGAGCACCGTCACAGATTCGCTCCAAGCGAGCGGTACACCTGGGCTGTGGCTTCGGCCACGGCTTCCCAGGAGGACGAAGCGACCCGACGCTTCCCCCGGTCGGCGAGGTCGTGGCGCCGGTCGGCATCGGCGAAAAGGTCACCGATGGCTGCCGCCAACGCTCCCGCGTCGCCAGGGGGAACGAACTCGGCGGCGCCTGACAGGGACTCCACCAAAGGAGGTATCCGGCTTGCGACGACGGGCGTCCCGCAGGCCATCGCCTCCACGGCTGGCAGTCCGAAGCCCTCGTAGAGCGGGCAGAAAGCGACCATCGTCGCGGCCCCATAGAGCCCCCGGAGCATATGGCGCGGCACGTAACCGATCGTGACTGCCGTGGCCGGAGGGACCGTCCGGCCTCTTCTCATCCCTGCAAGCACGAGCGGAACATCAGCTGCGACACATGCCCGGGCGAGAACGTCGAGGTTCTTGCGAGGCTCGATATTGCCCACATGAAGCACGAATTGCCTGGGGAGACCATACAAAGCACGAGCGTGGTCGATCTCGGCGTCTGTGGGCGGGCACAGGTCCGGGGGCGGAGACTCACCGATGACGACACACTCACGACCGAACCTCTTCCACACCCGTTCAGCTGTGAACCCCGACACCGCGATCACTACGTCGGCACGCTTGAGCGCAGACGCCACGAGAATGCGTTCGCCGATCACCCGACGGCGCGGAAATGACCGGGGGACATCGAACACCGACAAGTCATGGACGGTGCTCACCGTCGGAGCACGAGGTCGCGCCGGGAGATCGACGTCAAGTCCGTGGAAGACGTCGCACGGTCCTTGGCTCCGCAATCCCGCCAGAGCGCGTCTGGCTCCCGAGGACGTAGGACGAACCACAGGGTGGACGCCTGGCGGTAGCTCCACAGCGGCATCGGCCTGCACGACCGCCCGGAGGTCGGCACGTACTACACATACAAGCGCCTGCAGGAGCTCGCGTTCATAGGTCTGCACGCCACTGCCCTCCGGTCGCAGGGCGAGCGCGTTGAACATGATGCGGGGTAAGGACTGTGCCGACACGTACCCACCAGGTTCGCACATTGGGGGCACTTCCACTGTCACCATCGACCGCCGAGGGTACCGAGTTCGAACAGATTACCCGGCGGCGTCACGCTGGCTCTCTATGGTGAGAATCGTCTCGCGCTGCACTGAGGACCGCAGCACCATCGCCAGGTAGCTCTCGATGTAGAAGAGATGCACCCGGCCCGCGACCGCGATCCCCATACGCAGGAACTTCTGGACCATACGCCTAGATCGCAGGCTCGCCCCCCATTTGATCACCCGTCGCACGAGGGGCGGAAACGGTTCTTCATCGGCAAATGGGAACGGTCCGCACGCCCGCTCGTGGTGAAGGGCTAGCGCGCCACGCGCTTGGCGCCGTGCGTCCGCCACGAAGGTCTCGACGGAGCGCGGGGCATGCAGGTGGTGCGCCAACAATGTGCGGTCGAACACGCCTGTCAGCCCTACATTCAGGCATCGCAGGCCGAGGGCCATGTCCTCGTGGTACGGCAGCGGAGCCGGCGTCGCCAGTCCCACTTCGAGGGCGTCGTTCCGGCGGATCGAGAAGTTGCCGGCCCACAGGGACCGGAGGATCGAGGCTGGGTCTTGCTCCCACCGCTGGCACGTCGCTTCGTACTCACGCGCGTACAGAGCGGTAGCGAACATCCCTGGGCGCCTCAGCAAAGCGAGCTCAGCCGGCATGTAGCCGAGCACGACCAGGCGGTCACGAGCGTCGTGGTATCGCAGGTGCCCGCTCACAAGCCCAGGCGCGGCGACGACGTCGTCGTCAAGGAAGACGAGCACATCGCCGCGAGCAGCCACGGCTCCCGTCTGCCTCGCGCGTTCGGCACCAGAGTTCTCCGTAAACAGAGGCCGGAGTCGCGGCTCGTCCGATGCCAACTCCACGAGCATCTCCATCGTGCCGTCGCGACAGCCGTCGACTACGACAATGATCTCGCCGGCAGCGGCATCGGCGAGGACCGACTCGACCGTTGCCCGGACACCATCCCTGCGGTTGAAGGTCGGGACCACGACCGACGCCGTCGGGAGCCCCGAGCCCGCCCCGTCTACCACGAAGTCTCCTTCCGAGTCGCGGTCACGTCACTCAGTCGCCACGACGCGCTACGCCGTAAAGTGGGAGTCACAACGATACCCGTGGTTGCGCCGACACGACCATCCTGACTCGAGAGGCGCACAGTGGCTATCGTCCGCCGGGTTGACGGCTGCTACGGGCTCCCGTGACAGCCGGCCCACCCTTCGGGATAGGAGTTGAGGTATTTGAAGATCCTGATGAGCGTGAACGACCTTGCTCCCATCGGTGGGGTGGAGATCAACGTCCTCGAGATCGGGAAGGAGCTGAGCCGCAGAGGTAATGAGATAGACATGCTTTACCTGCGAGGAGGCATCCTCGAAGACGACTACAGATTGTTCTGCCGTGCACTCAGGCGAGTGCCCAGCTTCGCATTCTCCAGCCGCCGGGCCCTCAGGGATCTCCGGGGGATGGCTCCTGCAGTGCTGACCGCGCTCCGCCTTCGACCTGACGTCGTCTTCGTGAACCACTTCGAGGAGATCGTCTACGGGACCCTGTCATCCCGACCGTCGCGGGCGCCTCTCGTGTGCCACCTCCAATGGATGAGCGTAAGCCACCATCGGCCGGTCCGTCTGATGTCCAGGGCCGTACATCGGTTCGTGGCGGTATCGGAGTACATGCGTGACCGATGGGTCGAGGCAGGCGTCGACCCCGGACGAATAGTGGTCGTACCCAACGGTGTCGATCTCGCCGCGTACCCGCTCGGAGGGGAGGAGGAGCTGAAGCGATCGCGTCATGAGCTGGGACTCCCCGACGAGGCCTTCGTGGTGCTGTACTGCGGGAGAATCGACATGGAGAAGGGTGTGGAAGTCCTCCTCGATGCATGGTGGCGCATGGGCATCAGCCCCGACAACGCTCGGCTCGTGCTGGCAGGATCGCCGGTGCTGCAGCCTGCGGAGTATCTCGACAACCTGCGGGCTCAGGCCCCCCCGGGTTGTCACTGGTTCGCGGCACAGCGCGACGTCGTAACCCTCATGCACGCCGCCGACTTGGTCGTCTTGCCGTCCATCGTCGACGAGGCCGCTGGCAGGGTGGTGCTGGAAGCAATGGCTACAGGACGGCCGGTGATCGCGTCGCGTTCGGGCGGCATTCCCGAGGTCCTCGACGGCGACTTCGCGCGCCTTTTGGTCACTAGAGGGGACGCGAGTGAGCTCGCCGAACGTCTGCTGGCATTCGCCGACTGGCGGCGTCGCGAGCCACAGTTGGGCGCGGCCTGCAGGGCTCACGTGGCCCAGCGGTTCACCTTGGATCGCACCGTGAACGGGATCGAGCAGGTGCTTTTCGACGTCGTCGGCAGAGCATGATCTCGCCCCCCGCAGGTGGTACCTGTTGCTGATTACGCTGCCGCGAGTGCGAGGGATCGCCCACTATCAAGCCTCGTGTCATCGCCGGAGGCGGTGAGTACCGTGACACCCCATCCAGGGTGCGCCAGCCGAAGACTGGTGTTCGCGACTCACCGGATCACCAGGCAGCTGCGGCCACTCGTGCGCCAGCTGCCACTCGGCTTGCAAAGGCAACTACGCGCCCTGAGCAGGCGAGAGATCTCGGAGCGCGCGAACGAGCTGGGCCACGGCGCGTTATCGGATCCCGAAACCGGCCCGCACGTTTCGCGCGTCACGGCCTCTGCGGCATCCAGCGTCGGCACCGCCGAGGCGCCGAGCGCCCATCGTCGGTCGAGGCCTTTGGCTGGGAGCGGGACCGTCATACTCACTTATCACCGTGTCGACACCGACCCGATCGACCCTCACTTCCTCGTCGTTGACCCAAAGCGCTTCGCAAAGCAGCTGACGCGCATTTCCCGAGTGGCGCAACCTGTCCCCCTGCACGACGTGCTGTGCAGGTCGCGCGTGCCTCGGGTAGCGGTCACCTTCGACGACGGCTACGCGGACAACGTCCTCAATGCACTGCCACTCCTCGAAGCCGAGGGCGTCCCCGCCACGGTCTTCGTGATCTCCGACATGGTGAGTGCACAAAGGGAATTCTGGCCGGACCGCTTGGAGCGGCTCCTGAGGCACGCACCAAACCAAGTCACGCACGTGGAGCTGGCGGTGGGCGGCACCACTCTCACTGCGGACGTTAGTGATGAAGCCGCGTGCCGGCGAACGATGTGGGCATTGCATGCGCGGCTTCGGCCTCGCCCGCCGGTCGAGATCGACAATGTGCTTGTGAACCTCGAGCGCCAGATGGGGGTGACCGAAACCCCGACACAGTGTCGGCCCGTCACAGAGGAAGAGGTGCGCCGTCTAACTGAGAGCAAGCTCGTGACTGTGGGTGCGCACACACGTAGTCACCCCTGGTTATCCACGCTATCGGAGGCAGAACAGCGGGAGGAGATCGTCGGCTGCCGTCATCGCCTCGAGGTGATGACGGGCCGGCCGGTGGACATGTTCGCCTACCCGTACGGTTCCTTCGGCTCGTACGGTCGGCCAACGGTACGGATCCTGCGCAGCGCCGGCTTTACCCTTGCCTGCACGACCCACAGCGACCCCATAACGCGCCTCACTAGCCGTTACCTGCTGCCGCGCAGGAGCGTGCTCGACTGGGACGGCGACGAGTTCGAACGACGACTGCGCCGCTGGTTAGACGAGTAGATGAGTGGCAGATCTGCAGTGACGGGCACTGAGCACGCGGCTGGCACCCAACAATCCTCCGGGACGACAGGGCTGCCGCACCGGCTCGCGGCGGGAGTGACCATGAACTACGTCGCCCAGGCCGCTGGCGGTGTCGCGGCGCTGGTGATCACACCGCTGCTGGTGCACCACCTCGGCCGCTCGGCGTTCGGCCTCTGGATCCTGGCAAGCACCGTGATTGGTTACTTCGAGCTCTTCGAGGTCGGGTTTGGCGCGACAACCCTGAAACTGATCGCCGAGGACGCGTACGTCCGCCCCAGCCGTGCCGTGCGAACGCTCAACACCTCGCTCGCGGTCCTCGTCCCCTTGGGGATAGTGGCCCTGGGACTCGCGCTGGTGATCGCGCTGATGTCACCCTTCATCTTTAGGGTCCCCCAGGGGCTGCACAATCAGGCCGTCGTCCTGTTTGCCCTCCTCGCCCTCGGTTTGGCTGTGTCGATCCCTGGCGACACGTTCGGCGGTGCTCTCCAGGGCTTCCAGCGCTGGGATCTGCTCTCGACCGCGAACACCCTGCTGATCATCGTCACCGCCGCAGTGAGCGTCGCTGTCGTTCTCGGCCACGGCGGCTTGGTCTTGCTCGCCGCGACCACGACGGCCGCATCGATCGCGTTCCACGGCGTGCGCTGGGCAATGCTTCGCCGAATCTTCCCCGAAGCGCGATTGCGACCAGGGCTCGTGGACCGCTCACGCCTTGGCCTCATGGCCAGGATGTCGGGATGGTTCGTCGTGAACGACGTCGCCAACACCATCACGTCCACCTCGGACCTCGTCGTCGTCGGTGTGATCTTCGGGGTCCGCACTGCGGCGGTCTATGCCATCGGTTTCAAGCTCGCGCAAGTTGCTACCAATGCCAGAGGTGCCTTCACCGGGATGCTCTTCCCGCACGCCTCGGCCACCGCCCGCAACGAAGGTCCCGAGGCGCTACGTGCGATAGCCGCCGACGGCACTCGAATCGGGTTGCTGGCCAGCCTGGCACCGGCCCTCATCCTCGTCATGCTCGCATCGCCTGGTATCCGCGCCTGGGTGGGGCCCGGCTACGAGCAGTCCGCCCGCGTCCTGATGGTGCTGGTCGCCGCGTTCGCCGTCAGTTCCCTGGTCGCGCCGATGGCCAGCGTCCTCTACGGCGCGGGAAGGATCCGCACGATGTCGCTCATCGCGTGCGCCAACGCGATGAGCAACCTCGGACTCTCAATTCTTCTAGCGCACGTCATCGGTCCGGTCGGCGTGGCAGTAGGCACTCTGGGCGGCGCTCTCCTCATCTGGCTGCCGGGCGTGCTGATCATGGGGAGGCGGGTGCTGGGAGTGACCCCGCTTCAGCTTGCGAGAACATCGGTGACGCCTCACATTCTGCCGGCGGGAGCAGCCGCCGCGGTGCTGTTCGCCCTGCGGACGGTCATCGCCGGCTCCATCGCCGGGCTCGTCCTCACCGCTGGGGCCGCGGTGGCCGTCTACGGCGCCGGCTACCTTCTCGTCGGGGCCACGCGTTCCGAACGTCGGCGTGCCCGGGAGCTGGCGCTCAGGATCCTGCCGGGAAGACAGAGATGACCCAGAGGTTCATGACCTCAAGGGGCCCGCGAAGGCCGGGTGCCGCCAGCTGCGGAGACGCTCGAGGCTATCTCGGCACAGCTGCTTGAACTGTGATGCGAGTCCTGTTCCTGAACGAGAACATCGGGGGCCATGTGACGGTTCACGTGGGAATCGCAGGAGCACTGAGCACCCACCCTGACGTCGAGGCGGAATTCCTGGACGTGCCACCGCCGGGGCTGTTCCGGCGTGTGCTCGCCGCCCCCCTCCCGGGCCTCGCCCGCCTCGACCTCGACCTGCAGCCGCTGCGGCATCAGCTTGCAGCAGCCGCGGTGGCGCGTCGATTGCTCAATGCGCGCTTGGGCCGATTCGACGCGCTGCACGTCTACACCCAGAATGCCGCGCTGTTGAGCACCGGGCTCGTCCGCTCCCGGCCTACGGTGGTCAGCACCGATTCGACGAACGCGCGCAACGCTTTTGTGCTCCCCTACCGGTACCCGAGCCGTTTCACCGCGCGCATGCTGCCGATTACGACCAGGTTCGAGCACCAAGTGTACCGAGCCGCCACCATCATCGTGGCAGGCAGCCGATGGATCCATGAGTCGCTGCTTGAGGACTACGGCGTTCCCGAGGAGAAGATCCGTGTGCTTCCCTTCGGCATTCTCGTTCCCGACAGCCTTCCGACGCGTACGCGTCACGATCGTCCGAGGGTTACCTTCGTCGGCCGGTCGATGGAGCGAAAAGGAGGCCGGCGTCTCCTCGAGCTTCATCAGCAGCAACTGCGCGATCGCTGTCTGCTGACGCTCGTCACCCAGGAGCGCGTGAAGGGTGGCCTGCCGAGCGTGGAGGTGCGAAACGACGTGACCCCCGGTGATGGCAAGTTGGCTTCGATCCTTGCCGACACCGACGTCTTCGTCTTCCCGAGCGCCATGGATCAGTCTCCCAACGTCGTCCTGGAAGCGATGGCTGCCGGACTGCCGGTCGTAGCTCTGCCGGTGGCCGCCGTGCCCGAGATGGTGGAGCACGGCGTCACGGGCCTGCTCGTGGCCGAGGGGGACGACGACGGACTGGTGTCGGCGATACGTTCGCTTCTCGACGACCCCGCCACAGCACGCGCCATGGGCACGAGGGGCCGCCAGCACGTCCTCAAGTGTTTCGACGCCACGACAAGCACGAGCCGCCTACTGGAGATCATCCACGAGGCGGTCGACCTGCACGGCCACGGGGAGGGGGGCCAAGCGTGAGCCCGCCTTGGAGCACCAGGTCCTCACGGTTTCGCCTTCCGGGCTCGTGCCCACGCCGAAGTGGTGCCCATAAGCGACAGTTGGCGATTAGTTGACTCTCAGCTGGGCAAACGGCTCATAGCTCCAAATCCTGGCAGGGTAGGCTCGGCGTATGGTGAACGGCGGTGAGACACCGACCAGAAGCTGATCTCGACCAAATTTGGTACCGGGCATCCACGCTGGTGGAACACGGTGCAAAGCCCTCCGACGCCTGCCACCGTGCCGGCATCGGCGGCAGCGGGCTAGCACGCCTGGATCGCTGGGGTGATTGCTGGGTGGAATTGCTAGACGGCATACAAGGAAAGACCGCGCTGATCGTGGACGACTTCCCGGGGCTCGCCGTGGCGCGGTTATCGGTCGCCGGCGCCACGGTGACGGTCGCCGATGACGTCGCCGGACGGGCACAGTTCCGCCGTGTCATGCCGGGTGCGGAGGCCGAGGTCGTACCTCTCGCCTCCCTCTCGCTGCCGGGTCGCAGCTGGGACCTCGTCGTCTTCGGGCCGTTCACCTCGGGAAGGTCGACTGCGGACCTGCAGGTGGCGGCGCGGGCCGTCTCCGCCGATGGTCGGCTCGTGATCGTGACCGACAACCTACTGAGCCCCCTGCGCGCACTTGACCGCTTGATGCACCGGCCGACGGCCGCCACCGGGGCGCTGAGCATGGCTCAGGCCATGCGCCATGCCAACCGGTCCGGGTTCTGCTACCACCAGGGCTTCGCCCTGCTGCGCTCCTCCCTGGCACCGGTCGCCGCCTTCGACGTGAACGCGCCAGCAGCTGCTAGGGCGGTCCTCGAGGCTAGCGCCACCTTCAAGAACCGAGGTCGGCTCGTCGCCACGCGCGCACTTGCTCGCCTCGTAGAATTGGGGGTTGCCCACTGGGTGGTTCCTGCTTGGATGGGTATTCTGGGGTGCACACCTGCCCAGGTCGACCATATGAGGGTGACCGGTCGTATCGGGATTCTGAACAGCGAAGACCCGTCACGGTTGGTGCGAGGCGAGCCTCCAGCAGTGATCGACAAACGTTACCGGTCCCGCGAGGACGCCGACGCCGAATGGGTGGCGCTTCGAGAGTTGGAGTCCGTCGGTGTAGCTGTGGCCCCACGTGCAATCGAACGCCTGGGCACGACAGCCAACCGGCTGTCGTGGATGCCCGGAACTTCCCTGAACCTGAGCGAGATGTGCGACGACGCATTGCTCAAATGGATGGAAAAGGCAGGCGAGCTGCTGGGAATGGTCCACCAGGCCACCGCTCGCCCCGACGGCTCCAGCCTCGTTCACGGCGACTTCGCACTCACCAACTGTCTGGCTGAGGGCGACCGGCTTGTCGGCATCATCGACTGGTCGACGGCCACCAGAGGCCTGCCCATCCGGGACCTCGACTATCTGGTATCCACAGCCAGCGTGGCGCAAAGCAGGCCGAACCTCGCAGAGGCGCTGGACGAAGCCGCCCGTCGTGGTTACGAACGTAGTAGTGAGCGACGCAAGCTGTCGCGTTAACTTGCTCTTCCCCGATGACGGAACCTTCCTCACCAGCTCCCCCGCTGCTGGCCAAGCACGACCTGTTGATGACCTATGTCCAGCTGTCCGGCCACCTCGCATCCCATTTGCCCTGGGCCCTCGACGATGAACACAATGAGCAAGGTCGCTCGGACACGCGATCCGCCAGGCTCCTCGACTGCTTCTTGATGGCGGCCGGCCTTGCCCAGATGGTGGAGGACCGTCTCCACCGCGACGTCGGAGCCACGAGAAAGATGGCTCGGGGCTTCCGTCGACTTGATGCTCGCCTCGGACCGGTCGCCGACGACGTCGACATCGTCGGTGAGACGATGTGGCGCGGGCGACGCCACTTGAGGGGAGAGAGGGAACTTGCAGTGCTTCTGACTTGGCTGGCCCGGTTGGCGGGTTGGCTGGCTGAAGCGGTCATCGCTGAGGACTCCGGCGACGTAGGGACGGCACGACAGGCGATGGCCGAAGTCATCTCGGAGCAGGCTCGGACCCTCGAGTTCCTTGCAAGCCCGCCGGTCTCCATGAGCCGGGAGGTCCTCAGGCTGCCGAGCTGTTTTCGGGCCTGGGACCAGCGCCCCAATGACTCTGTCCGCCTGGCCGAGCGTTTTTCGCAGCGCTGGCCTGAGCTGAACCGGCCTCTGATGGTGGTCGGGGTACGCACCTCGGGTTGCTACCTGGCGCCCCTTCAGGCCTCGGCCTTGCGGAGCTTGGGCTATTTCGATCTGTCCTGGGGCACCTTCCGTCCCGGCCAACGGGGTTCCCCCGATTGGCAAGACAAGCTTCCCCGCTGGGCGGACGGCGGCCTATTCCTCGTGGTCGATGATCCACCCGCGTCAGGACGCTCACTGGGTGCCACCCTCGACCACCTGGTCCGCTCCGGCGTCTCGCCCCACTCCCTGGTCGTAATGGTGCAATCCTTCTCCGAAGCCGGGCCCGGAACGGACGAAGCGGGTCTTACCAGCGCGCTCGCGGACTACCAAGCGGTCGTCCTGCCCTGGTCGGAATGGTCCATCCACGAGCTGCTGGGTAAGACAGCCGTGGCCTCTCTGCTCGCCAACTTCGTGCCTGGGCCCGTCAATCTCACGCGGCTCGACACACCGACGAGGGCTGGCCCGGGTTCGGATCCCGGTGCCGACCGCCGCCACGCCCACGCCCGCTACCTTCTCCGCCGCCCCGATGCAGCTCCGGTAGAGGTACTGGTGGAGGGCGTGGGAACCGGCTACTTCGGGCGCCAAGCCCTGGCCGTGGGAACAACACTGGAAGGTTGGACGCCGTCTATCGTGGCTACGGACGAGGGGGTATTGATCCGTCAATGGCTCGATCCCAAGCGGCGCCTGTCAGAAGCGGATCTCCATACCGGAAGCACTCGCGTTGCCCGCGAGCTCGCTCGCTACGTAGACGAACGACGGCGTCGTCTGGGCACCGGACAGGACGTCAGCCACCACCTGGTGGACCGTCAGGCTGCGTGGGAGGAGATCAGCCGAATGGTCGGACGAGCATTCGGCGGGGCCCAACCTCTGGTCCGGTTCTTGCTCCAGCGCCTGGGGCGGATGTTTTTCGCCTGCGAGCAGCCCACAGTGCTGGACGGAGCCATGGACCTTTCGAACTGGTTCTGGGCGAATGAGTCAGATGGGTCCAGATTGCAGAAGATTGCCTTCTTCGAAGGCAGCTTCTCGAACTACGACCTGCACAGCTACGATCCGGTCTTCGACTTGGCGGCGCTGGCGACATCCGGCGCGCGCGAACATGCGCCCGAGCTCGCCGATCCCCTCCGAGACCACTACGAGGCCCTTTCCGGACGGCCGGTGGACCCGGAACGCTGGTTCCTGTACCGGATGTTCCACCACTGGACCCGCCACGAACGCCTCGTTTACGCCGCCAGCTCGGTGGGCACCGAGCTCGCCTTTCCCCACCGCGCCGCTGCATATCAGGAAGCGGTCTGCATGGACCGGCTCTTCATCGACTACATCTCGAAGCTGTACTTCGTCGACTTGGTACCGCCGGAGTCTGGTCCGATTTCAGCCATCGACCTCGACGGTGTCCTCGAGACGCATTGGCTGGCCTTCGGGGCCATGGCGCCTGCCGGAGCGCTGGCCCTGCGGGCACTTTCATGTCACGGCCACCGGGCCGTCCTGGCGACCGGACGGTCCTTGGACGACGTCGTCAGGCGCTGTGAGGCATACCGGTTGACAGGAGGGGTGGCCGAGTACGGGGGCGTTGTCTACGACCACGGCTCCCGTCGCACCGTTGATCTGCTTCGGCCCGACCAGCACCAAGCCCTGGGAGCGCTGGCCTCGGTCCTCGGCAGCTGGAAAGGCGCCTTTGTGGACCCAGCGCACAAGCACTCGGTGAGGGCCAGTCTGATGACTGAGAGGGGCGGGCTTGTCTCCCTAGGGCCGGACCGGACCGGCGAAGCAATCGAGGCTGCCAGGGTGAGCGGGGCAGTCCGGGCAGTGCATGGCATCAACCAGACCGATTTCGTCTGCGCGGGGATCGACAAGGGGACGGGAGTGACGGCGCTCGCCCACCTTCTCCAGGCCCCCTCCTCCCCCCTGCTCGAGATGGCCATAGGCGACACGATCTCGGACTTGCCTGTGCTGGGCCTGGCGCGGCACCCCTTCACCCCGGCGAATGCCTCCAACGAGCTCGGCTCCACCGTCCTCCCCCTGCACCGGCCAGCCCAGCTGGGCGTCTTCGACGCAGTGACCGAAATGCTCGGCCACAAGCCCGGCCACTGTGACCGGTGCCGGTTGGCGACGCTCAGGCCGGGAGCCCGGGTGCTCACCGCCGCACTGGGCGCTCTGCCGGGCGGGCGCCGAGCCCGGCTGCGAGCTGCTGCCGAGCTCAGTCAAGCACTCGCGGGTCTCGGGGAGTGACGGGCAGACAGTGGCGGGCACCGCCGTGAACTGCTCGAAGCGCCGCCTGCTCGTGGTGTCTCCCACGGCGCTTATGTCCGGCGCCGAGACGGTACTGCTGCGGCTGGTAGGGGCTGCGATAGAGGCCGGATGGTTGGTCGATGCAGCCTGCCCGCCAGGTGCGCTCGCGCGCGAGCTCGAGGCAGCCGGTGCCGAGTGCAGCGCGATCCCTGACCTGAAGCTGCCCGCGGGTCCGCTGGGGCTAGCTCTGGGACGGCTCGCGTGGCGCACCGCTATCGCCGCGCGGCACCTTCGCGCAACCTCTCGGCGCTCGGAAATGGCCGTCGTTAACAGCATCTTCGCCCTGCCCGCATTGCGCATTGCCGGGACCGGGCGACCCGTGGTCTGGCTCGTCCACGACGTCCTCCGCCGGAGGTCATGGTTCGCGATGTTGCACGCCGGGAGAGCCGTTGTGACTCTGGCCGTTGCGGTGTCAGAGGCCGTGGCCGCTCCTCTGAGTGCGCAAGGGTTGGCCGTCGAGGTCGTGCGAAATGGCACGCCGTGGCCGGTCGTGCCCGTGGGTGACGAGCCGCCCTCTCCACCGGTGATTGGGTGCGTCGCTCTTCTCACACCTTGGAAGGGCCAACACGTCGTCTTGGAAGCCGCTTCAATGCTCCCGGCCGAAGTCACAGTGGAGCTGGTCGGTGGCTGCTTCCCAAAGGACACTCCGTACGCGGAGTCGCTCCGCCGGAGGGCTGCTCAGCCCGACCTGCGAGGACGGGTCACATTCGTGGGACATGTCGATGACATCCTGGCGAGGATGCGTACTTGGAACGTCGCAGTCTCTCCGAGCATCGAGCCCGAGGCGGGCCCGCTGGCACCGCTCGAGGCGATGAGCGTCGGATTACCACTGGTGGGTACCGACCACGGCGGCACGTCGGAGGTGGTCGGGGACGCCGGGCTCCTCGTCGCGCCCAGCGACGTCTGTGCCATGGCTGACGCGCTGTCGAAGCTCCTTTCGGATCGCGAGCTCTGGAGCCGTTGCCACAATGCGGGGCCCCGTCAAATCGCCGACGGTCTGACCCTCGATCGCCAGCTTCGCGACCTCCTCGACGTCATAGCCGGACTGGCGGACGTCAGTCCGGCTAGGCCACGTCGTCCCACGTTCGATCCTCGAGGCGCCAGGGAAGAACGACGGTAATCATGACGGGATACCGACAACGAGCCGAAATGACCGGAATCAACCAGTGGACACCACTTGGTCCCACTCCGATCCCGCTAGGTACCAAGGGTTAGAGGGTGGACGCGGCCGCGTCGCGCTCACGACGACTTCCGGCTGAAGATCGCACCGTTCATCCTCGACACCGTTCGCGACAACCGTTTGAGTGGCATCTTCGTCGCCATTGAAGAAAGAGGGCATCGCGTCGCGCAGGACTGCGAACACGGTTAAGAAGATTATGACCAGGTCTCGCCACAGCGACCAACTCTCGATGTATCGATTGTCGAACCGCGCCCGCTCATCTATTGACGTGTCCCCGCGTAGTCCATGAACTTGAGCCAAGCCGGTCAGCCCCACCGGCACCCGGTGACGGGCGTCGTAGTGGGGAACCTGACTCTTGAAGCGCTCCACGAAGAAGGGGCGCTCCGGACGAGGCCCCACCAGGGACATGTCACCACGGATGACGCTCCAAAGTTGCGGGAGCTCGTCCAGGCTTAGCCGCCTCATCAGGTGCCCCAGCTTCGTGACATGATCACCATCGGCCGTCCACTCGACGTCCGTGCCGTCATGAACCCACATGGTGCGGAACTTGAGCACGTCGACAAGGACGCCGTGCTGACCGACGCGCTTCTGGCGGAAATAGACGGGGCCAGGGCCCGACAATTTCACGGCCACCGCAAGCAGCCCGTAAGCGGGAGCGGACACCGCAAGCCCCAAGCTCGCCAAGGACACGTCGACGACACGCTTCGCCACTCTCGAACAGCGACTCCTGAGGGAACGGCGAAGGCGCACCAGCGGTATCCCCCAGACGTCGTCCACATCCTTGCCGCCGACAGCGACACCGAGCTCGAAGAACCTCGGCAGGACGTGGATGTCCACCGATGCGTCCTCACAAGCACGGATCGTCTCGAGCATCTCCGTCTCGCGCGTGACACCGAAAGCGACGATGACACGGCCGATGCGCTCCTCGGACAGCACCGCCCTCAGCCGCTCGACCCCGCCGAACAACGGCAACGGAAGCCCCTCATCATCGACGTGGTCGAGGAACCCGACTGGTCTCAAGCCGTACTCGGGGTGCCGCTCGAGTATCGAGCTCAGGGTCACTCCCACTTGGCCGGCTCCGACGATTAGCGTTCGCTCGGCGAGAAGACCCCGTGAGCGCATTGAGCGCACAGCACGGTACGACACGCTGTGGAGGATGGGCACGGCCAGCGCCGCTCCGACCACCGCCTCGATGATGAAGGCGATCGATGTCGCACGCACCAGCGCCAGCACCATGAGCGGCGCGGTCGCGCAGGCCACCAGGGAACGCAGGTCACGGGCGGCGCTGGGCGCGATCCTGACGTCGTAGTGCCCGTAAGAAGCCAAGAGCACGACAGCGCCCACGGGGAACGCCCACACCCACCAAGCCGAGAGCCCGGGCGCGAAGACGACGGCCAGGACGGTCAGCGCGATCAGATCGATCCCAGCCACAACGAACATCGCTATGCGTGTGCTTGCACGCGCTTTAAGAAGTGAGACCAGAGAGATACGACTCAGAAGAGCGACTCGATCACGCTGAGTATACGTTCGCTGGTACGTCTGCACCCCGATGGCCATGACCTAATCCCCTTCGCCCAGTACGGTCGCTGCGACGGGTCTATGCGGGGGTGCGACTACGGCGCCGGCGGCGGTGTGCCAGCAGCCCACCAGCCAAGACGGCTCCGCTGCCGATCGCGGCCAACTGCTCTATGTCAGCACCGGTGAAGGGCAAACCGCCCGACGCGTCCGACGTCACCGAGGTGGCCGGCTCCACAGGCACGGCTGCCGAGCCGGCGCCGCCCGCGGTCTGTGAAGACGAGCAACCCGTGTAGCAGGTCGAGTCGGCGTACGCGGCCGTGGGAACCGCCACCGCCGCCACCACTACTCCTGCCCCGAGGGTCGACACCATGAGACCGCTGCCGAATAGCAGCTTCCTCGCTCTCGCGACGTGCTTGGTCTTCACGCCGTCACCTCCTCCCGACTGCGCATGACCTACCCGTGCAGGTCCAGATCCACCCATTTCCACACCCTTCGTGAAGCTAGTTCCCATTTGGTCGAAGCAACCTAAACTGAATTGTCGGCGCACGCTATCACTCCAGCCACTACGCATAATCAACATTTGACCAACTGCCACCAGGGTTAGTTGGTGACCGCCCCAATACCTCACGACCGGGCAGCGCCCGAACGGGAAACGACGAAGGTTCTTGTCACCAGGAGATCACGAAAGGCGCCGCGTCAGTGGCGCTCCCGCCTGTGTAGGTCCACGCGACCGGGCTCAAACGGGCTGAGGGGAGAACGGTCACGCGCCCCAGCGCCGACGGCAAGTCGAAGTGCACGACGACCTGTTCGCTGGCTCCTTGTCTCACGTCCACTGCGCTAGCCACGAGCAGTGTCGGTCCTTCGGCGCCCTCGGCGGCGAGTGGGGGCCTCCCTTCCACCTGAACGTGGGACGAGTCGGCCGGCAGGTTGAGCGCCAACAGGCCCACGTACTCGCCGTATGCGGTCGCGAGGCCCGGGTACGGCCCCACAATGAACTGGGACTGGCCGGGAGGAGTGTGGTTGTGGAGGTTGACCGTGAGGGTGGCGTCTGTGACCTTGCCTTTCGAGACCAGGCGGAGCCCCACCCGTACGTCGAGGTACTGGTCAAGTTTGTTCCCGCCGCGGTTTATGACCGCGACCAGAAGGGAACTGGGCGACAGCTCGCCAGCCACCCCACCTTCCGTCCAAGCCGCTTCAGCCACAGGATCGTTCGACCACAGAAGGATGTGCCGTCCCCCGGTTGAGGCGGTCATCGCGTCGGCAAGGCTCTTCAGGTCGAGCGACTCGTTCTCGAGCGCGCTCAGAGCGCTGTGAGCCAGAGCCCCGAGCTCGTCCTGGCGAGCTTGCTGAGCCTGTGCTTGAACGCCTGAGACGACCGGCGCGCCGGTGAGACCTGCGTACTGGTCGTGGGTGAGGAAGGCCACGACGTCACCAGCGCTCACGACCCTCCCGTCCTGGAGAGTGACCGGTCCGGTGACCGTCAGGATCTGCTGCAGGGCTTCGACGTCGACCGCCAGAACCCCGTCGACATGTTCACCCGTCGCGGCTTCCCACATGCGCGCTGCCAGAGGCCCGTTCACGTCGAACTGCGGTGTGAGACCGAGGTTGCGCCAGTCGACGCCCGGCAAAAGCCATCCCCAGCGTGCCTCGAGATCACCCCCCACCGGCACGGTCCCCGGGGCGAGAGCCAGCGTGGCCGTGGGTACCATGCCGGTGAGCTGGGCTTGCCCGCCGTCTGTGGTCATCAACCCGACCTCCAAGAATGCGCCCGAACCGGAGCGCATCTCGGCTGGGTTGGCCATGAGGACGAGATAGGTCTTCGGACCCTGGAGGATGCGCGCGGTCGTCTCTGCCACCGCGGCCGCGTGCGCCAGCCTCGTACGAACGTCTTTCAGCTGGCGCACGAAGTCCGCACGTTTGTGGGCGAGGGGCGAGAACAAGGCCTCGGCAGGGCCGGCGCCGATCCTCTCCAGCTCGTCGTCCGTCGTGGTCGCGAGGCTCGCCAGGCGCCGAAGGGTAGCCACGCGGTCGGGTCCGCCCTCGTGCGCAACGTCGAGAACGCCTCGCACCTGGTCGATCGCTGAGACGCCGATCTGTGTGGTGCGTTCGGCAGCCGTGGACAGGTCCTGCACTGACCTCACCTGTCGCCCGATCACGGGCAGGATCTCGAACGGGGTGAGCAGCGGTGAGTGCAGGAGGCCCTCCGAAGAAGAGAAGTCTCCTCTCGCAACGCGAAGCGGCGTGAGCGCCGCGTGAGTTACGAGATCCGAAGCCGTGAGATGGCTCTTCGCCTTCTGCACCTCGCTCATGCCATGGCTGGCGTCGAGCAGTCCTAAGACCAGAACGATCCCTGCGCCGACGAGCCAAGCCACGACCAATCCCATCAGGACGAGGAGCACCGCACGCCTCCGGCGAGCAAGCCACCGCAGCCAGCCGGTTCGCACCACAGCACGCAACCAACCCGAGCGTGGACGTGCACCCGGACTGCCGCCGGCCGACGGTGCGGTGTCTGGTTGGGAGTTGCTCAAGGAACCGGCACGATCAGGGCCAGGAGCCGGCTGACCAGCTCTCGCAGTTCCTCGCCGGTGGCGCGGAGCTCCTCCGGCGACGCCCCGATGGGATCCTCGATGTCGTCGGCGGACGACCAACCCAACAGGTTGTGGCGCCGGCGCCCGGCGCCCACCGCCTCCAGCCAGTCCGACAAAGGCCGTCCTCGCGCGCACGCGCCGGTCTGTGCGCCCAGTCGCACTAGCTCCTTCAGCGTAAAGCTGCGTGGCCACGCCGAAGGAACCAGCAGCACGGCCTCACGAACATGCTCGCGGGCCATGCCCAGCAGGAGGTCTGCGCGACGTACGGCATCGACGTCAAGCAGACGGCTCCGGTGGGCGGACATGTCGAGTCCGTCTTTTCCGATCACGTCGAGGACGGTCGGAGGTACCCGCCGGTCTCCTTCCAGCGTGCCGGCTGACTCCACCGTCATGTCGAGGCCCCGGTCACGGACCGCAGCGCCGAGGAACGCATGTGCCATGGGCGAGCGGAAGATGTTACCGGTGCATACGAAGAGAATGTGGGTGCCTCGCTCGGGCTCGATGCCCGGATGCTAGGCCGTGTCCGCCGCCAGCTCAGGCTCAGCTCTGCAAGCGGCGCGCTCGCAAGCGCTCGCCAGGTCACCCCCCTGTTCGACCTGCTCGACTGCCCATGGCCCGAGCGGTCGCGCGGGTGCAACCCCGGCGACCACGAGAGGCATCCCGTGGTGCAAAGCGCAGATGACCCCGAACTCCGATTGCGCTAGGTTCCCGAGCGGGCGAGCCCGGACGGTGGTCACCACATCGAAGTCCGCGTCGAGCGGGCAGGTGCGCCCTTCGATCAGCGCGTTGCAGGGGAACGAGGGTTGCCCTGGCTCGTGGCAACGAAGCACCAGGCATCCCGCCGCCTCGACGACAACGGCCGCCTGTTCGATGGCCCAGTCGTGGGTACCGACCACGAGCACCCTGGCTTTCGGGAGCGCTCCGAAGAACAGACGTTCCTCTTTCAAGCCCCCGCCGGCGACCTCGTCTGCACCGCCGTCGCCCGCACCCCAGTTCCTGCGGGTCGCGCGATCCACCATGCGCTCAGTGTGAGGCACCGAAGACACTTCCCGCACCACGACGGGCCAACAGATAATCAACTAGCTCGGAGAATCCCTCCCTTCGTCAAGAACAGGGAACCACAAGGTGAAAGTCGTACCGTGGCCCGGCGCGGTGTCGACACCCACGCGCCCACCGGCCTGCGTGACGATCGCGTGCACCGCGAAAAGCCCCAGACCGGTTCCACGGTCCCCTGGTTTGGTCGAGAAGAACGGCTCGAAGCAGTGCTCGGCCGTTTGCTCGTCCATGCCCTCGCCGGTGTCGGTAACACTGAGAGCCACGAGCTTCCCCCGCACATAACCCGCCTCGCCTGAGGTGTGCTCCGATTCGACGACACGCGTGCTCAAGTGGAACCTCCCCCCATCGGGCATCGCGTCGCGCGCGTTGATGGCGAGGTTAAGCAGTGCCCGCTCGAGGTCCGCGGGACCGACGAGGATGCGTGCCCCACTCTTGGTCGGTGCGACCTCGAGTTGCACGTCATCTCCGAGGACGCGCTCGAGGATCGGCAGCATCGAGGGTAGCTCAGCGTCGAGTTCGATCAGCGTGGGCTCGACCTCGCGGCGACGTCCGATGGCCAGCAGCTGCGCGGTGACGGCAGCTGCCTGCTGCCCTGCGCGCTGGATCGCCCTGATCTCCTCACGCCACGACTCGTCCACGTCGCTCCGCTGAGAGAGGAGGTCGGTGGAACCGAGGATGACGGTCAAGAGGTTGTTGAAGTCGTGCGCCACGCCACCCGCCAGGCGCGCCATCGCAGCCAGACGTTCGCTCTGGTGCACCTGCTCGAGGACGCGCCTGCGCTCGGTCACATCCTCGGCCACGACCAGGATCCCACTCACCTGACCCTCGTTGTCCAACAGCGGGGCACTCGACACCGAGAGCTCTGTCACCTGGTCACGCGGCCCTATCGCCCGGATGTCGGTGCCCACCGACGAGATGGCATGAGCGCTGCGGTCGAGCAGCTCCCTCCATGCAGCCTGCGACTCCGAGTGGACTGGCATCCGCAACGGGGCACGCGACTCGCCACGGGCTTCCGGGCCACCTAGCAGCATGTCGGCGGCGCGGTTCCACCAACGGGCATCTCCGTTCACCGCAAGCTCGGCTATCGCGAGCGGAGAGGACTCCACCACGGCGCGCAATCGACGTTCGCTCGCGCGCACGTCTTGGTAGAGGCGCGCGTTCAGCAGCGCTACCGAGGCCATCTGGGCGAGAAGCACGAGCACCGACTCGTCCTCGTAACTGAAGCCACTCGCAAGCATCCCGCCTACGACGGGGCCAGCTGAACAGGCACCCTCAACGACGATCACCCGGCGGCTGCCGCCCATCGGGCCAGGAACCGGGACAGCGAGCCAGGGCCCACCCGAAGACGGGACTAGCGAAGAATCCAGCAGTGCCCCGTCGGGCAACCCCTCGACAAGCTGGTCATGCGGGCGTTGCCCACCTGCTTCTTCTGGGCGCGAGCCGACAAATCGAAGAGGCCGATCAAACTCGACGATGAGATCGCATACCGCCGGGACCACCGCGCCGAGCTCCTCGGCAGCGAGCTCAGGTGAGGAGACAACGATCATCTCGCCCTCATCGACACGAGGAACGGTGCACACCGACGCGCGCGCGGCCCCAAGGACCCAGCGAGCATGGTCAGCTGCGACCCCGAGGATCTCCGGCTCGGCCAAAGGCGCGTTCACAGCTAACGCCGCTTCCATCAAGCGGTGCAGCTGGTCGGCCCGGCCGGTGGCCGCCTGCTCGGCGCGCCGGCTCTCGCGCCACAGCAGCACCCGTTCGATAGCTACAGCCACCCGATCGGCCAGACCATGTGCGGTCTCCAGGTCAGAGAGCCGATAGCCGCGACGGCCTGGAGCGGTGACGAAGCTGAGAGCGCCGAAGGCGAGGCCCCTCACGTGCACGGGAACGATCACCATGGACTCGACCCCTGGCGCCGGAGACGCCTGCGAGCTGGCGTTGTGCACGAGCGCACCCTCATGAGGCCCGGCATCTCCAGCCCTGTTCGCCAGGGCCTCGTGTCGGCCGCTCTCTATCACCCGCCTGACGAGGAGGTCACCCTCCGGATGACGGTGAACAGAACCAGGCGAGGTGACGCCTTCGTGGTCTCCGGCACAGACCCGATGTGCCTCGCCAAACTCGTCCACCAGGTCGACTGCGAACCAGTCGGCGAAGGCAGGCACCACCACCCCCACCAGGCGGACCAGGGCGTCGTCATAGGATTCGAGGGCGCCCGCCATCTCGTCGCCAGCGCGGGCGAGCACCGAAAGATGAAGACGGGCGTGCTCGGTGCCGAGCCTGCCTCGCCGCTCCGCTTCCTTCAGCCGCCTGTGGTCCCGGCGCAGGAAAAGAAGAAGCCCGGCAAGGACACCGGCCATCCCCGCGAACAGCCATGCCAGGACAACCGCCACAGTGCTTCGATGCTACCCCGAAACGCCTCCGAACAGGGCTTATACGACGCTCAGGCGGCTCAAGAAGTCGCCCCGCCTGCAACTGCCGAGCGGGTTCGCTCTCCGTTGCGCACGATCACCATGTCCCCGGCCAGCACGCCGAGCACAATGGCGGCCGAACGCTGCCGGCACACAAGTGCCAGATGCCCGTTCGAGTCGGTGATGAGCCCGACGGCATCCCCCTCGTCCGCATCCCCACCTGCGGAACCAGGCCCCGCGGCAGCCCTCCGCTGCGTGGAAGCTTCATCGCCGACGAAGGAGGTCGATCGTCGCGTGACGAATGTGGCACGTCGGACCACGACGATCAGGTCGGCATCCAGACCGGCGGACAGCGCGTCAGCTGGACGGGCGGACAGCTGTACGTTGCCATAGCGGTCGACCCACAGCACCTCGGCGTGGACAACTCCCGGCTCCACTTCGAGTCGGGGAGGTGGCAGGTGCACGAGGGTGCCCGCGTCGATCGGAACACCCAGATCCTCCAGGCGAGCGCCCGACCAAAGGCGCGCTGCCGCCGGTGCGAACACATCTCTGGCGTCGAACGTGGCACCCGTGCCCAGACGCCAGGTCGCAGGAGCAAGCGCCACCGCGCCGGTCGTCCCACCGAGCACCTCGACGGCGAACCCGAGGAGCCCGTTGTCCGGGCCGATCAAGAAGCCCGGACCGGCACCGGGAACAACCGACACCGCGACCACTCGCCGCTCGGTGCCCACCCCCGGGTCGACCACGGCTACGACCACACCGCGACCCAGATGGGGCACAGTCCGCTCCAGAGCCAGCGCTCCGGCACGAACGTCGAACGAAGGTATCTCGTGAGTGAGGTCGACAACCGGACAGCCCGGTGCCTCGCGAAGCACCACGGCGCGAACGACTCCCGCGAACTCATCGGCCGTTCCGAAATCGCTGAGCAGGAACACCGAGCCCAACCGGCCCCCCCGTGCCGGCACGTCACGATCCCGGCTTGCCGTGCGCGCGCGATCAGGCTCCTGCCCCGACATCACTGTGAGAGTGACACGCTCGGTCGCCCTCTGGAGCTCCGATCGTTGGTCGCGATGCCGAAGCCCGAGATCCGGCGCAGGCTAAGCGATCGCTCGTTCAGCCTGCCTGGGTGTAGCGATCGGACAGGTAGCCATTCACGTCGTCTTCGCGTAGACGAAACGACTTGCCTACGCGCACGGCACGAAGGTCTCCCGAATTGATGAGCCGGTAGACAGTCATGTTGGATACTCGAAGCGTGCTGGCCACCTCGCGCACCGTGAGATAGCGGGTGCTCGTGATGTCTTCTGTCAGTGGAATCACCCCCTCCGCCTGAGGCGACTGTATGCCATTGTGGCGAAAGTTGGAAGAGGGGGCAACGTGTGCGTTCGCAGAAGCGGGGGCTAAAGGTCGGCACCCAACTCGCCGATACAAGAGGTGCAGTACCCCTGTGTCTCATGCAACGACCCCCGCTCCCCCCCGGGGGTCGTTGCGCGTCCAAGGAGTAAGAAGACGGCTGAGCTCTCGGGAACGCCTCAACGACCGAGCTCTCGGGAACGCTCTGCAGCCTTAGCAACCGCCTGTGCAAAGGCACCCGCTACGCCCCGGTCCCGCAGCACCCGAAGCCCTGCTTCGGTGGTCCCGCCCGGTGAGGCCACCCGGGCACTCAGTCCCTGCGGGGTCTCGCCCGACTCGACGAGCAGCCGCGCCGACCCGGCAAGGGTCTGGAGCACGAGAGCGCGGCTCACCGTCTGAGAAAGCCCCGCCGCAACCCCGGCCTCGATCATCGCTTCGGCAACGTAGAAGAGATAAGCCGGACCTGATCCGGACAGGCCCGTGACCGCGTCTAGAGAACGCTCGGGGACGCGAACCACCTTCCCCACGGCGCCCAGTACTTCCTCCGTCCATTCCAGGTCCTCTTCCCGGACGGCCGGCCCGCCCGAAATGGCGGATATCCCGGCACCCACCAGGGCCGGGGTGTTGGGCATCGCCCGGATGACCGCCACATCCGGCCCGAGCCACGATTCGAGGCGGGCCAGTCGCACCCCCGCCATCAACGACACCACCCTCGAAACGCCGACTCGCGCGAGCGAACGGCAGGCGCTCTCCCCGTCGGCGGGCTTGACGGCCACGACGGCGCCGTCTGCGGCGACAGGCTCGGGCCCCACCTCGGTCCCCGGCAGCTGTGCGCCAAGAACGGAGCGGCGGGCGGCGTCAGCCTCCGCCACTGCCAGCGAGCCAGGCACCCAGCCCGCTGCCAGCAGGCCGCGAACCAGAGCGGTGCCCATGTTGCCCCCGCCCATCACCAACAACCTCGGTGCCATCGATGCAGGGTAGCGCCGAGGCTTTGCGGTGGGCCGAAGCCGGCGAGGGTTCGACCGTACGCCGGTGCGGGTGGGGCCGTGGACGGCGTGCTTGGCCGTGGACGTTGGCCGTAGACGGCGTGGTCCGAGGAACCCCGAGTGCTGCTCGCACTCCCCCGACCGAGCAACACCACCGGCCCCTCGGACCTCGCCAGAGCAGACGCTACCTCGGACCGGCGGTTCGTGCCTTCAAACGGGCCGGCGATGGTAGCGGCCGGCGAACCCGATGCTCATCGCGACGGGGAACACGGCGTCGACGTAAGCGAGCGACGACCCGACGATTCGGTCGAGCTCGTCGTCGTCAACAGAAGCCACCGGCACCTCGCCGATGAGGTAGACCGCCTCCTCGGGGCCGAGAGCAAACCGCATCTGGTAAATCTCGGCGTTGCGCCGCAGCAGGTACTCGTAGGTCTCCCGTATGTTCACCTCGGGTGCGGGCATGACTTGAGCCTCGTGGTGCATGGTGCGCTGGCGCATCGTGAGCCAGATGGTGACGAAGTCCTTCTCGTCGCCGCGCAGGCGAAGGTACCAGGTCTCCGCGTCGGGCTGGCGGTCCACTGCGACCACCGTCCCGCCTTCAGCTAGGCGCGCCGCGGCCCATCGCTCGATCCTCGTCGCGCATGCGGCACGTTCGGTGTGACTGGCTATACGCGCCAGCGCCACCGAAACCACCTCATGGTACGAGCGGCACGTCCGGTACTGGCTATGTGCGCCAGCGCCAGCGTCTTCTTCTGGATCAACGGCAAGCCACGAGGCGCTCGGCCGCGAGCTCCTCATAGGTGGCCCGGAGCAGTGCCGCAGCCTGGGCCCAGGTGTAACGCCGCGCTCGTACCACCGCTGCCACAGAAAGCTGCTCGGTGAGAAGCGGGTCCTCGATCACACGCGACGCCGCGGCCGCGAACTGCCCTGGCACCGGGTCCTCGACGAGATAGCCGGTGCGTCCGTGCTCCACGAGGGTGGTGAGCCCACCGACTGCGGACGCCACCACCGGGGTCCCGCAGGCGGCCGCCTCCAGAGCCACGAGGCCGAAGGACTCCGAGCGGCTCGGCACGACGCAGACGTCGGCAGCGCGGTAGTGCGTCGACAACAGCTCATGCGGTTGCGGGTCGACAAAGCGCACCCGGTTTGCCACCTTCAGCTTCCCGGCCAGCTCGCGGATGAACGCCAGGTGCTCCTCTCCGTGGGGCCCGCTCGGTCCGCCCACCACCACAAGCTGCGCGCCGGGGAAGTCGTGCATGGCGGCCAGCGCGCGCACCGCGACGTCCGCACCCTTGAGGGGCTGGATCCTCCCGACGAACAACAACACGGGCGCGTCCGGGGGCAATCCCAGCGCCCGGCGCGCCTGGAGGCGGTCGCCGGGCCCGAACAACGCGTGGTCCACCCCGGGTGCCACCACGCGCACGCGCGCCGGGTCGACCTCATACAAAGAGGCGAGTTGATCCGCTTCCACCGAGCAGGAGGCGAGCACGACCTCCGAACAAGACATGACCGAGGCCTCTGCCTCGGCGCGCCGATGCGGCTCGTCGCACGACATCTCCTCGGGGCTCGCCTCCGCCTTGACTCGCGCCAGGGTGTGGAAGGTCGACACGAGCGGCAAGTCGAGCTCGTGCTTGACACGGTGCCCGGCAAGTCCCGAGAGCCAGTAGTTGGCGTGCACAGCGTCGAAGCCTGTCTCGGAGTGAAGTACCGGGTCGATCCCTGCCCCCGACGTCATGAGGGACAGGACGTTGTCGGTGAATTCGTCGACCACCGCTGGAAGTCGCTCCTTGGCGATCGGTCTCAGCTCCCCCGCAGGAACGTGGTGGAGCCGCAGGCCCGGCTCCACCGACACAGTGGCGGGCAGGTCCTCTGACCACGCCCGGGTGTAGACGTCGCACTCGACACCAGCACGTGCGAGGGCCGTGGACAGCTCACGTACATAGACGTTCATCCCGCCGCCGTCCCCGGTGCCTGGCTGGGCAAGGGGCGACGTGTGCAGCGAGAGAACCGCAAGGCGTCGCACCGTCGCAGCCTACCGGTGGGCGCGTTTAGACCTGCTCGCAGCGGTCTCTGGCGGGGTCGCGGTCACTCGCCTGCCGAGGTTGCCCGCTCTCCTCCATGCGTAGCTTCCGCGGGAAGCCCGGTGGTGTTCTCGTCCAGGAAGGACCCCGCGACGTTCTCGTGCCGGAAGGAGGCGGCGGCGTTCTCGCCCCGGAATGAGCGGTAGATCCTGATGAGTGCCTGCTTCTGGTCCTCTTTCAGAGCCGGGTCCGCGAGGATCTCACGTGAGAGGTCTGGCGACTCACCTCCAGGCTCGAGGATGCCCGCCTGCACGTAGAGCGTCTCAGCCGATATACGAAGCGCTTTAGCTATCTGCTGGAGGATCTCCGCGGAAGGACGGCGCAGGCCGCGCTCGATCTGGCTCAGGTACGGGTTCGAGATACCGGCCAGCTCCGAGAGCCGGCGCAGCGACAGACGCGCCGTGTTTCGTTGCTCACGGATGAACGCACCGAGCTCACGCCAGCGCTCGGGCAGATGCCTCGGCACTTGAAACGCGTCCCGACCGGGCACCTTCTCAAGCGAGCAGGCCCTCGACAGAGGCCTCCCCGGTCTTGTAGCGGCTTACGATCTCCGCCTGGAGCTTGTCGATCCGCTCGTGAAGGGCGCGCCGCTCGCTCGAGCTGCGCGCCTCGATGGTGCTCAGTCTCTCGGCGAGCTCCAAGAGGCCCTCGTGACCCATCGTAGGGAGCTCGGCAATGCGTCTGACGTCGAGCACCGTATCGAGCTCCGCGGTGATGTCACCCTCCATGTCCGGTGACATCCGCGACGGGAGCCGGCCGGGTCCCACCGGACGTTGCGGTCCAGAGGAGATGATCTCTGGCAGGCGCTCGACGAGTGAGTCGAGACCGGCGATGGCGTCGTCATCCCCATGGTCGAGGTACGCATGGACGATGTCGAGTCGCCCCTGGACCATTCGGCGCAGATACGACACCGCCGTCTCCGCATCCTGGCATTCGGCGCGCATGGCGCGTACCTCCTTCAGCGAACACCCCTTCACCCCTTCGAGATAGTCCGGGCCCAAGAGCCGCTCCAACTGGGTATCCAGCGACGCCATGACGGAATCGTACCGCGCTGCGTGGTGGAAAACCGCGTCATGCACCCCTCCTTGCACGCGCTCAGCGCACCGGGCCTGTGCGACCGGCTGGGCCGTAGCGCCGCACGACCCTCCCGAGGACCGCCACGTTGGACACGGGACCGAACGAGCGACTGTCGATGCTCGCATCGGGATTGTCCCCGTGCACGACCATCTCGCCCCGGCGGACCGCCGCGACCCGTTTCACGATCACTCGCCCCGGGTCGCGAGGGTCTCTCAACGCGACGACGTCCCCGGCGCTCACCGGCCCGGTACGTGCCACGAGCAGGCGGTCGCCCGCCCACAAGGTGGGTTCCATGCTCCTCCCGGCCACCACTACCCGGCGGGGCCGAAGCGCAGCAGCCCCCCCGAGCGCCAAGGCCGCCCCTAGCATCACAGCGCACCTGAGCGCACCCGGCCTGCCGGGTCTGCACCTACCCCGGATCACCGGCGTCCTACGCTCGGTATGGTGGGAACTGAACCCGCCAGTGCTCCACACCTGATGAAGGAGACCCGCACATGAGCATCCTGTACACGAGCATCGCGGACCGGCTGCTTCGCGCCACCGACCGGGTCGCACCCCCGGTGACCGCCTACGCCCACTGCGACCTCCCTTGTGGGGTGTACGACCCCGCCCAGGCCCGGATCGAGGCAGAGTCGGTGAAAGCGTGCATGGAGAAGTCCAGCGCGTCCAACGACGAGGTGTTTAAGCAGCGAGCGGTGTCCATCAAGGAGCAGAGGGCCGAGCTCGTGAAGCACCATCTGTGGGTGCTGTGGACCGACTACTTCAAGCCGGCACACCAGAACAAGTACCCCCAGCTCAGCGATCTGTTCTGGAAGGCCACCAAGGCAGCGGGCGAGACGAAGAAAACCAACGACACGAAGATCGCACAGAACCTCCTCGACCAGATCGCAGAGATCGACAGGATCTTCTGGGAGACCAAGAAGGCCTGAACACTGACCTCGACGGGCGCCCCACTGGGCAGACTGCCTTCAGGGGCCGTCTTCGTCCAGCTGCGCAAGGGATTGTTCGACCTCGTCCAGCTCATCCTCGATCGAGTCGAGGAGCTGGATGTCAACGTCGTTCGTACCAGACGACTCGGTGATACGACTCGCATCGGTGGTACGACTCGACTGCCCGTCATCTCCGGCCAAATCGGTGCCACCGGTCTCGTCCTCACCGGGAGCCGAGGCTCCCATGTCCCAGTCACTCGTCACCGCTGGGCAATCTAGTGGTTCGTAGTGTCGGCGGTCAGCGTCAACCCGCGGGCGCGAGCCCAAGAGACGAGCGTCGGACTCGGCCTCGTCAGCGCAAAGCTGAGCTACGGTTATCGTGATTTTCAGCGTCGCATTCTTGTTATTTTGCATTTCTTGAGGTCGTGATCCAGGGGGCGGTACGTGCCGTTCGAGCTGTCACAGGTGCTGGAGGGCCGCAGAGGGGAAAACTTTCGCCTGTATTCGCGCTACGTGAGCCCGCAGCTTCCACGGGTGCTCCAGACCCTGGGTTTCGACCGCTTCTACGACCGGGGCGAGGGGTGCTACCTCTATGACTCCGAGGGCCGGCGATACCTGGACTTTCTGTCCGGTTTTGGTGTGTTCGCGCTCGGCCGGGGGCATCGCGCGATCACCGGAGCCTTGCACGAGGCGCTCGACGCCGACTTACCGAACCTGGTGCAGATGGACTGCGCCCTGCTTCCCGGTCTGCTCGCCGAAGCCCTTGTCTCACTAACCCATCCGGGCATCGAGCGGGTGGTCTTCACCAACTCCGGTGCCGAAGCCATCGAGAGCGCCTTGAAGTTCGCCCGCTGCGCGACGAAACGCGATCGAATCCTCTATTGCGACCATGCCTTTCACGGGCTCACCACGGGCGCTCTTTCGCTGAACGGAGGCGCGGAGTTCCGCGACGGCTTCGGACCGCTGCTTCCGGGCTGCGAGGAGGTACCCTTCGGTGACGTCAACGCGCTGGCGAAGCAACTCGCGCGCGATGACGTGGCCGCGTTCGTGGTCGAGCCAATACAGGGAAAAGGAGTGAACCTCGCGCCCGACGACTATTGGCCGGCAGCCCAGGAGCTGTGCCGGCGGCACAAGACGCTCCTCGTCACCGACGAGGTACAGACCGGGATGGGGCGCACCGGCAAGTTTCTCTGCCACGAGCACTGGGACCTGCGACCCGACATCGTGACGATCTCGAAAGCCCTCTCGGGCGGTTACATCCCGGTAGGCGCCATGATGTGCTCCGCCGAGGTGTCCGACAGCGTCTTCAGCTCGATGGACAGAGCGGTCGTCCATTCCTCAACCTTCAGCACGAACCAGCTCGCCATGGTGGCGGGATTGGCCACCTTGCAAGCGTTCGAGGAGGAGGACATCGTCGACCGAGCTCGCCGGACAGGCGAGGCTTTCGCCAAGGCCCTCGTCCCCTTGGTGGATCGCTACGAGTACCTGCACGAGGTGCGGGGGAAGGGGCTCATGATCGGGCTCGTGTTCGGCGAGCCAACCTCCCGAGCGCTGCGCGTTCGCTGGAAGGCCATCGAGGCGATGCGCACGGCCTTGTTCTCGCAGCTGATCGTGGTACCGCTCTTTCACAGACACCGGATCCTCACCCAGGTCGCCGCGGACAATATGAACGTGGTGAAGCTGCTCCCGCCACTCGTCGCCGGTGAGGAGGAGGTGGAGTACTTCGTCGACGCCCTCGATGACGTGCTTTCGGCCGCCCAGAAGGGGTCGGCGCTCTTCTTCGAATTCGCCAAGACGATCGCCAAAGGCTCCCTACACCGTTCGCGCGCGTGATGCTCGGGTCAGGCGACAGGGTGCTGGTTACCGGCGCCAGCGGTTTCATCGGCTCGGCACTGACCCGCACCCTCGTCGAAGGCGGCCAGCACGTGGTGGCGATGCTCGAGCCTGGGACGGACCTTCGCAACCTCGACGGGCTCGACGTCGAACGGCTGACGGGCGACGTGCGCGACGCCACCAGCGTAGAGAAGGCCGTTGCCGGCTGCCGAGCGGTGTTCCATGTGGCCGCGCTCTACCGGTTCTGGGCGCGCGACCCTCGTGACTTCTACGACATCAACGTGGGCGGCACACGAAACGTACTCGAGGCGGCGCGAGCGGCGGGAACCGAACGCGTCGTCTACACGAGCACCGTCGGCACCCTGGGGGTCGACGGGGTCAGCGAAAGCAGGGCCGCCGACGAGCTGTGCTACCCCGACATCGGCCACCTCTTCGGCTCGTACAAGCGTTCCAAGTACGTGGCCGAGCACGAGGTTCTTCGTGCCGCCGCCGAGGGCTTGGCCGTGTCCCTCGTGCTCCCGACACTCCCGCTCGGTCCCCGAGACCGGGCGCCGACGCCCTCGGGTCGCCTGGTGCTCGACTTCCTGAACGGCCGGGTCCCGGGGTACGTGGACACCGTGCTCAACGTGGTGCACGTGGACGACGTGGCGCGCGGCCACATCCTTGCCCTCGAACGCGGCGCCGTAGGACGCAGTTACATCCTTGGCGGGGAGAACTTCTCGTTCAAGCGATTGCTGTCGGAACTGGCCGCCACGACCGGACTGCGAGAGCCGACCTTGCGGGTACCGCGGGCCGTGTCGCTCGCAGTCGCGTGGTTCTCGGACACGCTCGAGGGTCGCCTGCTGCGCCATCATCCGGCAGTCCCCCTGGAAGCCGCCCGTATGTCGACCACCGAAATGGCCTTCGACGACGACAGAGCACGCAGCGAGCTCGGGTACTCCCCCCGGCCGGCCGCCGAGGCGATCGAGGATTCGGCCAGGTGGTTCGTCGAGAACGGGTACGTGGGCGCGCGACGGCGTTCCAAGATTACCTGGGCTCCGAGCGTTTCGGCGTGAGCGACTTCAAGAGAAGCTGATATCGGTGCATCGAAAACGCTCGCGGGAACACGCGCCGTCGAGCTCGAGCCATGCGGGCTGAAACGGAACGGTTACGCTCGAGTTTTCGGGGCCGCTAGCTCATCAGGCAGAGCAGGGGACTTTTAATCCCAAGGTGCCGGGTTCGAGCCCCGGGCGGCCCACACCAAAAGACCTGGTAGATAGGGCTAAATGTCAGCGGATCTCGACCGATGAACTCCCTATGACTACTCCGCGACTACTCCGTGACTACAATTTCCGCCATGCAGGGCACCATGGCCGAGGTTCGGCCCGGAGTATGGAGGCTGCGCGTCTATGCCGGTCGTCGCGCCAACGACACACCGATACAGATCACTAAGACGATCCACGCCAGGGAGTCTCGTCGAGGAGCCGGCAAGCGCCTCGCGGAACGAGAGCTCGCGGCGATGGTTGCCGACGTGTCGAAGGGCAATGTGAGCACCGGTACCGAGACCGTGGGCGACCTCCTCGATATCTGGTTCGCGCACATTGAACCCGACCGGTCCCCGACGACCATGCGCAAGTATCGCGACCTCGCCGATCGCGTCGTGCGACCCGAACTGGGGACGATCAAGCTCAAGGTTCTCACGGCCCGCCACCTCGACGGCCTCTACACGAAGCTGACCAACAAGGGCAATAAGGCGACGACCGTTCGACGGGTCCACGCGTTGATCAGTGCCGCGCTCCACCAGGGCGAGCGGTGGGACATGATCGACAACAGCGTCGCGCGTAGAGCGAGCCCGCCGGCAGTGCACCAAGTGCGAATCCAAGCACCGTCTCCGAAAGAGGTGCGAGCCATCATTACCGCCGCCGAGAGGTTGGAACCAGCTCTCGCCTCCCTGTTGATGCTCGGTGCACTGACCGGGGCGCGGCGCGGAGAACTGTGTGCGCTGCGCTGGTTGGACATCGATGAGCGGGAACGAACGCTGACCATCGCCCGCTCCGTCTACGAGACGGTCGGGGGTGGGTGGGCCGAGAAGGGGACCAAGTCCCATCAGATCCGTACCATCGGGCTCGACGCTCTGGCGGTGGCGGTATTGCGCAAACACCGGCAGATGGTGGACCGCCTCGCCACGCAGCTCGACCTCGAGGTGCTCTCCAATGGGTTCGTGTTCTCCCGATCGCCCATAGGGGCCGAACCGATCCGCCCCGACATCGTGACGAAATTCACGAAGCGCGTGGCCGCCGCCGCAGGTGTGAATACCCACCTCCATGCACTCAGGCATTTCTCTGCCACCCAGGCCATCGCCGCCGGGTTCGATCCCACGACGGTGGCCGGCCGCTTGGGACACCGCGACTCGTCCATCACCCTGCGGGTCTACTCGCACGTCCTCGAAGGTCGTGACCGGGACCTCGCTGCCGCTCTCGGCAGGACTCTGGCGCTCCCAAGCTGAGCGGTCTTTCGCAGATCACTGCGGGTCCACAATCCGCCACTTCGCCATGCACTTCAGCGAGGAACCTAGGGACCGACACTCGCCACTGCGCTCCTATACGAAATGCTCCGGGTATCTTGCCGGCAGCGACCAACCGATAGGCGGTCGAGGTGCCGATGCCCAACTGCGCGGCAGCCCAGGAGAGGTGCTGCACGTCATCGGAGAGCGAAGTCGTCATGGCAGGTTCCTCCTCGTGACTGGTCGTGGCTGGGAAGGTGGCACCGGTCGCCAGCTCGACGGGCAAGCCGAGCCGTCGACAAGATCGATGCAGCGGGTGCTCGGGTTGATCGGGGAGTGGTCCATGGGTCACCATCATCCGGACGAACGTCACCCTGAACGTCACCCTCGCCGAGGTTCTCGAGAATTTCGTTTCCGATCGCCCAGGGTGACGTTGTGCAGCGCACGTCGACCGTGCCCTTCACGGGAACGGCTTCGGGCTATCGCGCGGCCCGAAGTCGTTCCCTGATGCCGTAGCTGCCGGATCGACCACCGTGACACCGGTCACGTCAGTGCTCTGAACGATCACAGCGCCCGGGCGGGTATGGAGCCCGCACCGTGCGCGTCACCAACAGCCGAAGATCTGCTCCGCCAGAGGGTGACGATCATGTCCACACCTGTGCACTGTCAGTGCAGAGCGTCACCCTCGTCCGCCGCGGCGTCTCGCCACGGAAGCGGCCGAGACACCTGGAAGCCGACGCACGTGTCCTCGTGTGCCGCCGTTGCCACGACGGACGTCGCCTGCGGTCCACTTCTGTCACCGTGTCACCCGCCCACCCTGAACGTCACCCTCCCAGGTAAGGAGGCGTTTCTCGTTGATCCGTCGGTGCCAGTACTTCTCGTCGACTAGTTGTGCTCGGTGATAACTCGCAACGTCACGGCACAACGTCACCCTTCCAGGTGACGACGTCATTTCATTCCTTGAGAATGGTCAGCTTCGGGGTCGACATCACAACGTCACCCTGCTCGACCTGAACCGGGACCCGCTCAGGGTGACGTTAGACAGCATCAACAGATGCAGGGGTGTGGTGCGTCCAGACAGCTCTCGACGTGCCGTGGATGACATCACCCCCTGCCATGTCGCCTGGCCCACCCCGGGCCTCTGCTTCCGCATGGTGCAAGACCCGAAGCGGGGTGGCTACCCCATGTGCTGCCCGACGCCACCGCGTTGGCATGGGGTGTTCGTGAACCCGCGTAGTGAGAGGTGGGCCGTTGATGCTTGTGATGAACACGCCCAAGATCTCGACCAGCTCCGGCCGGTACACCGCTCAGCGTCGTAGCGAGCCCCCGAATGGGAGACGCCGACCATCCGCGACAGGCAAGCGAAGAGCGTCTCAGACCGCAATCCGTGCCAAAGAGACATCTGTGAGAATGTTGAGAGATATAGGTGCTCTTGCTATTTTGCCGATCGCTCGATGTCGGTTGCCGGTGAGTGAGTGAGGCGACCATCTCGGCGGGGGGAGGCCCACGAATGCGGCGGATACTCAAGGCGCGGTCAGCCAGAAGGCTGGCAATACGGCACAGCCACAGCAGCAGTTCCATTTCCCTGTCCCAGCGCGACGTGGGGCTGAGCCGACCGAGTGAGGCTGGCGGATGGCACCAGAGCTTTCGGCGAATGGCCCTGTTGTCCAGCGCGTTGCTCACGATGGTGGCGACGAGCGGACTCGTAGTTCCCTGGCCGGCTGCGCCCGCGGCAGCGCAGCCGACAGCTTGGCGCGTGGTAAAGAGCTATCCGCCGGTGCCAAGCAACCTGAACGGCGTGTCGTGCGCCTCGACCAGCGACTGCGTCGCAGTGGGGCAGGTGGGCAGCGGGGCTGTCGCGCTCTACTCGACCGACGGTGGCTCCACCTGGAGCACGGGCACCGTCCCGAGCGAGGTGGGCGAAAGCTCCCTCAGCTCGGTGTCGTGCGCCTCTACGAGCGACTGCGTGGCAGTGGGGTACTACTTAAACGGGTCCTCCTATGTAGGCACCGCGCTCTACTCGACCGACGGTGGCTCGACGTGGAGCACGGGCACCCTCCCAGGTGGGGTGAGCGACCTCAGCTCGGTGTCGTGCGCTTCTACGAGCGACTGCGTGGCAGTGGGGCAGGTGGGCAGCGGGTCGTCCGAGATCGGAGCCACCCTCTACTCGACCGACGGTGGCTCGACGTGGAGCACGGGCACCCTCCCAGGTGGGGTGAGCTACATCAGCTCGATCCTCCTCCACTCGGTGTCGTGCGCCTCTACGAGCGACTGCGTCGCTGTGGGAGAGGTGGGCAACGGCACTGTCGCCCTCTACTCGACCGACGGTGGCTCGACGTGGAGCACGGGCACCGTCCCGAGCGAGGTGGGCGAAAGCTCCCTCAGCTCGGTGTCGTGCGCCTCTACGAGCGACTGCGTGGCAGTGGGAGGGTACTACGGCGGCCTCACGCTCTACTCGACCGACGGCGGCGCCACCTGGGGCATAGGAAGCCTCCCGAGCGAGGTGAAGCTCCTCCGCTCGGTGTCGTGCGCCTCTACGAGCGATTGCGTGGCAGTGGGGTTCTACTCGCTCTCCGCGGGCGCCGCGCTCTACTCAACCGACGGCGGCGTCACCTGGAGCGCGGGCACTCTAGCGAGCGAGGTGGGCATCCTCGTTTCGGTGTCGTGCGCCTCTACGAGCGACTGCTTCGCCACTGGCGAAGGGGGTAATGCGACCAGCGTCGGAGCTCTTGTCCTGTCTTTTGCTCCAGTACCTCCGGCTCCTCCGATCATCGGCACGGCAACCGCAGGCAACGCCAAAGCGACGGTGAGGTTCACCCCGCCGGCGGACATCGGTGGCAGTGCCATCACCGGCTACACCGTGACTGCCACGGACTCGACGACTCCAGCTAACGGTGGCGAGACCGCCTCGGGTACATCGAGCCCGATAACGGTCACCGGCCTCACGAACGGTGACAGCTACACGTTCAACGTCGTCGCCACGAACGCCGTCGGTAGCTCGGAGTCGTCGGCGACCTCGAACGCCGCTACCCCCACGAACAGCCCGTGTCTCGCCTACACAGGCAACGCTGCGTTCGTCTGCTGGGTCTACGAGGACCTGCTCGGGCGCGCCCCCGACTCGGGCGGCCTGACGTACTGGGTCGGCTTGGCCGGCGTAAGCCGAACCGCCGTTGCTGCCGCGATCCTCGCCTCGAGCGAGTGTCAAAGCGACCTCGTCACTACCTACTACGACGATTTTCTTAGTCGCGGCCCCGACTCAAGCGGCCTTACCTACTGGGTCGACCAGCTGAATGGCGGTGCCAAAGACGAGTCGGTCCTCGCATCGATCTTGGGCTCCGACGAGGTCTACACCGACTCTGGTGCCGGCTATGACGGCAACTTCGTTGCCGCCCTGTACAACGACCTGCTCGATCGCACGCCCGACTCTACGGGTCTCACCTACTGGGAGAACCAGCTCTCTTCGGGAGCGAACCGAAGCGCCGTTGCAGCCGCGATCCTCGCGTCGAACGAATACCGAAACGACTTCGTCAAGGCTCAGTACACCCAGCTGCTCGGCCGTGCTGCTGACTCTGGGGGTCTTACGTACTGGGTGGCCCAGCTCGCAGCCGGTGCTTCCGACGAGTCGGTCATAGCGAGTATCGTGGGATCCTCGGAGTTCTACTCGGACGCAACCAGCTGAGAAAGACCAAGCGCCGTTCAGGGACCTGGTAGTCGGGGCACACCGCGTCCCTGATGTGCGCCCGTGTGGCGCTCCGCGTCCCCCGCGCCTCCTCTAACCCCGCAGGTGCTCGCTCGCTCCCGCTCGCTCCGCCCGGCCGGCCGGCTCTTTTCCCCGTCCCTGTCTTCCGTGTCCCCGGTCTGGGGTGTCGTTCCCCCTCTCTCCCGGTGTGCAGGTGGGGGGCAGGGAGGACGGAGGCCCCACGACCGGCCAGAAGCGCACACCGGAGGCGGCGGGCATCCCAATCGGGGGGGTCAGGGCCGATGCAGTTTGCGGGCCTGAGTTCAGGGTTCGCACCCGACCCCGAACCTGTACTTCGAATCGAGACCGAAGCCTCCTTACGGACCGGCGACAACGTCGCCCAGTTAGGGACTACTCGTCCTTCACGCCGAGACTGACGGCCTCATTCGAAAACGTCTCAGGAAAGTACTCATTCGGAAGTAAGGCTATTTCATCGAGTGACGCACCGTTGACGAACACGCTAAACACCTCCGGATTGTGGTTCCGGAATCTCGACCAGGCTTCATCAATCGCTTCATCAATCACGCAGTATGCGGGGATTGTGTCATAGGGCCCCCCGTATGCGTGGGGTTCCAGATCCGGGTAAGTATGAAAGGGTTCTCCAAATTGTTGGAGGTTGTAGAGCGGCTTTAGGTCGAAGATAGCGAGAAGATTCTTCTTCGAAGTAGCGAGGGCATACCTTAAGCAAGCGTGATAGAAGAGCATGCTCACGCTATTGATAGCGCCCCGCTTTCCCCGGTAATCGCCTACCGAAGCGTGCGTAGCTATATCTAGGGATTCCTCAAGTCGAAGATCGACTCCTGACCGTTGACTGAGGCGAACCCACGCCAGATTGGGATCATACGGCTCATCGGGACCGAAGTAGTGTGCCTTAATCTCATTAATCCATGGGTTAGCGGGGTCATCCTCGACAAGATCATTGACATCCTTGAAACCCAGATTCGGCGCATACTCAATAATTCGGAGAGCACCAACAGCGTGAGGAATCTCAGTCGATGTGTCGATAACCGCTACGAATGTGGTGGCAGCGTCATACTTGCCGTAATCATTCAGTATTTGTGCACGGGTTAGCTGAAACGATTCAGCGAACACGTTTGTCTCTACGGCCCGGGGAATATCAGAAAAGGGACTCTGAGCTGAAATATAGGCAACAAGGTATTGCCTGCCATTCAAGGCCATCCCTGCATCGAACTTGAACCCTGTTCGGATGAACTTCGTACAGAGTTCACCGATACGAGTCCTTCCAAACCGGAGCGCGAGCTCTTCCTCGCTCGGCATGTTCGTTCCTGGATTGGCGCTCATCGTTTCCCCGGTCACTATCCCAAGATCCATTTCAGGAGCCCCAGGTACAGGCCCCACCAGAATGCAGCCATGATTGCGGCTGCGCCCATCGTCCGTCCGGGAGCACGGAGATCTCCTCGCGCTCCGTAGAACCATGCGCAAGCCCGGCTACTAACATGAGGATGACCGAGATAGCATGTTTGCGCCTACAAGAAGTCTTCGCCGTCGTCCGCCGTCCCACGGTTTCACCCCCGCTCACGCTGAACGCCCGCCTTTGCGGCGCCGGCCGTACGTGTCCGGCGCTGGGCGGAAACGCTACCGGCAATTCTCTGGCGGGGGAGCGAGCGCCCAGAAGCCGGCGGTGCCGGCTCCGATCCATTGTTCCCCTGGGCCCATGCCTGGGCCCGTCAAGGCTGCCCTTACGGGCGACTGCGCGAGGCCTTGACTGACCCTCGGTTGCCTTCCCCCAAGGTTTTAGACGCCAGTCGCAGAATGGGGATGTCCCCTCTCCGACGTGAACCCCTAGGCCATGGAGGTCGGCGGTTCGGCAACACCGGCAGCCAGCGTCGCTCATGCCTCATGCACTCGAAGCCTCAAGCATTTAGCCAGGCAGCATCCGAAGGAACTCGTCCTCAGACAACAGCTCGATTGAGGATCCAGATGCCTGAAGTTCGCCGGCTTTCAACATCTTCCCCGAGTGAACCCCATCCTTCACTCGCCGGGCGTCCTGCATGCCAAGGACCAAAAAGTCAACCTTCCTCGACAGGCTCTCGGTCGCGTACCCACCGGCATTGACAACAAGCTGAGCTACTTGAGTACGAGTCCCTGACGTCAACGTTCCTGTGAATACGACGGTCTTTTCTAGGAAGGGGCTGTCATCGGGAACGAAGTCAACGGTTGGACGAATATCGGAGAGATGTTGACCCTGTCCGAGCGCACTCGTCCCGCAAGAAGTCCATCCATCCTGCGATATGCGCCCGGAAAAGACGCCCAGGGCTTGGCCAGCATGTGTAAGGCACCGTTCGCCCGTAAAGCCGCAACAGGCAATAGCCAGCTCCGCTGCTGTTGAAGCATCAGCGCCCGGCTCGTGATGGTCGAACGCAAGACCACATTCGTCAGCAAGATCAACGAGGCGATACGACAGTCTTCCCGGCCATGCCCTTCTGGCTAGGCTCCACGTACAGAAGTAAGTGAGATCGGGCCATGCGTTTCCGTAGAACGTGAGGCCGTTACGTAACACGCTGAAGTCAAGTGCTGCATAGTGGGCGACTAGCGGTTGATCTCCCACGAAAGCCATCACTTCCGACCACACCTCGCCAAAGGTTGGTGCATCTTCAGTCATTGCCGGGGTGATTCCATGAATGCTGATGTTGAAACCGGCATACTCGTTGCCAGGAGGTCGGATCAGCCACCGCTGGACGTCACTGATACGGCCAGATGTGACTGTCGCGAGTCCAACAGCACAGGCGCTTGATCGCGAGCTGGTCGCGGTCTCGAAATCAATGGAGACGAAATCACCGACACCAAGGGCTCGACCTGCTTCAAGGTCCGCCACCGGGTTTCCTGATGGACCGTCGACAGACGACACCGTACGCGATATCCGGACTGGACGCGAATCGACTACGTGTCCAGAATCATCAACAGTCTCGATCCGGGGAACCGCAATCTGAACTCCACCATCGTCGAGACGCTGAGCAAGGTCTCTGAGCTGAGGGGCACTCTCAGACCGTCTTTGGGTCATTCCTCCGTCGCGACGCTCATAGCTGGCTCCGTTGTCGATCTCGTCAATATCTTGAGGGACATCAGGTGCCGCGGGCGGCGAACGCCTCTTGTGCCAAAGCACCCGGACATTGTAAGCGCAGCCCAGGAGAACTCGACGTGAACCACTTATCTCGCAGTCCCCCTGGGCATGGCGCTCACGACGCCTCTCTCCGGTCCATTGGTCCACTGCTCACCTTTGCGGGGCTGATTTGGTGCTCTCCCACCCCAATGGGGCGAGTCCTGATCCATGCACCCCGCTTCGGGTCTTGCACCATGCGGAAACAGAGGCCAGGGGTGGGCCAGGCAACGTTACCGACGTGAGGCACGGGACGATCATGGCATCCGGGTGCGCGTTACCGGATGGGTTGGCGCCATAGGCGATAGATAGGCAGGGGGTGAAGGAACCGGCATTACAGGATGGTTGAGCAAGCGCAGGTGTGTGATTGCTATGCGCGCCATTGTGGCCCTTCAAGACACGCCGTGATTGCTTTGTCGAGCCAGTCGCCGCGGGGATCGGTTCGGTCCCATCCCTGTCCCTTCAGAGTACGAAGAAAAGGCAAGAATCGGGAGTCGCCCATCTTTGCTGCCACCTCGACGATGAGATTGCCGACGTCAGGTTGTCCGAGGCGGTGGCTGATCTCTTCGATCACACGAGGGTCATTGCGAGCAGCAAGTCCGAAAATTGCCTCTCCAGCGGTATCACCGTCAGGGTCATCCAATCGCGCAAGCAATGCCTCGCGAATGTGCTCATCGTCGACATCCAACTGGGCTCCAAGACCGAAAGTCGCCCAATCTCTCACGTCACTGTTTTCATCCGATGTGAGCGTTATCAGCGCATCTAGTGCGCGGGTATTGGGTGGATCGCCAGCGCAGTTAGACAGGCTCGTTGCGACCATCCAACGAACGTCGGAGTTGTGGTGGTTCGCCAAACCCAACAAGGCTTCCAGTCCCCGATGGTCGTGCAAGTGTCCTAGTGCGGCTGCAGCGGCGACCAGCACTGCATCAGGCTCGCCTCGACCACACAAGCCGATGACGATGGGAAGACTGTCTTCTAGGAAAGGCCTTCCTGACTCGTACCCGAGCTGGGCGAGAACATTCAGACCGAGTCTCCGGCGGGAGGCCGAAGACTCTCGGCAAAGATCAGCCGTCGTCTGGAAGGTCTGTCTATCGCCCAGGCGATGCAATTCATGCACCAAATCCCAGTACCTGTCGTCATCTTCGTCATCGATTTCCAGGGCACGGTCAACAAGGCCCTGTACCTCACTTGGGACTGGCGTTTCCACGATCTTCAGTATCCACGAGCCTGTGGGACAAACGGACCAGAACAGCCGGTGTACGTGCCGATGCGGGTCGCTACCTGGGGCCAAGCGGTGAGCGTGCCCGGTAACGACGGCAGCGGGTTTCCTACTTGGGTGGAGCATCCCCCGTGGCCCTAAGCGGACCAATCCCGTGCCCCTGGGTGCGGGGGTCCCCGGCATATAGGCCGTCCCACCAGCGAGTTCCCCCGTCTGCGAAGTCCTGGAGTGAGATGGGGGCACCCGCCTGGTCGAAGACCTCCAGCTCGTCGAACCAGATTCGGAAATCGAGATGGCGTTCTGGATCGGTGAGACCGGCCTTGAACATATCGAGGACGTGTTCAGACCGATCTCCCAAGCGAACATCGAGACTTAGCCTCTTGCGCCAGCCCTCCCAGGACGACTCGGGGGGATCGAGGAACTTCCATCCGTAGACCTGACTCACCCTGCTTGCGACAACACCAGAGAACTGGTCAAGGGTGAGGGGCTCGACTCGGGCTGTCTCGTCATTCCAGAGTCCATGGCGCAGGGATGCGGCAACGCGTGCGATCGGACGGCATCTGAGGCACCGCACTCGGTCCTCCGGCTCAGGTCCGTCGGCGGGAAGTGTCAGGACCCGCACCACGATGGTCGCCTCACTACCGTCGTCGGCCACACTCACGCCCAGCAGGTCGGCCTCGTTCAGAGCCCGATTTATACCGTCACGGAGGTCGTCCCGGATCTCCACAGAGCTACTGGATAGCAGAGGCACGGGCGGGCCGGTGAGGTAGGCCGCTGGCTGGTCATGCGCTGACCGACGTCGGACGCTGGGCATCACGCTTTCTCGTCCATCTCGGTCGGTTCCGCTCTTGCTTCGCCAGCGGCCCCCTTTCAAACCGTGCATGCGGTTCTCCCGCACACGGCTTCCCGACACCGTTCACCGCGAGGCATGCACAATCTCCCGCCGCACCGTTCCTGTAAGGCGATAGACGCCCAACCCGGTCAGCCACTTGTGAACGATCTTCGAATCTGACAGCGCGCGATCACCGAAAACGACAGCGCGTTGGTCGGTGGTCAGTCTGCCTCAGGGCCCTCGGTCCGGGCCAGTGGTTTGTCTTCCTTGGTGGTGCGCCGCCGGCCCTTGGCGTCACGTAGGCGGTAGCTCTCGCCCTTGGCCTCGATGATCTGGCAGCGGTGGGTGAGCCGGTCCAAGGTGGCGCCGGTGAGCCGTTCGGAGCCGAGTACCTCGGTCCAGGACTCGAAGGGGAGGTTGGAGGTCACGATGAGGCTCGTGCGCTCGTAGGCGGTCGAGATCACGTCGAAGAGCAGCTCCGCGCCGACCTTCGAGGCCGGCACGTAGCCGAGCTCGTCGAGGACGAGCAGGTCGAGCTTTTGGAGCTGGGCCTTCAGCCGCAGGAAGCTGCGCTCGTCTCTGGCCTCGATCAACGCGGTGATGAGCTCTGTGGCCCGAAAGAACCTCACCCGGTATCCCTTGTGACAGGCGCAGACCCCGATGGCGGTGGCGAGGTGGGACTTCCCCGTCCCGGGGTTTCCCACCAGGATCACGTTCTCGCGCTTGTCGATGAACTCGCATCGGGCGAGCTCTGTGACGAGCATCTTGTTGACAGAGGGCCGCGCAGCGAAGTCGAAGCCCTCGAGAGTCTTGAGCGTCGGGAACCTCGCCGCCTTGAGGCGCCGCTCTGCCGCCCGCCGCTCTCTTTCGAGCAGCTCGAGCTCAGAGAGCTGGAGCAGGTAGGTGAGGTGGTCGACGTTGTCCGAAGCGGCTCGTTGAGCCACCTTCTCGCACTCGGCCAAGACGGTGGGAAGCCGCAGGACCTTCAGATGGTGGTGCAAGAGCACCACCGATTTCGCTTCCAGGGTCTTCATGATGGTCATGCTCCTTTCTTCGTGAGCGCCCTGTAGGCGCCCAGGTCAGGTGGTTCGATCGCAAAGGACTTGAGATGGGGGTGGCCGTCGAGGCTGAACAGCCCGACCGGCCGTTCGGAGCGATGACGCAGGATCAGGCCGATGGCATCTGAGGAGGTCGCCCCGATGTCGAGGGCTGCCCGGACGGCGTCTGTGAGCGAGGAGAGCGAGGCGTGCTCCATCAGGCGGAGCACCTTGATGTACTCGCGCGTGCCCGAGGACCCGAGCTCTGTCTCGAGCCGCCGGCGCAAGAGCCCGAAGCACCCTGGCAGCTCCCAGCCCTCCAAGGGTCTTGCGACGTCCAGCGCTCCGGGCTTTCGCTCCAAGAGGGCCAGGTAGTGGCGGGGGTCGTAGCTCGTGTGCTCTTGTCCCCAGTGGCGGATGTGGCGGGCGACGAGCTCTCCGCCGCATGCGATCTTCACCTCTTCTATGCCGCCTATCACCGTCAGCTCGTGGTGCGCGTAGGCGGTCGGCACCGAGTAGTCGTTCCGGTCGAAGCGCACGAGGGAGAGCGAATTGGCACGGCGCTGCTCGACCCGGCGCGCCTCGAAGGACCGGGCCGGAACCAAGAGCATCGCCTCACGGTCGACAAGGAGACGCTCTGCCTTGGTCTCGGGCTTGCCGCGACATCTGCGGGAAAGATCGGCGAGGCAGGCTGCAGCGAGATACGCGTTCAGCTCGGCGAAGGAGCCGAAGGCAGGAACGGGGACCAGGAAGTTCCGCCTCGAGTAGCCGACCAGGTTCTCGACGTGCCCCTTCTCGTTGCCCCGCCCGACCCGGCAGAACCGGTGGCAGAAGAGGAAGTGGCTCTCCAGGCGCAGGAACTCCCGGGTGAGCTCCCGCTCGGACGGGCCGACGACCCTCTTCACAGCGATGGTGGTGTTGTCATAGGAGATGCGCACAGGGACGCCGCCGAAGAAGCTGAAGGCTGCGATGTGGGCGGCCTGGAAGGTCTCGGTGCACTCGCGTGGATAGGCCGAGACGAAGAAGGCGTCCGAGTACGGAAGCGTCATGACCGCAAGGGCTGCCTTGCCGCGAACGCCTGCGATCTCCACGGTCGCCTCGCCGAAGTCGAACTGGGCCTCACCGGGAGGGTGGCTCAAAGGGACGAAGACCTCGGCGGAGTGCTGGCGGTGGCTTCTCACGTAGCGGCGCACCGTGATCTCTGATCCCAGATATCCGTGCTCGTCACGTAGGCGCTCGAAGATCCTC
>Ga0187864_10000292_pt1 | contig 56521 bp, 42 predicted proteins | sample June2016WEW_11_4_FD_132985 | JGI IMG/M metagenome (GOLD analysis project Ga0187864, IMG submission 132985) | Peatland microbial communities from SPRUCE experiment site at the Marcell Experimental Forest, Minnesota, USA - June2016WEW_11_40 | ecosystem: Environmental > Terrestrial > Soil >...
CCGTGGCGGGCACACCGCCGATGGACATATCGAAGGACGATGCAAGATTGTTGAGCTGCTGCACAAGCTCCCCCGCCGGAATGTCGGGCGTAACAGAGCCGAAGCCCACGCCGTAAAGCGTGATGATGTCGCCGGGCTTCGCCGGTCTGGAATTGACGCCCGCAATTGCGCCCGTGGGCAGCGCGTATGTTCCGTCAGTGAACAGGGCGACAACGTACTGCGTGCCGCCGATGCTGAAAGACGAAGGCGCCAGAAATCCCGGCTCCGTCGCATTCACCATGATGGTGTAAGCGGTGCTGGTGCCGGTGCCAGAGGTCACGACCAGCCGCTGCTCTCCCGTGGGCGCATCCGAAGGCAGGAGGGCGTTGACCTGTATGGGGCTGATGTAGTCGATGTAGGCGGATTTACCGCCGATGGTGACGCCTGTGCCGTCAAGAGAGGTCGGGGCCGTAAGTCCGGTGAAGTCGGCTTGCGTCCAGCCCCGCGTATCTTGCGCGAGGTTGCTGCCGTAAATCTCAATCCAAGAGCCGGGGGTTACGGACGAAAACTCGCCGAAGGCGCTGGCGCTCACCACGCCGCCGGAAGTGATTGCCGGGTTCTTGCACACGCCAGATGCGCCCGCGTTGAAGATGGACTGTATTTCGGATTGCGACAGAGCGCGGTTGAAGGCCTGCACTTCGTCGATGACGCCGTCCCAGGTGCGCGGCGACGTGCTCAGGTACATGGGCAGGCTGGAGCCGAACGTCCATCCCGATGCGGAATAAGCGACGGTCGTGGCTTTTGCGGCGGAGGCCTCCAGAACTCCATTGACGTAAAGTCGGAAGGTGCTTCCGTCATAGGTTCCGGCCACGAGATAAAAGCTGCCGCTGGGGAATGTGTGAGCGGATGTAATTGTGTCGGCCGCATCGCCGGTGCTTAGGTCATTTCCAAAGAGCATCACAAAACGGTCATCCTTGGGGCGCCAGTACAGGGCAAGTGCCGCGGCATCGGTATTGATGTTGTTTTCAAGGATGACGCTGCCGTAATTGTCGTTATAGGCGGAGCCGTCCGGCCTCACCCACGCGGCCCACGTGAACTTCTGGTTTGCGAGGTTCGGCGAAGACGGAATCAGGATATAGCCCTGCGTCCCGAAGGTGAATCCGTCCAGCACCTCGCCCGGTACGAGGGTGACGGCATTGCTGGCGGAGGGATTGTCGCCACCGGCGACATCGGCGTTGCTGGTATCGCCAGGCCACCAGCCCACCAGGCCCGAAGGGGGAGCGGCGCATGCGCCTGTTGCCTGGGCGGTAGCGCCGGCGTTAAGAGAAGATAGCCGGAATGGAGTGATGCCCTGCGTCTGCTGCGCACGAGCGTAAACGGAGAAGACGGCGGCCAGCAGAACCGCCGCGTAAGATGATCGTGGCATGGCGGCAGGATCGCACAATTTAGTTATGATAATCAACTAGTTGTGTATCACATAGATCTGCTTGGGTTTAGGTTTCCCATCGTGGTACGGTCTTCAGTTGATCACCGGAAGACAATTGCGAGCGGCGCGGGTGCTGGTCGGCATGGAGCAGATTGAGTTGGCGAAACGGGCGCGAGTCGCCATTGGCACCATTCGTCGCATGGAGAGCTTTGACGGCGAGATCGGCTCACGCACATCCACGCTATCGCTCGTAAAGAAAGCATTGGAGAAGGCCGGCGTCGAATTCCTGAACGATGACCGGCCAGGGGTGCGCCTCCGTGGGAAGTGAGCAGTAGTAAATGCCGCCCCACTCATCGGGCTTGCCGTTCGGGAGTTCGCGGATTACCGCCGCTGCGAACCGGCGCGACGGTTGGGAAACGAACGCTAGGATACGATCTCGGTCTCGTAGCGCGAAAATGAGGCGTCGGAGTCGATAATGCGCTCGCAGAATTCGCGCTCCCGCCGATGGCGGCATCCGGGATAGCACTCCCACGTCGCGTGGCTCATATCTTTAGCCACGGCATCGGCAATCCAGTAATGCCGCCGCCAGCGGTCAGGAATGCCGGCGTCCCTTATGGTGAGCTTCAGGTGTGTCGCCGCGACCCAGATGTCGAATTTGTTGAGGTGGTAGTACAGGAACGCTTTGGGACGGGGGCGTATCAGCTCGGCAAGGGAAGCGACAGCTTCGCGGATGTGCTGATCGTCGGCGGACAGGGCGAGAGATAGTGCCGTGGATGGCTTTGTTGTGGCGGCGACTTTGCCATGAACCACAGCGGGGGCGAGGAGCGCGAGGAAAGTCCGGCGAGTCGGCATTCCGTGATCGTAGCGCGGAGCCGGAATTTTCGCCTATCCCTGCGCGACCGCAAGGATGGCGGTGAGGTGGGTGGTGGAGGCCATGGCCACCAGCGTGCCGGAGGCGCCGTCGGAGACGTCCTGGAAGCTGGAGGTCGAGTAATTCCCGAGCAGCGTGATGGCGGCAGTGTGCGAGCCGTCGGAAACCGTCAGCGTCCCTTCGGTGCCGCCGCCGTTTTCGACAAACCCGAGCGTGGTGCTGCCGCCGTAAGCGACATTCGTCAGATCGATGCCGTCGAGCACCGAGAAGTTCTCGATGGTGCAGCCGTTGAGGTGCGCGGCGGTATCCTCGGCAACATCGTAGCCGGAAGATGCGTTCAGCACATAGGTGTCCGCCCCGCCATTGCCGATCAGCAGCGCATTGCTTGAGCCCGCCGTCAGCGTATCGGCGGATGACGAGCCGGTAATATTCTCGAAGTCACTCAATGTGTAGGTATAGGTGGTTCCGGAATGCACCGTAGTGGCGGTGCCGGTAGACAGATTGGCGGTCACGCCCTGGCTCAGGGAGTTGAAACTGATGGTATTGGTGGTGCCGGTGGCGGTGAGCGTCTCGTTCGCATCGTTGGCGGCGGTGACCGTCTCGTCATAGGTGCCAGTGATCTTATCCAGCGCCGACGTGTCGCCTGTCAGCTCAGCGGCGGTGATGGACAGTTTGGGCGTGCCGCTGTCGGTGAGGGTGATGGAGGAAAGAGTGGACACGTGCGTTTCCATATTTCCGAGGTAGGTGGAATTGGCGACATTGGCCGCGGTGTCCTCGACGGTGTAGGAGCTGACGTGGCTGTTGGCGCCCACGGTTCCGGCCTGGGAGGCGGTAATGTCGGAAACCGTCAGGGTATAGGCGCTGGTGATTAAATTGAATGCGCCGATGTCGCTGGTGTACTGCGCGCCGGTGATGTCAAAGTTCGGGGTGCCGCCGTCGGTGAGCGTGATGCTCGTGAGGTTGGCTCCCAGCGCCACAAGACCGGCTATATTGGACCACACATTGGCGGCGGTATCGGAGACCTCCAGGTGGTGGGAGCTCGTGATGTCCTCGATGGCGGTTTTGTCGTTGGTGGCCTGCGTGGCAGAGATGGTTATCGTCGGCGTGCCGCCGTCGGTAAGAGTTATCGTCGTAAGGTCGCTGCCCAGGGCTTCAAGCGCGTCGATATTGGACTGCACGTTGGCGGCCGTGTCGGAGATGGCGACCGACTCCACATGCGTCCCGGCAAGCACGGTGGAGGAGTTGGCGATGCTTACCCCCGTGACCGACAGGTTGTAGGTGCTGTTGGTGATGAGCGCGAGCGTTGCGCTGCCGCCGGTATATTGCGAGTAGGTAATGGTGGTGAGCGCCCCGGAGGTTATGGTGATTGCCGTCAGCTTGCCGCCCGCCTCCTCCGTCTGGAGGTTTGCGAATTCGGTGCCGATATTGCCCGCCGTATCGGAGACGGTGAACGAGGTGACATGGCTGTTGCCGCCGACGGTGGTGGCGTTGGAGGCGGCTACGGCGGAAACCGTCATGGTATAGGCGCTGGTGATTTTGTTAATCACGGTGATGTCGTCGGCATACTGCGTGCCGGTGATGGCGAGATTCGGGGTGCCTCCGTCGGTGAGCACGATGGTCGTGATCTTCGAGCTCAGGGCCTCAAGCCCGGCAAGGTTGGACACCACATTGGCGCTCGTGTCGGAGACCGTCAGGTGGTAGGAACTCGTAATCTTGTTGATGGCATTGGCGTCGTTCGTGCCCTGCGTTGCCGTGATGGTTATGGTCGGCGTGCCGCCGTCAGTGAGCGTTATCGCGGAAAAGTCACTGCCGATGGCCGCGTACAGGGCCTGGAGCCCGTCAATATTGGCCTGAACGTTCGCGGCCGTATCATTGATGGTCAGGGCGAATGCGCTCGAAATGCTGTTGATCGCGTCGGTGTCGCCCACGCCTTCCGCGACGGTCATGGTCATGGCGGGCGTGCCGCCGTTGGTGAGGACGATGCCGGTGAGCTGGGAGTCGGCATAGAGCGTCTGCAGGGCGTTGATATTGGTCTGCACGTTGGCGGCGGTGTCGGAGATGTTGACCGAGGCCACATGCGACTCGCCCAGCACGGTGGAGGAATTGGCGATGCTTACGGCGGTGACGTTGAAGCTGTAGGTCCCGTTGAAGATACCGAGCGCGGTGGCGTCGCTTGAGAGCTGCGTATAGGTAAAAGAAACCGCCACGGTGTCGTTGGTCACGGTGATTCCCGTCACCGTGCCGGCGGCTGCGTCCGTTTGCAGGGTGCCCAGATTGGACGAGATGTTCGACGCCGTGTCGGAGACGCTTACCGATACGACATGCGTCCCGCCGAGCACGGCGGTGATATGGGCAATGGATACGGCTGATACTGCGAGATGGTAGCTGCCCGCGATGTCGCCCAGTACAGTGGTTCCGGAGGAGGCGGTGTACTGCGTGTAGGTGATGTCAAGCGTCGGCGTGCCGGAATCGGTGAGCACCACGTCGTTCAGCTTCACGGTGGGCGAGACCAGCCCCTGCAGCGTTGCGAAATTGGCGCTGACGTTGGCGGCGGTGTCGGTGACGGTGATGTGGAACGTGCCCGAGGCAAGCCTGCCGATGGCCCCGGAATCGTTTGTGGCCTGGGTGGCCGAGATGTTGATATTGTTCGTGCCGCCGTCGCTGGGCGTGATGGTGAGCTTGGTGCCCGAGAAAGTATACAGCGTCTGCAGCGCATCGAAATGGGACGATATGTTCGCGGCGGTGTCCGAGATGCCTATCTTGTAGGTGCCGGTAAGCTGGCTCAGCGCGGAATAATCATTAGCGGCCTGCGCGGCGGTGATGGTGATGGTGTTGCTGCCGTCCGTGACCGCGATGGATAACGATACCTCGCCCGCCACCGTCTCAAGCGAATCGATGTTGGCCGCGACATTGGCCGAGGTGTCCGAGACGCTTATCGAGGTAACATTTGCATCTCCGGCGACCGTTGCGGCGTTGGCTGCGGAAACAGAGGAGACGGCCAGATTGTGAGCGCTGGTAATCAGGCCGAGCGCGGTGGAATCGCCGGTCAGCTGCGAATAGGTGATGGAGAGTGTCGGCGTGCCGCCGTTGGTAAGCGCAATCGATGTCAGCGTTCCGTCCGTAGCCAGAGTCTGAAGGGACGAGAGGTTTGAAACTACGTTGGCGGCCGTATCGGAGACCAGAATCGAGGTTACGTGCGCTTTGCTTGCTGCGGTTGCCGCGTTGGCGGCCGTAACGCCGGTGACGGTGATGTCATAGGTGCTGTTGGAGATTTTACCCAGCAACGTCGTATCGCCCGTGAGCTGCGTATAGGTGATGGTAAGCACGGGCGTGCCGCCGTCGGTGAACGTGACTCCGCCGCTTGCGATCTTGCTCACTACGCTGTCCAGCGCCGTAAAGTTGGTCCCGACGTTGGCGGCGGTGTCGGAGACCGCAATCGATGTTACGTGCGAATTGGCGCCCACGGTTGAGGCGTTGGCCGCAAGCACCGAAGTGACCGACAGATGGTAGGCGCTGGTAATATCGCCCACTGCACCGCCGTCATTGGTGAATTGCGTGCCGGTTATGTCAAGGGTGGGCGTGCCGCCGTCGGTGAGCGCGACAGTGCCCAGCAATCCGTCCGTTGCCACGGTCTGCAATGAGTCGATATTTGAGGCAACATTGGCGGCGGTATCCGAGACGCTCACCGAGGTCACATGCGACTCGGCGGCGACTGTAGAGGCGTTCGCGGCCAGCACGGAGGTGACGGCCAGGTCGTAGGAGCCGCTGATGAGGCCCAGCGCGGTTGCATCGCCCGAGAGCTGCGTGGCCGTGATGGTCAGTAACGGCGTACCCGGATCGATGAGGGTGATGGAAGCGAGCTCGCTGTCGCCGGCCAGAGTCTCAAGGGCAGCCAGGTTGGCTACGATATTCGTGGCGGTGTCGGAAACGCTTACCGAAGTTACGCCCGTCTCCGCCGCCACGGTTGCGGCGCTTCCCGCCAACACCGCCGTGGGCGCAATATGGTACGACCCCGTGATGGCGGCGATCGCCCCGGCGTCGGTTGCGAGTTGCGCCTGGGTGAGCGACAGGGTCGGCGTGCCGCCGTCCGTGAGGGTGATGGAGCCAAGTTCGCCGGAGTTCGCCAGTGCCTGCAATGCGTCGAGGTTGGCGACGACGTTCGCTGCCGTATCCGAGATGCTGACCGAGGTGACGCCGGTCTCCGCGGCAACGGTTGCCGCGTTGGCAGCGGTAACGCTGGTTATGGCTAGGTTATAGGGGCCTGCGATTAAGCCAAGCGCCGTGGCATCGCTTGAGAGCTGCGTGGCCGTGATGGACAGGGTGGGGGTGGAGGAGTCGGTCAGGAAGATGGAGGCAAGTTCGCTGTCCGCCGCGAGCGTCTGCAATGCGCTTAAGTTCGACTGCACGTTGGCAGCGGTGTCGGCAACGCTCACCGAGGTCACTCCGGTAACGGCTGCGACGGTTGCGGCATCGGCGGCAAGCACATTGCTGACCGCGAGGTCGTAGGCGCTGCCAATCGCCGCGAGTGCGCCCGAATCGTCCGAAAGCTGCGTCTGGGTGATGGAGAGCGTGGGGGTGGTAGCGTCGGTGAGCGTGATGGAGGCAAGCTGGCTGGCTGTGGCGAGCGCCTGCAGCGCGTCGATATTGGCGGCGACATCCGCGCCCGTATCGGATACCGCCACCGTAAAGGCGCTGGTGATGGCGCTTAAGGCGCTCCCGTCATCGCCCACCTGCGTGGCGGTGAGGTCGAGCGTCGGCGTGCCGCCGTCGGTGAGGGTGATGGAGGTGATGTCGCCTATGGCAGCGAGCGTACCCAGCGCGTCGATATTGGTGGTGACGTTGGCGGCGGTGTCGGAGACGGCGAGCGTGAACGAGCCGGTGAAGGTGGCAATGGCGTCGATGTCGGTTCCTGCGTCCGTGGCGCTGAAGGAAAGCGAAGGCGTGCCCGAATCGGTGAAGGCGATTGAAACCAGTTCGCCCGCGGCTGCCAGCGTCTCCAGCGAGGCGATGTTCGAGGTGACGTTCGCGGCGGTGTCGGAAACCGCGACCGAGACTACGTTGGTCTCGGCGGCGACGGTGGCTGCGTCGGCAGCAGTAACGCCCGTGACCGAGAGGTAGTCCGTCCCAGAAATCGCAGCAATCGCCCCGGCGTCGCCCGTCAACTGCGTCGCGGTAAGGGTGAAGGCAGGGGGTGTGGGGTCGGTGGGCGCGATGAAGCTAAGCTCGCTTGCCGCCGCCAGCGTCTGCAGCGCGGCGAGATTCGCCAGCACATGCGCGCCGGTATCCACCACCCTAAGCGGCGGCTGGCCCGTCTCGCCGGCGAGGCTCGCGGCATAGGCGGCCGTGACGCTCGCGTTAGCGATGGTATAGCTGCCGCTGCCATCGACGGTGGTGAACTCGGCGTATTCGCTGCTGGTTAGTTCGACGCTGCCGACCAGATCCAGCGTCTGGACGCCCGTGATCGTGGCTCCAGAGATGTCACCCGTTGCTTCGAGCACATTGCCGGTGCCGCTGCCGGTGACCGTGGAGCCGGGCGCCAGTCCTTCCGCCGCGATGAACGTATCGCCGCCCGTGCCGCCTTCGAGCGTGTTCACGCCCGCGCCCGCTATCAGCGTGTCGCCTGCGCCGCTGCCCGCTTCGAGCGTGTCGCCTCCGACATTGCCCGCAGTGAGAGTTTCACTGGCGGCGTTGTTGCCAATCAGCGTCACGCCGCCGGTGCCGGATGCGTCGTTCATATTGACGGCGTCGGTGGAATCGATCGCCCCGAGATTGTAGGTGCCTGATGTGGCCGCGTTCAGCGTATTGGTGCCGGAGTCGGCGAAGCTGAGGCTGGTGAGTGAGGACATCTGGGCGCTCGTGAGCGTGAGTGTGGACATGCCCGTAATGGCTTCGATGTTGCTCACGCTGGCGTCGCTGATGATGAGCGCGGCCACGTCGGCGACGATGGTGTTGGTTCCGCCGGTTCCGCCGTTAATCACCGAGCCGCCCAGGTCGATGGTGGCGTCGCCGGGGTCGGTGCTGCCGGTGGCACCCATCAGGTTGAAGGTGTTGCTGCCGCCGGTGGCGGTGGCGGTGTTGCCGTTGTCGTAGATATTGAACGTGGTGCCGCCGTTACCGCCCTCAAGGGTATTGTTGCCGCCCTGCGCGGTGAACGTGTCGCCCGCACCGTTGCCCGCCTCCAGCGTATTGCCCCCCGTGGTGGCGGTGAGCGTGTCGCCGTCACCCGTGCCCGCCATAAGTGTATCCGTGCCGTTACTGGCGGTAAGCGTGTCGTAATCCCCGTCGCCCGCCGTGAGCGTGTTCGTGCCGAATCCCGTGGCGGTGAGCGTGTTGCCGTCGCCATCGCCCGCGGTCAAGGTATTGTTGCCGTCGCCCGAGGCGGTAAGCGTATTGCCGGCCCCGTCGCCCACGGTGAGCGTGTCGTTGCCGTCGCCGGTGGCGGTGAGGCTGTCGCTGCCGCCGTCTCCCGCCGTGAGCGTATCGTTACCGTCGCCTTCGGCGGTGAAGTCGGCGGGGGGCTGATCGCCGCCGCTGGTGTCGTTGCCGGTGATGGTGGTATTGGCGTTATCGTCGATGACGATGGCGGTGGCGGTTGTGCCCATGTCGATGTCGGTTTCGTCGTAGGTGCCGCCGCCGGAGGTGTATATCGTGCCCCCCGGCGCGCCGTCGCCGAAGAAGATGCTGCTGAACTGGTCGAACTCGCTGGAGGTGAGCGTGATTTCATTGGGCGCGACGCCGTCGCCTATCTGCAGCGTGTCCATGCCGCTGACCAGCGCCTGAGAAATATCCCCGCCGCTAATCAGGGTGTTATCCGAGCCGAAGCCGACGATGCCTGCGCCCCACGCAAGGCCGTCGTCGGCCTGGAAGGTGTCGTGGCCGTCGGTACCGCCCGTGAGCGTATCCCTGCCCGCGCGGGCAATCAGCCAGTCGCCGGTGCCGTGGCCCGCAATGAGAAAGTCGTCGCCCATGAGGCTGGCGGTGAGCGTCTGGTCGTTCTGGTTGTTGCCGATGAGCGTGGTGCCCAGCCAGTCGGTGGCGGTGAGGTTGATGCTGCCGCCGCCGACGTTCTTCTCGGCCAAGTCATAGATGCCGTTCTGGGCCGTGGTGATCGTACCCGTGCCGGTGATGCTCGTAAACGCATTGAACTCGGCCTGGTTCACCACGCCGCTGTGGCTGCTCAGGTTTACCGTCGTGCCCTGCGAGGGCAGCCCGGAAGGATAGAGGTTGTTCAGGTTGGCGGTGTCGAGGACGCCCGAATAGCTGAGATCGGAGAGGTAATCGGTGAGCACGGCCAGCGGCGACGTGCCTGAACTGTCGGCGGCAAGCTCCATGTTGCCCGAGATGCCGGGGAGCGTGAGCGTCAAATCCCCCGCGCTGAAGCCGTCGGTCACCGTGAGGCTGTCAGTGTCGGTGCTGGTGTTGAAGGTGAGGGTGCCGAGCGTGTTTCCCTCCACAGTCAGAAGCGGAACGGTAACTACACTGGACGTATCGCTATAGCTCGCCGTCCCGGCAGTGCCTGCGTCAAACGTGAGCGAATTGCTATCGGAGAAGTCGAACTTGGTTCCGGACACCGTAGCGCTGGGGCTCGAATAATCCGAGTCGATTTCAGAGACATCCATCGCAAGGGATGCCGTAGCAAATTCCTGTGTGACGACCGTATTATTGGCAAAATAAGAAGTGTCAGATATAAGACCGCTGGTCGTGGAAGGCGTCCAGGTGCTGGGGTTAAAAGAACCGGTGCTATAGTTGAAAACTTCTTCCGTCGCGCCATTCACGTTATACGCATCGACCATATAGCCGCCCGCCGCAAAATCAAAAGCCTGATAAGCAGTCGCACTTCCTGTTGCGGCGTTACTCAATGGAGAGTTGCCTAGTCCTCCAGCGAGGCCTACTGGGGAAATAGGGACGACAGACCCATCAAACGTATTAATGTAGGAAGATACGGTCGTGGTGCCGCCGTTGAAATATACGATGCCATTGTCGCTGCCACTGTCCGCGAAGTTTACCGTCATGGTGATCGCGTCGCTGGTGGGATCCTGCGAAAAACTCATCCCATTGCTGGACGTCAGATTGGAACCTGCCATATACATGGAGTCCATATCCCACAGCACATTGGGCTTCGTATTGGAAGGAGTCAGTCCGGAGTCATGAAGGACGCCATTCCAGTAATTCGTTAAAAAATTTACGCCGGTCGTAGTTCCTCCATAAATCCCAGCATCAGCAGCGCTAAGTAATAGCGCCGTTTGCGGATTGCTGTTCTGCTCATCGGACAGCCACTGTCCGGAGATATTCAAATTTATATCCAACCCCTGGTTTTTTACCGCGAGCTGGTTATATCCTGACTGTGCCTCGCTGAGTAAAAGCACCGCCACCTCAGCGCCGACGGCAAGTGCATTGGCTGATTTTTTATTGTTGGTATCGACATACTGCGCCGTATTCACTTGCGGATCTTCCGCATGCCCAATCTCATAGGCAAGCCCATTAACCAATGTCTGGGCGTCATTGGAATTTAAAGTAGTATTTGAAAGATCCTGCCAATTAACGAGGAATGATATTTGTTTATTTTCAGGGGTTGTATAGGCTGCAGAACCCACGTTCGCAGGAGCTAGGTTAATTGTCCACCCCTTGCTCGCGAGATCATTAATTTGTTCTATAAGCAAGGTGGATTTAGCCGACCCATATCCACTAATAGCGCCAACCACGTTATCAATAAATGTAGCTACGTCGATTGAGCTTGCTCCCGCAGTGACCAGGGCATCTTCGAGAGGAGCAAATATAGGATTGTCATTTTCAATGTTAAGGGTGTCCGGCATTGTCTTCTCCTATCGGGTTTAGATGCGTTTCAGCATGCTGACTAATTTCGATACTCTCAATGGCCGCGCTGTCATCTGTCTTAAATGTGTATCTCAAATCAAGGTTGGCGCGGTTTTTTGACGCTTGTCCTAGATTCCAGGTCGCCACTTGCGAATCTTCTTTACTTATTCCGGTATGCTGGACAATGGCTTCGGACTTCGGATCCAGTTGGTGCCTTGTAAGAAACTGGCAGTTACGGAAAACGGCGCCTACCATATCTAAATTGGCAAGGAGCACCTCCGAGGATAACTCTGACTTCGATGCTTCGTTCAATGATACGATACCAATACCCAACAATACGGTAATTGGAGCGTCTGGCATATCGCCAGGCATATTAGCCTTGTAATCACCAGGCATATAGGCCTTGTAAAAGCCCCCTCCAGGAATATGGTTAGACGCCGTATATTTAGGTCTGAATGTTATCCGCAATGTTTTCTCTATAAAGTCCTTGTCCGTCATGTCGCGGTGCTCGATAAGAGCATGCACCATCTCAAGGAAGTTGTCCTGTGTAAGCGAAGATCTCTTGCATCTTGCATTGGGGTCGGAGGTCGATGAGAGGAAGTATTCGGGGGGTTCCGGAATTGGGCCAATATGAATAGCCAAAGCGCCTCCAGCGCAAAAGATCATTAAGGTGGTAACCGCAATTACATTCCGAGAAAGCCGCATATTATGTCTCCCCGTAATTATTGTTCCTTCTTGCACGCGACGATAGAATTTCTCTCTGCAAAGTCACTTTGAGAATGTCTCGGTTGTACAGATATAATGCTTGACGCTGTTTATGAGAAATTTACGCTACGGACCTGAGAATCATCTTGACAGTCGCTGCTAACGGGGCGTTGGCGCTACATCATCATCGTCCTGCTCCTACTGCTCCCGCAGTGCCTGCTGTTTGTGGCGCATCAGGGGCGAGAGCAGATATTCGATGATGTGGCGCGAGCCGGTTTTTATCTCGACCGTAACTGCCATGCCGGGGCTTAAGGATACCAGCCGGTCGTCGATCTGCATCTGGGTTTTGTCCAGCGATACGCGCGCGGAATAGACAAGCTCCTGCCCCTCGGGCTCGCTGCTGTCGCTTTCATCGCCCACGCGCTGCTTACCCTCAGACTTGTCCTGAGGCTTCTCCCGGACGATGGCGTCCTGCGATACGGACTCAACCTTGCCGTGGAGCAGTCCGTAGCGGGTGAAGCTGAACGTATCGATTTTGATCTCGGCATCCTGTCCTTCACGCACGAATCCGATGTCCTTGTTGGAGACCATCGCTTCAATCTCAAGGTGGCTGTCGGCGGGAACGATGGACATCAGCGCCTGTGCCGGCGTCACGACACCCCCCTCGGTATGGATCGCAAGTTGCTGCACCGAGCCGTCCACAGGGGCGGTCAGCGTCTGGAGACGGTATTTCTGGGCGGCCTGGAGCAATTGCTCGTGAAGGCTCGTGGATTTCTGCTCCGCTTCGGCAAGATCCTTGAGGACGCCGTGCTTATACTCGTCTTCCGCCTGCCGCCGCTGCTGCTGGTGCGAGGCGAGAGTACCTTCCGCCTCGGCGAGGCGTCCTTTCTGGACTTCGAGTTCCTGCTGATGCTCGACCAGATCCTGCTCTATCGTCAGGTAGTCGAGCTTCGAGCCGTAGCCTTTATCGAGCAGGGATTTGCGCGCATCGGCGCGTTTCTCAAGGTAGGGTATGCTGTCGGTGAGCTTGGTGATGGTCGCGCTCACGGCATCCCTGTTGCCCGTGTTTTCGGCAATCTGGTGGTCGAGATCGCTCATCTTGGCGCGAATCTCATCCACCTGGTTGGAAAGCAGGGATTTTTGCAGCGTTACCTGCGCATCCGTGGCTCCTTCGGGAGGGGCGAACTTCGCGACCGGATCGCCGTCAAGCTCAAGCGCCGCCTTGAGGCGCGCAGTGTCGAGCATGGCCTGTGTATAGTCGTTCTTCAGGCGATCGCGCTCGGAGGCGCTGATGGTGGTGTCGATTTCAATCAACACGTCGCCGGCCTTGACCTTCTGCCCGTCCTGCACATGGATGAGGTGGACCACGCCGCTCTCTAAGGGCTGGATCACCTTGGTGCGCCCCGTGGGGGTTATCTTGCCCTGGGCGGTTGCGATAATATCGACCGAGCCGATACACGCCCAGAGCAGCGCGATGACAAAAAACGCTATGAGAAGCGCGGCGATAAGACGACCCGCGGGCCTGGGCGGAGTCTCGACAATCTCAATGGCGGCGGGCAGGAATTCCAATTCATCCGTATGGCCTGTGAGGATGCGTGACTGGGCCAAGGATTGCAGCCAGTCGGAGATGCGGGTGAGTGTAGCCGGCATTATTGCCTGCCTCCCTGCAGCCGCCACAGCGAAGCATATCTGCCGCCGTTCCTGAGCAGGTCTTCATGCGATCCGCTTTCCACGAGGCGGCCTCTCTCAATCGTGATGATCTGGTTGCAGTTTCTGACGGCGGTCAGGCGGTGCGCGATGATGAGGACCGTGCGGCCATGGACGATCCACTGCATGTTCTCCTGGATGATGCGCTCGCTTTCATAATCAAGCGCGCTCGTCGCCTCATCGAAGATGAGGATGCGCGGGTTCATGATCAATGCCCGTGCAATGGCGATGCGCTGGCGCTGGCCGCCCGATAAGCTGGAGCCATGCTCGCCCACGCGCGTGTCATAGCCTTGCGGCAGCTCCAGGATGAAGTCGTGCGCGCCCGCAAGTTTCGCGACCTCTATGATGCGTGCTATCGGCAAGCCCGGCTCGGCTAGCGCGATATTCTCGCGGATGGAGCGGTTGAACAGTTCGTTCTCCTGCAATACGACGCCTATCTGGCGCCGGAGCCACGAGACATCGACCATCGCAAGGTCAACGCCGTCAACGAGGATTCTCCCGCCTTCGGGCACATACAGGCGCTGCACCAGTTTGGCGAAGGTGGATTTGCCGGAGCCCGAGGGGCCGACGATGCCGATAACCTGTCCCGCAGGGATCGTCAGGTTAATATCGTGCAGAATCTCCGGTCCATCGACCTTATAGCGAAAATGCACATGCTCGAAACTGATGGTCCCCTTGATATCGGGAAGCGCCGTGCGGCCGGGAGTGAAAGCGGGCTCGGTGGGGACATTGAGGATGTCGCCGAGGCGGTCGATGGAGATGCGCGCCTGATGGAAATCCTGCCAAATCTGCGCAAGCCGCAGCACAGGCTGCGACACCCGGCCGGCCAGCATGTTGAAGGCAACCAGCTCGCCGATAGTCATGGTGCCGCCAATGACGGCTTTTGCACCAAAAAACAGAATCGCGGCCGTTACCAGCTTATTGATGAGCTGTATGCTCTGGCTTGCCCAGTTGCCGAGATTGGACACACGGAAGCTTGAGCGGACATAGCCCGCCAGCTGCTCCTCCCAGCGCCTCTGCATTTGCGGCTCTACGGCAAGGGCCTTCAATGTCTCGATGCCGGTGATGGTCTCAACAAGGAACGCCTGGTTCTCCGCTCCGCGATTGAACTTCTCATTCAGGTGATGACGGAACAGGGGCGTCACCAGAACCGAAATCCCTATATAGAACGGAAAGGAAATCAGAACGATTCCGGTGAGCCAGAGCGAATAGAAGGCCATCACGGCAAGGAACACGAAGGTGAAGACCAGATCGATGACCAGGGTGAGCGCCGAGCTGGTGAGGAAATTGCGGATATTCTCCAGCTCGCGCACCCGCGCGACAGAGTCTCCCGCGCGCCGTGCTTCAAAGTAAGCGATCGGCAGGCCCACAAGGTGCCTGAAAAGCCGCGCGCCCAGTTCGACATCAATGCGGTTGGTGGTGTGCGAGAAAACATAGGTACGCAGCGCCGTGAGCAGACTCTCGAAAATGGAAACGACAAGCAGCCCGATGACGATGACATCCAGCGTGGTGAGTCCGCGATGCACCAGCACCTTGTCGATGACGACCTGAAAGAACAGCGGCGACACAAGTGCGAAAAGCTGAAGGAAGAACGAAGCGAGCAACACTTCGCTTAAGAGCCGCCGGTACTTGACCATGGCCTGCAGGAACCAGGTGATATCGAAGCGCCGGGCCGTATTGAGCAGGCTCGCGCGCCGCGCCATCAGGATAAGGCGGCCGGTCCACACGGACTCGAATCCGGCGCGGTCTATCGACTCGGGGCGGCCGACGCTGGGGTCGAGGATGAGCGCTTTGCCATCCCCGACCTTGCTCACGATGATAAAACTGCCGTCGCTTCGCTCGACAATCGCGGGCATTGGCGTTTTGGCGAGGCGTTCCCAGGTGCTCTCGATGACGCGCGCCTTGAACTTCAGCTCCTTCGCGCAACGCAGTATCTCCACCGTGCCGATGGCCTCGCCATACTGATGCACGAGTTGCTTTGCGTCGGCGGCGACGCCATGGATGCGAAGCATGAGCACCAGAACGGAAACTCCCGAAGCTTCGGGCGGGAGGGGGGATTCGGGAGCGGATTGCATACACCCCGCCTACTGTGAAACTGATGAATGAACGGGCGTGACTTTGTATCGCGCGTCATCCTTGCTGAACCCTATCCACTGGTTTCTCGTGTCCTCATAATGGCGCCTGGGATCGTATATCTCCACGGGAAGCTTGAGATTGCCGGCTGTCAACTGCCCGACGGCCGCTTTGATCTGCAACACCGCAAAATCCCTGTCGTGCTGCGATTTAACCTCGTCGATTCTGGCATCGAGCAGTTCCTGCTCGGCATTGAGCACGTCAAGCGTGGTGCGTGTGCCCACCTTCGATTCTTCTTTCACGCCCTTTAAGGCCTGGGCGGCGGCATCGACTTCGGTTTTATCGGCATCCAGCGCCGCCTGCGCCGTCATCAGCGCCTGCCACGCGTTGTCAGCGGTTTCATGGGCTTTGTGGCGGGCTTCGTCCAGCTCATCCTGACGCTGTCTGTAGGTCTGCTGGGCCGCGCGCGCTTTGGAATAGTCGGTGCCGGAACGGTAGAGGGGCACGGTCAGCTGCACCAGCACCTGGCTGGCATCCTCGCGGCCTGGAACGGTAATATTCTCGCCGTAGCTGCGAGTGGAATTGCCGACCAGATCGACCTCCGGCAGCAGGCTGCCCTCATTGAGCCTGATTTCCGCCTTAGCTTCCTCTACCGCGAATTGCGACGCGACGACATCGGGGTTCTGTGTCTCCGCGCAATGAAAGACATCGGCCAGCATCCTGGGCGACTCAAGGACAAGGGCGGGAGGCTGTAACTGCCCCGGCTCATCGCCGACAAGGCGCAGGTAAGCGGCGCGGTCCTGCGTTAACGTGCTCTCCGCCTGAAACCGGCTGACATGGGCGCGCGCCAGCCGCGATTCCGCCTGACGCACATCGGTTCCGGTCAATTCTCCCGCTTTGGACCTTGCGCGGGTTTCCTTGAGCTTATCCTCAAGCACCGTTTCGTGATTGCGCTCCAGATCGAGCGCGGCCTCGTCGCGCAGGACGCCCAGAAATGCCGATGCCGTATCGAGAAAAAGCTGTTGCTCGGCGCTTTCCAGCTTGGCGCGTCCGGAGAGCACCTGCTTTTCCGCGGCCTCGGTTTCAGCCTTGGTGCGGAAGCCGCGAAACAAGGGCTGCGTCACCTGTACGCCGTAGGTGCGCGTCGTATCGTTGAAACTCGGGTTCTCAAACGGCGCCAGGTCCGGCGCATACTGATGGGTTTTGCCCACCGATCCGTTCGCATCGATGCTGGGACGCCAGTGGCTCAATGCCTGCGATACCTGCTCATCGCTTGCACGCAACGCTGCACGCTGCGCTTCCAAAGAGGGGTTGTTCCGGTAAGCAAGTGTCCATGCATGCTCCAGCGTTTCCGCGTTAGCGGTTACGCACAGAAAAACAACGCAACACGATGCGATCGCGCAAAGGATGCGCACGCGTATGCTTGTCCACGGCATTTTGTGTACCCGAGTCTTTTTGTTGAGAGTGGTGTCTTTATAAACTGATTCGGGTCCAAAGCAATGCTTAGTGGGAAACAAATGCTAAGGCGCTGAACCCGCCTGAAGATATGTTGCTTTCAGTTCATACTTCTGGAATTTCCTGTAACCTGCTGGCGAAGCGAAAAAAGGCCGGCCTAACGCGACTACGCAAACCCTGCAGCGCCCTTTTGAAAGCGCGGGTTTGCTCCGTCGTGCGGGGGACCAGAAGCACGGCAGCTTGGAGGTAAGAGACTCTTTCGCAGGGCCTCTTCGCCGCCGTGTGTGTAGATCTCCTTGTACCGCCTATAGGTGGGTGTGGAAAAACCCGCGGCACGGCAGGCTTTCTTCTGATTGCCGTGTCCCTTGCCCTCAAGCAGCATCGTCAGAATCCGGCGAAGCTTCTTCTCCAGTTGTCTTTGGCGAACCGCCGGGGATAGCACATTGGGGACCCTGTTCGATGTCATTCGCTCCGCTCCCAAGGCGGATCTCCTTACGCCGTTCCGGCGCCGGGGTCAATGAGCTGTTGCAGTGCGTCCAAGGCAAGCAATGAGCCTGAGCAGCCATAAATCGATTGCAATCTTCATCGATTAGTGGCACTGTTGCTCTACCGCCATGTGGCGTCATCTGGACGCGCGCACAAATGCTGCGGCGGCATCGCGCCGAATCATCCCCAAGATTCTATTGCGACAATTTCCGCGTCATTTCGGCGGTTGACATTTGGACACGATAAAATACATTGTACTAACCCGCTACGCGGGAATGGGTTGGCACGACCTTCTTTACACACACGTTTCTGATCGTTGTAGGTAAGGGTTCGCTGGCCTGTCTTTCAGGCTGGTTTTCCGTTATCGTTGCTCGCCATGAGCAACAACACAACACCGCTTGTACTCCCTATTCCTACCGCCCGTAAGGTCAGCCCCTTGCGCCAGCGGATGATCGACGACATGACGGTGCGCAACTTCGCACCGAACACCATACTTTGCTACTTGAAACAAGTCAGCTACTTTGCACAGCATTTTGCCAAATCGCCGGACCGCTTGGGCATGGAAGAGATCCGTAGCTATCAGATCTACTTGGCCAAGGAGAGGAAGGTGGGGATCAGCAGCCGGACCGTGGCGGTCAGCGCCCTTCGGTTTCTCTACCACGTCACGTTGAAACAGGATCGGATCATCGAAATGATCCCGTTCCCCAAGCAAGAATGCCAGCTGCCTGTGATCGTCAGCCCGGAGGAGGTCCTGCGACTTCTGGAAGCCGCTCCCTCCTTGACTCACCAGGTGATCTTCAGCACCATGTACGGCACTGGGCTGCGCGTGAGCGAGGCCCTTCATCTGCGAGTTGCCGACCTCGACAGCCAACGCATGATGATACGGATCGAGCAAGGCAAGGGTCATAGAGACCGCTACGTCCCACTCTCCCCCAAGTTGCTGGAGCTGCTGCGCACTTACTGGCGGAAACTACGACCGCAGCCCTGGCTGTTCCCCGGACAGTTTCCCAACCAACCCCTGAGACGAGAGGCCGTCAGGGATGCCATCGGTCGAGCCAGCGAGCGTGCTGGCCTGAAGAAGCACATCAGCCCGCACTCGCTTCGTCACGCCTACGCCGTGCACTTACTGGAAGCCGGAACCGACATTCGCAAGATCCAGCTTCTGCTGGGCCATCGCAGTCTATCTACCACGGCCCGCTATCTCCGTCTGGCCACGACCACAGTTTGCGCCACCACAAGTCCCTTGGATCTACTCCCGCTGCCCATCGTTAATCCACAATCCTAGCCGCTTCTGCATGCGGCCAGCACTGGAAGTCGCCGACATCGTGCGCGCCCACGGCGCCGAGTTTCGCCAAGCGTATGCTACTTCTCTGTCCAGACAACAGAAGCGGGTGCTGCGCTCGATCGAACTCTGTCGCACTGCGGCGCTCGGCGGTCATCTGGAACAATGCGACCAATGCGGCCACCAACGGAATGCATACAACTCGTGCGCCGATCGGCATTGTCCCAAGTGCCAGTCGCTGGCCCGAGCGAAGTGGCTGGAGAAGCGTCAGGCCGAACTGCTGGAGTGCGATTACTTCCATGTGATTTTCACTCTGCCTGAACCACTCGCGGCTCTGGCTCTGCAAAACAAACGACAGATATACGGCCTGTTGTTTCGGGCTACGGCCGAAACTCTTCAATCGATCGCGGCCGATCCGAAGCGCCTGGGTGTCCGGCTCGGCTTCTTCTGCATCCTACACACCTGGGGACAGACGATCACCATTCATCCGCATCTGCATTGCGTCGTTCCAGGTGGTGGCATCTCGCTGGACGGTAGTCGTTGGGTGGCCTGCCGTCCACACTTCCTGTTGCCCGTGCGCGTGCTCTCGTGCCGGTTTCGCCGGCTCTACCTTCGTTACCTTGAGCAAGCCTACCGGGCTGGAAAGCTGCGCTTTCACGGCCAGCTACGGCACTTGTCCAACCCGGCCAACTTCGCTCGCTACCTGGCTCCGCTGCGAAAAACCAAATGGGTAGTCTATGCCAAGCCGCCATTCGGTGGGCCGCAAAGGGTGTTAGATTACCTGGGCCGGTACACCCACCGAGTCGCCATCTCCAACCACCGGCTCCAACAACTGCAGGACGGACGAGTCACCTTTGCTTATAAGGACTACAAAGACCAACAACAGCAGAAGCTCATGACCTTGTCGGCCGACGAGTTTCTGCGGCGGTTTCTGTTGCACGTACTGCCCGAGGGCTTCCAGCGGATTCGGCACTTTGGTCTTTTCAGCAACCGGCATCGTGCAGAAAACCTGGTCCGCTGCCGAGAACTCCTTGCTGTTTCGGCTCCCATAGCACCGTCACCACAGAACTATAACGAGCGCTACCGACTACTGACTGGACGGGATCTTTTGCAATGCCCAGAGTGCCGCAAAGGTCAGATGCGGCGGATCGGTGTTCTCCTGGCGAGCGCCGCAACCGTTGCATGGGACACCTCATGAGCAACCCTATTCATCTATACCAGTACTGGCCCAAGGTTTCCTGTTGCCCGGGTCTGTGCAGAAGTCTGTCTCCAAGCGGTTTCACGGTGCAAAGGGTGTCTGTCTCGCTATGGAGATGCCGTTTACCTCGGACTCGGCACCTTGGAAAAAAGCATCCGGCACGCTTCTCCCGTTTCCATTCCTACCAATCGCAGGTACTTTCTCGGCTTCCCTTCCAATAGCTGATCTTCCAAAACACATAGCTTGAGGTATTCGGCGGCGGCTTAGCACAACGGGATTTTAAGCAAGGTGCCCACGCACCTTCCTCGACGAACTGTGGTTTTGCCGATCTTGGCACCCTGCTTAAAATCCTCTGCATTATCGGGTCTAACTTCAAATGCATACGAGCCGGTCATGCTGCCGCCGGAAGTCGATGGCCAGATGCGCGCGCTCACTCATCTGGTGACAGTTCTTGTTCAACACATCGCCGAAACCGATGAGGCATGGTGTCGTGAGCTGCTCAGTGGACTCCGAGCACAGCGCGACTCGACTCCCGCCGGAAATACATCCACGGAAAAGGCCTTTCAACACGCCATAGCGATTGTTGAGCGGGCGCTAAATACCGAACCGTGAGGCAGCTTCTGAGAATCGCCAACGGCGACTCCGCAAGCCCTACAGCGCCATTTTGAAAGCGTGGGCTTGCTCCGTCTGAGGCGAGTGAATTCGCAGTTTGTGAAAGAACGCGTGTGATTTGTTCATGGCAGACGAACTGGAAGCGAGCTATAGTCGCTCCTGATGGGAAGCGGCAGGTCAGCGATGCAACAATGGTACATCCGGTTGACTCAGAGCCGCGAAACATGGGGCAAGCATGACGGTCCTGCAAGAAATCCTTGAATGGTCGCAAGATCGCCCGACTTGGCAGCGCGACGCACTGCGTCGTCTCGTCCTCAATGGTGAACTTGTCGACGAGGACGTTCTCGCTCTGACTGAAATTTGCAAGAGCAGTCACGGTCTGGCTGAACAACAGGAGACCAGGCCGCTGTCTAAGGAGCATGTCCCGGACAAGGCAGCGGGCGCACCCATATCGCTGATTTCGATTTTTCACCACCGGGGCGTTAATGCGCTGGCAGAAGACCAGACGCTCAAATTCGGCACCGGCCTGACTGTTGTCTATGGTGATAACGGCGCGGGCAAGACAGGCTACATCCGTATTCTCAAAAGCGCGTGCCGCGCACGCGGACCGGAGAAGATTCTTGGCAACGTCGTATCTGGCACAACTCCGCTCGCCCCCGTTGTCGCCATCAAGTACAGGGTCGGCGCGGAACCCAATCCGCGCGAATGGGCTGGAGGTAGTGAAGACGAATTTGTCTCGCGTGTGAGCGTGTTCGACACGCAGTGCGCTGCCGTCTATCTCACCGAGAAGACGGACGTTGCGTTCCGGCCGTTCGGGCTGGACCTGTTTGACAAGCTCGCGAAGGCATGCAAGGCCGTTCGCGCGAAGCTTGAATCCGAACAGCGCGCGCTCAGCACGAATGCAATGGCTGCGGTGCAGGCAACGATCCCGGAAAACACCGCGGTTGCCAAGTTGCTTGCAAATATCAGTTCGCTGACCAAGCCCGACGCGGTTCAGGCACTCGCGCAACTTTCAGCAGACGAGCAGGCCCGGCTTGCAGTTGTCGAAAGGTCGCTGGTGGATTTAACGGCCAACGATCCTGAGAAACTAATCCGCCAACTCAGTGTGCGCGCGGGGCGTGTGCAGTCACTGGTCCGTCATCTGAAGGACGTGGAAGTGGCGCTGTCCGATGACGCACTCAAGGCCGTCTTCGCTTCGCGAACCGAAGGTGGCCGCAAGAACGAGGAAGCCAGGCAGCTTCGCGAGGCTACGTTCCCACAGGGCCTTTTGCAAGGAACAGGAACGGATTCATGGGCGGCGCTGTGGGAGGCCGCGCGCCGCTTCTCGCAGGAGCAGGCATATCCGGGCAAGCAATTCCCGGTTGTGGAAGAAGGAGCGGAGTGCGTTCTTTGCCAGCAGAATCTCGATCACGCAGCGACCCACAGACTCAGACAATTCGAAGACTTTGTAGCTTCGACTGTCGAGCGAGAATTGCGGTTAATCAGGGAAAACTTCGCGCAACAGCGCAAGGCGTTCACCGATCTCAAGACGATGACCGAAGCCGTTGAAGAAACGCTCAAAGAAATCCGTATCGAGCACGAGGCAGCAGCGGATGCTATTAGCGTCGCGCTGGGGTCAAACGAGAAGCGCCGTGCTGCTGCAGTTTGGGCACTTACCAAGGACACGGACCTCGCGGCCGATTGTCCCGTCCTTATATCCGTTGCTTCGGAAGCTGAAGCGCTTTCCGTGCAGATCGACGAGCGGATAAGAACGCTGCGTACCAGCGCAAACGACGAGACCCGCAAGCGCATGATGGCCGAGGCACAGGAGTTGCGTGCCCGCAAGCTGCTCGCAAAGCACGAGCAGATTGTCCTCGATGACATCGAGCGCCGGAAGAAATATGCCGCTTATGGCCTGTGCATTGACGATACGAAGACGCAGGCCATCACGACCAAGAGCACGGCCGTAACAAAGATGGCGGTTTCCCAGAAACTCAAGAAGAGCTTTCAGGATGAACTGGTCAGCCTTTCATTCCGACACGTCGAGGTGGAACTGAAAGAGCTTGGCGGCGCGGACGGCGTTTTTTATCACAAGCTGGTTCTCACACGGGCACCCGGCGTCGAGTTGCCGAAAGTGGTCAGCGAAGGCGAGCAGCGCTGTCTTTCGATCGCCGCGTTCTTTGCTGAACTCAGCACCGCTGATGATCCATCCGGCATCGTGTTCGACGATCCCGTCTCCTCGCTGGACTTTCAGTGGCGCAACAGCGTCGCGCAGCGACTTGTTCGGGAATCGAAGACTCGGCAGGTCATCGTCTTCACGCACGATGTAGTCTTTTTGCTAGCGCTTAAGCAATACGCCGATGAACTGGGCATCGAATCGCTCGATCAGCATGTTCGTCAACTTTCAAAAGGCGCAGGCATGTGCACGGAAGAGTTGCCGTGGGTTGCGCTCCCTGTGAAGAAGAAGATCGGATACCTGAAACAGAGTTGGCAGGCTGCAGACAAGCTTTCGCGAGATGGTCATCAGGACGCTTACGAGAAGGAAGCCAAATATCTCTACGGCCTACTACGCGAAGCATGGGAACGCGCCCTCGAAGAAGTGCTTCTGGGAGGCGTAATCGAACGCTACAGGCCGGGCGTTCAGACGCAACAGATCGCGCAGATCGCCGACATCAGCCCGGAAGACTGTAAGGCCGTGGAGACGGCGATGACGAAGTGCTCGACCTGGCTGCCTGGTCACGACAAGGCTGCGGCAGCCCGTGCGCCCGTACCTGCGCCTGCAGAGCTCCAAGGCGACATTGATGCTCTTGCGACCTGGGTTGCGGCAATACGCAAACGACGAAGCTGAAGAGTAAGGCTAGTCTGAGAACATTTGGCGTCGGTGTACGACATGATTAAGCCTTCATAGGGGTCGGCCAGCCTTATTTCCTTTCCAAGTCGATTCTGGTGATTGTTGCATTTCTGCGCCAGCTGGCACGAAAATGCAACGGCCCTCTTCAGCGGGATCGCCCTTGGGTGTAGGGTGTGATAAAGGACGTTATCACGCGCTGGCGATTCGCCCTTCTCAGCAGCCTGAACATCACACACGTGCAAATACCCGAAGCTGCTTAAGTGAACTGTCTTCCGCTCCCCTCACGAATATGTCACGGGTGTCGCCGTCTAGCGTCGTGAGAATTCGCCTGACAAAATAATCAGGAAGCGCGAGAGGATGGGTTTCGATATTTTCGGAAATTAGCCGTCCACTCGCGACAACCGGCTCACGGCCGCCATGGAGTTCGCGTATCAGAATCACTTTAGGAGAGGCCGTCAGATGACGCATATCCCGGATCTGGCCCACTAAACGCTCCCGCTCGCTTGACGATAGATCTTCCAGTCCGCCCAGTTTGGCTTGGGCGAGAATGGCCTTCCGCACGCTTAAACCGCCCTTGCGTACATCAGCGGTGATAGCAAGATCAGCGCCGGACCAGCGTTCTGCCGCCTTTGGGCCAATAGAGTTAACGTTCGTCGCGGTGAACGTGACCGAACCATCCGTCGCCTCGTAAACGGTTCCTTCTAAACGCGCCAATAATGCAGCCGTATATGCAGGTTCCTGGGCGAAGCGCGTGGAACTCACCTGTTCGACTGCGCGACGAACATGGGCGCGGACGGCGTCTCTAATATGAGGCGGAAAAGAAAAAGCATGTCGCATATGGCCTAAATCACAATTTAGTTATGCGTTTTCGTCACACCGAAACATTTTGATGCTAGCATGTTTTGCGTCCTATGAAAGAAGTTGTGGAGTTTAAATCCGGTTGACCATCCGCGTTCGGACGGTCCTCTATATGTAGTGGCTGAACGGTAGCGGAGGGACTCCAGTGATGGGCCCAGCGGTGAGGATTTCGCCAACGGCGTTTGCGAACTTGAGGGTGATGGGGACGCCGTCGCCGAAGATGCACGTGTTGTAGTTCAGTTTGGTGAGTGAGACGATGTCCCGAAGCACGGTCTCAATCGGCGCGTTGCCCTTGCTTATCTCGACGGAGAGCGGGTTGGGCACCTCCCTGCCAGGATAGGTTTGCAGCCGCGGAGTCCATCCTTTCGTCCACAGATAGGCTTTGCGGTGGCTGATAAGATGGGCGAGTCCCCGGAGCACCGGGTTCTGCCCTTTCCGGTAAAGCTTGAGGTTTGTGTCCGGTCGGATGCGCACGCCCACGATATTGGTTGTGCTCCCGGCTGCGTCTCTGAACCCGTTCCATTCGTCGTCTTCAAAACGGACGCGTCCGTGGATAAACAGCTCTTTTGGTGGCTGCCCCACGCGGCGTTTATAGGATGTAATAGCAAGCTCGCCAAGTGCCTTGGCAGCTGCATAAGAAAGGTGGAAATCGCCGGTGTCAGGCGAATACCATGGGCCAACCGCGCCCTTAAAGACCACACCGTCGCCCGAATCAAGAAACATTTGCGCTGCGCAACACGCGTTTTTCACGCTGCCGCCGGTTTCGTCTTTCTTGAAAACGAGGCCAACATAGCAAACACCGTCGCGGATGCTCGCCACTTTCCATGGGCGGCCCCCCACCTTGTAAAACACGGCGGTGCAAAGGTTCCAGGCGATTTCTGACTGCCGTGCTGCTTGCCGTGGATCGACGCCTTCGGCGCCCGGCTTGCCGGTGTTAGCGATGGTGCTTTCCCGGACGACCTGCGTCAACACCATGTCGTTTAGCAGCCGGGCCTTTAACTGATTGTGGAACTGCTCCTCGTAGACGTAGGGTGTGGCATCCTGTTCCATCTCCGGAAAGAGGGAATGCGTTCCATAGAAGCTCTTGGCGTGGCTTGCCTTTTTGAATGTGCGACGTGCCTGCTGGCGGAGTTCCGGCTCGATGACAGAATTCGGGCGGCAATATTTCCAGACGCGGTCGGGCACGACGACAAACCACAACTCCGGCTGCTCTTCCTCCTCACGCTTCGCGCGGAGCAGGCGTTCGGCAAAGACGGTCACCGTGCCGTAAACGCGTTCGTGCGGCTCGTCCAGGTAGAGCGACCGGTCTATCTCTTCATCGCCGACTTCAATTGCGAGCACCGGGCGTGGATTCCATGGTGTGCGGAAAACGGTCTCAAAGCCCGGAAATGGCGGCCGGCCCAAAACCGGAGGGATGGTAAAGACGGGGCGCTGCACCCAATCGACCCAGCGCTCGAATAATGCAATGCCGTCTTTGGTGCCGATCACCCCCGCCTTGACGCCGTAAGGCTTGCCTTTGTCGAGAGGGCCAAAAAGTGTGAGCCCATCGCGGGGATCTTCCGTTACCTGCTGGTGGCCAAACAGGAGGCACGGCTCTGGGATTCGGATGAGTTCCCTCATTGCGCACCTTTCTGCTCATCACCGTAAGCTTCATCTTCTTCGTCCTCGCGCCCGTAATCGTCGGGCAGTTTCTCAAGGTCCTCCTCATTTAGGATTTGCGGATCGGTGTAGGCTGCGGGGCTGTTGAAGCTCATCGGACGGCTCGCCAGGGAGAGGGTGACGTCGCTTCCCAGCTTCATACGGATGACACCGTCCTCGTCACAAAGGTGGGTCATGGCCGCGAGGATCATGTCGCGCCACTTGTCGTTCCACCAGCTTTTGCATTGGCTGCGGCGAGCGGATGCGAGCATCTTCTTGCTATCCCACAGCGTGGCGCCGTCGCTGGTAAAGCCGACATGCGGTTTCATGACAAAGGCGAGGGTCGGATGCACCATGGGCCTGGCCTCCAGGCCAAAGTGCCAATAACGCTTCTTCGACACTCCTGTGGTAGGGTTTGTGCGGGTGCTGTAGCCGACCATAGCGCGGTAGGTCCTGTTGCCATCCACGCCAATGTAAAAAGCCTTATCGTTAGGCAGCAGGTCTTTCGGAAAATAGAAGCTCTTGACCTGGTTGGCGAGTTCGTAGATCGGCAGTTTCCGCTCAGCGAGGGTAAGTTCCCATGCAAGTCGGAGCAGGCGGAAGAGGTGCTTGCCAAAATCGGTGGTATCGAGGAGCTTCTGTACCGCAAGAGGCGGTGACTCCCCAGCAATATAGAAATCAGGGTCGAGTTTCCCCTCAAAATCGCGCGCCCTCGCGAAAGTAATAAGCGAAATGCCGTCCTGAACGGCAGGGTATGGGAGCGGTCCGGCAAGTTCGACTTTCCCGATGTTCTTGCGTGCGACAGTGTGAAAGTAAACGTGCTCCGGCAGCGCAACCTCAAACCAGTTGGAGAGGTACTCTTCCGATTCGCTGCGGACGCCTTCTTCCGCGCTGAATTTGGTTCTCCACCATTGATTTACGGCGGTTGGATTAAAGTTACTTCTCTGTGGAACCGCATCCTCTTCGAGCTTCTTTAGAAGCGTGGCGAGTCCCGCGGCCCAAGACTTCTCAAACGGGATGGCGTTGACGCGGGTAAGCTCGATCGTGACCTCGCTGTATGGCAGGTCGTCGACGTGCAGCGGAATAACGAAATCCTTAAGCTTTTCGCGCTTGGCCAGTCCCTGAGCGAGGTGCAGTTCGCGGAGCGCGCCATCTCGGCTGTTCGAGGTTCGTGAAAGAACAAAGAGCACCTTGACTGCGCTCTGCCGGATTACGTCCTCGATGTCGTCCCAAAAAACCTCTCCGCCGAGAAGCTTTGTCAGGTCGGACCAAACTCTATATCCTTCCTTCGCCAATTGAAGCGCCAGCCACAACGTGAATTCGTTGTCGTCGGGATTCGCGTGGCTTAAAAGCAAAACATCGCGCGGCTGTGTGGTGTTCGTCAACTCGCGGCCATCCTCTGTACTTCGTTGGGCTTACGTCATTGTGCTTTCCAACGCTGGGATCTGGATTGACCATGATGGCATTCGTTAACGAATGCAAACATTTTGATGCTAGCATGTTTACGCCCCATGGATGAGGTTACGGAGTGGCTGCTTCCGCCCCCGACTCTTTCGTTATTGATGTGTCTGATAAATTCTGTTATCAGACACATTAACTATTACAAACACGGCGGGGGTGATGTCGGATCTGGAGTCGCTAGCTGAACCTGAAAAGTTACCGGCGTTGCCTCCGGTGCTCTCTGGCGCGAACACTCCCGAGATCGAACGCCGCGTCGAAAACTTCTTCCACTCCGTTGCCTCCATCTTCGAGGCCTGGGTCAACCGGCGCAAATCCGAACACACACGCCGGGCTTATCGGGGCGATGTCATGGCCTTTGTCGAGTTCTGCAGGTTCGCCTGGCCTGAGGATTCTGCGAAGCTCTTACGCGTCTCGATCCTTGACGTGCAGGCCTTCAAGGACGACATGGGTAAATCCGGAGGCGCACCCAAAACGATTAACCGGCGGGTTTCCTCGCTCTCCTCGTTCTACAAGTTCCTGAGCGGCGCCGCGGCCGAGCTGCGGCTACCCATCACGGTGCCCAATCCTGCTCATGCGCAGTTCATCTCTCGCGAATCCTCTGATCCCGTCGATGAAACCCGCGCGCTGTCGGAAACACGGGCGCGGCAGCTAATGGGAATGCCCGCAGGCGATTCCCTCCTGGAGATCCGGGATCGGGCGATTCTCAAGTTCTATCTCTATACCGGCGCGCGCATCGAAACCGGCTGCAAGCTCAACGTGTCCGACTTCCACCAGGACGGCGACGAAGCGACCCTACGCTTTCAGCTGAAAGGCGCGCGCGCCAAGACGAAGGGGATACACTTCAGCGCGGCGGAAGCGATAACCGAGTACATCAAGGCCGCTGGAATCGAGAGCGGTCCCCTCTTCCGCCCACTGCGCTCCAGGCGCGGCAACGTTCTCTCCTCCCGCCGAATGAACCAGCGCAGTATGTACCGGATACTGATGGGCTATCTGGAGCGCCTGCCCGGCGCCATGCAGGAGAAAGAGCTTCCCGATGGCGAGAAAATCCAGGAGTGCGTGTATTCGCCGCATTCGATCAGGGCAACGACCGCCACGCTGCTGCTCGACACCAGCGTGCCCATCGAGTCGGTCCAGGACCTGCTCGACCATAAGCACATCACCACCACGCAGATTTACGATAAAAGGCGGCGCTCCGTGCGCGACTCCGCCTCCCACAAGGTGCCGATTTGAAACCGGAGAAGCGAGATGCGGCTACCCGAAAACCAGAAAATCAGCAACCGACGGGAATACGGCGCTGATTGTCCCGTGGGAACATGGAGAGCTCGCCTTGACGGCAAGGCGTGGGGTAAACAGGCAAAGTTCCGCAGTGCGCGCACTCTGAATCTGTATTTTTCAGAGATCGAGAGTGGAAAAAAATATGTCATCTCCATCTACTGGGCACGATACAACGGTTACTGGCCGGTGAAGGGCGGCGTCGATTTCAAGGTTGAAGCGGAGCCGGGAGAGTGTTTCGAGCTTGGGACGGCAAAGGCAACAAACAGCATGACAATACTTGTGTCGGCAAGGAAGCTTTAATCAGATGATCGCGCACCGCCGGGTGAATTTTCTTGCCGTTCTTGCAATCGCTTTTCTCGCAGTTGGTTGCGAACGGCTGGACTACACACAATACGTCGTGTCAAACGCATCGCTCGCCGACCAAGCGATCATTAAGAAAACTGTCCAATCCGCAGCAACTGAGGCTGGGCTAGTGGATAAGACCGAGGCTTCGATAATTCCAGCCACCATCGCATTTTACGTTCAGCCAGTGCCACATTTTCCTTTGAGCCTCGGCGCGAGAATGGTCGGTGACTCAGCAGTAATTGATTTGGCTTGCTTCCACCCTGGCTTCTTTTTGAAGGATTCCGTTTTCGAAGCAGCGGAGATTCGCCTCACAACGGAATTGAGCAACAACTTTGGCACCCGTCTCACGTTGCCGGATATTAAGCATCGAGTGCCCTGATGGAATTGACAACAGTTGACCACTCACCGGGCCCAAGGGTGCTCGATAAACCTACAAGTCAAAACCGATCTTCCGCTTATTGGGGGGTGGGAGTGCCTTCATGTGCTCGATCTCGTTCACGAGCACCTCGATGATCGACGAAATCTGCCCCTGGCCACGCTCCAGCTTCTCGACGCGGGCGGCCAGATCCTTATTGGCAACCAGCATCTCGCGTAGACGCACGAAGGCGCGGATGATGGCGATACTCATGGCGACTGCACGCTCGCTGCGCAGGACCGCTGAAAGCATGGCGACGCCATGCTCTGTGAATGCAAACGGCGGTTTTCTGCGGCCTCCCCAACTTGATATCACAGTTTGTGATTTCAAGTTTCCGGCTTCCTCCTTCGTAAGGGTAAACATAAAATCTTGCGGGAACCGGTCCAGATTGCGGCGGACGGCCTGATTGAGCGCCCCGGTGGAAACGCCATACAGCGCAGCAAGATCGTTATCCAGCATCACTTTTTGCCCGCGGACGATTCGGATGTGGTGTTCAATAGGCGCGGGGGACGCTTTGGTTGCTTTTGGCATGAAAGGCTGATGATTGAGAGAGTATGGCCCGACCTTAGCGGCTGGAATTCCCGGCGTCAAACGTAGGAAGTCGCAAATTGCGACCTCAGTTGCGGCCTGCTTTTGAGGTACCACAATGAAACCTCAAAGCGCTCGTCGTCGATTCCTCGGTAACCCTGAGCAAAAATCCTGCCGAACCAACGGCGACTCCGCAAGGCAAGCGGGGGCTGCCTTCGGGTCGGCCATTGATCTCAGCAGAAGAGAGCTATACGCTTGCGCCTACAGACAAAACCACGCTTGGGGAGCGGCAATGCACTATATCGGCTCATGCCTGATGTGCGAGGAGGAAAGGGTCCGGGAGATGCTGCGGCGGGCACGGCCAATCACGTACAGTGCCGCCCGGCGCGCGATCGGCCCGGACGTGCTTGAGGCCTGGGCGTCATCGGTGCATAATGCCGATGTTCGCCCCAATGAGGTGCTCGATCTGAGGAACGCGCCATCGGTGACTTTCTACCGGAGCCGCTATGATGACTGCCTACCGTGTGTGTATGTTGTCCACAAACGCATCCGGCATATTTTCATCGGGGACAGGAACACGTGACGCCGCGAGAACATCATGCCGTCGAATATCAACTGACCACTTCGCGCCGCCCGTGTTTCTGATTGTCGCAGTGGCTTCGTGGGTCTCAGTAAAGTGCAAGACCCTTCCCTGTTTCTTTAATGCATGATAAAGGACATTATTATTCAGTAAACTGCATACTATGCTGTTTCAAAGTATCGGCACATGCTGATTCGCACATACGGAATGTTCTGGAATCCTGACATAGTTGACTGGGGGCAACAAGGGCCTGGTCAAGGTGGCGAGCTATTAGGACGGGTGAAGGGACCTAATCATCCCATCGATTTTTGGAACGCCTACGGAATATATGTACTGCACAATGAATTCCGGCCGATCTACATCGGCCAAGCGGCCAGTACACGCCTTGGACCGAGACTCCGAAACCATCTCACGGATCGCTTTGCAGGTAGATGGGACATGTTCTCATGGTTCTCACTATCTAAGGTAAACACCACTACCGGTGACGTCAGCGACCCAGGGAAAAGGCAGGTATTGCCGGCAACAGTTAATGATACACTGGAAGCCATTTCAATCCTGATTGCAGATCCTCCACTGAACAGGAAGCGTGAATCGATACCAGCCGCCATAGAAGCTAAGCAAGAGAGAACTCCCCATCCAAAGACGATCAGGACGTATTTAGAACAAATTCTAGAGCGGTTGCCTGAACAGTAGTAGGGGCGGTGTGCGCTACACCTTCTCGACATCGGAAAGATAAGGCGTAGACGGCAGGTCTTCAATAGTCACGCCGGCACGACTTGGTTCGCGCCTTCGTTCTTCAAGTCCTACGCCGATGGCGAGGTAGATGAGCGTTGCGCGGGCGAGTTTGAGAAGGTGGATGGCCTTAGCCTGGAACTGGTCACGAGACACCATTAACGCCAAGTCATCAGCTGGCGGGGTTAAGGGCTCGGCGGCGGTTACTCGCAAATATTTGTGCTCGATGTGATTCCGTATATCGCTAAGTCCGCGGGCCTGCGGTTCGGCTACGTCGTCGGTGTCCTTCTCCAAGAAGTCCTTGGCAACCCAGTACAAGGCGCAAAACCCCCAGTTGCCGGTCAAATCGAATTCGTTCCGTATTGGCTTATTCTCGCCGGTGCGCCAGAGTGTTCGGAAGGTGATCTGTTTCTCCGGGATGCCTAACTCCATATAGGCGGCCAAGAAGAAGCCTATCTTGTCGAAAAGAGAGTAGGAGATTCTGTAGGCGGCCTTGAGTTTTTCGATTGCAAGGGAAAGTGATGGCTTAGGCTCAGTCGCCCCAAGAACCACGTCCCGGTCCGAGAAATGAGGGGTTGTTGAGGTTAGACCCTCGAACAACAACCAGCGCGCCGACACGTACTCTTGCTTCATCTGATCATAGAAGCTTTCAAACCTGTGGGGCGCATCGACCCGGACAACGTGCTGCGCCAGCCCCATTGAGTCGGCCGCCGCCACAGAGTGCGGGCCGAGGTCGTTCAACGGATTGACAAATAGGCCATTGACCAGACACCAATGGCGGTAGTTGCGTTCGTCCTCACTAGTAGAGGTGTCCTGGAACACGAGAGGATTTAATCCGGAGATTCCAGCCAGGTCGATTTGCGATTCGATCCACTCCGTGAGAGTCTTGGTGCTTTCTTTGGTACGTTCATCACTAACGTCTGTGTAGAGCGCCGTTGGCGCGAGTGCGGCCGACGCCTCGTTGTGGGCCATCCACATAAAGAGGACACTTTCATTGGGATCATCCAGGGCCGCTCCATAGTTTGCTAAGATTCTGGCTCGGTTGCACAATGCCATTCCGAAATGTGGCTGAACTTCCAGCGCGCGACGCCAGTATTCAAGGGCCTCTATAGCCCGACCCGCGACCCGCAGTCGGCTCCCCAGATTGTTGAGGCACTTGCATTTCGTAACGTCTGGAGCCTGCGGAAACGTCGGGTGTGAGACGGCACGGCGAAGGTAGAATATCTCGCGCGCTAGCGTGGGCTGATCCCACTGCCACGTGGTTCCATATCGGTTTCCGGCGACGGCGTTCGCCCAGCTTAGATCGAGGACAATGGCCTGTGTGCCGGTAATTGCCCTCTTCTCAAGAATCTCGTGCCAAGCGAGGGCACAAGTGAGGCAGTCCGCGCGTCCGAGATCAATGGCAAGAGTGGTTAGCGAGCAAGTACGGTCTATGGCGTCGTCGTCGGGACGGCCATCAATGCCCTCCTTCATGAGGAGGTCGCACAACGCATTCTTATGTAGGCGTTCCTGTTCAGTCATCGGAAGCTCCGTTGAAGGCACCCAGGACATTGTAGATGAGGCATTCAATACGTCGCAAAGAAGCTCGCCGACTTCTCCGGGTTATAGCCGCGGCGGTCGTACAGCTTCGTGGTGCCGGGCTCGCTGTGCCCGGCCGCGCGCTGCACGTCGTCAAGTGTAGCGCCATTCTCCAGCGCCGTCGTGATGAAAGTCGCGCGCATCGAGTGCGCCGAATAACCCCGTGTCAGACCGATGGCTGCGGCGTACTTGCGCAACACGCGGTCGATGGCGTCGGGGTCCATGTGCCGTCGTTCTTCCTGTCCCTTGCGATTGTGACTTAACGGGCGGAACATCGGCCCGTCGAGGTCGTCGGCATGGCCGGCCGCATCGAGATAGGCGCGGATGCGCTGGGCGACATTCGGGTGGATGGCAAGCGCGTCACGGCGGCCTCCTTTCCTCACGATGCGCAGGGAGTCGAAGCCCCGGTTCTGATGCAGGTCTTCCACTGAAAGCGCGGCGATTTCCGCGCGGCGGAGGCCCACCTGCAGGCCCACCGAGAGAATCGCCCGGTCGCGCAGGCCGTCGATGGTGGTTTCGTCCGGGGTGTTGAGCAGTTTGGCCGCGTCCGCCTTGGAGAAGGCGAGCGTCGATCCTTCTCTCCGGTTTATCGCCGGGCGTTCCACCTCGGCAACCGGATTGAATTCGACATGGTGGTGGCGCTTGAGATGCTTGAACAGGCTCGACAGCGCCGCAAGCCTGCGCCGGACGGTGGAAGGGGCGGCGTTCTCGGATTCGCGCATGATGCGCTCCCAGGCGATCACGGCGCGGTGGTCCACCTGGCGCAACTCGTCGTAGGACTTTATGTGCAGCGTCCGCATGAAATGCCGCACGTCGAGCTTGTAGGCACGGCGGGTGCGGGCGCTTTTCTGCTTGGCGAGCCAGATTTCTTCTTCCGGAATGTCGGCCAGCGCCGCAATCGGAGAAAGCGTGCCGGAGGTGACCGTGACGGTCTCAAGTTCTTTAGTGCTGTCCATTCGTTTCCCGCGGAGTTGCGGATTGCATCGGGCTTTCGGCCATGCCGGGCATCGTCGGCGGACGGCGCGGTACCGTGCGCTGGGGGCGGATCTTCTCCACTGGTTCCATGAGTGGGTCGTCCCCCCAGCGATTCGGCCCCTCTGTGCCTTTTTGGCACGCCAGAAACAGCAAAATGATTGCTCCGACTCCCGTAAAGAGGAGTAAGAGCCACCAACCTTTGCGATCGACATCGTGTAGCCGCCGGATGTCAATATTGATGGTTGGAAGCAATACAGCCAAGCCGAATAGACTAAAGCTGGAAAGCAGCACAAGATGGTGGTCGCGTATGCCAATGCCAAAAAACGCGCTGTCAAACATCCTGCAGCACAGATTGCCCACGAAGCAGAAGAGGTGCCAGAACCAGAACTCCGAGCGGGAGGAGCGCCCAAAGGATATTTGGTAGTTCCTGAAGCCTTTCGTTATGGCTTGTTTAAATGTCACTCCTTTGACCCCCCGGCCGTGTTTATCCACTACGTGATAAACCGGATTATCACGTACTGAGGAAAGCGGCAAGGGCCAGCCGGGTTCGTGGTCGGGATTTTGCCCAGATGATGCGCCCAGGCAACTTGGGGTTACCGTGGCGACCTGCCTTGCTTGAATAGTTTCCCGTGGAATGGGTTACAGCAGATTCTGATCAACAGGATTTCTTGTGCGGTAGACGTGAAGCCTGTTTGGTTCAATCGCCAGCATTAGATCATCGCTCAATCCAAACTCGAAGCGATCCCCCCAATCGCCGGCACTTGTGACGCTCTGACCGATAACCAGCTTTTCGACAAAATCAAACGTGCACGGCTCGCCGACAAAATTCTTTTCGCACCTGAAAGTGACGCGGTCACCCTCGATTCTTTCATCGCCTCGACCGAACTGGATCTGGCTTCCAACCATACGAAACATCAGTCCCTCGGAGAACTTCAGCGATACGCCGGCCGAAGTGGTCTCAATGCCTTGTAGGGCCTTGCCTTTGAAGAGCTTGACTAACTCCTGAAACGACGACAGCCAACCGCTTTCCAAAAGTCTGTATCTATCTCCGAACTCCTGAGCTGAATGATCTCTCCCCTCGAATGCTTCGGTGAGGCGGTAGACGAACTCGTAGAATTGTGGAGCCACCAAAAGATCGGCGTGCGGAAAGTGGAGACGCTTTTGAAAAGCGGTCAAGACTCGCTCGAACATTTGGCTGGACGTGTCTGCCGGGAACCTTAGTTTCTTACCCTTCAACGGCGGGATGATGCCGAGATTATAAGAGGTCGCCCAGGGTTCGCAGCCACTGGTGAAGCCGCTGGGTGAGATTACTAGACCGAGGTACGTCGTCCCGGCGGAATACTGATTCATCGTCTTGATCACTGCCGCCCATTCCTGGACATCAGCAGGTTCGGCCTTTGACTGGCCATACTCCTTGCAGCTGATGAGAATCTTGAGCTCAGGACTCTGCTCGAATCCTGCTGTGATCACGTCGATTTCCTTTCTCGGTGGGCCGACAAATGATGCAACGTCGAGTGAGTCGGCATTCTCGATCCGAATAGTCTTGTTGTGTTCGATTAGGGAAGCACTACCACATACCTTTTGCGTGATTTCAAACGTCCGCCTTTCGAGTGCGTTCTTGAATGTCACGAGTAAACCTTCTCCCCGGTACGGAGGATCATGCCAGGCTTTAGATCGCTTGCCTTAACTTTTCGGAGGCTGTCTCCGTCACGAATCACAAGGACACTGTCGGCTGATAGCGTTTTCACAACCGAGCCGATTTGTCGCCGCACGCTCGCACCAAATCGAAGGATGGAGAGTTCAGTGACCTTTTGTGCCCAGTGGCCACTCGGATTTGGGGATGGATCGCCTGTCTCCGGGTGCCCTAGCGCGGTGACCGTGTAAATATCGAGATCCCCGATATAAACGACAAGACCGACTTCATCGTCAGCCAGTATTCGATTGGGATCAGAGCGGCAACGATCGATGAGATCATCTACATCGACTCTTTCACGCTTCGAATTAAAGAGTATTGGCTTGTCACTCATTCGCGCTCAGCGATTGTTGTCTTCCCAGTGTTTGCTGGTTTCGTCTAATAGGCGCTTCCGCTCCTCGGCAGAGAGTTCCAGCTTAGCTTTCGAGCTGCCTTGAACCGGAATAAGCATTGGCTCTCCGTTTGGGGCACGACCAATTACATATCCAGGATCTCCAGATAAAACCAGCAGCTTAATCCGCAATTCACAGCCGGGGCAGACCACTAGCTCTTCCTGTAGGGGAGGCATAATCGTAATCACACTCCCGCAGTTGCAGGTTATAGGGATCGGATCGCCGCGTTCGACGGCAATCTCGGCCACGAACGTGAAGAGATCGGGTTTTAAGTGCTGGTCAGACTTAGGCAAATGCCATCTCTCGCGGCGGTTCAATCTCGACCTTGGTGTGTAGCCGCACATTGAGTGCGTCGAGGATTTTAACGGCCCGTTCGAGCGTGATGCCGAAATACTCGTTACGCTCGTCACGGGACACTTGTGACTCATGCACACTGAGCCGCTTTGCTAATTCTCTCTGTGATATCCCCTGGGCGATGCGTATCGAAATTAGCAAATGCCCAAACCCGCGAAGGTTCTCAAGTTCTTCGAACTCACCGCGCTTCAGACGTTCGTAGCTTTCCACTTCTTCTTTCAGTTGAAGGTGAAACGACTCCATCGGATCGATGACGCGCTTGATTTCCTCATCACTGAGTCCGGCTTCCTTCAGTCGCGTGCGATGATCGGCGAGTCGGTTCCGCTCATCGGCGACCCGAGCTGATGCCTCTTGATATTCAGTCTCGTTGCGAATCATGGCTGACCTCCATACTTGATTTTTGCGATACCTCTCGGCTTGCCATTGCGACGACACTGGCGAAACGCCGAGGGAAATTCCAGCTCATTGCCGTACTTGTCTAAAATACCGCTGCCGATGCCCAGACCCGGCACGTGAGGATACAATTCCACACGGTACTGATGCCACATGGGTAGCTGTTTCTTCGGATAGCCGCGATATGGTTTTCGCGAGGCAGGGTCCCACGTCCATACCTTTGACGGATCGAGAAGGTTGAGCTTGCGGGCCAATTCTCCGGTGATCAGCTGTTGCAGGTCGCAGACGAAGTACCCGTCGATGTCATTGGGGTGATCCTTGTCTTCCGCAAATGAACCATCGGCGAAGACCTCGCGGACGCCTACCTGCCAGAGTTGGCGCGTAAGAACCTCAAGGTTTTTTACCAATCGTTCTCGCCACGGCTTGTCCCATGACGGATGATCCTTCGGGTCGCTCGGCCCCTGGACTAGAATCGACTGCCGGAGCTCGTCGAGCGAGACCTCGTAGTCGCCGGGCGGAAGGAGGCCGTCCGGGTCAAAGGGTGGAATCGTCGCCATGGTTCTAACCGCTAGCCATACATAACACTGTAGCCTAACTTGACATCTGTGTCAAGCTGGCCTATGATGTTGGTGATGCCGATTCCACATGTAGTGGTTCATTATCGATTTTGTCAAGTAATGGTGGTGTATGAGCACACTCGAAGTACGGGCAGCGGAGACCCCATTTTCAGCTCCGCAGATCAGCCACGCTGACATCGCGGCGTTCGCCGACGATTGCGTGAACCTGAAGCGTGAGGACGCCAGGGAGTATCGGGACCAGGTTGCCCGGCTTCGCGAGAAGCTGGATAAGTACGCAGGCGACCACCCAGACTACGGCTTAATCAAGACGCTGCTTTCCGGGAGCCTCGCGAAAGGCACCTCCCTGAAGACACTCAACGACATTGACGTGGCCTTTTACGTGAAGGCGGAGAAAACGCCCAAGGCAGAGCCGGACCTGCTCGAATGGCTTGCCAAGCGCCTGCGTGAGGCGTACCCCCAGATGAAGCCGGATCAAATCAAGCCGAACAAGCACTCGGTGTGCATCAAGTTCGCCGTCAGCGGGCTCAATGTGGACGTTGTCCCAGTGCAGTATAAGGGCGATCCCGATGACCGCGGTTACCTGTTCGCCTTCGATGGCGGCGATCCGGTGCTCACCAGCATTCCCCTTCATCTCACCTTCATCCGGAAGCGGAAGGATGCGCAGAAGATGCACTTCGCCCAGGTCATCCGGCTGGTGAAATGGTGGGTCCGGCTGCAGAAAAGCAAGGATGACGCGTTTCGGCTGAAATCCTTCATGACGGAAATGATAATTTCACACCTGGCCGATAGTGGCACCAGTATGGCTGACTATACGGTCGCGCTGGAGAAGGTTTTCGGCTACATCGTGAAGTCCCGGCTTAAGGCGCGGATCTCGTTTACCGACTACTATCCGGCGTCTAAGCTCCCAGGGCCGACCGGAAAGGCCATGGAGATTTTCGATCCGGTCAACGAGACCAACAATGTGGCGGCAATCTATGACGACACCCACCGCCAGAAGATAGTCACTGCCGCCCAGGAAGCCCTTGAGGCGATTTCGGAGGCGCGTTTCGCAACGACGCGCGGCCGGGCTATCGAGTGTTGGCAGGATGTGTTGGGTCCGTCATTCCGAGGATAATGTCATGTCAACGTCGTTCAGCACCACAAGATCTGAAACTTTTTCCATCATCAACGCCCGGAAGCTGTCGGCGAAAGTAGCCGCCGATATGCACCTGTGCGCGCAATATTATGACAAACCCGCCGAGGACCAGATTCGGAACTACGCTGAGGAGCTGGCGCAATATCTCAACGCGGGCTACGTTAAGGAATATGAGTTCGGCTTCAAAAAGGGCAACAGGCGGATTGTGAGCTGGCGCTACACAGTTGACGAGAACGGCGTTCTCACCGCCGACGAGCGGCCCGGTAAGGTCGTTCCGTATGTGGATATCAGCGGCGCGGTCTTCTTCAACTATCTGACGCAGAACTCCCGCTACTTTGAATTGTCCGACGCCCAGCAGGCCCGCTTTTGCGACGGTCTTCCTGTTCAGCGCACCTCTTGTGATCCGCCCATCGATGGTCCTGGATACTGGACCACTGATCGCAATTACTTCTCTGGCGGACGCGGATTGAACCGCCAGACTTTCCAGCCAGTCTCATGACCGACGACAAAATCGATATTTTCGAGGAGGTCCGGGAATTTCCAGATCCAGTTGCTGCCCGCAGATTTGCCTCACTGGTCGGACTGGACCACATGAAAGAAAGGCTACTCAAGGAAGCTAGACTTTTGTTCGATCCCGAGAGTCTCGCTGAGTGGAGCAAGAAATATCACCGTCAGAAGCTTCAGGTGGTTGAGTTTTTTCGGGATCGCCCTCCCCTGTTCATCTTTGCCGGCGATGTCGGCACGGGCAAAACGGCTTTAGCGGAGACGTTCGGCGATGCGGTCGCGCGAGAGGCAGATATTCGTGTGGCACTATATGCGCTGAGTCTCAATGCCCGCGGCACGGGCGCCGTTGGTGAGATGACGAACCTGTTATCAAAGGCATTTGCGGAGGTCAAACTCGCCGCAAAGAAAGCCACCGGACGGGGAAGCAAGCACAGCTCGGGTGTTGTCTTGCTGATCGACGAGGCCGACGCGCTGGCGCAATCCCGTGAGCTGGCACAGATGCACCATGAAGACCGTGCTGGAGTGAACGCTCTAATTCGTGGGGTCGATGACCTGGCAACCGGCAATCTCCCTGCCATAGTCGTCATGTGTACTAACCGCCTCGATGCACTCGACCCCGCTATTCGACGGCGGGCGGCAGTCACGTTCACATTTACCAGACCCGATGAGGACCAGCGGCAGGCGTTTCTGAAGCCGGTGCTAGAGGAGCTGGGGTTTAGTGCACAGCAAATCCATTCGGTTGTGGCTGCAACGGGCGCGACTCATGGGCGCAAATACGGCTACACCTACTCGGATCTCGCTCAACGTCTGCTGCCGGGGCTTCTGCTTGCGGCTTACCCTTCGGCGCCAATCACTTTTGATTTAGCCAAGGAGGTTATCGAGCGACACCCGCCGACTCCACCCTTCCAGGAAGGCCGAAAGGAGTGATGGATGCTTTATGAGTGACTGGTCACTCCCTAAGCTGTTAGCGGGACTTCATAACGATATCCAGCAGCGATTGGCGACCGCGCGCGAGGCGCTCGCGCACCCTGGAACGAAAGGGGATGCGAGCGAGCATGTTTGGCTGAAACTATTGCAGACCTATCTGCCTCAGCGATATCAGGCCGCAACCGCACATGTGGTCGATAGTAATGGTGCGTTCAGCGAACAAATCGATGTTGTCGTGTTTGATCGGCAATATTCTCCCTTCATCTTTCAGTACGAAGGACAGACTATTATCCCCGCGGAAAGCGTCTACGCCGTATTCGAGGCGAAACAGACCATCAGCGCCGATCTGGTCCGCTATGCTCAAAAGAAGGCCGCCAGCGTAAGACGCCTTCATCGCACAAGTCTTCCAATCCCCCATGCCGGAGGGACTTATCCCCCTAAGCCCCTGGCGCATATTTTCGGAGGCCTGTTAACATTTGAGAGCGAATGGAATCCCGCGCTTGGACAACCTCTTCTCGATTCCCTTGCTGCTAGCGGGCCAGAAGGCCGGCTTGATATTGGCTGCGTGGCAGCTCACGGAATGTTTGGCTGTGACTCCAGCGGCTGTCATGCCGTTAGCCCGTTGGGAAAACCTGCAACAGCATTTTTATTTGAACTGATTGCCCTGCTCCAGAGCAGTGCCACCGTGCCCATGATTGACATCCGAGCCTACGCAAAATGGCTGGCACATTAAAGTTCTCCCGCAAATGCCTTCGACAACACCGACGGCAGAAGCGCATCCAGTTGAATAGCGGTTTCGGCTTGCACGCGCTTCACTGTTGTGATTTCAGACTGCAATTTATCTAAGTCTCTGACTATTCTGTCTTGATCAGTGAGCGGAGGTAGTGGAATTGGGAACGCCCTAATCTCGCGAAGCACGATGTGCGGGATCATGTCGCCGCGTGATTTGTTTTCCATCCGATCTTTGATCCAGTTGGACTTTAGTGCGTAAACCAGATACTGGCTGTTGAGCCGATCGCGCAATGGCTTTATCAAGGCAACGCTGACGAAGTAGCTGAACTCTCGATCCGTATCAACTAAGCACGGGCGGCCTCGTGTCGCTCCGTCTTTCGAATAGAGTACGTCTCCTCTTTCGGGCCTACAGCGTTTTGTGAAGAGCCGGTGATCCTCCTCTGAAACGAAGTTAAGGTCGGCGAAATCTAATTTGCCGCTCACCATGTTTTTGACGGTGACGAAAGGCACGCCGGGAACGCCCGACGGCAAGTAGTCTGGTGTTATATGTGGCCCGTCAAGAATGTGAGATGCCAGATCACCTAAAGGTGAAACTGGGAAGGTTTTCGCCAGCGCTTCGAACATGGCACCAAGCTCCGATCCAATCAGTGCATCCGTTTCTGCAGTGGCCTGTTGACGTAGAGCTCGGGCTTCGTCGATACGTAGGGCAATTTCCTCAATGTGGGTTACAAGCCGCCGCTGTTCCGGCAAAGACGGCAAAGGAACAGGTATTGGCAATAAGCGCTTTGCCTTTAGCTCCGTCTTAATACCGCCAGGCACATATTGATTTAGTAACTCGCGAAACACTCCGCTTCGTAGCAGCCACCACAGGAATTTGACTTCAACCATTGTCTTTCGCGGAATGTAAGCGCCATAGTGAATGGTTGCAGCAAGCGGCATTTCATTGGATTCGTCATAGATTGCTATGGCCCCCTTCGCAGCGTTGATTCCAGATACTACCAAGTCACCAGGGTGAATTAGAATCATTCCTGTTTTGGTCTGAGTTCCTACTCGAAGCTGGATGCGGCCTTCGTTGAAAGCTATTTTTTCAATGATTTTGACCCTGCCGCTCACAACATCGTCATCGGAGGGACTCTCCCTGCGCTCAGTGAGGACCTCTGCTAGTTTTACAGTAGACCAGGAGCTCGGCATGCGTTTTACCCCACGAGAAGGCTGTCGATGTTCGCCATGATTTCTGCGATGCGCAGCTCTTTTTGTTGTATGCTCTTGGCCAGCTGTCGCGGAGGTAGATGTGTGATATCCGCTTTAGCACGCGGGTTCTTAGAGTCGAGATTGAGACCGTTGGATAGCAGTTCTGACGCCGGAACTTTCCAAGCGCGCTCATTCTCTTCGCGGTGTTTCCACCACTCCAGACAGTCTTTAAACTCATCAAACTGCATGGGAGCCGTCTTCGTATAGTTCTTCCTTCCCTCGGGAAGGGGCTGCTCGTAGTACCAAACCTCCTGTGTTGCTGCAGATCGATCGAAGAACAAAAGATTAGTCGGAATGCCTGTGTACGGCGCGAAGACGCCGGCAGGCAACCGTATGATCGTGTGAAGATTGAACTCCTTGAGGAGTTCTTCTTTTATGCGGGCGCAAATACCATCGCCAAAAAGCACTCCATTGGGTACGACCATCCCGCACCGGCCGCCTCTGTTGCCACCGACCGGGCGTCGGAGCTTTCGCATGATGAGCTGTAGAAAGAGGAGCGCTGTTTCAGCGGTCTGCTTGTCTTCAGGAAAGTTGGAGAGAACGCCCCGCTCCTCTTCGCCTCCGAAGGGCGGGTTCGTCACGATCACATCGACGCGGTCCTTGTCTCCGATTTCTCGCAATGGAAACCGCAGGGCATTGCCCGGATCGATCTCTGGGTACTCCATCCCATGCAGGAGGAGATTCATTTCGCAGAGTAAATAAGGCAGCGGCTTTGCCTCAATACCGTACAGTGTGCCATGCTGCAGGCGTTCATAGTCCTGAGCACGCTTCGCCTGATTTCTCAGGTGCTCAAATGTCTCGACGAGAAACCCGCCGGTGCCCGCTGCGGGGTCAAGGACAGTTTCCCCGAGTCGCGGATCGACGGCGCTAACGATAAACTTCACCACGGCGCGCGGCGTGTAGAATTCGCCGGAATCACCTGCGGCATCGCGCATTTCGCGGAGCATCGTCTCATACATATGCCCCAGCGTGTGAATTTCATCCTTGGACGTGAAGTGAATATCGTTAACTTTGTTGATGACATCGCGAAGCAGGTAGCCGTTCACCATGCGGTTGATCGTGCCCTGGAACACGCGGGCGATTACGTCGCGCCGGTCGCCGTTCGTGCTTTCGAGAGACTTCAGATAGGCAAACAGCCCTGCCCCTCTCCTTCCATCGGGGCGCACAGCCTCATCCTGATTGATAAAGGCAATGAGTTCCGGCCCCGTGATTCCCTCGGGCTTGGACGCCCAGTCGCGCCAGCGATAGGGCGATTCGATGCTCGGGCGGTATCGTTTGCCAGCGAGCTTTGCCTCGGCCTCCCTCACCTGCTCCATGTCGTCCAGGAACTTCAGGAACATGATCCAGGTGAGCATCGGCAGGCGATCGATATCGCCGTTGAGCCCTTTATCCTTGCGCATGATGTCACGCGAGGATTTGACAATGCTGCCCAGTTGCTGCGCCGTGGATTTGGGAGTTTCTTTTTTCTGTGCTGCGGTTCGCGCCATATGTGTCCCTTACGCTGCGTACAGCAATTGCTGAAGTTCTCCGACTGCCGAGCGGAGCTGATCCGGTCCGCCGAAAAGCTCGGCGATCTCGATCACGTTGCCGTGGTTGGTCAAAGGCGGAACTTTCAGGATGTCCGGTATCTGGAACTGCGCCGTCCCGAACTCGACGTATTTTTCGAGCAATTCGTTTAGCACCTCCCGTGCACCGTTGGTGAATTTGTTGAAGAAGGCCTTTCCATCATTTCGTGCTGCTTCCGCCCTCTCCCGCCTGCTGCGGATAGGCGCACTATAGGCGACATGGCACAGTAAGTCGAATGGATCGGCATCCGGTTGTTTGGCTGCCTCGGCCAGTTCATCAAACGATATGCCGCGATCTTCCAGTGCCGCGATAATCGTGGCGCGCTCGTCGGGTGCGCTCCACTTGGCCCGCAGATCGGCGGCGGAAGGATACATGCTGCGGACGCTTTCTGCTGTGTACTCCGTGAATTTCTTGGCCTGGAGTCGCCTTCCGTCGGCGTCGAGGTCCCAGACCACATGCGCGGCGATCTCCACGACTCCGCCATCGACATAAAACTTCCGGGGCGGTCCCTGATCGTCATCGAACGTGAGTCCGGTGCCAGGTGGCAGTTCAGCGCCTTCTTCCAGTTCGACAGGCTCCTGCTCTTCGATGATGGTCGGTTCCCCCACGGTCTCGCCGGTCGCGTCCATCTCCTCTTCGGTTATCAGTACCGGATCGCCGTCGAAATCGGGATCGGCGAATAGGCGCGTGGCGCTGCCGGTATAGTCGATGATGTTGAAGAACAGCTTGCCGTAGTCGTCACGCACGCGCGTTCCGCGGCCGATGATCTGTTTGAATTCCGTCATGGAATTGATGGTCCGCACCAGCACGACGTTTTTGCAGGTCGGCGCGTCCACGCCGGTAGTGAGCATCTGTGAAGTTGTGAGAATCACCGGCGTCTTCGTCTCCAGCTCCATGAAGCGGCCGAGGTGAGAGCGGCCGATGTCGCCTTCGTCGGAGACGACGCGCGCAACATAGTCCTGATACTGCTTCGCAAGGTCCGCGTTGCAATTATTGAGTGCACGGCGCATTTCCTCTGCATGTTCCTGGTCCACGCAAAAGACGATGGTTTTGGCGAAGCGGTCAGATTTCTTCAGGAAATCGGTGAGGTTGCGGGCGATGGCTTCGGTGCGCGCTTTCAACGCTATCAGCCTGTCGAAATCCGGGGTGCCGTAGAGACTATCCGGAATTTCCCGGCCATAGCGGTCAACCTCGCCCGGTGTCGGTCGCCAGCCTGCGGCATCGACCGAGGAAACGATGCGGTGCACGCGGTAAGGCGCAAGGAATCCGTCATCAATGCCTTGCCGGAGGCTGTAGGTGTAGAGCGGATTGTGAAAGTAGCGGTATGTGTCGCGGTTGTCGTGCCGTAGCGGCGTTGCCGTCATGCCGATCTGAAATGCCGGCTCGAAATACTCCAGGATTTCGCGCCAGTTGCTCTCGTCGCGGGCACTGCCGCGGTGGCACTCGTCCACGATGATGAGATCGAAGAAATCCTTCGGGTAGTCGCGGTAGAGGCCGGGACGCCGTTCATCCTTCGCAATGGCCTGGTAGATCGCGAAGTACATCTCGCGGCTCTTGATGGCCTCCCCTTCTATTTTGTGGCGGGCCTCACCGAAAGGCGCAAAGGTTTTATCCTTCGGGTCATCGATGAGGATATTGCGATCCGCCAAATAGAGAATGCGGGGGCGGCGGTGCTCGCCCGTTCGGTTCCACAGTGAATTCGTGAGCTTCCAGCAAATCTGAAAGGCGACGATGGTCTTGCCGGTGCCGGTGGCAAGCGTCAGGAGCACCCGCTTCCTGCCCTGCAGGATGCACTGCACGGCGAGATTGATGGCGATCTCCTGGTAGTAGCGCGGCGATTTGCCCGATAGGTGGTAATAGGGCGTGAGCAGGCGGTTGCCCACTTCCTCCGAGATTTTCTCTGCACCAGTCAGCCTAGCCCAGAGTTCCGAAGGCTTTGGAAACGCCTGCAGCTCGTTATCGAGGCCCGTTAGAAAATCGTGCTCGATGATGCTATGGCCGTTCGTAGCGTAGGCAAACTTGAGACCCAGAATCTGCGCGTATTCCTTGGCCTGCTGCAGGCCATCGCCTGCGGTTCGATACGCGGCCTTGGCCTCTACGACCGCAATCGGAAAATCACGGCGATACCGAAGCAAGTAGTCGGCGCGTTTCTGCGGGCGCCGTATCGCCCGGTTGCCCACGAGCATGATCCGGCCATCGGTGAAGCTTTTCTGTTCACTGATCTGCGTGTCTTCCCAGCCAGCGCTGTAGAGTTTGGGAACCACATACGTCCGGCAAGTGTCCGCTTCGTTGATGGGCATGGTTGCGTCGATGCCTTCTCATTGCAATCAAATGCTTGTACCAGACCCGTATCTGGCTGTCATTGGCCTTGAGAAGTACGATTGTACCCGGATTGCAGATGCCCACGGGCGTGGAGCGCGTGCGTCGTGAGGAAATGAAGGGGTCGCAGGGGTTCGTAACCCCGCGCGGGGACTGGGGCGGAACCCCAGCCCGGATGGAATGGAACAGGGGCCGAGGCCCCTGCCCTTTCAGGCCGCTGCGCTCTCCTGCTTCTGCTGCAGGCCGGTCAGGTAATCGGCTGCGCGTTGCGCATGGGCGGCGGCGGAGAATATCGCGCGCTTATCTTCCTTAAGGACGGTCAACCAGTGCCCGAGATAGGCGGCGTGGTCTTCCCGCACTTCCGGCGTGATGCCCAGCTCCGCGCACAGGAATGCCGCGCCCAGTTCGGCAACGAGTTCCTCGCGTGCATATCCGTGGTCGCCGAAACGCTTGGCGCTGAAATCTCTATCCAGCCGGTGCTTGGGCTTCGTCCAGTGGGTGAGTTCATGCAGGGCGGTCGCGTAATAGCTCTCCTTGTCCCTGAACGCCTCGAAGGGCGGAAGCTGCACCACGTCGCGTGAGAGTGCATAGAAAGCGCTGTTGCCTCCGTGCTGAATGGTGGCGCCGGTGCCGGTGACGAAAGCGTCCACATGCTCGATACGCTCCGACAGGGGTAAGGGGTTTTCCGGCTGTGCGTAGTAATGCGCGGGCAAGCCGTCCACCTGCTCGACATTGAAAACCGTGTATCCCTTCATGAAAGGAATCTCGCGCTCCACGTCCTCGCCCTGCTCGTTGGTTTCGGTCTTGCTGATGGTGTTGGCGTAGACGACCAAAGAGCCATGCTCACCCTTGCGCACGTTCGCGCCCAGTTCCTGCGCCTGCTTGTAAGTCATCCAGATGGGTGCGGCGTATCCCTTCGCCATCGCCTCGCCCCACAGCAGAAGGATATTCATGCCACGGTACGGCGTGCCGTTATGGCGGAGCGGTCTGGTGATGCGTCCGGCTGCGTGCTCGGCGCTCCAGGGCTTCATCCACGGGCGGATGCCTTGCTCAAGGTCGCTGATGATACGCTCGGTCACTTTGGTGTAAACGTCCTTGCGGCCTACGCTGCCAGCGTCCGCAATCTTTGTGTTGGTCATTTTCCGGTCTCCTTTAAATGGGCTTTGGGGTTCATGCACATGAACCTCTGCCCACCGGCGAGGTCGGGGGTAGCAACGCGCACAGGGCGCATGACCGGGAGGGGAATCACCCGGCCTGCACAAGCCCCGCTTTTGGGCGCGGAAGGTTGGGGACACCCGGTCAGGAGGCGAAGCTTTACCCTTGCGCGGCGCGAGGGGCGGCGCCCCTGAGCGTTTTTTGCTTTTCGTGAAAGATCGTCACCCTAATGGGCCGAGACGCGCTTTCCGGCGGCTCGGTGAGCTGCTTCCGCGAGTAGAACCCGGTCCGCGTATTTCAGCGGGTTCGCCATGAAAGTAGGAATGATGAAAAAGGCTCAAAGAATCTCTGACGAGAAAAGCATCTCTGCCCCGAGGTCCCCTCCTTACGGATAAACCCGCTCCGGCTTCTGTACGGACAAGTGTGAGGCCCTGGTTTCGATTATTCTGAGATACCTACCCCAATGCTCCGACCTGTCAGGTGCCCCCTGCCCTTTTATTGTCAAGCGACTTTCTTTCCATGAGTTCAGTTGGTGAAGTTGAGTAGTGAACCATGCGGGGATTGTTTGAAAGGGGCTGGCTTAGAGAAGCCCCTTTCATAGGAAGCGAAAGGCTTCGATAGCCTTGAGCTTCCAAGTAGGGTAGGAATGATACTCTTGGATTTGGGTAATAAAGTTATGCACCGTCTCTTTTTCAAATTCACTTAAGTTCAGATTCATGGTCAGAAAAAAATTTGTGCGTCAGTGGGTTAGAGGCTGCGTTTCCTACAAAACGGGCGTTTTTCTCCTACCAAAGGGGCCGTATGTTGCTACCTATGGGGCGGAGTTCTCCTACTAAATGGGCGGTGGAAGCTTGATTTTGAGCCAGCTGCCTTCGGTCTCCTACCAAACGGGCGGATTGCTGCAGAAGTGGTTGACAGAGGGCCTTATTGCGCGTAATCGGGTACGCTCGAATCTGATTTAGAAGGGATCTCCTACCAAGCGGGCGGAACTGCCTGGCAAGGCAGAGGAGCCGGTTCACTACCAAAGGGGCAGTTGAAAAATGTTCCCCCTTCTGGGTAGGCATATCGCCGTTCGTAATCATGCGCAGGGAGCTAGGTCTCCTACCAAAAGGGCGGGTGTCTCCTTCCCTACTTGACTTCGTGTAGGGGTAGTGTATTTGTGCTCGATGGCCGGGCTGAGTCGTACCGTCGAGCAGAAAACCAATCTTCAGGGCTTCCCAAAACCAGGAGAGCTCATAGAGATGACGGGAACGCATGTGCTGGAAGCCAGCGACCGTGCCATCCTCAACCTTCTCTATCAGAACGCACACGACAGCGGCAAGCTTCTTGAAGAAAATGCGGAGTGGGAAATTCCGCTGGCCACGGTGCGGCAGGCTTTTTCAAAACACGAAAGTTCGGACCGCTTAAGGGATAGCCTGTCCCGGCTCATGACCGTGAAAGTCAATGTGGCTTATCTGGCCGAGAGCGCGGATGGCGTCGAAGGCCCCGAGCAGCGCGTCGTGATCACCGGGCTATTTGATTTCTTCGACGTGTCGGCAAAGGAGTTAGCGAAGCGCGCCACGCTGCGCTATGGCTTGCCCAGAAAACTGGCACCGATACTGGAGAGTTCCGGTCGCTGGGGGCGTATCAAGGCGGAGATCGTCTGCTCGATGACGAGCAAATACGCAATTGCCTTGTATGAGCTGATTCAGCTCCGGGCGAACATGGAGAGAAGTATCGAGACCTTTCCTGTTGATCGGTTTCGCGAGTTGCTGGGAGTTCCTCCGGGCACCTATGCGCGCGGCGACAATTTTCAGCGCAAGGTGCTCGACCCCGCGGTGCTCGAAGTCAACGGACTATCGGATATGAGCCTGGACATCGAACTGGAGCGCATACATTCGCGCGCGCCCATTCACGCCGTAACACTTGCATGGTGGCGCAAGTCGGGAGATGAATTCCGGGATGCGATGCAGGAGCGCAATCGAAGCAAGGTGGGGCGCATGGCGCGATTGCGGGGGCAGGTCGAAGTCGCGCAGGCACCAAACCCGGAGCCCCCCTCCCCGCCTCTAGCGAAAAAGATACAGGCGACTGTGGACTTCATGCGCGGGTCGGGTGCGCCGCAAGAGGATATTGACGCCTTCATTAAGGGCCATGAAGCTTGAAGGACGGTCACTTAAAGGCGCTGGCCGCATGGTGCTTGGCGACATAGTCAGAGATGGCCTCATACAGCATTTCCTGCTGGTCTTTGTCCAGGTCTATACCAAGTTTTTGAAACGCTATGATCGTGGGATCGTTCGGAGGATAATAACCCCCGATGTGCTTTTTGGCGACGCGGCTGGGCTTTACTCTTGACGCAGGCCTGGGAGCCGCCGGTTCCGCCGGCGCAGACGTGGCGGGTTCTGCGGGCGCTGACGGTGGCGCCTTTTCTTCACGGACAACGGAAAGTATCGAGCGCCTGGGAGCCATTAGACTGCCTCCTCCTGTTTCTGAACTTCGTCTTGCTGCTGAATTTTTTCCTGCGGCTGAACGTCTTCAGGTGTGCACACCTGAAGCTGTGCAAGAACCCAATCCTTCAGTTCGGTGATTTCCTGGGCGGCCTTGCTGCTGGGTTCGACCTCGACGACCGTTCTTCCGATGGGCCAGGAGGCACGGTAGGCGCTACGCTCGCGCAGGATGACGGGGCAAGCGGAGAGCCCCGCCCCTTCCACAATGGCGCGCGCATCCTCAAGCAACGTGGTGGCGCTGTGCGGTGCGGCGTTAAATAATACAAAGGCCGAGGCCGGGTTCCCTGCTGACTTGATGAGCTGCGCGGTGCGGCGGATGGCATCGAGGTCAACGAGACTCGGCCGACACGGTATAAGAACGAGATTGGCAGCCTGCACTGCAGTATAGGCCTGCGGTCCTGCCGCAGGAGGCGTATCGATGATGGCGAGCTGGTATTTCCCCTGCTCTGCTGCCTTGAGCCCGTCCGCCAGGCGGCGCTCGGTAAGAAATTCGACGTGCGGTGAATCGGTCTTGCGGCGGTCGGCCCACATCACGGCGCTTTCCTGCGGGTCGAGATCGAATAGAACCGTTGGCATTCCGACGGTTACCGCCAAGTTGACGGCTATCGTCGTCTTGCCTACCCCGCCTTTCTGGGCAATGAGCGCTATCGTTTTCACGGGCTGCAGTCCTTCACTGGTGCACTGGTTCAGGTGTGCACACCTGCAGAAATGACGTGCTTCAAGACTGATGTCAAATCGATTTCGATGCGGGAGGCAATCCTGTTGTGAACTAGTGCAAGAATGCAACGCGTCAGAACCTCAGTCCTGCACGCCTGATGGTGTGCAGTTCTTCACGTTTGCGGTGTATCACTCTTGATTTGCTGCATTCTTGATGTATTGCGTTTGTGATTTCTTGCGCCTTTGACGTACTGCATGTTTGCAATGCTTCACGTTTGAATTTATGCAGCCCTTCAATGGACTGCTACTGCATTGTTGCAGCCGTTCAATCATTCACTTTTGCACGCGTGCACGTGTGCACACCTGCATAAGCGACGCACTTCAGAAGTGAAGTAGGGAACCCCGTGAGCGAAAGAGTCAATATTGACCGGCGAATCGAATGGCGTCCGAGGTGGAAGGGCAGGGCCTTCATGAAGTCCTGGGCGAGTGCAGGCCATCAGGATGTCAGCGATGCAGCCTTGATGGTGTGCACACCTGCAAACCTGAATTTGTGATTTGACTGGCATCGAGTCCGCGATTCCGGCTATAGTGGCTCCCGTTTTGAACAACTGCTGGGAGGGGTGGGAATGGTGGAATCATCGGCCAAGCATGCGGCGAGGCATACGCGCCCGCCCTCGGAAATCGACCCTGAAAACGCGATGGTGCGGCTGTCTGACGAAGCCAGGAGACGGTTCAAGGAATTGTACGACGGCACTTCCGATGACCGGTACACGTTCAACAGGTCGACTCACGCCAGCATCGGAGGATTTGCGCAAGTCCCTGAGTTCAGCCTGAAGGTTTTTATACAGGAATTGCCAAAGATCATTCAGGAGACGGAGAGGTGGGCAGGGGCAAACGGTAACGAGAAGGCGCGGGAGGCGCTCAATGGTGTGCTTGAGGCTCTGGCGGAGGACAAAGGGTTTATGCTGGCGGGGAACCTGCGGGGAGCTCAGCGCGAGGCCCGAGCCTAAAGAGGTTTCGTCACTCCACTTTCACTCACTTAAGGGGCGGTTTGGATTTGGAATTCGGGAAGTTGCTGATTTCAGTGCACCTGGATGAGCCGCCGTAGACGCCATTGTCTTGTATTTTCAATCTACGGTCATTTTCCCAAGCTGGACGTCGCCGGTTCGACCCCGGTCTCCCGCTCCATAGAATCAATCAGTTACAGAATCCCTCGCTCTGGTGAACACCGTTTGAACACCGTTAAGATTCGGCTCAACGGTAAGCTATTGAACCTGCATGCTTTTTGAGATCACCTAAGAACTCCGTTTGAAGGCCGCCCGTCGGACATCTGTAAGCGCTCTTTTCATCAAGCGCTGAGGGTCGTTTTTCTGCGTGTGAATGCCAGCGCGGCTTTTCAAAGAACGCCGCATGGGCCCACTTTCCGAGAAGCCACTTTTTGTCCAGTGGGCGGGAACCGGGTAGGTGCTGCGGGGGGCGAAGGGCCGATTCTGAAAGGCGGCGAACTTCCGAGTACGCCGTGATACGGGAGTTGGCCCGTATTTCGTTACTTTGGGGTCTGTGAGTAAACTCAGCCGACTCGCCCCTATGCCACTGCCCGCAGGCACAAAACTCGGCACGCACGAGAATTCGAGATTGCATTTGCCACATTCGAGCAGATTCGCGTTGCATTTCCAGAACTCGCGATGACTCTCGACCTTCACCATCCACATGTGGAGTACATGACAATAAACCTGCCCGTAAGCGTCGGGCTTTCGGAAGGTGGCCCGCGAACGGGCCGTGAAATCCAAAGCTAGGCTGAGAAGCCGCAATGAGCTACAAGGAGCCGAAAGACTCCGGCCGCAAAGCGCATGGGCCAGCCGATGAATGTCAGTTAATTGCGAAACAGTAGAAAAGGCCCGCGCCGCCGCTGCTTTCCAGCGCTGCCTGGCTGCATCCTCTTGTGGCGTTCGAGGAATTCCAGGATGAGCCATTGCCGATTCGATCAGAGTGGCCGACCTGCGCGGAACCTGTTGAGCTGCTGGTCCAGTTGTTGCAAGTATGGTCGGCGTTATCCATGTAAGCGCGACCGTCCCACTTCGATCCCGTGAGAATTTCGTGCTGAATCGGTGGCGTATCACCGATGCCGTGAATGACCTGTCCCTGCTCGTTGCGTGCGGACTGTTTGAATAGATTGCTGCCGCGCTGCGCCTGGACGAGCGTGTCTCCGTGAAGTTCGCCAAGGTCTGCCGAAATGATGGCGTTTTGCGGCGCCCCCAGTTGCGCGAACGACCAGTTGAACCAAGGCCCGGTGCCGATACGGTCACGCGCGTTGACGGCGGGCTGTCCGGGACGAGCCTGAGTGCTCAGATAGGCGTGCCAGGTGTGACCGCCCGCGCCGACAGCCGCCGCAAGCGCCTGGCAGTGCGCGTCTGCGCCCGCAAGTCCGCCAAGGTCTCCGCCTTTACCGAGACCAACGCTGGTGACGAAAAAGGTCATTCGAGCCGGAGTCGGCGTCGGGCTACCGGGGGGCGGCGTGACGCCCTGGGTATTCGGCGCGTTCTGTTGAGCCAGCATCAGGCAAGAGACCAGCATCAAAGTACACAAGACGACAACGTGAGCATGTGGCTTGGTCATATGCTGTTGCGCCATTCTAGTTAATCGCGAAACAGTAATACAGGCCGATGCCGTGGGTTTTCGGCAAATCCGTCTGGGCACAGCCGAGGGTTCCGTGAGCGGAGTTCCAGGAACCGCTGCCGCCGCCATTGCGGTCGGGAAAACCGATCTGGGCGTTAGGCCTGCCATCGGCAGCATTCAGGTTTCCGTTCGACGTTCCTGGGGCCGGGCTCTTGTTGCTGGTCCAGTTATCGCAGGTGTGATCGACACCATCGGTGAACGCGGTGCCATCGGTCTGAGTACCGGTGAGCATTTCGTGGCGAGTCGAAAACCGGGTGGTTTTGGCGTAATTCCAGTCGTTGTCGCGTGGATCGGAATAGTCATACAAACCCGGCACGATCTGGCCTTTTTCCGTCAACCCGGTAAGCTTATTCAGATTATTTCCCTGATGCGCCAGTTCCATCGTATCGCCGTGCAGGTGCGCGAGATCCTGCGCGATCATTTCGCCTTTGAAGTTGTACCAGGGACCTTTGCCGATGCGGTCGCGCGCGTTCACTGCCGGCTGGCCGGGCCGCGCCTGCGTGCTCAAGTAAGCGTGCCAGGTGCGATTTCCTGCGCCTACGGCCGTTGCGAGCACTTGGCAATGGGCGTCAGCGCCGGCCAGTCCACCGAGATTGCCGCCGTCGCCGATGGGTTCGCTCGTCACGAAAAAATTCATCATCGGAGAAGGCTTCTCGCCCCGCGGATACTCCCCGGGCCTTTGGACCTGCGCCAGCAACAGGCAGGACGCCAGGAAAACAGTGCAAGACAACAGCAGAGCTGAAGTTTTAATTTTGGTCATGGATCGCTCCAAATGCGAGCGCAGGATAACACACAAGGCGTCGCGCGGCTAATCGTTGTTCGCTCGTTGTTCGCTTGCTGTTGTGGTTAGCACCTACATTCCGGTGGAAGTACGAGGTGAATGTCAGCCACGCAGACCTTGGCGGATCGCCTCAGCGTCATAACCACTCTCGCCCATCATGCAATCAGGACGATGCCTGTCTCGACCGCAATCCCATTTGGACGCCCGAACACAAACGCACCGCCACGCTAATGCCCGTCGAGACAGCGGAAGCGCAGAAGGCCCAGAGCCACGTGATTTTCCTAATGAACTTCTCCGACGAACTACGACGGAAAGTGCCCACCGGGAAATAGCTCCACACGCCGCAAATGGCGGACCTCCTTCGTAAGCAATTCATTAGAAATGTGTTGTTTGGATAGGGAATGGATGGTCGGGCACCCTTCCATAACTTTTTTTGATCGCCCGGCACCACCCCGAAGAAAAACTAATGGAAGGGTGCGCCGTCATCCAGGACTTGGGAGCGTCCTGATCGGATAAACTGTTTTGAATGCGCCACATATCGCTTTCTCCAGAAGAGCGTTGCTTCCTTTTGCTCAGCTTGTTCGCCACGGGACTAGCCGCTCAAACATTTACTCCTTCCAATCCGGCGGCTCTGGCGGCGCGCCAGTGGCGCACGCAGCACGAGCGGGCTATTGTCGACGAGTTCGTTACGCTACTAGCCATACCCAACATCGCTGCTGACCGAGCCAACATTCAACGCAATGCCGAGACCATTGCCAAGATGATGGAAAAACGTGGCGTGGCATCGAAGTTAGTGACAGTCCCAGGTGCAAACCCTGTTGTCTTCGGCGAGATCAAGACGCCCGGTGCGACGCGCACTGTCGTTTTCTACGCGCACTATGACGGGCAACCGCTCGACCCGAAGGAATGGGCCACTCCGCCATTCACGCCAACGCTTCGCAATAAACAATTTGAAAAAGATGGACAAGTGATCCAGTTACCCGCGCCAGGCTTCGCCTTCGATCCAGAATGGCGCTTGTATGCGCGCGGCGCAGCGGATGACAAAGCGCCCATTGTGGCCATGATGGTGGCGCTCGATGCAATTCGCGCCGCCGGGCTGAAAACAAAATCCAACATCAAATTTGCCTTTGAGGGAGAGGAAGAAGCTGGGTCGCCGAATTTTGAGAAGATTTTGGCTGCCAATAAGGGATTGTTCGCGGGAGACGTGTGGCTGTCCTGCGATGGCCCCGTGCACCAGAGCCGGCGCCAGTTACTTACGTTTGGTGACCGCGGTATCAGTACCGTCGATATCACTGTCTATGGCCCGCGCGGCGAGCTGCACAGCGGCCACTACGGCAATTGGGCCCCCAATCCCGCCATGATGCTGGTGCGCCTGCTGGCCTCCATGAAGGACGACGATGGTCGCGTTCTAATCGAACATTTTTACGACGGAATTGAACCGTTGAGTGAATCGGAGAAACAAGCTGTCTCCGCTACTCCTGACATGGGGCCCGAGTTAATGCGGGAGTTGTGGCTTGGCTCCACGGAAAATGCCCCACTGAAGCTTGCGGAACTGATTACCTTGCCCTCGTTGAACATTCGTGGGATGGCCAGCTCACGCATCGGCAACCAAGCCTCGAACGTGATTCCGTCTACAGCCACGGCGACCATCGATATGCGTCTGGTCAAGGGAATGAAGGCGGATGAGACGGCCGACCGTTTCATCGAACATGTTCGTAAGCAAGGGTATTTCGTAGTGGAGAGAGAACCTGGCGCCGAAATGAGGCAATCCCATCCCAAGGTTGCATGGATTGTCAGGGGTCATGCGGAGAATCCACATCGGATGTCCATGGATCTGCCGGCTTTCCAGGATGTAATCCGCACGGTGGAAAGCGCCCGTGGGCCGACTGTGAGGATGCCGAACTCTGGGGGCACAGGACCAGACGCAGCCGAACATACCCTTGGAATTCCCGACGTGTCGGTGCCCATTGGTAACCACGACAACAATCAGCATAGCTACAACGAGAATCTGCGACTACAAAATTTGTGGGATGGGATCGAATTGATGGCAGCTTTGTTAACGATGTAGCTCGGTCTTTTGGGCGCGGCCACGGTGCCCTCGCGTATCCAATTAGCTCACGGACCGGTAGCGGTGAACATGTTTGAGAACATTCTTGCTTTTAGAGGCTTGACTCGATAGCTTCCGATGGTCGGCCATCCGTCATCTACTTTTTGGGGTCATCAACGCCGGATAGCTTCCGGTTACGCCGTCATCCAGGAATTGAGCCCGTTTTCTGACCAACCGCGATAGACTTATTCATACTCATGCCGCTTTCCATTGGCGACAAACTCGGCCCGTACGAAATTCTGGCGCCCCTTGGGGCCGGGGGCATGGGCGAGGTTTACAAGGCCCGCGATACCAAGCTGGACCGTGAAGTAGCGATCAAGGTTATGCCTGCGGCGCTGGCGCGGGATCCGGAGAGGCTGGCTCGGTTTGAGCGCGAAGCCAAGGCGCTCGCGTCGCTGAATCATCCCAACATCGCCACCATCTACGGCATGGAAGAATCTCCAGAGGGCAAAGCCATCGCGATGGAACTCGTGGATGGAACGACACTCCACTCGCCATTGCCGCGCGACGAAGCTCTGCGGATTGCGATTCAAATCGCCGAGGCCCTGGAAGCCGCGCATGAGAAAGGTATCACGCATCGCGATCTGAAACCGGCCAACATCATGGTGACGGGTGCAGGCTCGGTCAAGGTGCTGGACTTCGGACTGGCCGCCGTCGGGCGCACGGCTGCAGGACAAGGCGAAGACTCGCCGACGTTCACCATGGCAATGACGGAAGTGGGCATGATCATGGGCACCGCGGCTTACATGTCTCCAGAACAGGCCGCGGGCAAGACAGTGGACCGTCGCGCGGATGTGTGGTCCTTCGGCGTGGTGCTGTACGAAATGCTCACCGGCAAGCGGCTGTTCGAGGGCGAGACGGTGTCGCATACTCTGGCCGATGTGCTGCGCGCGCCGATCGATTTTTCGAAGGTGAACGCGCCCACTCCGATTGTCGAGTTATTGAAGCGGTGCCTGGACCGCGACGCGAAGACGCGGCTGCGGGACATTGGCGAG
>Ga0187864_10000294_pt1 | contig 56256 bp, 47 predicted proteins | sample June2016WEW_11_4_FD_132985 | JGI IMG/M metagenome (GOLD analysis project Ga0187864, IMG submission 132985) | Peatland microbial communities from SPRUCE experiment site at the Marcell Experimental Forest, Minnesota, USA - June2016WEW_11_40 | ecosystem: Environmental > Terrestrial > Soil >...
CGGGCAACACTCCGTATCAGTACGTCACGGGCGCTTATGTGAATGGTCCTGGAGGAACGACCCCCGAACCCAGCACGCTGCTTCTCCTCGGGTCGGGCATAGCCGGAGTGTGGTACCGGCGCAAGCGCTCCTAGGATCGATCTGGCTCTGTTGACGTCCCGAGAGGCACTGAGTTATGTGCCACAGGGCGGGTAGCCCGCGCTAGGGCTTCCCGATAAAAATAAGGTGCCCCGTTCTAGCCTGCTTTCCGCTCGCGCCGAGACGATAACCATCGCTCGGCGCATTGCTTTTGCATTGCGGAGCGCTTCAACGGCGCACCTAAAGGTGCGCCCCTTCAAAGCGAGATGTCAGTCCACTCTTCTGCACTATAACGTACATCACCCTTTAGACGAATCCTGCTTCTACTGCGCTCTGCTGCTAACGTCAAGCTGCTGGTGTGACATCCCAGAGGATGCGCGTTGCCATTCTGGAAACCGCTTCGAGAATGGGCAGATGATCCGACCGCGTCCAGCACCCGACAGATATGCAGAACGGCACGGGTGAGCAAGAAGTTTATGCCGGCGGAAGATGCTCCTCCAATTGCATGATGGGAGTTTTGCACTCTACCGCAATCGCAAACGTTGCATCAACTTGGCTGTGTTCGACCCGCACTATCTTACCTTCACCCGCCAGGTAAATAGGACGAACAGCCTGTTCTCCTAGCACGCTTATGATGAAGGTTACCGGTGTATGCTCCGGAATCATTGCAGCACTGTTCACCAAGAGCCCGCCGATGCTCAGGTTCCGGCTGATGGTTTCGACTTCGGTGGCGCGGTTGGCAGCCCGAAACTTTAGACGGATCGGGCATTCCAAGCGGAAGCGACGGTGCTTTCGCTCCTGCCGATTGCGTATCACTTGCGCCCCAGGCCCAGTCGGCGGCTTCCCAAAATGAGAAGAAATCTTCATGAGAGAATTCTCCTTGTTGCCGAGAAGCATTGGGTGAAATCTCCACGACACTTGGCAGTAGCGCCGCTTGCGCGCTTGTCTAACCGCCTATCTGCAGTTAACAGTCGGCGGAGAACTGGACGCCGGTCGAGGTTCACCGAGAAGGAATCACTGCCTTAACTTCCAACGAAGATTTACTGACCGCTCCGTTTGAACTAACAGCCTTGGTTTCGTAATAGTAGGTCCGTCCCGCCTTGACGAGATAGTCAACACAGCTCGTGCCCTGAATGAGATCTGTGTTGATCTTCTCGTACTCTTTACCCGGACTGCGACGATAAGCGTTATAACCTCGGATCGCATCAGCGGGAGAATTGCTCGCCGGAACACTTGCGTTCCAGGAAAGCCTCACGCTGTGCGGCTTGGAGGAAGAGGCCGCGGATCCCGACGGCGCAGCAGTAACGGTTGAGGTTGGGTTAGCTTGCAAATCGCCACGACAGTTTTGGCTGTCCTGGTCATCGTAGCCGTTGGCCTGCAAACCAATTCCGACAATCAGAATAGCGACAGCCAAGACGGCTTGAAGCATTTTGAGCATCTTGATGCCGTTTCTCACGCACGCCTCAGTCTTTTACGGACAACCACCGCATGCGCGCAGACGTACTTACGATTAAAATAGTGGTTGTGGGGTGCGAATTGCCTTTAAACCACTCTCGGTCTCTCTCTGTAGAATTGGCTGCACCATCACAGGAAGTTGTTGAGTGTTGCCTTCGACACCGCACTTCGCCCGCTAATATAGGTATCCTCCGGCAGAGCCGGAGGTACTACAATTGCTGGCCCCTTGAGCCTGATCGCAATCGGTGAAAGTCAAAAGCAAGGAGCCATAAACTTCGTGTCCCGATAGGTGCCTCGTAGACAAGGAGAAGCGCGCTTCCGGAACTGTCAAACTTTTACTGCGTCCCCTGCTGAGCCGGGGAGACCTCCTAACGCATTCGTCGGAAAGTCCGAGAATTGGTAGGGGGACACTTTTGGCTGGCCGCTTTAAGTTTCAGTCGTCCATCGAAGAACTGAATGTTGTTTCGTCCATGCTGCTTGACCCAATACATTGCTGCGTCTGCGTTCTGGATCAACGTTTTCCCATCCCGACCGTGCTGTGGAAAGATGCTGACCCCAATGCTGGCAGTGATATGGAAAACGTGAGGCTCTAGGTTATGCGGGACCGCGATTGCAGCGAGAATCTTTTTCGCGACTGGCATCAAGTTTCTTGAGTCGTCAATCTCTGGAAGCAGTATTACAAATTCATCGCCTCCATAGCGGCTTACTGTGTCCGAACTGCGTACACAAGCTAGCAAGCGCCCGGCAGTTGACTGAAGCACTCGGTCGCCAATCGCATGTCCTGCGGAATCGTTGACTTGTTTGAAATGATCCAAGTCCACAAAAAGCACCGCCAGTGACCTGCTATAACGGGTCGCCAGCGCAAGCGCGCGACTAAGTCGATCTTTCAGAAGCGTTCGGTTGGGCAAATCGGTAAGACCGTCGTATTGCGCCAGGTGCGACATTTTGAGAGCCTTGGCCTTCGCTTCTTCGGTTAGGGCACGGAGAACGATCACCGCACCTGTAGCGCGACCTTCCTGGTCGTGAATAGGAGTCACTGAGTCTTCAATCACGGTTTCCGTTCCGTCTCGTCGGATCAGGATGCGGTTTGTGGCGAGATATGCTGCCGCATCCTGGTTGATCGGTGCCTCGGTGAGATGCCGGGGGGGCTCGTGCGTAGCGACGTCGATGATCTTCATCACCTCTGCCATTGGCCGGCCCAATACTTCCTGAACCGACCACCCAGTCATCCTTTCGGCCGCGGGGTTGAGATAGTTGATTCTGTCAGAGATATCTGTGCTGATGATGGCGTCCTCGATACAGCTGAGAATATGCTGCGCCCACACCGCGGGATCGGATTGCCATCCCGATGTAATTTGGCCCTCGGAGCCCGAGTTCTTGAAGCTCTTAGATTCCAAAGCCTCACCAATTCCTAACTATTAGTGAACCGCCGGCTGAGCCATCAGCTTGCGCTCTGCCCACCTTACGAGCCAGAGTAGGACGAACAGGCCTGCCAGAAATACCAGGAAGAACAATATCCCTCCCTGGTGATGTAGCCGGCCATGCAGGAAACTGGGATCTACATAAACTGCAAGCGCCGACAGGGCGAAGATTCGAAGCCCGTTCTTGGCAATGGAAAGAGGAATTGCCGCCAGAATGACCAGGCCTTTGCCCCAGGCGGAACGAAGCAAGAGGTGTGCGAGCACCATAGTGGTGACCAACAACATCAGGCTAGAACGAATACTGCTACACTCCTCGGCAACCTCAACCGTCAGCCCTGGGATAGTCAGTCGGAGACCATCCTGTGTCACCGGTACGCGAGCGATTTCGAAAAGCAGATTGGCGGCGAACGCTGAGCCCCGTTGCAAGAAGTTTACGATGTGGTCCAAAAGCAAACCCAGGAAGAGGGAGCAACCACAGCAGGAAGCACAGAGGAAAAACAGCCGTCCGGGAAATGCGGGTGCCGAAACAACAAACGAACGACCCAATCCACCACGTGACAACAGCCAACATGTCCAGGGACAGCTGCTCGTCGGGTCGCAGGCTGCCTGCCGACCACCACTTGGCTCCGATGAAGCCAATCACAACGGCTAGAACCAACAGAGCCGAACCGCTGCGAAACCCCGGTTCAGGCTTTGCCTTTCGCGACCTCCACTCCAAGAAGATCAGGGCAGCGCTAATGGGGAGGATCAAGAATATGTGTGAGTATGCATTGTTTCGGAGCGCCAATCCAAATGTTGCGATGAGAGTATGCCGCCATAGAACCGGGGAGGGCAAGCATAGAAGAACAAAACTACGGTATGGGGACGATGGACCCACTTCACGCCTTTGCTTCTACCTCACGCGCTCGCCGTCTGGGGTCTCTACCGCCCGTAGCCGGGCATCGACTTCATACTCCAGATGATCGCCAACCGCCTTTGCAAAAGCTAGTACGGCGCGTTCCGCCCCCGGCCCCTCGATCTGCCACCGACCGTCCTGGTTCACCACACGCATTTTGCTTCGTGCTCGCCACCACTGATCAACGTCTCCCGGAAGGGCGAACCATGATCTGTCCCTCGAACCCAGGCGACGCAACAAGCCCAACAAATCTCGATACACATCGCGTGCTCTCTTCTCGATGATGTAATCTGGATGGATGAGAAAGCTCACCAGGCCGTTCTTCTTCAGGATTGCCTCGGTTTGCATGCTCCACAGATCCAGGGAATAATCACCGAGCAAGTGAAACAGCATGTAATCTTGCGTTGTTGTGACAGGGATTTCCAGGATGTCGCCAACGAAATATGGCATCACAGTACAACAGCCGCCCCGCTGCGGATCAAGATGTGCGACATTGGGAACAGACATGTCAAAAGAGAAATCCAGTGCATCGTACCAATCCTGATTTCTGTACAAGACTGCAGCCCGGAAGCCGTTGGCGCCATAGGTCTCGCCATATTTGTTAATCCTCTTCGCGCGCCGCAGGAACTCCGCCTTGTCGCGAAAGAGATGCCCGTCATGATTGAGGTCCTGGATGCCTACCTCGAAGCCTCTGTCGCGGATAGCTTGAACCAGGTCGGTCGAGATCTTGTAGCGTCCCTCGGGTATCAATTGAAACGATGCCTTCATGCCAAAAGAGTCATCTATGTTCATTAGTTCTGAGCAGAAGCTCTGCCCTCTCTCGCCTTCAACGTCATGAGTCAGGACGATGCAGCTTCCGGCACCATCGGGCCAGAACCAGACGAAGGGTATCCTGTCCACACCTTTGGCCTTCATCGACCACAACAGCAGTTGTTCGTTTAGGTTCTCGACGGTCGTATCCACGGGCCAGTGAGGAAACGGAACGCTTCGCCACCCGTTTAAACGAGCCCTCTGGACATGTTTGCGGACATTGACATTCATTAATGGGCGCAGGAAGTAATATGCACTTCTTAGCGATTGCGTCCACGGGTTCAAGGCACTGGGGCTAAAACGCCTCGCGTAGCACTCAAGACGCAGGTTATCAACGACATCCGTCGGGTTAAACGGCAGAAGCACGCTGGAGCCGTGAGTGGTCACATCGTTGAGGGCGTCATAGAGGACGCCGTCAGCTCGGCCCGCCCGAAAGCCTGACGTGGACCGTCCATAGCAGATCGTGCCCTGACCAAATTGAAAATAGCCTGTGTCGTCGGACAACTGGCCTTTCAATTTGAGATCAGCGAAGCGATCTGGGCAACGGTAGTGACTAATCACCGCTGTGTTCATCGAGAGTCCGCGCATGGCAAATCTTACAGTATCTAGAACCTCTCGACCATTGCAGACTCCGAGTGCCATATTCTCAAAATCGGCAACTTCCGCGCCTGCCGTGAAGGAGCATTGCTGAGGTGTGGCACCAAAGTTTGCAGGCCTCTTGATCACGCGACGTGCTGCCCCTCAGCCTAGCTCGGTTTATCGTTTGCCCCATGTCGAGGGGACTCCGAAAAACGAAGCCCAGTGCTTTGGGGCTAATGCTCGCACCAGCGGCAAAGCAACAACACGGTAAAGCGCGACCCCGACACCAGTCCCGAAAGTATTGGTGATCACGTCGGTAACGCCAGAATATCGCGTTGGAAGATATGCCTGGAGAATCTCTATAGTGAGACTGACTATTGCTCCGAAGGCAATAGTGACCCAGACGCCGTGCTTGACCTGCGGCACCGAGGTAAAGTAGGCACAAAGGAAAAAGCCTAAGGGAACAAACCCACCGATGTTAATGAGGATGTCATCCAGATGGGTCCCCCGTCTATGGAATTCCATCCAGGGCGACTCTAGAAGGGCCTGATGCACGACCATGTACCGGTCTGGAATGTAGAGATCAACTTCCGATCTGACCTGGTTATGAACGATCTTGCCTGCGTGTTCATCAAAACGGTAGAGTGCTAGCGCGCCTTCATCACCAGTAAACGTAAGCTTCGCCTTCTGCGTCCAATCCTCATAATGCTGGGCAATCTGTGCAGCGGAAAGTTCGCTTCTGTAAAGCCCTAAGCCTCGCAACTGACCGGACCAGCTATCGCTCTGCAAAGGAGACGTGGCGACTATAAGCTTCCCAGTTAGATCCTTAGTGGAAAGCCTGAACCCCGGCGACCTTGTTACCAACTGGCCGTCGATGTAGACTGCTGTTCCTTGCCCGTCTGAGGTGATTGTTATGAACGCCTGCTGCTTCCGAAAGACATCGTGAACATGCATCTCCCCGAGGTTGGACTGCTGAGGCTGATCCCCAATGTCGCGTTGCAATGCAAGATCGGTGTAACTTTGGTGAAGCGAGAACTGCCGGGTAGCCAAGGGACTGTAGAATGCAATCAGTGTACCGGTATCCCAAGTAGAAGCTGGCTCCAGCCAAATCTCAAGGCTGCAAGATGGTCCGTCCGAACTCGTCCTCTCAAATATGCCGGAGCTCAATATCGTGCCGTAATGACCGAAACGGAGACCATTCTCATTTTCCAGCCAATGCACTTGATTCTTGGGAGAATGAAAAGGCCAGAGTCCGGCGACCAGAATGCTGCATAAGGTCAGCACGGCAAGAGTACTTATGACCTGTCGCGGAATATAGGTGTCCCCTGAATTTCGTCGCTCGACAGGCAGCGAGCACGATCTACGACGCGGGTCCCAGGCTGGTCCACAGATACCTCTGTATCACGTCGTGCCGGAAACTTGGCTTCGCTATCCAACTTCCTCAAGAGATGTGCCAACGCCTTGAACATAGTGCCCTGTCCCCAGTGGAACATCGGTGTCGTCACTTTCTTCCATCCCAGATCCCGGTAGTAAAAATGCCCATCCTGCCCCTGCATGTTGTTGATTGTCCACAAAGCAACTTTCACAGCCAACTCCAGAGACTCGGGATCGGTGTCGGAGAAAAATGCCAGTGTGTCGATAGCTTGAGCAGCACATTGAATATCTATGGGGTTGGCTTTGTCATGATAGTATTTTGGACGTCCGTCCGCTTCGAAGAAATGAAGTTTGAAATATTGTAAACCGCGCCGAAGATTTGGTTCAAACTCCCGGTCACCGGTGCTATCGATATAGCGCTTCAGACAATCCAGATTGTACCCGGTATGAAAATTGTCGATCCAGTGGTATTTTGGCGCCTCTCCATAAAACCACGCTCCGTCAGCATTTTGCCGCGCACAGCTATAGGCCATGGCGTCTCTCGCCACCTCGAAAGCCAGGTGATCATTGGTGTGGACCGCAACTCGGGACAATAACGCTGCACCCAACATGTTTGAGTTGTGGATCGAACTCTGCATGAAGGGGACGTAACTGAGACAAGTCCCGCGGGCCGTCTGCTCTCGCGGCAGACTTTTCACCCATTCTGCGGTACTCGCAGCCGCTTCCAAGTACTTGGGATTGCTCAGCACTTCGTAAGCTTCCAAAAAGGCCAAGCCGATCAGGCTGCTCCAGACAATCGTGGGCGCATGCTTGGGTATGGTCCCAGCCCGCGTTGAAAATGAAAAGTGGTTGCCCCAGCAGTATTGCTCGTAAACCGGCGACCGATTTCTCATTAACCAATCGAAACAAGACTCAGCGCGGCGCCGGTGTTCTTCAGCCCCTGTAAGCGTGTACATTTTCACATAACCCCATCCCATGTACCCCATTCCCTTTGTGGACGTATGCGGCCTGATGCCGATCCAGGGTCTAACGTGGAAGGGCGCCCGGAGCACAGCTGCGGTTAGGAGTCGCCGCGGCAGAGGGGCGTTAAAGGTGAAATAGCGAAGAAAGGACAGGTCGCCGTCGCCAGGATCGTAAGCCCGGTAATCGTGCTCCTCTACCCAGCGGGCAACTTCCTCGATACTCCTCTGCACCACTTTCTTCACGTCTTCGGCACCACTAATTTGTGTACCTTCGGCAACGCCCTGTGGGCGGACACGGCAGTGCGACTTATTTTCTATTTTCATCGGTCCAAGAAAACATCATCACAGGCCAACAAAACGCTCCGCCGTTGAAGCCAGGGAATCTACCGCTCGCCGCCCGATGATTTCGACCTCCGCACTGTCGAGCGACAGCCGTTACGCGTAGAGGGCCCTCCGCTTCACCAAGCGGTCCACTAAGTCCAGGTATACGCTTTTCTTTACGTCCCAGTTGTTGTGTTGAATAAAGTTCATCCCACGTTCGCGCAAAGCGCTGCACTTGGCCGAATCATGCACCAGTTCCAAGATCTTGGCGGCGAGGTCCTCGGCGCTTTCGGGCTCGAAGAACTGCACGAGTCGTTCACTGAAATAGTACTGGTCGATGCGAGTATTGGACGCAACGACAGGCACGCCCATCGCCATGAATTCCATGGTTTTGGTGCTGAATGCCTCGTTGCCAAATGAATCGTTGCGCTTAGGCACGACGCCGAGGTCAACGGTGGCCATTGTCTCGGCCACTTGTTCCATCGGGATCGATCCGATCATGGTGACGCGGCCCTCCAGCCGTTGCTGGATCACCATGGTTTTGAGTTTCTCGCAGTCAGGACCGTCGCCGATGATGAGTAGCTTGAACTTGGGCGACTTGTCTCGCAGCAACGCCAGGGCACTGATCGCCAGGTCCACGCCCTGGTGCCAGTTGAGCGTCCCAGGGTAGCACATAACGAAATCGCCGTTGGTCGCAACCGTGCGCGGACGACGAAAGAAAATCGAGGGATCGGGATAGTTGATGATCGCCGTGCATTTCTCTGGTTGTACCGACCGCCGTATGAGCTTCGTGCGCCATAGGTGGTTAGAAATGATGACGTGGTTAGAGTAGGCGGCCGAGAATTTCTCTACCAGAAGCAGCAGGCGAAAGGCGAGTGAGCGCTCGCTAACCTTAAACTTGCTCGCGTAGAATTCGGGTACGATGTCGTGAATATCGAGAATCACCTGCGCACCCATCAACCGGGGCACGATGGTGGCGAACACCTCGAAGTCCGGCAACGAGTGGACGTGGATGATGTCGTAGCGCGCCCTCAGGTGTCGCAGAGTCAGTACCCATGCTGATCGCACAAAGAACATCATCACCTTCCTCAGGTGGCTGAAGGGGCTTCTTTCGTCTCTCACGCGCTTCTGGATGCGATAAACGTGTACGCCATTGATGACTTCAAACGACACCTGCCCTTCCCGTCGAAGGACGATCGCATCCACCTCGTCTCCGCGCCTCACGAGCGCCTCGGCGTAGCGTCGCACTCGATTGTCGGTTTCGTAAAACGCGTAGCCTACCATGCAAGCTTTCATGACTTTGAGCTTCGCCTGCTCCCCTTGTTCGTCAGGTGATGATCTGACATCTCAGTATCCTCGCATCGCCGAAAGCCACCGTGAAGTACCAAACACACAGCTATAAAGTTCATATGACCTGATCAGGTCTGCAAACAGTTCGCACGTTTACAGAGCATGGCACCGAGGCAGCCGTCGATTCTGCGAGTGTAAAACTTACATCGTAGATAGTAAGCGTTATAGCACAACAGTAACAAACAGCGTGTTACCCTAGTACTGGAGTGCTGCCAGTTCTTGATTGACTTCCCAGAAGCGCCCATGTGATTCTGACCTCGGTTCAGCCATCGCGTTCCTCGCGCCAGGTGCCAGAAAGGGCCGGTACGGTACTGAAAAACAAAGGTTCCTCGGATATCCGCTTCTTAGTCATTCCGTTCCTACTTGTTTGGAGTGCTCTCGCCTTTGGGCAAGGGTGGTCTGGCATTCTCGACCCCAGCCGTGCAATTGATTGGACAACTGCTGGGGTTCCAGGCGGTGTTCCGTCAATCACTACCCAGTGCGGATCAACCATTGCACCTTATGGAAGCGCGGGGGCCTACGCTTCTCCATCCACGATCAACACAGCGATCCAGTCCTGCGCAGCGGGTCAGTATGTGAGTCTCGGCAGCGGTGATTTTTACCTGAGTGCCGGTATCACTTGGAATGCCCAAAGCGGGGTGGTGGTTAGAGGCCAGGGAGCCGATCTCACGACTTTGCATTTTAACAATGTAGACCCTTGCGGAGGACTCGGTGCAGTCGCCTGCATGATCGACGGTGGCTATGTCTATCAGGATTCCTCGCAGGTGCAACCGGGGCAAAGTCAGGCTGCGGACTGGACTGGTGGATATGCAGTGGGGGCAACTAGCCTCACAATCGCCAACGTAGGCAGCGCAGGAATTAAGAACGGTCAATACATCTTCCTGGATCAGAACTTGACTCAGGTATTTATCACATCGGAAACTGAGAGCGGTACGACGGTTACGGCGACTGCTGCGGGGAATCTTCCCTCGACTTTCCAGAATGGCGCAACCTTGCGCTTGTTTAACGCCAGCGTTCCAGGGTACGACACAATGACCGCAACGCTCTCAAATGTCAACCAGGCGGCGGGAACTTTCCAATACACAGCCTCATCCGGCCTCGGAGCCAGCACAGGCGGCGTTGCTTTAGTAGATAACGGAAAGCTTGTTACTTGCGAACTCTATCAGCTTTGTGGTTATGCTGGTGGGACAAGCTCATCAGCGGGAATAGGCCGAAATGTGAACGGCAGTCGTCGGCAGATTTTCCAGATCGTCAAGGTCGTTTCGGGGTGCTCATCCGCATGTACCGGAGCTGGGCCATTCACAATCACGATTACACCGGGCCTTTATCTTGCAGCAGATTCCGGCATGAGCCCGGGTATCTGGTGGCCGAATGGAGTTACAAGTAATGGCTTGGAGAACTTGACTCTCGATCAGACGAGTGTCCCTAGTAACAGCGGTTGGGGAGGCATTACCCTCTACGATTGCTTTGGATGCTGGGTACATGGAGTGCGGGAGATTGATGCCAACCTGAACCACGTATGGCTATTCCAGTCATCGCAAGCGACCATCGAGAGCAGCTATTTTTATGGCACGCATAGCGGAGGCGGTATTGAGAGCTACGGTGTTGAAAGCTATATGGCTTCCAATAATTTGATCCAAAACAACATCTTCCAGCAAGTAAGCGCTCCCTATGCAGATGGTCCCACCGAAGGAACCGTGTTTGCCTATAACTACGCTATAAATGATCCGAGTGGTGCTTCAAGCATTATGTCTGCGATGGTTTGGTCAACACATGATGTTGACCAATTCTCATTATTTGAGGGAAACATCGGATCTGGAGGGAGATCAGATTCGACGTTTGCTAATGGCGATTTTAATACGTACTTCCGCAATCGCTTTCTTGGGATGGATTACGGAGACAGTACCAAAAAGACAGGCTACACCTATCCAATTGGGCTGGAATTCTGGAATCGCTACTACAATTTGATCGGCAACGTGCTGGGGATCTCTGGCTATCACAACACCTATGAATCCTCTCCAAACGTGTGTGGATCAAGTTGTACCAGTGCAAACACGAGCATTTATGTCTTTGGCTTCTCTGGAGCCGGAGCACAATCATGTGCCAATCCAACATATTGCCCGCCTGACAACCTGGTAGCGACGACCGTCATGCGTTGGGGTAACTACGACGTAGTAAACGCTTCAAGCCAGTTCAATTCTGCCGAGGTTCCCAGTGGGCTGAGTCAATACGCAAATCCGGTGCCCTCCAGTCACAATCTTCCGGCCTCGTTCTACTACAGTTCCCCGCCGCAGTGGTGGACGGCTAGCAAAGCGTGGCCCCCGATTGGGCCGGATGTATCTGGGGGAAACGTTGGCATCTGCTCTGCTGGAACGTATGCGGGTCTTGCGTGTACGGCCAGTTCGCAGTGCAGTGGGGGGGGGACCTGTGCCTCTGCTACTGCAGGCGAGGCATACAGCAATCCAGCAATGGACTGCTATCTGAACACGATGGGAGGCCCGCTTAATGGGACGGGCAATGCCCTAACTTTTAACGGGGCCACGTGCTATCCCGACCCTCCCGGCCCCCCCGGCCCCCCAACGCAGCTCACGGCCACTCCTCAATGATGTTTCCCCTCAATCTCAGATAAAACTACAGCATCCCCGGTCCACTCACGGTGAGAGAGGCGGGGTGGCCGATCTGGCTCCATTTCAGGCGCGACCGCGGCTGGGGATTTTGCCGCTAGCCGATGTTCCCGACGCACTCTGCTACCCTTGCATTTGCCGCGTGCCGGAGCGCGTTGAGGTAGAAGGCCTCGTGTCGCTGAATGAGAGCAGAAATGCTGAATTGCCGGGAGACGAACTCTCTCCCACGTTCGCCAAGACGCAGTCTTTCTGGTTCGTCCTCGAGAAGAAAGCTGATCTTGTCGGCCAAAGCCTTTACATCGCCCGTCTTTACCAAGAAACCGGTCTCGTTCTGCAAAAGGGTATCTCTTACTCCCCCGGAATCATAGGCGACAACGGGTTTTTTCATGGCCTGTGCCTCGAGGACAATTCGTGGGAGCCCCTCCGAATAGCTCGGAAGCACAACCACGCTGCACACCCCATACCAGTTCCTCAGTTCTTCTGCGCTGATCTCCCCTAGAAAAAGAACGCGGCCCTCCATCTCAGGGGCCGCGGCTGACCCTAGGAGTTCCTCATACAGAGGTTCCGAATCGACAGCGCCAGCAAAGCAAAGGACGAAATCGATGTTCCTGGCAATCAGGATACGTGCGGCCGCCATTAAGCCATGCTGGCCTTTGCCCTCCTGGATTCGTCCCGGCAACAGGACGATGGGACCGGCGGGGAGCCCAACAGGCCGAGTCTTCTCAGGAGTAAAGAACTCCGTATCAACTGCGTCCGACAGGTTGACGTATCGGTCCCGCAGATCATCGGGGATACCCTGGTCCGAAACACCACCAATCGCTGCAGCTTGATTGATCCACTTCCGCGTATGGGGCAGCGAGAACCGCTTGTTATCAAAGTGGTTTATGAAGACGAATGGGATTCTGGTTCTCAGTGCCCGTGTGATCAAGGCACCGGTGTCATAACTGAGCCAGTGTAATGCCAGAAGGTCGATGCGTTGTTTCCGCAACACGTGAGATAGGTAGTCACTCAGGACAATCGTCTTGTGTCGTAAATGACCGCCTCGATGCCGGAATAGGTCCCCCGCGGCGGACATCACAGCGCGGTACCTTCCCTCTCCATTCTGCTGGCGTAGGTGGGCCGATCGACGACAAACGTAGCCCGTCCGCCTTAGCATATCTGCGAGCGTCAACTCCACCTGCCGAATCGGTACTGGAACCCAGAGAATGCGGCCGATTCCGACGTTTTCAACTTCGATTGCATCGCATTCATCATCTATGCTCAAGTACATCTGTAATACAGTGATCCGGTGCTTTTGAAGCAGAGCTTTATCCAAACGTCGCAGGTACTGCTCGACTCCTCCGGACATACGATCTCGGTAGACGTGCGCGTACCGCATTATCGTGACGCCATCCAGAGCGCCGGGCAGTCCTCGAACCTTCTCGCCGTCTAATGTCAGATCCTTGGTCACTCGGGGTTACCCCAGCATCCTTATCTCAGCCATACTTCGGTTTTGGGCGATCAGCCGCCTCTGCCACTGCCGCACTGGGATGCCCAGCACGATTCATTTCAGGGTAGAGCATACTGTCCCCCCCGAGGCGATAGGAGGGCCCGACTGCTATCGCGGCAGCGTGTCCTACCACGCCTCTAGACCTGTTGTCACCCGTGGTGTCTAGTCGCACGTCGCACGTTCACGGAGCGTGCGGGATAGCTTCCTTGTTGCGCGGGACAGCAATACCAAAAAGATCGCGCGATAACTGTGCCCCATGCATCTTATCTCGTTGATCTTCTCGATCGCGCCTGCAAGCCTTAATTGGCGAAGTTTTGCTGTGGTCCAGTCGTAATACAGAGCGCACAACTGGTCTTGTATCGTCTGGCGAGTTCCGCAGTCGGCCAGCTCGCGCATGCCAAGCCATTTTCTGTACCGGTACTCAAACCAGGCATATAGCAGATCATTCTTGCGGCCGAGCGAATCCGATAGACGCGGACGCGACGGAGTCTGGTCAATCCTGACGAGGGGCGCGGCCACAAAGCACAACTTAGTCTTAAGAGCTAGCCGAAAGATCAGATCTGTGTCCTCTGAAACGCCTATCGCTTCGTCAAACCCCTCGAGCTCTTTCACTAGGGAGCGCAGAACCATTAGGCTCTGAGGGCAAATCGGAGAGTAATTTCTCAAAATGTATCCGGTTGGGTCATGAAGTTGACCGAACTCCGAATTAGCCTTCAAGCCCGCTCGCTCGAAAGCAGAAAGCCACAAATCGGGATGCCCCACATAGACGCAGTCTGTGAAGCATGCTGCGAAGTCGCTCCCGAAAGTGGCTAAAGCCTTGAGCTGCCGCTCCAGTTTCGTTGGGAGCCATACATCATCTGATCCTAAAATCGAAATCCATTTCCCTTTTGCGACTTCTATGCCCTTGTTTTGCGCAGCACTGGCTCCCCGGTTGTCCTGATAGAAGTACCGGATTCGTTCCATGTAAGGCTTAAGCCTCTCATGGGTATCATCGGTAGAGCCATCGTCAATGACGATGAGTTCGTAATCCGTATAAGTCTGTGCCAATACGCTTTCGATCGCTTTGGGAAGAAGCGCGCTGCGGTTAAAGGTTGGTATTATGACAGAGACTGTTGGCGCCATGGCTTGGTGCATCGCTGATGGTAGTGAATCCAACGTGAACGCGTTTTGGCAACGTCGGGGCTTAGCTATGAGAATTGGGTTTAATCTTAAGTGGGCGGTCCCGCGAATCCGACTGTTCCGCAGGAGTCACCATCGACGTTAGGCGACACCCGTGAAGTCCGCAGGAGCATAGCCGAATCCTGCAAGCAATCGCCGTAGGGGACGGGGAATTTGGCCCCAGGAAATAAGTCCGAGGAGGACTCGAATGGAGTAAGCACCGCTCAGAAGGGCCGCCACAATTCCAAGGCAGCCGGCCCACAAGAATGGCAGTAGGTAAAATGCATAGAATACCGCCGCGATCAAAGATAGAAAAAAGAGACCGGTTTGTTTGTTGGCATGGGACCAGCGAAAATTGCTGAGGCGATCCACGACTAGGTATAGCATAAACCCGTAAAAAGCGTATGATCCAAAGAATGCAATGCCAGCGCCGTTCAACCCGAAGGATCTCACGCAGGTCCACGCGAGGCCGAGACTGACGACAGTCCAGGCCAGTTCACTGCCGAAAAAGATGGCTTGCCTGCCTTTGGCCACGATAATGAAACTCATCGGCCAGGTAATCACTTGGAGGATCGTTCCAAGACATATCCAACGCAGGACTCCCACGGCTCCACTGAATTTCGCACTATAAAACAGGGCGATGACCAGAGGTGCAAACGTGAGGGTACCTATAACCCCTGGGCCCGCTAACAACAGACCTACTAGCGTTTGTTCGTTGACGAGGCGGTTGCACGTGATGTTGTCCTGCGCGCTGGCGGTCAAACGGGGGTAAAAGTCCGCTGCCATGGCCTGTAGAATGAACCCGACATACAGTCCGCCAAGAGTCCAAGCAGATTGATAAAATCCGGTTGCTTCAAAACCGACCTTGCGGAGCACAATTACTCGGACCGCGTACGCCACCCCCATTGTCATCAAGCCACTTGACATGAATGCGAAGCCGAGCTTCAGAAGAGCGGCTGCTTCCTTCCCCACCTCAGAAGCCGTCATGGAAGAAGTTGGAATGTTTATCTTGCGGCTATACCACCATGAGGTAATGATCGTCATGAGGGCGACGCCCACAAGGGATGGCACCACACCCTTCTCGCGCAGGAAATACACCACGGGGATGCTGATGAGCGTCCCGAAGAGCGCCCCCCACACCCCCATCTTGGCAAGATCAGCGATGCGCCGCATTCCTTGAATCAGCGCCCCTTGACTGGCGGACACTAATTGGAAAAGCACAGCGATTGACAGCAGGGATACTGCGGTCGCGTGTTGATTGGTACCAAAAGTCAAGGTGGAGACCTGCTTGGAAAACACGACAAGCAAAACAGCTCCCAGCACTCCGAGGAGGATCGATATTCGTTTCAGCACCGCGGTGGTTTGCGCGATCCGTTTTGTGTCGTTCGAGCCTACTGCTTCGGCAATCTGGCGCACACCACTGTTGTTGATGCCCATACCAGCAATGCTCTCCGTAAGGCTCTCGATCGATCCGTAGAGGCCAAACAATCCGATCCCAGCCGGACCAAGCATCATCGCCATGGCTTTGATGCGAACGATTCGAATAACGATGCTCACCACCGAAGAGCCACCGATTAATGCCGAGGACTTGAGAATCTGGCCGTAGGTCCCCTTCTCTACCGTAACTACCTCTGCACCTTGAGGCAAAGACTTTAGGGAAGGGGTCGAAAGTTGGCTGTTATAAGGGCTTGATGACATGCATGAGCACCGCGACGACGACGATTTGGACAACTAACCCTGCGTCCCTGAAAAACAACGACCCCGGGAAGGCCCGGGGGCGAGCCGCCACAAGCACTTCCGCGCCGGCCGAAAGGTTTCGCCGCCAACAATCAACTTCGAGTTCTCAACGGAAACCAACGCCGAGCGCGCGGTCAACCTCTGATTCACACTCAGCGAAGTTATAGGCGATATCCATATCGAGTTGGGTAGGGCTTTCCAGAACGGCAGGTTCGGGAACAGCAATCGTCGCCAAGAGGAAGAAAGTCCATACAGGGGCCATCATCCTGAAGCCTGCCTCTGTGAGGCTGTAGATCACCCCGACGACCAAAAAGGCCAGCCTGATCCGGCCTGCGTCCGGATCCCGACGGAACACGGCGAGTACGTTTCGGTAGCCTGCAACTATGAGGGCAGCCAGCAGAGTTATCCCGACCCACCCCAAGTTTAGATAGACTTCAAGGTAGCCGTTATGAGCCTCCTGAATCCCTTGCGCTGTCAGGTCCCATACTCTCTGGAGTCGATCCCCGAGCCAGAAGCTCTCGAAGCCCGTCCCGACCAACGGGTTCCCAGCCAAGCCTAGGACCGCGGTCCAGATTGTAGTCCGACCAGTCAGCGTCGCGTCCCTGCCCAGGGACCCGACGAGGTTGCCTCCGGGATCTAGGAATAGGGCACCCACGGCAACACCCACGAGCGCTGCCACCAGAACGTGCACAGCGGCTGGCTTTCCTGCCAGCCCGGGTAGGCTCGTCATCACGATCAGGCCGGTTCCCAAGATGAAGCAGGACAATGAGGTCATCGAATCAGCTATTGAAAGGATCCACGTTGCCATTCCGAAAAGGACGCCCTGGGCGATCAACTGCCGGGTACGTTGGCTGCCCTTGTCTCCGCTGTACGCAGCGACAAAACGCCACGCAGATCCAAGGCCGAAGACTAGACAGACCATGCCGAGCATGTTCTTCCCGATTGCGACGCCGCTATACATCGGCGCCCAGGTCCAAGGGTTGTAGCTCCGTCCCAGGTCGGGATAATACTTGATGAACAGAACGGAGAGGGGAACCAGCACAAAACCCGTTCGCGCTAGGAGTCGCTTAATCGCGGAGGAGCGGTCAGGATCAGTGAGCACGATCAAAACCATCACGACATCGCCCACAGCCTTGGTCCACCGCTTGAAGGCGACGAAGGGGTAGTCAGACCAGAGAACGCTAAGGGCGCAGTAGGCAAAAAACAGAAGGATCGGTCCATTCGCACGCATGAGCGTTCCAACCTGCCGTCCTCTCCAGACAAGCACGATTAAGCCTGCCGCCAATAGAATCCCCCACACGAGCGCGTCGAGGGGGCTTCCGTTGAGGTACTTTTCGGGAGAGTCCATCGTCGGCCCCACCTGCAGCCACACGGACACAGGTCGCGACCCATTGATGAGCACCCATAGCACCGGAATCCAAAGGGCTTTTGAAGTCCTGGCCTCCTGGTCACGATCAAGCCAGAAGAGCACGCAGATCCCGAGGGCGAAGACGACAGAGGCAATCTGCGGGGCCATTTACTTCCTCCCCGCAAGGTTTTCTAACGAAATGTGAGTCATCTCGGGTCGAGGGAAAGGCGGCCTGAAGGCAAGCAAGCAGCTCCGGAGAGAGCTCGAGCAGAGGCCCCTACCGAAAGACAATAACAGCCGCTTTCGGTTCTTCGGACAAATACTTTTCCACGATTTCGAAGTTGCGCTCGATGATGTCCAAGATCGTCTTTTCTTTGCTCCCGCCCCCGCCCCATAACCTCACAATGAAGACGCCGCCTTCGTTCAAATACCTCGAGTATCGTTCCAACATTGCTCCGATCTTGGCCGTCGGGACGTAGTAGATGGAGTCTCTGAACAATATCACATCATATTGCTCATTCGGCAGAAAGCTGGAAAAGTCGAACTGGAAAAAGTCGGCTTTTTGTTCTCGACCAGTCTCCTGTGTCCTACTGATGGCCTTGGCGATAGCCACGTCCGATATGTCGACCCCCGTATACTGTCGGTATGTGGTTGCGGCCAATTCGTTCGCCGTACTGCCGGAACCGCATCCGAGATCCAGGATGCTGCCTTTGGCGGCATATTTCTCAACGTACCGGTACACGCAGTCGCCGGGCGTTGTATCGAGACAGTCCCACCTGCCTCCCGAGAACTCGACGTTCCAGAGAAATTTCTTAATGCTCGGTGTGCCATAGGCCTGGAGCAGCCCGCGCAAACTATTCTGTGCCTTCCGTAATAAGTACATAGATGCAGCCCCCGGATCCCGGGGACAAAGGCGACTGTGCCATTCTCTTGCGTCATTTACCCCATCGCCGCAAGGAATCCCGGCGCACGGTGGTGGGTTATCTCGAGTCGAGGAAGAGGCGATGCACGAGCTCCAACGTGAGCACTTTGTGTATCGGGGTGGTGTAGTTCCCATCTCCTGCGAGATGGCCCTGCACCACGGCTTCAAGCCCGTTCCGCCGCAGGTAGGGCCGCGAAAGAGTCCGCGAGTCCAGTAGCATCTCCCGGACGTAGTCGGCGAGTGCATCCCTGTACCAGACGCGGAAATGGTAGAACTTGTGCCTCCCGAGGAAGAGCCGTTCGAGGTGGAGCGGCGAGAATAGGTGATCGATCCGGGCCATCCATTGCGGCATGCCGTAGTCGTAGGCGTACTCAGCCTTGAAAGTGAATTCGAGCAGATTCCGTGTGATAGCCGCGGATAGAGGGTCTTGGTCTCCGGCAACGCCGCGGTCGGTCCGAATCCGCAGGAGAGCCGTGTTCCCGTCGGCGATCAGTCGTAGGGAGACATCGTTGTTCGTGAGGGACGACTGCGGTGCGCGGAAGACCGTCCGTACGAACTCGTTGTCAAGATATGGGGACCGGAGAGAGATCTGGGTCTGCTCCAGCGAGAGAAGGCCGTAATGGTGCCAAGGGGCCTGCCGGAACACCGAAAAGGATAGCGGATGCCCCCGAAGCAGCCCGGCATATGTGTTGCCAGCTGCTTGGACGTGGGAGAGAAGCTCCGGACGAAAAAGCCCGGTGGCAGGCTCCACCGGCTTGAAAGCCCGTACCCGTCGTAGCACCTCGCCGCCATAGTTTCCGGTCATCCGGACCGGGGCGATCTCGCGGGCCTGCTCGTTCACGTAGAGATCAGGGGAATGGCTTACGTCTATACATCCGTCGGTGAGGTAAACCGTACGCTGCGCGTAGTGGGGAAAGCGCGAGAGGAACTCATTTCCTACCAAGATGACCTCGTGAGACTGCCCACAGGCACGGGCCACTTGCTGCGCCACTATGACGTCCTGACAGTCGCGGAACATGCCTCCAAACGTGTAACATGGCAGCGACCCGGCGGGAGGCTTGTGCCAAGCCATTATCATTCGGGTGTCCAAGCCACCCGTCAACGACATCCCGATGGCCTCCTGACCGTTGAAGTACCGAGGCAGGTAACGGGAGAAAACCTCTTGGAGCTTCCGGTAGTAGGTTTCTGGGTCGAAGGGAACTTGCTCCTCCCACTCCCGCGGCTGGAAGTACTCGCTTCTCCGCTCACTCGCGCCAGCACGAAAGGTCCAGGCCGAGGCGGGCGGCAGCACATGGATGTGCTCAAAGAGCGTTCTGTTCTCCAAAACGCAACCTAAGGCCACAAACTCGCCCAGGCCTCGAGGGTCGGCCGACCGGAGTTCGGGACGGACTGCGAGGATCGCCTTGGCTTCTGCCGCAAAATAGAAGGCCTCCTTCGATTCGTGAAAGTAGAGCCGATGCATCCCGTACCGGTCGTTGAAGAGCGTCGCCGTCCCGCGCGTGCGGTCTGTCAGGAGCCCGTGAAACCTTCCGTTCAGGCCCGCCGGAAACGCGGGATCTTCCTCGTAAAGATGAACGAGATACGATGCCCCTTCTCTCTCAACCGCGTGGCCACGCTCCTTGAGCCGCCGAGCCGTTCCAGGCTCGGGATATTCCTCTCCGGAAAAGACGAGAACGACGGTCCCTTGTTCGTTACAAAGCGGCATTCCGTCGGAGAAGGAACCCTTCCGTGCGGCCCACCCCACGTACAATCCCATGGATTCATCAATCCACGTTTCCGTCACGTAGAAAGACTCGTGGCGAAGGGCCTCGACCATCCTGAGCAACTGCGGTTCAGCCCGTTCCCGAGGAATCTTGGTGATAAGACCTACGATTCCTGGCATGTCAAATCAGTTCAGGCCTGAGATTCCCCTGGGCGTCAAGCGTTGGAGCCGGCGGGAGGATTTGAACGCTCCGCCTGCCGATTACGATTCGGCCGCTCTAGCATTGAGCTACACCGGCTTATCGACTGTCTAAAATGAAGTATCTTTGCACGCGCGCTGACAGCAAGTCTTATTACGTTCTGAGGAAGGATTTCGAGAAGGCCTCGATGTAGATTCAATTTTAGGCAGATCTTTCCCTTGGGCGTCAAGGGCACGTAGAATCTGGGAACTAGTATCTCTTCAAATCCGTTGCGAATCTTGAATTCACGTATCGAGCTATCGCGTTTGTTGCCGTAATTAAACATCCCGTACGTCACACAGGACACTCGTTTTGCCTCGCAGAGCTCCACCGCCTTTGCGATCAATGCGTTAGCAGGTCTTTTATCATAATGGCTTGCCTTTGGAAGCAATTGTAGTACTGAGGCGACTTCTCCTCGGTAAACCAGTTTCAGAAATCCGATCAATTCGTTGCCCACATATGCGCAAATGAAATCGCTCCGATCAATAAATGCGGAGTGATCCCTCTTCACTTGATCAAAGCTTTTACCGTAGTGCGTAAACCGCCTTCCCTGTCGGACTGGAGATTCATTGTTGACTTCCACTATTCCCCTAATTAATTTGTCATCAAACTCTTTGACGCTGACCACCACGCCACGTCTTTGTGATCTCCTGACGTTCTTGCGGCTCTCCTGGGGCAGCTTCTCCCACCAATCCTTGAAGCTAGTGAGCCGAATAGCGGCAACGCTATCCCAGTGCATGTGATATGAATACTTGGGCACCGTGGCGGTGGGTTTTTGCGCGAAAGTGAAGATGTCGGCGCGCAGTCCATGCGACACGTGCTCCTTCAGCAGTCTCACACAAAGTTCAGGATCTTTAAGTGCATTTTCCAGCCATTCCTCATCATGGACAACGGCGACCTTGAGCCAGCTTCCTTCAACGACTATGGTGTTCCCGTTAAGGTTGAGCGCAGGGACCCTCACCCACCTTCCCTTGACGCTGATCTCGATCTTGCCGTCTGCCATGCCTTGGGCCAGGTCCGTGCTACAAGTCTTCATAAACGGCCTCGGCGCTAGTCGGGAACGTATAGCTCCCGAACAGGATTTATGCGCAAAAGTGCCAGCACCTTGCCCAGGTGATCACAGAGTTTAACCAGGAGAGCCATGAATCTGTGCTGGCCTAATATTAGCGCGAACGGCAGAGCAACCGTATAAGCTGGAACCGCGATGAGGGACGTTATAACGTCGCGCGCTCCGAAGGTCGGATGGACCAAGGTCACTGCTCCCCGAAGAAGGGCTTTCTTCAACATGTATGTTCGCTTCCAACGCGTCGGGGGCACAACTTCGTACGCCACAGCCTCGTCGCACCAGATGAACGCGTACCCTTTTTCGATCATTCTTCGGAAAAAATCCTGGTCCTCTCCGCTAAGAAACTCGGGCCTGAACGGTGGCTCGGCAGCCGCGAGAACGTACTTCTTCACCAGAACATTGCCAGTGCGGCTGTCCGGCCAACGCACAACCGTGCCGGTCGGATAACGGGGTCGTTCGTAGAAGTTGCCCTTGACGATCCACTTCGGCGGCTCTTCGTCGAAGTGGCGCTTAACAGGTCCAAGCACGCCGTCTACACCGTATTGGTTGCATGCTTGGATCAAAGTCAGCAACCAGCGCTCAGTGCAAAACTCGTCGTCGTCAATCAAGGCGACGAAATCCCCGTGGGCGTTCTCGATAGCCCTGTTCCGCGCCAGGGGGATACTCTGCTGCGGCTCCACACAGTATCGGATAGGAACAGATGAGGTAGCTGCGAAGTCCGACACCACGGGCTCGGCGGATCCTAAATGATCGTTGTCGGCAACCACGATCGAATACGTGAATAGTCCGCTGGTTTCCTGACCGCCGAGTTCCTCCAACAAGCGCTTGAGAAACTGCGGGCGCTTATAAGTGCAAATACACACGCAAATATGCTTCGTTTCGTTAGCACTCGCTTCCGGCGCCAAGCGCGGAACGTCAGACGTACGCAAAGCCAAACTGGAGTCACCGCTAGACATTCCATTCGACCTCACGGCGAAACGAGGCGCAATCGGCCGATCCCCGGCCAAACGTAAGATCTCGCCATCCGAGAGAAACCGATATTCCGCCGGGTTGATAGGATGCGTCTCCACTTCGATGACGAACTGGTCAGCCAGGGCAAAGATCCGCTCAAGGCGATCCAGAGGTTCGAGCGGCTCTAGCGAGAAAAAGAAGTCGGTGAGAACGTGACGCCGGGACAGTATGCGGTCCACAGCCTTGCGATAGAGACGGTTGCCGAGGCTCTTTTCTCCCGGCCAAAAGGAGAAATTTCGTCGAACAACAGTTCCTGGCGGAAGAAGTCCTGCAAGAAGCACGTTGGGGCATAGGTGCATGTGATGATGGCCATCGAGTCGCCCCGGCACTGCCCCATAAATCCGGCAGAATTCGTCGAGTTGAGCTGACACAACATATTCGAAGGAACGCATGAGCGCTGGGTAAAACAGAGTGTGGGCGAGGCGGTGCGACAACAAGCGCTTAGCGAGTTCGTGCTGGCGCTCCACGAGCAGGGCCGGACAACGCCGTGCCGAAAACGGCGTCGTAAAGTTCAAGTGGAGGCCGGCATCGATTCCTCGTTCGCGGGCTATGCTTGCGGCCCGCTCCGAGTCCTCCATGAAGACCATAGCGCTCACAGATGAGACGACTCTGCGAGAAACGCACTCGAGGGTGCGCTCGGTGGCCTCGTGGTTCCGTCCCCAATCGTCAGCGTTTACGATGAGCAAACCGACGTTTACTGGAGTCGACAGACTTGCCATCAGATCAGAGGAACGATGCCTTACCTGCGGAATGCGAATCGAAAACAATCACGAGGATGCGGCAATGTTGTGATGACCAGGAGCCCTGTTCAATGTGAAAAAACTTCTTAACCGCAGTATCTGCTCACGTCTTTGAAAGGCTACTAGTTCGGGGGAGACCGGCCTCTCCACCTGCCGGATCAGCGACCACATGTACCCACACGCGACCATCAAGCCACCGATAACGAATGGCTTCTTCGTCATTTGATAGGCTGTCCTGAATAATTCCCAAATTGGATGATTTCCGATAGCGTAGTCTTTGGCGCCATTTCTAAACCTGGCCCTTGTTATGCCATGCTGGGCCGTTCCCATTCCCCGATGGTGCAAGCAAATTCTGTCCGTGAACGTTCTCGTCTTCCATCCGCTCATCCTCGCCGAGAGAACTGCAATATGATCGACGCACCCTCCTTTCACCGGCACATATCCACCGATCTCTTCGAAGCACTCTCGCCGAAATACCTGGCAGGCGCCCGACACGTGTTCGATGTTGACGAAGCGATAGTCATAAGGCGCGTTCGAGCCCTCTCTAAAAGGCGTTCCCACCAGACCCAACGCCGGATCGTCAACAAGCTTCTGAAGCAGGAAAGAGAAGTAGTCCTCGTCAAACGATATGTCACCATCCAAACTGGCGATCACGTCATAGTCAAGTTCCTTGACCGAAGCATAGCCCGCATTGAAAGCATGGACCTTGCCAGCAAAATGCCGCTCGCGTCGGTTTGGCATTCGCAACAGTTCCATCCATGGGTGCTCAACCGTGTATCTGCTCACGATCTCGTCGGTACCGTCTGTGGAGCCGTCGCTGACAATGACCCATTTAAGCGGTCGGACCGTCTGAGAAACCACAGACTTTATAGTTAGTTCTATGAACTGAGCTTCATTCCGCGCTGGGGTGATGAGAACATATGTAGGAAGCTTCAGCATATCTGTACGCTGATCCGTGCTATCGATGGGAGGACATTGCTTGAGATTGGCGGGTATGGCCTGACCCGTCAACTGGAGGCCGCTCGAAACCATTTGTGACATTACCAAGGCGCGAGCACTCCGCCTCAGAACAAGAACTGGCACACATCCGGAAATTGCTATCCCATGTGTCTATAGAACGCTCTGCCGGCAGCAGCGAGCACGGCGCTTGGCGCGTGAGACCAGACATACTTGCTGATGAGAGCTTGTCCTGTTTCCGAAACACTGTGGGAATATCTCGCAGGATATCGGAGATAAACCAACTCAGTTCGAGTGGCGCCCCATCGATCTTTGAACGTAATTAGTCCAGGATTGTCACAGTCGCTGCGCCCCAGATCGAATTCGCGAAGCCGGCACTCCTTGGCTTCCTGAATTGACCTCCAGAACAAGAGCTGTGTGCCTCCCAAATTGTTGAACCGCTGATCCGCGCACCCATACTTGTAAACAAGAGCTCGCTTGTAGCAAATGGTGAAAATGCTCGCAACGGGCTGCCCGTTCTTTGAGGCCACACGGATCTTAACTCTCTCGCCCAAACAAGCAATGACATTTCGAAACCAGTCGATTGGCTGTGCCGGTAGCCCATGCCTGCGGCGCGTCATCAGGAGAAGATGGTAGAACTTGGTCAGCAATGAGTCTGATCTTCCTTCCTCGTACGTAACCTTCTCCCGTGCAGCGCGCTCAATTTTCCTCTGCACGCAATCCCTATGGAAATTCTGGAAGATCTCATCAAGGCTGGGCTGCAAATCCAGTTTGTGGAAGAAGAAACTCTTGCTTTTCTCAAAAGGAGCGTCGCCTGTCACAACTGAATCTCTTGGCCGGATCTCGATGTAACTCCACTTTTCAGAGCCTAGCTTCTCTCGCAAATAAGTTAGGAAGTAGGTCAGTTCGTCTGAGCTTTCGACCAGCGGCGTACAGTGATCAGAGAATGGCAGCGACACCAAACGGGAGCCGCTGAGCCAACTGGAAATCTGGCAAAAAGGAAACCCATTCGTTAACGGTTGCCCTGGAGGTGAGCTTGTAAAGGCAACCGGAGCGTAGCTGTATGTCTGTCGCAATGCTTCAAGCCAACCCCGGGTATGAAAGATGGAAGCTTCCGGGTGGTTCTGAAGAAATGGGTCCCAGCGCTCATCTCTTGTGGGATCAATTTCGTAAACATCCATGGTCAGCTTGTGTCGTCAGCCGATGCACCGCATCGTCGTGCTTCAGAATGCATGCGGCGATAAAGAACACGGCGTGATCATCGTACCCCGGCCGAGGCAGTATCAGCGATGATCGTAACGCAATTCTTCACAACCAGGAAGATAGCTTCCTGCTGGTCACGTGTGAGTTGGGGATACATCGGCAGCGAGAGAATTTCAGGTGCAATCTTTTCCGTAACCTGGAAGTCTCCCTTGTCGTAGCCCAGAGCGCGATAGGCTTTCTGCAAATGAAGCGGGATTGGGTAGTGGATACCTGTACCTATGCCCGCTTCCTTCAGATGGTCCTGCAGATCCTGGCGATCTTGCACCCTAATCACATAGAGGTGATACACTGCCCGGGCCCAGGATGGTTCAAATGGAAGGATAAGGCCATCAACTGAGGAAAGCACCTCTTGGTAAATCTCGGCTTTCTCCCGACGTTGACGGTTCCATTCTGACAGGTGGGCCAGTTTCAATCGGAGAATTCCTGCCTGAATCGCATCCAGCCTGCCGTTGTAACCCTCAATGTCGTGGTAATACTTCTCCGCCTGGCCATGGTCGCGCAGCATGCGTACTTTCTGCGCCAGGTCGGGGTCGTTGGTCGTGACTGCGCCAGCCTCGCCGCAAGCGCCCAGATTCTTGCCAGGATAGAAACTGAAGGCCGCTGCCTTGCCCATAGACCCTGCCCTTTTCCAGCGTTTGTCCTTTCGCGAGAAGTACTCGGCGCCATGGGCCTGGCAGGCGTCTTCTACTACGATGAGATTCCAAGTTTCGGCCAGCTCTAGGATCGGATCCATGTCGGCCGTCTGTCCGTAGAGATGAACCGGCACGACCGCCGAAATCGTTCGACCGGTCCGTCGTGAAATCGGCCTTCCTATACGCTGATCCTGGTCGCACTTCGTCTTCAAGTATTCGTGGAGCTTTTCAGGATCCATGTTGAAGGTGCGCTCATCTATGTCGACGAATTCAGGCTGCGCACCAGCCTGCGAAATGGCTTCGGTGGTGGCGATGAATGTGTTGGGCACGGTGAGTACGCTATCCCCGGGGCTGACCCCTGCGGCCATCAGTGCGAAGCGCAGCGCATCTGTTCCGCTGCCTACACCGACACAATGATTGACCCCGCAGAACTCCGCAAAAGCGTTTTCAAAATCTTGTACGGCTTTCCCTCCTATGAATGCTGCGTTGTGCAGGGCAGTTCGAAAAACGGTGACTAGCTCCTCCTCCATCTCCAGGTGAGGACTAACCAGATCGAAAAACGGAATATCAATGCTGCTCATTGTGTGCGTCTCCTATTGGTGAGAACGCCCCGGGCATTCGGCCAAAGGCGTTTGGTAATCACACTGAGAACGGTGCCGGGCCGCAGGCAGGTTCACTCCCGCGCGCTTATTGAGCTCAACTCCGGCCCTCCGTTGTGCACGAGATACCGTAAGATCTTGGCAGGATTCCCTGCGACAATTGCATTTTCAGGCACGTCTTTCGTGACGGTGCTTCCCGCCCCGACGATCGCATTTTCTCCTATCGTCAACCTGGAGAGGATTGTGGCACCAGAACCGATGGAGGCTCCGTTCTTGACGACGGTACGTTCCACCTTCCAGTCGGCTTCGGTCTGTAATTTTCCTCCGGCACTGATCGCTCGCGGATAACTGTCGTTGATGAACGTCACCCCATGACCGATAAAGACGTTGTCCTCGATGGTCACTCCCTCGCAGACAAACGTGTGGCTCGAAATCTTGCAGCGCTGGCCGATCTTGGCGTTTTTCTGCACCTCAACAAATGCGCCGATCTTTGTCTCGTCTCCAATCTCGCAGCCATATAGATTGATGAACTTGGACAGTTTCACATCGCGGCCCAGCTTTACATCTGCCGCTATGCAGAGGTACGAGTTCCTGGTGTCATTGCTAGGCGCGACTTTAGTATTTTTCATGGAACTTGTAGAACCATTTGCGAAAGATCCTTCTGCTTGGCTGAACTGAGAGAGTAAGTATGCGCAATTGCACCACGACGGCGCAGGGACTCAGTGGCGGCTTCTAGCATCTTGACCACTCGCAGACCCGCCTGCCCATCATTGAAAGGAGTCTGATCCTTGGCGATGCAGTCGACGAAGTATCCTAACTCTAGGCGTAATGCCTCGACCTGATCCAGATGCGGGGCCCACATGTCACCCGACCGATAACTCACCAGCAGGTCATACACACCCTCACTGCCCGTGACCTGCACTCCTTTGTCATAGATCTTGATTTTTTCGTCCGCCTCCAGGTCATTCCACACCAGCATTTTCTTTTCGCCGCCAACTAACGTCATGCGAATCTTGACTGGTGACAGCCAGTTGACGTTGATGTGCGCGATGACCCCGTTGGGGAAATAAAGGGTGATGAAGGCAACGTCCTCAACCCCGTTCAAGTGGGTCTGGCCGGTCGCGACGATTTCCTCAGGAGTCTCCTGGATCAGGTAATCCATGATCGACAAGTCATGGGGAGCAAGATCCCAAATCACATTTACGTCATGCTGGAACAGGCCCAGGTTCACGCGCATAGAGTCGTAATAATACAGTTTGCCCAGCGTGCCTTCCTGCAATAACTGTTTGATCTTCCTCACGGCCTCGGTGAAGAGGAAGGTGTGGTCCACCATGATCTTCAAATTCTTGGTGGCTGCAAGGTTGATCAATTCTTCTGCCTGCTCCGAAGTGCTTGTGAAAGGCTTCTCGACGAAAATGTGCTTGCCGTTCTCAAGGGCGGCTTTGGCAAGTTCGAAGTGCGTCCAGACAGGGGTTATGATCGCGACGGCGTCAATTTCGGTCGATGATATTACCTCGGATGCATCAGCCGTCACTTGCATTCCGGGATTCGCTTTTTGTGCTCGTTCTCTTGCGACAGGGCGGTTGTCCGCAACAGCTAAGACGCGCGCCCCTTCCACCCCAACAAGGTTCCTGACAATATTGGGGCCCCAGTAGCCGTAGCCAATTACACCAAACTTCAGCATAGTCTTACTTCCTTTTGAGACTGGTTAGCGTATGGGAAAGATGCAGCCAGGAACATGGCAAAGTGACTTGCCATAAAAGTGATAGTGCTTACTGGAGGGACGCGAAGCGCAAAGGGGGGACGAAGCGGGGCGCCCCCTCAATAGGCACCTTCGCCTTCGAACACGGCTCGGGGCGTTCGCAGGAGGATCTTAATGTCGAGCCAAGGCGACCAGGTTTCGGCATACCTAAGGTCGAGGCGGACCATCTCATCGAACTTGACCCGGGATCGGCCATTCACCTGCCAAAGCCCGGTAATGCCTGGTTTGACCTCTAAGACTCTTCGCCGGTGCCATGTCTGGTAGGCTGCTAATTCGTACGGAATCGCCGGACGCGGTCCGACCAGCGACATGTCTCCCCTGAGCACATTCAGGAGCTGGGGAAGCTCATCCAGGCTAGTCCTCCGCAAGAAATTTCCTACCCGCGTGATTCTATCGTCGTCCGTAAGCTTGTAGACGCCGGCACCATCCCCATTACCCTTGCTGGGGTTGCGTTCCGCCTGGCCGGCAATCAATTGCGTCACGTATTCCCTGTGAATGCTGCAATCGCTGTCGACATGCATCGACCTGAATTTCAGGAATGTGAAAGGCTTACCGTAATGTCCGACCCGCGGTTGCCTAAATAGCACCGGGCCTTTCGACGACACTTTGATCGCCAACGCGATCATCAGGAAGACAGGGGCGCAAATGACAAGTAGCAGCGCGCTGCCGATGATATCCATCACTCGCTTTGTCACGGAAAGAAGTCGGGTGGCATCCTTACGTCTCAACAAATCTGGATACAGCGTCGAATTGCTCGGACGCTCAGGGGTCTCAGACTCCCACCTGTCCGGGAAGAAGTGAAACGAAATACTAATCTGATTGAATTGCTCAAAAGTCAGGATGTCGTGCAGAAGGTTGCTAACCTTTGTCAGCATTGTGCTCAGAATTGAGGTCTTGTCATCGATTTCAAGTTCCGTAAACATCACACCAGCAGTAGACTGGTTCTTGTACCAGCCGATCACGTCGGTTTCTCTGGTGGAGGCCAGCAGCACGGACAGGATATTGGCAAGGACGTGTCCATTCTTCTCCGAAGTGTGGTGCCCGCCCGTTTCCAGCAGCATAAGCAGGAACGGTTTCCTGGAGCGCTCCGTTCGCTTACGCTCGACGGAGATCATGTGGTTAAAGGCCTCTTCGTGCAGGATCTCACGTTCTCCGACGGGCACCGGCTTCGATGGAAGAGAGTCCAAAATTGAACCATTACCCTTGCGTTGCAGGGTCATGATTTCCTCCGTTTCCTCCGCACCCTATTTCCTGGCCAGGAGCAGGTGACTGATTCCGACTTAGAGGTGGTTTCATAAATAGCTGCAGTACCGGTTAGAGGAACGCATAGCATTGATTCTGAAGTACTTATGAGATGGCAGCCTCGACATCCTGGACGGCTGCCTGCGGAACAGCTGTCTTATGACCATAATAATGGTAGTAATCGCCCAGGGTAGCGTCCCTGCAACCATTGACCACTGCGCCAAGCAACTTCGGCTGCTCCACCGCTTCGAGGGCCCGCTGTAGCTGCCGTTTTGCAGTCTTCCCGGGCCGTGTCACCAGAAGGACCGCGTCTGCCAATCGCATCCAGACGCTGGTATCCGCGAGGGGCAGCACTGGAGGAGCGTCGATCACAATCCAGTCAAACCAACCCGCCAGTTGATCCATCAGTAATGAGAGTTTCCCCGATTGCATAAGTTCCAACGGGTTTCTTGGCGGGCTACCGGCCGGCAGGATCCAGAAGCCCAAACCTTCAAGCTGGTAGATATTCATGGACGGGGCAGGCTCACCCTGCAACAATTCACTGAGACCAGGGATTCTCCCCAGACCAAACTGTTCGGCTAACGACGGCCGGCGGAGATCTCCCTCCAGCAGCAGCGTCTTCTGCAGCTGCCTCTTGGCCAGAGTGCACGCGAGGTTTGCAGCGACTGTGCTTTTGCCTTCTTCGGCCATCGAACTGGTAACCAGCACCCGCTTTAGGAGTTGCTTTTGCTGGAGGTGTCTCAGCCGGACCCCGAGAAATCGGAATTTCTCCGCAGCCAAGCTTTCCTGCTCTGTTATGCATACCAGTTTGCTTTGGGGAGACACCAGAACTCGCACCGTCTGGAATTGGCTGAACTGGTCAACGCGTACTTTGTGTGTCCGGCGGTCATTCTCAGTCTGCTGTTGGTTCTCAGGCGGGCGGTCGCCCTCCTTCGCGAACTGCACAACCTGACGTTCGGCTGCCTCTAACAAATCTGCCGCAGCCGACAGCTCCGCCGGATCCGTTCCGGACCGTTCCGCCTCCGACCTCTGCATCGCATCAAAGATTTGGCTCATGTGTGGTGACTCTGGATGGTTTCTGGTGTTCGTAACTCTTCATCGCGTGACCGTAGTCGATTCAGGTACGCATACAAATCAAGCACGTTCTTAGCAGCCCGCCCAACGTCTATTTCGTTGAGCTCCCCGGGGGGCACCTCCGGCGGAGGTTGAACCACATGCAAGTTCAAGCGGAGATCTGCGGCGACGCCTTCGATGATCTCAGGAGTCACGCTTCTGGTCCGCCGGGCATAAGCCGTGATGAGCGCGTTTTCGCAGATGGTGTTGATCAGCCGAGGAATGCCGCGGGAGTGGCGATAAACGGCTGCGATGGTGTCGGGAAGAAATACGAGAAAGCCATTCGAACTTGACCCCGCTACCTGGAGACGGCGCTCGATGTAACCCCTCGTCTCGTTCAGATCTAATGGTGCCAGTTGTGAGCGATGAGCGATCCTCTGCTTCAGTTGCCAGAGTGCAGCGGAGTCCAGTTTGTCATTCAGTTCCGGTTGCCCGACCAGCAGAACCTGCAACAGTTTTTCCTGCGTGGTTTCCAGATTCGTCAAAAGACGAATTTCTTCAAGGATGTCGGCCGATAGATGGTGCGCCTCGTCCACGACCAGGACGGTCGTGAGCTTTCTCGAACCTCGGGCAGTCACATAATTACTGAGATCCCAAAGAATCTCGGTCTTGTTCCTGCCTGAAGCCGGAAGACCGAAGTCGCGCGCGATGTACTGTAAGAACTCAATCGGCGACAAACGACTGTTAAAAATGTATGCGTAGGCAACGTCTTTGCTTTGCCTGAGTAATTGCAGCAGGCAGCGTAGCAACAGCGTCTTCCCGGTGCCGACTTCACCGGTCAGGACAACGAACCCTTTGTGCCGGCGTACTCCGTGGTATAGCGTTGCCAGAGCTTCGTTGTGCCGGGGAGTGGGAAAAAGGAAAAACGGATCCGGAGTGAGCTCGAAGGGATTGCGCTCTAGACTGTAAAATGATTTGTACATCAGGGTTAAAGTCAGCCTACAAAGTAGCTAATAAGGGATCCTGTCAGGATAGTGACAAATACAAAAGTCGCCGTGGCCCATCCGAGCCAGACCTTTCTCTGTTCGGCCCTTTCGCTTGACGGATCAGTGACGACGGGAATTTCGGAGAGCGCTACCACTGGCAACAAATCTTTCAGTTCCTGTTCATTGTAGATTCGATCGTCCATCATCTGGAAAGCTGCCGCCACGCCTGCTCCCAGCGCCAATCCGAGAGCCAGCCCGATGCCGCAGAACTTCAGGCGATCGGGAAAAGTGGGCTTGATTGGCAAGCTGGGCGGATCAATAATTCGAAAGCGTTCGCCCTGTTGGAGTAGCTCCATGCTGGTCGCCATCGCCGACTGATTTTTCTTCTTCAGCAGGTCGTCATAAGCAGCCTTGGATTGATCGTAGCCACGAGTCAGATCTGCAAGCTGCTGCTCTCGCACCGGCTCTTGATTCAGGCGAGCCTGGTAATCGTTGATCTTCGACGTAAGGGCTGCAATCATTTGCTGGCGGTTTTTAATCTCAGCCTTATTGGCTTGCAACTGGCTTTGCACTTGAAACGATTGGGGTTGGTTCTTGACGTCCGCGCTGTCCAGGGCAGGCGCGGCCGGGCTAACATCGGGCTGGGTACTGCTGTCTTTGGTTTTCAAGTCCGCGAGACGCTGGTCCCTCATCTTTTCCATCGCGGCAATCTGATGTTTCAAGGTACGGATCTCCGGGAATCGCTCCTTGTAACGAGCACTAAGGTCCGTCAGCTGTCTTTTCAGCTTATCAAGTTCCTGGTCGATGGCCGACAAATCCATCGGGGCGTTTTCGGGACCCTTGGGAGATCCATCGAGTGTGCGATATTCGCGGAGTAACGACTCCAAATAGACTTGCTGTTGCTTCGCAGTGTTAAGCGCGCCATTTTCAGCCTGCAGTTGCGATTGCAGCCCACTCAGTATTTGGAGATTGCTTCCCAACTGGGTCGGGAGCTCTGAGACATGCTGTGCCTTGAACTGACGGATTTTCTCCTCTTGCGCTTCCAGGCTCTGCCCGGCTGTCTCCATCTGGTCCCCGAGAAATTTGGTGGTGCCTTCGGACTGCTGCTGTCGCTCCTCTAGGTTTTCGTTGATGAAGAGACTGGTCAGCTTGCTAGTGACCTGTTGGGCAACAGATGGATCATGTGCTGAGTAATGAATCCTAAATGCGGTGACCTGCTTCTGTGTATCTTGCACGAGCTCGATTTGGATGTCCTTTCGCATCCGCTCGATGATCTCGTCCGGGCCAAGCCGACGGCGGTCCTTCGCATACAGATTCATCTCGTCGACAATATGCAATAGACGGGTACGACTCAGAATCTGTTGGGTGAGGTTCTGCATTCGCCCTTGCAGATCTTCGTTCACGTTCGGCACGACATAATCCTTGGACATGGTTGGCTGCTCTACCAAGATCAGTGTGCTCGACTCGTAGCGCGCAGGCAGAATCCAGCTTGATCCCCACACTGCGAGCCATCCCAGAAACATCGGGATCAGGAAATACAGGTGACGGCGGTGGACGATTCCCAGGTAGTGCTGGAGGTCGAAACCCTGCGGTTTTGTCGCTTTAACATTTGCGGGCATGGCTATCTTTTCAGAGGTCTGGTGAACTGATAGGAGATGGAAACAAATTCTTGATTGATGCCGGGCGCAGCGGATATCGCTGCAATTCCACTGTAATTCTGCTGTATCCGCGTATATCCAGCCTGTACACTCAGGTGTTCGCCGAGCGGGTGCTGGACTGACGCGGTCCCTGAAACCGTGTGTCCCCCGGAACTCGACCCAAGGAAGAAAGGAGTCAACGTCTGATAAAGCCAGTAGCCCGCCGATAGTCCGGCGCTCCAGGTGCGACTTAGCTGCCACCTGCCTGAGACATTCGCGGTGTTCGCATGGTAGGCTCCGGTCAACCCGCCCCCACTAGTGACGATTCGGGAGTAGCTGGCTGCTAAGCTAGTGCGTTGCCCCTGCCACCCCAGGCTGGCCATCACCAGAGGCGACCACGACCCCGACGCTGGCAGCGGCGGCTGACTGGCATCATAGTGTTGAGGGCCACCAGACAGCGACAGCGACAGTGTGGGCTTCAGATAAGCAGTAAAAAACAGGAAAACGGTCTGGGTCTGGGTCTGAGTGCTGCTGGGTCCCCCTGCCTGGTACGATGATATGTCACTGTACTGATACGACACGCCGACGTCGTACTTCTGCATCAGACGGCGGGAGTAGAATGCCGATCCTCCGGTTGAACTCGAATCAAACAGGCCACGAGCATCTGCTGGGTTGGGGTAATTCAGATTGGTGAACGTCCCGCTTACTCCGACCATGCTATCAGCACTGAGTTGATAGGTCAGCTGGGCGTTTGCCGTATTAGATACCTGGTCAGCAAGCGGTGCTATGACCGCCACATTCGGAGCCGGTGCTGAACCAGAAACTGCTATGGCCGAAAGCGGGTTGGGTTGATTGAAGAGATTGGAAGTCTTTTGAAAGGAATCCTGGAGACTGGCGGTCAGATGCGGACTCAAGCGGTACTGGAAATCCGCAGCCAGAGTCTGATCTGATTGGTTACGGGCGCTCACGCTCTGGTAAAACGTAAAACCAGGACTGTAGTTGAGTACCCAATGTAGCCGGGTAGTGTCCGCATCCAGGGCAAGCGTGGGCCAAATCGAATAGCTCATGCTGCTTACAGGATTGTCGCCTCCCAGGACGTTGTTAGAGTATGCGGTGCTCATTGTCAGACCGGCGCGCAAGTTGTTCGACTCGGTTTCGGAAGCGAAAGCCGTCGAGTAAGCTTCTCCGCTTACCGGCGGAGGTGTACGCATTGGCACGTCGTAGCCGGGGTTGGCAGCAGCTTCTGTACCGTTTGTGTCCGCTTGGGACCATACATAGGTGGGCAGCAGTAACAAAACACCCAAGCAAGCTCGAAGAAACATAACTGCTCCTAGGGAACGACAATCGTGTCATGCGGTTGGAGTCTTATGTTCTGTACAATGTTCTGGCCTTTAATTACTTCCTTGTAATTGAAGGGAATTCTAGACTCGCCGCCATCGGGATTTTGTCGCAGAATATAAATCGATCCCTGCTTGGCAAAATCACGACAGCCGCCGGCCAGCGCAATCGCGTCCAGAACCGTCGCCGAGTTTGTAAGCGGGTATGAGCCTGGCTTTGCCACTTTTCCCAGGATGTTGAACTTCTGACTGTTGATCTGCTGGACCATTACTGTGACTTCCGGTTCCTCGAGATACGGCTGCAGTTTGGTGGCGATGTCCTGTTCGAGTTTCAAAGGAGTCTGCCCAGCTGCCTGTAGTTCTCCCACTAGAGGCAGCGAAATTCTTCCGTCTGATCGCACCGGAATGGAGCGAGAAAGATCCGGTTCCTTCCATACATGGATCGCCAGGACGTCCTCATTTCCGATGACAAAGCTGTCATCGTGTGGCTTGGTGGCCGACGCCACCATCGGTTGCGCGACGGAAGCCATTGCGGTCGGAGCCGGGCTTTGGGCACCAGATTGATTTTGATTTGCTGCTGGCATTTGCGCCCAAACGTAACCGGTAAGCAAGATGCAAACCAGTCCTAGGCCTAGGCGTCTGTCCCACGGCTCAATAGCTGCAATTTTCACAACCAACCTCCTTGCCGGCCGTTGCCTTCTTCGATTCCGCTCAACCGGCCCTGCCGTTAGCGGAATCCGTTCCTGTTACCTTTGGACCCATTAAACAAAGCCGAATCAGATGCTTCCTGAGGCCTCATGTGATACTGCTCGATTTTGTACAGCAAGGTCCGATAGCTGACCTTAAGTGCGCGTGCAGCTGCCTTTCGATTCCAGCCCGTGCTTGCCAGGGCCGCGGCGATTGCGTTTCTCTCGGCTTCCAACTTCACGCTCTGCACCACAGACTTGAGCGAGTTACAACCAGAGACGCTGCTGGGTGACAGGTTGGCCGGTGACGCCAGCGGGCTCACGGTGCGTGACGACATTACAGGGTCGTACTCAGTTACATCTTCCGACTCAGATTGGTCCCCGAAGGCCAGTTCTTTGCCTCCCGCCAGGAGGTACCGCTTCACGAAATTTTCCAGCTCTCGCAGGTTCCCAGGCCAGGAATGCGATTGGCACGCACCCAGCACACCCGGAGAAAAGGTGCGGGGCGAGAGGCCATAACGCTTGGCAAAATGTTGCATGAAATGGCACAACAAGAGCGGAACTTCTTCTCGGCGCTGACGCAAGGGCGGAACGTGAATCGTGTAGTCGCTGAGGCAGTAATAGAGGTCTTCACGAAGTTTGTTTTCCGAGATCGCGGATTCAACATGCGTCGTGCTGGCGGCCAGAATGCGGACGTCGACCTTGACTGGCGTCCCATTTCCTGGTCTGACAAATCGCTTTTTCTGCAACACCTCCAGCAGCTTGGCCTGCAGTGCCATCGGCATTTCAGTAATTTCATGCACAAGAATCGTCCCTTTTTCACAGAGTTCCAGCTTGCCTGGCCGCAAGCTTGGCGGTCCGATTCCGTTTCGTTTGCCTCCAAATAGTTCGATTTCCAGCAAATCGCTCGGCAGTGCTGTGCAATTCACCTTGGCGAACCCAAATCCGGACCTGACGGACAATTTGTGAATCAGGCGGGCAGTGGTCTCTTTGCCGCTTCCGCTCTCGCCGAGGATCAGCACCGGAACATTGGTCACGGCCAGCATTTCTACCTGCGCCCGAAGGTTTCGCATGATTGGGCTGGCCCCAACGAAGAAAATGTCGCCACCGATCTGTTCGACATCGTCACTCGTGATGTCGGTGTCGACGCTCCCGCTGGCTGCAGAAAGGTGGCGCCGGATAACCGCTTCGAATGGCTGGTCCTCGAGGGGCCTGACCAAACAATCTCTTGCGCCAAGCCGCACGGCTTCTTGTTGCCTGGGCGTATCGTGGGGATCACAAATCAGAACGATCGGCAGCTCAGGACGAAGTCGGCGCAGCCAGCGCAGGATGTGGAAGCCATCGGTGTCGCCACGCGGCACGTCCAGCAGGAGCAGGTCTGGTGTCACGCCTGACTGGATTCGCTCTATCGCCCCCCAGCCGCTGGCCGTACTTTCCAGCTGCCACGAATTCGATTCTCCCATTGACCAAAGTGGGCGAAGAACAGCGGATTCCCGGCTCACGACCAGCAGCCTTACTGTTTCGATTGCTTTTTTCGCCACCGGTTTAGTGGCTCCTTGGAGGGACACGAGAGAGCTCGAAAAGTGAAAAACTGCAAAACTCTAGATCGGTTCGACGTCGTAGCCTTCGATGCGTACCGCTAGAGACCTATCAATTGCATTGACGGATACGACCAACGTCCGCTCTCCGCTGCGCGAGACGAGAATTCCTTCGACGCCGTCCAATGCGCCGCCACGGACTCGCACCCGTTGCCCGATTTTAAGAAAGGGATGGAAACAGTAAGGTAGTTGCTCTTCCACCAGCGTTCGAATCGCATCGATCTGTTCGTCGGGAATCGGGGTTGCCTGTCCGCGAGGTCCGACGAACCTCAGCACCCCGTCTACCAGAAGCACGCGCAGGCGTTCGTCATTCCTCGGCGCCAGCTTCGCGAACACGTAACAACTGAATAAAGGCAGGTCTACGGTTTTCCGCCGGTCGCTCCACCGATGTACCTGTCTGACCAGCGGCAGAAAGGTCGTTACTCCCTTATCCGAGAGGCGCTGCACAACGACTTTCTCGTGTCGAGCGCGCGTCTGTACCGCAAACCACTTTTCGGCGTCTGCGCCCGCACCACCGGCAAGAAATAAGGGTGACTGGGGAACGGTCCAAGATTGATCGCTGGTGCTCATAGCTTCGCCCTCTGAGTCACGACGTCACTTGACCCTCAAACCGCGCATTCCTCACACCTGTGATCCCACTCGAAACCCACAGGGTGATTGGGGCCTGGAACATTAACTCGCGCCAGTCGATGTCTTTCAAGCTTGCCGCGAGCCTGGCTCTGAGGGACCTAGGCAGAGGAAACTCTTGACCGCAATCGCTCGCCAGGATATTTGCAGCGTAGCGCCGGGTTGCAAATTGCTGCAAGAGGCACACCGTCTCAGCGAAGCATTTCTCACTTAGGACGGAGCAGCATGTCTCAAGTATGGAGAAGATATACCCAGAGACGCCTTTCTTACATCATCCAACCCGAGCGTTTTACGTCGGGCTGAGGGCACACTGAACATTGCGAAAGCGGAATCATATGACCGATCAGAAGATCCTCTGAGACCAATGCGGTCGACAGTGCGGATGATCATCGAACAGGTGTCGACACGCTGGTCTTGTAGCCCATAGCTTGAGTCCTGGCTTCAGCCTACGTTCGATCTCTGGTCCTCCTGGGCTCAAGCGGGGTTTGCGGCCGCTACATCCGGCTGTCCGCAAAGTTCGCAACTGGACACCACATATATGCTAGGTGACGCCACCACTATTGTTCGTATGTGCAAGAGCACAGCTTTCCCACCTAGGGAATCAGAGAACACGTTGCAAATGATTTCACTTGTCTTGCTGAAGAGAGCGGTTGTACATTTATAGTGGCTTTCTGTATTGTGAGTTCTCGGTGTGTTCAACTTTGCTATCTTTCGTTAGAGTCTATCCAAGATGAAACCTCCCGGGAATACTGTCCTGGCCGACGGTAAGAGACCATTTCGTATTGGAGTCCGATCATGCGCCATCAATCCATATCAGCCCCCATACGCGTACTCGTGACCGACGATACGCGAGTCCACACTGAGCTCCTCGCTGATGCACTGAAACGTGACGGGGGCTTGCAAGTGACCACTTCACCTTCAGGTTCTGAAGGTCTGATAGGGCGGCCCGACCTCCATGACGTCGATGTTCTCCTTCTTAGTTCGACTCTGGATGAGCAACCCGGCCGCGGGTTCGAGGTGCTCCGAGGGTTGCACTCCTCGCATGCTTATGTGCGAGCGGTGATGCTACTGGATTCCTCGAAGCAGGAAGCGATAGTGGAAGCTTTTTGCTCCGGTGCGCGCGGAGTATTAGGTAGGCACGAATCCGTGGACATATTTGGCAAGTGCGTGCGGCGAGTGCATGAGGGGCAGATTTGGGCTAATAGTGAGCAGACGGCCATCCTGGCGCAGGCTTTGGGTTCTTCACACACCCTCGGCGCCGTAGATGCGCGGGGTAAGAATCTGCTTTCAAGGCGGGAGAAGGACATCGTTCGTAGCGTGGCCCAGGGGCTCACAAATCGTGAGATTGCCGAGCGATTAGAACTGAGCCCGCATACGATCAAGAATTGTTTGTTTCGAGTTTTTGACAAATTGGGGGTAGCAAACCGCGTTGAACTCCTGTTAATGACCATGTGCCAGGATTGCCATGCGCAACCAGCATTGCAGTACTTCCTCGATGACTACGGCGATGCGTTGAGGGATGAGGCTACTTTGGTCGCTTGTCAGCGAGCCGCTGAGCAGGGAGCACTCATGGCGCAACTCGCACTCGCTCAGTTCCACGCGTCTCGAAGAAAGAATGCGGGTGACGCGCTCGATGCCTACGCGTGGTACTCGGTTGCCCGTGAACGGATATCGCAAGCTTTGAAAGAAGCAACTAAAACGATGACTGTCGATCAAGTGATTCAAGCCGAACAAATGACAGCAAGACAGCTGGACAACGGGGGGAAAGCCCCTTCGGTGCGACCCAAGGGTGAGGCACGACATCCCAGATCTGTGACGAAAGAGAAACCTCTCGTGAGGGCTGTTGGTTAGACCGAGGGTAGGTTAGATCAAGCATCTGCACGGACTCGCCGTCTGCGTCGTACTCGACGGGCTGAATTCGCTCTTTTGTAAACGATTCCGACGCGGCAGTTCCGGAACTTCCGCTGCGTTTGCCGGCAAAGAAAATCCGCGCCTTCGGCAAGCAGTCGGCGGTTACGCTGATACATCGCGCCGAAGCACGAGAGTCCAGCCACCGTCAGATACATCAGAGCAATTCCGCCATCCGGCACGAGGTTCCAGAATTCCTGCGACTGGCAGCTCGAGTCGTTTGAATTACGCCATGCCGATCCGTTGGCGTTCTTAGGTACGTAGACCGTCAGACCATTGAAGGAATTGGCGTTGAAATCGCTAATGCCGCTGGCAATGGCCGCACCGATCAGGCCATCACCATATGCAGTTGAGTCGGAGCAGTGACCACCACTCCAAGCGCTTGCGCCGAAAATAGCTGCGCATCCGGCCTGGTCAATCTGACCCTGCAGATTATGCGTTACCCAGGCGCCGTGCTGATCCATTAGCACCCACAGCGCCCAGCTCGCGTATTCCTGCTGCACTAAAGTTGAATGGAATATGTCGAGTGCGAGATCTGCAGCGGCCGCGTACAGCTTCTGTGCGTTGTTGGCGTAGGGATTGGGAGCCCCACTCCAAATGCCACCGCTCCCGGAACTGACAATGCTGTTGGCCGATACAGCGTTGTACGTGTACGGCGTATTCATGTTGACGGTGTCCCGGATATCGTCACAAGCCACAGTGCCGACGTTGTCGGTGGCGTAGGGAGACGTGTACTCGCCCCATAAGTTCCCGCTCAACCCTGTTATCGAAAACGTGACTGGATGATCCGCGTAGGCTGGTAACGCGCCGATCAGAATTGCTAGCGCTGCCAGGCTCAAGTATCCGAAGATATTCCAGATCTTCCGCTGCATGCTGCTTCCTCTCCTGTTCCGTTGCGAGTGATATTTGCAAGAACCGGGGAGGATACGCTTACAATCCGAGGATTAAGGTAGAATCGATTCGGGCAGAAACCGACGAACTGTCAAGGATGAGAATTCTTGCGACCGGTTGCAACGTGTTGCAAAGAGGGAAGAAATGGCAGAAGTAAATGTGGGCGCATTATAGAATTAGTTAGACTATCAACTGTGGTAGCTTTGCAGACAAAAGGAAGGCGAAGCTTGGCTTCGCCGTCTGTACCTTAGCTGTGATTAGGGGTTAGCTGAACGGCGTGGAGAGGGTCATGCAGGATCAGCCGAGCTGCATCACCAACAGCGAACCGAGCGGCGAAGCTTCGTCTTGCCGCTTCACCGCACCCTTCTTTGGGTTCGCTCGCATCACGAACAATCGTGCGCGAGTTCGGCGCACCTGATGCCATCCGAAGGAGCGAAAGTTGTGGCAACGACAGCCGTCGGCCAGCGCGGTGGCGTGTGGGCGAGATGGCGGGACCTGCCGCGTCCGCAGCGGTTGCGAGTTGGCGGATGCGCCGCCTACCTGCTTCTTTTGACACTGCTGTTCCTTCAGCCGCTCATCAGGCTGACGGTGTACGCCGCCCAGAGCGACCTGGATTCGTACATCCTCATGGTTCCGTTTATCAGCGGTTACCTGCTTTACATCGAACGGAGACGCTGCCCGGCTATGTATCGCACTTCGATTGCCGGAACGGTCGCGATGGGGGGAATCGGAATCGCGGCGCTGGCCGCAGGGATCGGATGGCGTGGGAGCCTGAGTATCAATGATGGGCTGGCCCTGATGGCTCTCTCGTTTGTGAGTTTCGTCGTGGCTGGCGGGTTTCTATTCCTCGGCTCGAAATGGATGGCCGCCGCGGCCTTCCCCGTCGCGTTCCTGGTTTTCATGGTTCCGCTGCCGGACGCTGCGGTGAATTGGTTGGAAAAAGCTTCCGTGCTCGCATCGGCGGAGGCCGCCGCCCTGTGTTTCAACTTGACGGGGACCGCACTGGTGCGCCAGGGCACGGTGTTCGAGTTGCCCGGGATCGTGCTCCAGGTAGGCCAGGAGTGCAGCGGGATCCGCTCCAGTTGGGTGCTGTTCATTACCAGCCTGATCGCGTCCCACCTCTTTCTGAGGACCTGGTGGCGAAAGACCGTGTTAGTGGCGTTCGTGATTCCGCTGGGGATCCTGCGGAACGGCTTCCGGATCGCGGTCGTCGGACTGCTTTGCGTACATGTTGGGCCCCACATGATCGACAGCGTCATTCACCGCCGGGGTGGGCCTTTCTTTTTCGCGCTGTCCCTGGTTCCCTTGTTTCTGCTGTTGTGGTGGTTGCGGCGCCAGGAGCAGCGGCTTAACCTGCCCAGTTGAGGGACACGTGACGTTTTTCTCCTTCCTACCCTTCGCGGCTGCGATCTTCAGCCTGTTCCTCGCCCTCGCCAGCGTGTTGCCAAAGAAGCCCTCCCTCGCCAGGTGGTGCTTCTTCGCCGGGATGCTCGTTCTCGGTATCGACAGCCTGATCACTGGCCTTAGCCTGCGCGCTACTCAGTTGTCCGAAGTGCTTTCGGGCCAAACCCTAGGGTTAATCGTCAAGTCCTTCGTACCCGCAGGCTGGCTTGGCTTCAGCCTGACTTACTCGCGCGGTAATTACCGCGAGTTCCTGGCGCGCTGGAGAATCCCGCTCGCCATTGTCGTTCTGCTGCCCATTGGATTGTCGCTCGGTTTCCACCAGCAACTGCTCGAGTTGGCGCCGGCTGGGCCGGCGGACAAGGGGATGCAGTTGCGCTTCGGTGCAATGGCGAAGGCCTTGAACATCATCCTTCTCGTTGCGCTCGTGTGGATCCTCATGAACCTGGAACAGACCTTCCGATCGGCGGTCGGAACGATGCGCTGGCGAATCAAGTTCGTGGTTCTGGGCTTGGCGGTGATCTTCGGCGCCCGCCTTTACGTTCTGAGCCAGGCACTTCTGTTTTCCACGTCTGACTTTCGCTGGTCAGGCGTCGAGTCGAGTGCGCTCCTGATCGGGTGTGTCTTGCTGGTGGTGGCCTACGTGCGCACCGGCTTCGCCGAGATCGACGTGTACCCATCTCGGGCCGTCCTGGGATCGTCCTTGACGGTTCTCCTGGTCGGCGGCTACCTCTTCGTCGTCGGTGTCCTCGCCAATATTGTGCGGCGCTTTGGTGGAGTGGAGAGTTTCCAACTCGCGGTCTTCATCGTGCTCCTGGGAATGGCCGGACTGGCTGTGCTGCTTCTTTCCGACCGCCTCCGGCAGCGCATCTACGGATTCATCGGCCGCCATTTCGCAAGGGCGCAGCACGATTCCGTTCGGATCTGGACTGAGTTCTCGCGGCGGCTGGCCAACGTCAAGGATCAAGCCGGCCTATGCGCGGCGTCCACGAGGTTGGTTTCCGAAACCTTTGAGGTGCTGTCGGTCACCATCTGGCTGCTGGACGAGCAGAAGGAGCAATTCATCCTCGGTGCCTCGACCGCGCCACAACCGGGCGAAGTCACCCCCAGCAATCCACCGGCGGCGGCGTCAAGTGCCGTCGCGGCCGGACTGCGGGTGAGGTCGTCGCCGTTCGACCTGGAAGGGATAAACGAGGCGTGGGCCCAGGAAATGCGGCAGCTCAATCCGACGACCTTCCCGAATGGCGGGAATCGTTGGTGCGTTCCGTTGCGGGCAGGGGAACAGAGCCTTGGCGCTCTCGTCCTGGCTGACCGCGTCAACGGTGCAAGCTACACGGCCGAGCAATTGCAACTGCTGCAATGCATCGCGGACCAGATGACGTCAGTGCTGTTGAACCTGCGGCTGGCCAATGAGGTGGCGCGTTCCAGGGAAATGGATGCCTTCCGGACGATGTCGGCGTTCTTCGTGCACGATCTCAAGAACACCGCCGCATCGCTCAATCTGATGCTGAAGAACCTACCAGTGCATTTCGACGACCCGGCGTTTCGCGAGGACGCCTTGCGCGGGATTGGTAACACGGCGCGGCGAATCGACACGATGATCGCCCGTTTGAGCGCCCTGCGGCAACGGCCCACCTTCCATCCCGTCGAAGCCGATTTGAATCAGCTCGTGAGCGAAGTCCTTGACCGGCTGAACGGAATACCGCAGGTGGAACTGACGAAGGAGTTACGACCGCTGTCCAGGATCCTGGCTGACCGCGAACAGATCCAGAGCGTCGTAACCAACCTGGTGCTCAACGCGCGCGACGCACTCGTGCCGGGAGGGCGCATTCACGTCCGCACGGAGCAGGTGGGAGGCAGCGCGGTTCTCACTGTCGCGGACAATGGCTGCGGCATGAGCGAGGCGTTCCTCAAGGAATGCTTGTTCCGTCCCTTTCAGAGCACGAAGAAAGAGGGACTCGGCATCGGCATGTTTCAGTCCCGGATGATCGTCGAGGCGCACGGGGGCAGCATCCGGGTGGAAAGCGAGGCGGGCAAAGGCAGCACGTTTCAGGTGAGCCTCCCCGTGAAGAACTGCAATGACGAAAACCAGGCTGCTGATCGTTGATGACGACGAGGACATCTGCACCCAGATGAAATGGGCGCTGACGAACGACTACGAGCCGCTCACCGCCGTGGACCGCGCTGGTGCATTAGCCGCGTTCACTGAGCATCGTCCCACCGTGACCCTGCTCGATCTGGGACTGCCGCCTCGCCCCAATGAGCCCGACGAAGGCCTGGCGGTGCTCTCCGCGGTTCTCGCGTTGGACCCGCTGGCCAAGGTGATCATCATTTCCGGCCAGGGCGACAAGCAGAATGCCGTCCGTGCCGTCGGGGCCGGGGCCTACGACTTTCTCTGCAAGCCGATCGACATGGACGAGCTCAGGCTTGTGCTGCAGCGTTGCGTGTATCTGGCGGAACTCGAGCAGGAATACCGCGCGCTCCAGCACAGCGCGCGGGCCGACACCTTCGAGGACATGCTCGGCGCAAGTCCACAGATGCAGGCGGTCTTCGACTTCATCCGCAAGGTGGCCCCCACCAGCGCCCCGGTGCTGATTCTGGGAGAAAGCGGTACCGGGAAGGAAATGGTGGCCCAGGCGCTCCATCGCTTGAGTGCGCAGAAGAGCGGTCCGTTCGTCGCCATCAACTGCAACACGATCCCGGAGAACCTGCTCGAGAGCGAACTCTTTGGCCATGAGAAAGGCGCGTTCACGGGTGCTCACGCGCAGCGCAAAGGGCATATCGAGACCGCCGCGGGGGGCACGCTCTTCCTCGATGAGATCGGCGAACTGCCAGCGCCGGTCCAGGTGAAGCTCCTGCGGTTTCTTCAGGAGAAATGCTTCCAGCGTGTTGGGGGCCGGCAGGAGATTCAGAGCGACGCTCGCATCGTCGCGGCCACGAACCGGAACCTGCAGGAATCCGCTGCCAGCGGGAAATTCCGCGAGGACCTGTACTTTCGCCTGGCCGTTGTCGTCGTCAAGGTGCCCCCGTTGCGGGAGCGGGGGGACGATATCATCCTGGTGGCAAAGGCTTTCCTGCGCAGCTATGGCATCGAACACGCCAAGCCCGGTCTGACCTTTGCGCCCGATGCCCTGCGCGCCCTGAGTCTGCACCCCTGGCCGGGAAACGTCCGCGAGCTGCAGAACCGGGTGCGGCGGGCGGTGATCATGACGAATGGTAAGCGCGTCACCGCCAGGGACCTGGAATTGACCGATACCCTGAGCACCTTGCCGCCGCAGACGCTGAAGGAAGCGCGGGAAACTGTAGAACGGGAGATGGTCAAGGAAGCCCTGCGGCGTCACATGGGGAAGATCACTGCCGCCGCGTTAGAACTCGGCGTCAGCCGCCCAACGCTCTATGAGCTGATGGAAAAGCTCGGGATCGCTCGGGATTCGTGATGGACGTAAGAATGGCCACGCTGGAGCCTCGGTTTTTGTCGAAACGGGGTATCCACTTAGCCCCACCGAGACCTACCTATACGTGGGTTCGTGTCGGCCGACTATGTTGCCGTAGGTCGTGGGTTCGATGGCCACAGCTTGCTGCATGAGGCGGAAGAAGAGTTGGCCGCGGTGCTTCGAGGTTCGACGGTTAAAGCGAAAGACAAACTCGTCGAGGTAGTAGTCCAAGTGCTTGGCGCTTACGGAGCCTTGGTGGGTCCCAAGGAGCCAGCGCTTCAGCAGCGAAGCGACTCGGTGGACTGCCGGCATCACTACGTGGGCCGGGTTGCCGCTGGCAGAGATGTTCTTGGGGTGGTGGATGTAGCCAGCTTTGGTAAGCCTGGAGCTGGAGTATCCCTTCCACCCGTCGGTCATCACGACTGCCCCTGGCTCCACCGCTCCTTGCACGAACGGCGTAAGGTTGCCCTCCGAACAATCGGCGATGCGACGCATGCGTACCCGTCCGAACCCCTTTGGCGAGTGCACTTCGACGGCGATCGCCACGATCGATTTCTCCTGTGTTTCTCGGCCCTGGACGCCCTCCTCAGGGCCGCCAACGTAGGTTTCATCGACCTCCACACAGCCCGTGAGGCGATCGCGCCCCGATCGAACCATTGCAGGTCGAAGCTTGTGTAGCCACAGCCATGCCGTCTCGTAACTACCCAGCCCCAGGATTCGCTGGAGTCCGAGAGCGCTGGCGCCCGTTTTCTGGCTCGTGACCCACCACATCGCCTTGAACCAAACTCGCAGCGGTTTGTGGGTCTTCTCGAACAATGTTCCAGCGATGATCGAGGTCTCGTGGCGGCAACTCGCGCAAAGCATCGCCAGTCGCGTTCGTCGCCACGCCTTGCGTCCGCTACACTCAGGGCACACAAAGCCTTGGGGCCATCGAAGCGACACGAGGTAAGCTATGCACGCATCCTCGGAATCGAAGCGTCCATCGAAGTCGATCACGTTGTGAGGGTAGTCGTCGACGACCTCGATAGTTCGTTCACGAAAAATCCCGCACTGGTGGGGCTAAGTGGATACCCCGTTTTGTCGATTCTGTTTACGGTCACAACGAGACGAGTTTGCGGCCTGTAAGCCATTGGTACAGAGTGGGTTGCGACCAAACTTCGAGAGGAAAAGCAGATGTCCGTGTCGGAATCCATTACAAAGAGGACAGGGGAATTCGGCGACCTAAGGCTCACACCGGGGACGGCAATCCGTAGCGCCATCGTAAGTGATTAGAACAATTAGGTTTGAAACAACAGGCAGAATACTCGCTCAGAGTGGCCGCAAAATTGCCCAGTGAGATGTGTCGGCCCGTGCTCCCAGAAGCCTTCGGCCCCGGCAGAAAGGTGCGTTATGCGAAAGAGATTTTCGATTACCTTGCTTGCATCCGTGGGGATGCTTTTCCTGCTGCTGCCAGCAGCACGAGCCGGCGTCCAGATGTATTTCACGGGCGGTAACTCGGGCTCTTGCGGCAGCGTTGAGTGTGGTCCGTACCAGTTGACCACTAGCGCAGTCGGCCACAACCCTCCCAGTGATGGCATCACCTCCTGGTTTTTCTGTGATGACTATGTTGACGAAATTGGCCAAGGCTCATATTGGAATGCTGCGGTGATCTCCGGAGCCACCGGTGATCTTGCAACGACTATGATGTCCGAGCGGAACGGTTGGACCCAAGCGCAAGCGAACACGGCCTACGATGGGAAAGCTTGGTTAGAGATAAATATGACCAATGCCAACCGGGTACAATATAATTACGCTATTTGGGAGATCTTCAATTCTTCGCTCATCGGTACCCTGCCGGACGAGTCAGCACTGATAGCCACTGCAGAGGCGAGCGGCGCCGGTGATCACGTGTACGTAACCGTCTACTCGCCAACCTCACTGATCTTGGGAGGCCCAGACCAAGGTGGTATTCCTCAAGAGTTTGACATAGTTCCCGACGGCGGCATGACGCTCATGCTGCTCGGCGGTACTCTGGTCGGTGTCGCGACTCTGCGCCGGAAATTCCGCGTGTAGCAGGTTGCTTCTGGAGCGAGAACGAAAGGAAAGGGCCGGAACAATCCGGCTCTTTTTTTATGCGCCGCGTGCGGAGCTAACACTGGAGACCGCACCGCTTCCGCAAAACGGTCACAGCGAAAGCGACGACGAAGCCGCAGTTCGGAACGTCGGAATGCCGTTTACAACCGTGTGGATGATCTTCACCACTCCCACGAGGCCGCGCAGGGCTCGCTCATCCACCTCACTCTGGCTCAGGCATTCGGGCTCGTAGGTAAAGTCCCGCAGGAACCAGATCAATTTCCACATCGCCTTCGAGGTGCAATAAAGACGGCTGGCGATGCAGGAAGCCTAAATGTCCCGGGTTCGAGGACGGAGAGCCGAAGTCATAGATGGGCTTCTAGTTTACGAAAGGTGAGGCCGAACGATGTGTTACTCTTCGTGCATCCGAGTGGCGTGCCCTATACTTTCGGAACGCTGCCCAGTTAGCCTGTAGTAAGTGCTGAGAGGTTGCCCATGAGGACTCCGGTCGGTTTCCGATTTATTCTGATTCTCACTCTTATCGCCACTACGTTTACGGGATGCTCGCGCGATCCCAACGTGCGCAAGCAGAAGTATTTTCACGGCGGCCAGCGCTACTTCGAAAAAGGCAAGTATCGCGAAGCTGCGATTGAGTTTGTAAACGCTATCAAGATTGATCCCAGCTACGCCGATGCGCATTATGAACTGGCAAAGACTTACCTCAAAACCCAGCAGCAGCAGCGGGCGTATCAGGAACTGGCCCGCACTATTGAGCTGCAGCCCGAGAACTACTCGGCCCGTGTTGACATGGCCGAGCTGCTGATCGGCCACCGCGAACTGCAGTTGGCGAAAGAGCAAACGGATTGGTTGCTCCAGCACCGCCCCGACGATCCGAAATCTCATCTCGCGGCCGCACTTCTTCTGGACGGGGGGGGCGACTTCCCGGCGGCAATTGTTGAAATGCAGAAGGCCATCACACTAGCTCCTGGCGATGGAGATTTGTACCGTGACCTGGCGCTCATGCAGTTGAAGAAAGGTCAACCGGACGAAGCCGAGGCGAATTTCAAGAAGGCCGTTGAACTGAATCCGAAGGCGGTGGGCGCTTGGCTAATGCTGGGGACGTATCACCAGGCCCGTGGTTGGTACGGACAAGCTGAGCAGGAATTCCGCCGCGCTATGGACGTCGACCCCAAGAATCCGGAGCCGCGCGCCGCCCTTGCCCGCCTTTTTTTGGTTCAGCGCAAGAAGGCCGAAGCGGAAGAATTCCTGAAACAGGTCAAGCGCGACTTTCCGGACAACTCGGCGGGCTACCGTATGCTGGGGGACTTCTACTTCACTATCGGGGACCTGGACAAAGCCGCCGCCGAATACGCGGCCCTCTACAAGGAGCATCCCAAAGATATTCAGGTCAAGAAGAACTACACTCAAATTCTGATCGAGAAAAACCGTTTCGACGAGGCACGCAAGCTGGACGATGAAATTCTGAAAACGAACCCCCATGACAACGACGCTCTGCTCTACCGCGGGCAGTTGGAAATCGCGGCTGGAGATGCGGATGGCGCCACCAGGACATTGCAAACTGTCATAAAAAATGATCCCAACAACGCGGCAGCCCACTACCAATTGGGGGTTGCATTCCAGAAGTTAGGAAACCTGGAGAGCGCCAAAAGCGAATGGCTGGGTGCGGTGCGTCTTCGTCCCGACTTGCTCGAGGCCCAGCGCTCCTTGGCGTTGCTGGCGATGCGCCAGGGTGACATGACTACGCTCGAACCGGCGGCCACCCAGATGATCCGTCTGCAGCCCGCCTTGCCGGAGGGTTATGCACTACGCGCCCTTTGTTACCTCAATCGCCAACAGTTTGCTGCCGCTGAGGAAGACATACGCAAAGCCATTGAAGTCGCTCCGCAGAGCCACCTCGCTTACGTTGAGCGGGGAAATCTGAAGTTCGTTCAGAAGCAGTACAGCGAAGCTGGCAAGGCTTACCAGGACGCGCTTGACCGTGACCCCAATTCTACCGACGCGCTCCGCGGCCTGATGAACACGTACTTGGCCCAAAACCAGGTCGACAAAGCCCTGGCCGTCGCAAACACCCAAATTGCCAAGTCGCCCGCTAATAGCAGCTTCTACTACCTACTCGGCAGCGTGCTTTTCCACGACAAAAAAGACCTGAACGACGCCCAGGCGGCCTTTAAACGGTCAGTCGAACTCGACAAAAATAACTCTGGGGCTGTGATCCAGCTAGGTCAGGTACAAGCGGCGAAAGGAGAGATAGACCAGGCGATCGCTACGTATCAGCAGGCGACCAAGGATTATCCTCATGCGCCCGAATTCTATACCCTCTTGGGCGAGCTGTATGGATCCAAGCGGGATTGGACCAAAGCTCAGGACGCATATCAGAAAGCATTGGGCCTCAAGCCTAATGACCCGCTCGCTTCAAACAATCTTGCCAATGTGCTACTGGAAAGCGGCGGCAATCTCGATGAGGCGATGTCGTTGGCCCAGACAGCGCGCCGTGGTTTGCCTGAGTCGCCGAATGCGGCTGACACGCTGGGCTGGGTCTACTACCAGAAAGGCGTCTACAGGCCCGCCATCGATATTTTGCGGGAGGCGCTGAAACTGGGCGAGAAGAACAAAACCCCCGATAATCCCGACATTCACTATCACCTGGGGATGGCATACGCCAAGACCGACCAGCCCGCGCTCGCGCGTCAGCAGTTGGAACGTGTGCTGAAGATCAATCCCAACTACAGTGCCGCCGCTGAGATAAAGAAGCAGCTAAGTAGTTTGAAATCGTAAGCCGCGAACCGCTCCGAATACTGTCGGGCGAACCCAGCTTCCATAGGTCAGGCCGAAAGAGGAGCGAAATCGGGTTGTTGCGATACTACGGAGCCACCACCCCAGACAGTCTGTGCACCGACCCTGAGGACAGAGACTTTCCGCCGCCCTCCAGTCGCCAAATCAATACACTGCCATTTTCCGGCCTTCATCTTTCACGCCAGGCCATAAGCGTTCTTTATCTGTTCACTTTATGTGGCACATTGGTTGCGGGCCTCCGGCCTTTCCATTCCCCAACCAACGAAGTGTCATGGGTAGAAAATGAGAACGCCCTCCGGTTCGGCGACCACGGCACAGCATTGAGCTCGCGCACATTTGTGTTTGGCAGTTACGGGGGGCCGTCTTGCAGCCTTGAGGTTTGGTTGGAACCCTCCCTTACTTGGGCTACTGGTTCTATCCTTACATTTTATGGTTCCTTAAATGCCCGACAGCTCTCAATGCCGATCATGAAAGGAGTGCGCAGACGATAGCGGCATGTTTTCTGACATGCAACAGTCATGCAAACAGCGCATGTTTCAAAACTACATATAGCCTCAATTTTCGATGAAGTCGAGCTAAGAACAGGCGAGTCCGGTGATAATGTTGCTAATAATACTTAAGGGCGCGTTCGGTAGCGAGACATAAAACCTGAGTGCTCCGCCCGGACCAGCTTGGCCACACACGCCAGTGGTGTTCAGGGGAGCAGTGAAAGTTCCGTTGTTCACCGTAACCGAGGTTGACACGGAAAAGCTATATGTGGCGCCAGCGTCGGCGCTGACCAGGACATTCTGGCCATTCCATGGCTCAAATCCGGTCCCGTGAATCTGAAACATATTCGCGGCACCGCCGACACTGATGTTCGGGGCCGCAACGGGCGCTGGTATATTCGCGGTCTGCACGGCGGTTGGAGTGCTGCCAAACGCATTGATCGCAATGATCTGAAAGGTGTAGGTACCGTCCAGTACGCCCGCGCCGTAGCCAAATGGGAGAGAATTTGGATCATTGCCGCCCGGCAGCATGACATCGGCGATCAGAATGCTGCTGTTGGGAGTTGGCCAGAACCAGAGCTTAAATTCGAATGAGGTCGCCTGGCGCAAGGGATTGGGCGCCGGATAGTTGTTAAACCAGGGCGGGAGGTTTGCCTGATCATACCAGCTAAACTCTACCGCACCCCCGGACGCATTGTACGTCAGCCCAACCGGTGTGAGAGGCGCAGCGGTCGCGATCATCGCCCGCATCGAAATCGGTGGTGGTGGCGGGCTAATGTTCAACGACTTCGCGACCGCGAGAGTGCTCACCGGAAGCGAAAATCCCTTTGCCTGCGCGAAGGTCTTGAACGACAGATTGCTCATTAGTTTTAGCTCCGCATCAAAGAACGTGCCCTCACTGCAACGCGATGAGAACCGGAATCAGTCCGCGTCCGGATTCCAGGCCTCGCATCGCTTTGCCGATCACCGCGCCGAACGCCTGGTGACGATCACGGGCCTTCATCGCGTAGCCCTCGATCGACGAAGTCGTCAGGAGGTCGCCAATCTCGATGGCTCCCTCGCTGGCGTCGACTTTGCAATAAACCGTGCCCACCAGAGCGACGGTTGCCCGAGGCCGCGTGGTCACTCGCCTGCCAAGGGAGATGGCCGGCTTTAAGTCGCCCGCGCCCGAAACGATGCCCGCGACACAGCAGTCGTAGGCCCGCCTGGAGGGCGCCACCGTCCCGTCTTTGCTCAACACCATGACCGTCCCGGGTGAAATGGCCTCATCCAACATTACATCGAAGTCTTCAGCGCAATCGCCATTGGTCAGTTGCACATCCCCCGATACCACGACGTTGCCATTCACGGTCGTGTTGCCATTCATAGTCGTGTTGCCATTCACAGTCGTGTTGCCATTGAACAACCCCGCGTTACCGCCATTGAACGCCGTGCCCTGAATGGCCGTACCAGTGTTTGTTTCGCCCCGCATCGCGATACCATCGGTACTGTTTCCATAGACCGCTGTCCCATGGCCTCCGGTTGAAGCGCCTACCACACCTTGGGCGTCGCTCGAACCATAAACCCCGGCCTTCTGCTTGAATTGCGGGTCGATGCCGCCGATAAAGCCCGTGCCATTCGGGCTGTCGCCTCGCACAGCATAGAAGCCGTTGCCGTACACGCCCGTGCCCTCGCTGCCGGTTGAATGGCCAAACACACCTTGCTGGCCGCTCACGCCGCAAGCACCGGCATCCTGACTGTAAAGCGGATCACTTCCACCAAGGAAACCATAACGATCGTATTCGACAAAAATCACAACCGCATGGTTAATCTTGCTACCGCCCCAGACGCCTTCGCCCTGATCGCTCGTACCGGTAACGCCGGTGTAGGAGGGAGAGTCGCCCCAGACGCCAGTCACAGGGTTACCTTCGATGATTCTGATTGGGGGGGTTGAAGGTTGGCTTGCGTTCTCGCCTTTGACTCCGTAGCTGGCTGTGGCGTCGGCTGTTCCGGTAAGTGGCGGCATATCTTACACTTCCTTTTGTTTTGATAGGCGAGGCGAGACCCCGCCAGTATTGGTGATACAAGTTCGCCGTTGAACCGAGAGGATCAATTGCATCTTCGCCTCTCGGTCGTCCTCGATGTTGCTTGCGGCACCGGCCGGTCGTTCCAGTGCCTCCAAAGCAGCTTCAATTCGTTGTCTCGCGATGGGGATTTGATCGCGTCTCTTCTGAGACGAGTTCCCGCAATATGCCAATTCTGACCGGAATCTCCTTCTTACCTTCCAAACACGGCACCCAGTGTACACCCGCGGCCCAATATAGACCAAACGCCCCCACCGTGTTTCATGAGATGGTCAAGGAAGAGTCTTCTCTTCCTTGGGAAGCGAAAGGCTTTGATAGCCTTGAGCTTCCAGGTAGGGATCAATTTGTGCTGGATTGGAAGTTATCCACTGTCTAAAGTTCAAATTCTCTTAAGCTCAATGCAGCAAGACCTCACCGAGCTTGTTCTGCAAAGTGACGTTGGGGATCTGGGTCATCAGACGGGCCAGAGGCAAATAACTGGTCCCTGAGCAGCTTGCAGCAACGGCTAGTGAAGACCGGAGGCCGGCTGGTGAAACATGCGCGGTACTACTGGCTGTTCCTGGCGGAAGGACATCTGAACCGGCGGCGGTTCGGAGCCATGCTGGGCCGGATCGCGCTGCTGCCGGTACCGACGGGATAGGTGGATCGTGGTCGAGTCAACAGCGGAATCCGTCGATAAGCTGGTTGGGGTAAGGAGAGGTGTTGCAAAAGTAGGCCACAAATGGGGCAATTTTGCACTGTGCTGGCGTGGATGGCAGACCGTCGGGAGTGCTCCCGATGGCAAATCGTTTCACGATGTCGCGAACGGGCGAGACAGGTGTACTATGGTGCCGTTGTCGAGATCAAAAAGGAGATTCCGGTTAATTCCACTTGCGGGAGGAGGGCACTGTATGTGCATTTCACGGCTTCGGTGTGCGGTTCGAGTTCTGCTTGGCCTATTTCTTTTGTCATGGACCTTGGTGTCGGCTCGCGCGCAGCGCAAGGGCCCCGTTGATCAGGGGCCCACGCGCAGGGAGACGGTTCGGTGTGCATCATCCGATGATACGACGCCGAGCGGACTAGTCGCCGTTATAGCGAGCCAAGCCAAATGGGATCCATCTCGGAATCTACAAGCTTTGAAGAATTCGTTCATCAGTGGTGTCGCAGTGCAGATCAATTGGCGCGATATCGAGCCGGTCGAAGGAAAACCCGATTGGTCCAGGCTGGATGGGCTGTTCGCTGACGCGGAATCATCCAATAAATGGGTAAAACTTGCCATCTTCCCCGGTTTTTTTTCTCCTGCATGGGCCTTGGAAGGCGCCAAGACCGACCAGTTCCCAATACTATATGGGCCTGGCAGTGGCACCGTCGCGAAGCTTCCCATGCCATGGGATCGCGTGTACCTCAACCGTTGGTTCGCATTCTTGAAGCAACTGGCCGAAAGGTACGGGAAGTCGCCGGCCTTTAGAGTGATCGCGGCTGCCGGACCGACGTCGGTCTCCGAAGAGATGACGTTGCCCAGCAACTCTCCGCCGGCGATCAAAAAATGGCGCAGTGACGGTTATACGCCGGCTAAATATTTAGGCGCTTGGGAAGAGGCTTTTCACGTCTATGCCGATTCCTTTCCCAATCAGTGCATTTCTGTGACAGCTCCAAATCTCCCAATTCCTGAGCAGGGACAATCCGGTCTTCCCGCGCGTTTGCGGGCAAAGGCCGACGTCGTCGAACGGGCAGTGCGGGTCTTTGGAAGCCGCCTTGTTATTCAATCGAACGATCTTCATGCCGGCCATGCGGCGGTCGAAACTTTTGATGGCACCAATTTCATCAATGGTTATAGCGGACGAATTATTACCGGCTTCGAAATGCGCGGCGGTTCCCGAGGCGCCGTGCCCAGCAAAGTTATGGGCGCCGAGGGGGATCCTCCCCTGGCCTTGAGAAGGTCGATTGATAAAGGGATGGCGGCGAACAGCGCCGGCCGGCACGTCAATTTTCTGGAGATTTACCTAGTAGATGTGCTTCCAGCGGATATGCAGCCCGTACTGGAGTATGCTGCGTCGCTGTTCCGCCAGTCGCACCCATGATGAATTAGGCAGGACGCCATTAGAACCCCCGGCAAGGCCTGAACCCTTAGACGCTAATGGGCTATAACCCGCGTCAATGTGCTAGTCGTTGATGATGGTTAAACGTCGTGCCATTTCAGTCTTGTACCCTTTCGGCCTGTTTTCCCCAGTCTTTAGCCTTTTCTCGCCTCCAGTTGGTAGTATTTAGGTAGGGAGGCATCAGACACGACTAGACCTGACAAGGCAAGACGCGTACGCCTCCCGCAAAGGCACCGGGGCTCCTGGAAACGAGAGCTCCTTTTATTTGGTGCCCAGCACCGCACGGCATCAGGATTTGCTGTGCAGTCTGTTAGTTGTAGGTCGGTGGTCACAGCTGACCGACCGCGCCGCCCTTCGGAAATTCATCCTTGAAACAGGGGAATAGTTGGTTGTAGAGGTGGGATGAAAGGCGCTTTGGCCCGCCCGCCTCAACGAGGACTCAACGCAGAGCGGCTATGTCGAGACTGCGCCTTCAGGTGGAGAATCGACAAAATGTATTTCCACTCTGAACATACCAAAACACTACTTGGTGGTACATCAACTACTTCTCGAGCCGCCATGGCAGGAATTCCACACACGACAGAGTTATTTGAAGAGCTGCATCATCAACATTGCAGGCTACGTTCCTTTAGGGTTTTTCTTTAGTCTCTATTTCACAGTGGTCTGCAAGGTGAAACGAGTGTCGCTCGCCGCCATTGTTTCAGGAGGAACTGTCAGCCTGGTCATTGAACTTGTGCAGGAATATCTTCCGACCCGATATTCCGGCATGACAGACATCGTTACTAATACTCTCGGCACCGGCGTTGGAGTTGTGCTTCACCGCACTTGCGCTTTGCTGCTAGCGCGGTGGCCTGTTTTAAATTTCTGGGCCCGGCACTCCGGAAGTCCTCCGCTATAGCGAGTTTCTCCTGCCTACTTGCTCGTCATCTCGTCCGCGTGCCAGCAGGTCTAGGGCACGGTTGCGGAAGATTCGTTCGAGTAGGTACTTTCCTGCTCTTGGTTATTGACTGCGGTAGTTACGTAGTAATATGTATAACCACTTTGTACCGTCAGGTCATTGTAGTTCGTGGTGGGAATCAGGCTGGAATTGAGTTTCGTGTAGGGTCCGCCTGAAGTCATACTGCGATAGGCGTTGTAACCGGCTATCCCGGGCGATCCGCTGCCAGTCCAGGTTAGGATCACCTGCGCTGTGACCGTCAGGTTCACCGTTACCGTTTGCCGAATGCCCCCTCCGGTGCCGATTACAGTGATGGGATAAGTCCCCTCCGGCGTACTCAGCCCTACCGTGATGGTCATGGTCGAGCTGCCCGCACCCGGAGCAGGAATCGTGCTCGGGCTAAAGCCCACTGTCGTCCCCGTCGGGACTCCCGTAGCCGACAGACTGATCGAGCTACTGAAGCCACCGCTGACCACGGTCGTGATCGTAGACGTTCCCAGATTGCCTTGCATGACAATGAGCGAAGCCGGC
>Ga0187864_10000295_pt1 | contig 56092 bp, 50 predicted proteins | sample June2016WEW_11_4_FD_132985 | JGI IMG/M metagenome (GOLD analysis project Ga0187864, IMG submission 132985) | Peatland microbial communities from SPRUCE experiment site at the Marcell Experimental Forest, Minnesota, USA - June2016WEW_11_40 | ecosystem: Environmental > Terrestrial > Soil >...
ACCTCGTAGGTGCAGAAAAAACCACTCCTGCCCCTGACTCGCTACCCTGCTCAACCGCAACTGGTGCGGCTGTTCGTCAGCCCCTGAGTTTCCACATCGGCCTTATCGACGGATCGGGGTCTCGCAAGGGCAGTTCGCTGGATTAGACATTTCGGCAGGTACTGCAGTTGAGTCGTTGGCTACGGCGAGAGGTTCTGCACGAGCGCGCCGGCGAGAGCGCTCATTACTATGCTAGAACAGCTCAATGTGCAGCGCTGTCTGGTCTTCATCTATGCGGCGGAAAATGTGGTCGTCGTATTTGTCCCTCAACTCTTTGCGGGTGAGGTTGGTCGTGATAATAATGCGACACTTGGCGTCGTAGGCTGCTCTGAGGAATGCATCTAGGGCCTCAATCTTCAGGTCCTGCGAACCGACCTTGTCGAGTTCATCCATGAACAGCACTGGGGGCGGGACGATATTACGCCGCAGTCTTTTGGCTGTTATCTGCGGAGGGTCATCTTTGCCGAAAGCGTGTGACAGATTCTGTTCAGACCACGCGCCCATATCCATCCAGTAAAGCTGGGGGTTACCTGGGCGATGGTAGCGGTGCGCAGCACGGCTGGCACACTGGCGATAGATGCACGCCATCAGCGTTGTCTTGCCGGAGCCAGGAGGGCCATACAGGATCACATTGCGATTGCCGCCCTTTTCTAGCTCGCTGCGCATGTAATCCAGTACTCGCTGTTGCTTATCCAGAGGTATCGACAACTTACCGTATGGCTTAAGGTCAACGAGCCTTGCCCAGCGATACCTCGCCGGAATACTCTCTAACCTACGGTAAAACCAGGCGAGTGCTTCTTCGGGCAATTCAGGGTTTGAAACTTGGGTTATTGCTGCCATAAAAATCCTCCTCGGTGGCGAGCTTCTGATATTGGTATCTGGGTCTGCTCTGCTTAGCTTGCTTGGCGGCAACGGGCTTCTTACGGGAAGCCGCAGCCGCAGCCGCGATTATCTTGTCGGTGCTCTTTGCGGTGAAAGCCATGGGCCAGTCAGCCTCACGAATCTTGTTGGCCCACCAGGAACCGTGTTCAAAGTGGGCCTTCAAGGCTGCTATAAGGGGTTCAAGCTCGGTGTGGGCCAGGGCCTGGCGGGCCTGCTTTTCCCACTGCTGGGCTATGCTGGCCTGTTTAGCCTCCTCTGGCGAGCCTACCAGGGTGAACAGAGTCTGCATCAGGGTAATGGCTTCCTTCTCGGAAGACACCGGTGGCATAGCGGGGGCCGAAGGCCCATCTGTTAAACTCGACGAAGACGGCCCACCACCACCTACCATTCTTTCTGTTTCTGTATTTGTTTTGTTATAGGTTACGTCCTCAGGGGCGTCGTCAGGTACGGTCTCAGTTACGTCCTCAGTACGTTCATCATAATTTAGAGCGTTGTAACTTACGGATAAGGCAACATTTAACCGCTTACCTCTCAGTACGCCGCTGGTAACCTCATACTTATCAACCGCGATAGGGTAGTTTCCCCGCTGGCCATGGGTTCGCCACCGCTTGATGTACCCTTTCGCTTCAAGCTCGTGCAGGGCTTCCCGACAATAACGCAGGGTGACGTCACCGGAGCCGCAGTGTGCCCTAAGAGCTTCCGAACAGCCGTGCCAAATTCCGGAGGAACTGTCCACAAGATAAAGCAGCAGGTGGAAGACACACCACTCACGCCAACTCATCTGGCGTGTTTGTAAGTGCCGGAAGACGCCCCTCCTGGCTTGTACGAATCCTTCGTTGGCCATTAGATTTCGTCCGCGTAATTCCTTGCCGGCGGATTTGCTAACTCCTCATCTGACGGAACCAAACCCACGAGGATATTCCAGGCGAATGATTTGTTGTTGCCGTGCTCATGAGTGGTACGCATAACCATAGCTCTCCTGGTCATCTCATTCAGAGCCCGCACAACGGTAAACTCCGGGATGTTAGCGGTGACAGTAATATCTTCGAGTCTAGGCACCGGGTGGTTGGCTGTAGCATTGTCCAACAGGTGGGCCAGCGCCAATAAGGTCACCTTCTCCGAATTGACCAACTTGTCCCGCTGAATGAGATCCCAAGCCGCTCTTGTGTGTACTGTTTTGGTTGTCATGATTGCTTCTCCCTGCCACTCTAGACTGCTATGGGAGAGGAATATCGTTTTTGCCGAATCATTATTAGAAGACGGGCCATTCGCACCACGGCCCGGTTGTTATGCTGTGCCATTAAACGGGGCCGCCCGCACCAGTGGCCCCGGTTGTTAGCGTCTCCTCAACATGCGTGTGCGGTGGTGTCCGTCGAGGTGACGGCGTTCACCGGCTATCCGGGCCGCCTCCGCGTTGGCCTCTTCCGCCGTGGGGATTAAATCTCCCGCCCCCCGTTCAATCAGTTCAGAGTACAGGACCAGATATTGCTCCGGCACCAGCCCCGGCTGCCGCGCCCACCGCGCTAATGCGTTGTTGTGTGACCTCTTCACAAGCGCGCAGAATGCGTCCACTTCTTCACTCGATAGTCCCACTGTCCCTCCATTGCTCTACGCCGCACCAGCGGCCCCGTGTGGTTATGCCTTGGCATTGATCGTTTTGGCCTTAGCGGTTTCGCCTGCCTGCTTGCACGGGGGTAGCGCCGCGTCAAGTTCCGCCAAGATTGCCTGAGCGTCGTGGATTTGCCCGTAGGAGAGCGCAGTTCCAATTTCCCAGGCTGCTACCGTCATGATGATGTCAAACAATGCGTACTTGGTTTCAGCTGGATTGCTGTGACCGGCTTGCGCTCGGCGTCTTAAGTTGAGCAGTTCTTCCATACCGAGACGCACTGACATGCAAGTGTCCGGCACGTATGGTTGTATTCCCATGGATCTCCTTTTAATCGAGGTTAAAAGGGCGTTGGGGGGGCCGCCCTCATGGTTGATATTTATCCCTGCTTGTCTAGCTCAGCGACGAAAGCCTCGCACCCCGCAGCAGCGGCGCGGCGGTTTATTTCGCCTACAATCTCTGCGTAGCGGCGAGTTTGCTTACCTGTTGCATCGCGCTCTACCGTAGCATTGCGCTCTGCTCGCAATTCGTCATCCGTCAGCAAGACGGGAGCCACGTTCACGGTCTTTTTGAACACTTTCGGGTAAGAGCTCTGCAAGGTTTGCACCAGCAAAACCAGGCGGGCGAGGTATGCTTCAGCTTCGTCGTACTTCATATCCGGCAGCACCTTGGCTGCTATGCCGTGAATCTTACCCAGCGTGTTCAGCGCGAGTGAGCTGAGTGTCTCGGTCGTGTTCATGCCGTCACCGCCCACTTTGCGTGGCAAGCCTCGCGGAGGTCTAACTCGGCCTTGATGCGTTTATAGCGTTTGGAATTGGGGTCTTTGCTGAGGCGTTCCGCCTCGGCCAGCAACTGCACAAGAGTGCGCTTACTCAGCGGCACAATCTTGCGCTTGGCCTTCAGCTTCTTATTAGCCGCTGCGCCAATCTTCTCGGCAACCTTCGCAAGGGCGTTCGTGGATGATATGTGAGCGGCTTGCCCGATGAGTTCTACGCACAGTTTTCTAGCGTAGTCGGGGCGCTGCTCGCAGATAGCAGCGAGCGTCAGCATGGCTACCGCTTGCAGCGCGTGTAAGCCGAGGTCGTTAAGTATGGCTTTAGGTTTCTTCATCATTCAATCCATTTCCGGCTAAGGGCCTATGTTCGTGCGGTTGTAATTTTGCGCAGGGATGTCCTGATGACTCTCACGGGGGCCTCTGCGCCGGTTAGTGTCCTCTTGGATTACAAGGGCTGGGTGCTGCCCGGCCCCAATGTTGGCAGTTAGAATGGCGGCTCCCACATCGGCCCCACCCACTCAATTCCTCGCACTTCAAGCTCGTTTATGATGGCTTCCGAGAGGTATTCATCCGCTTCGCTGTTGGTGTCGCAGAAGGGCACCAAGGAAAGTCGGCGGAGCACAACGTCCGAAACCTCGTCAATTGGCGCGTAATGCGGGTCCCCAACCTCCAGAATGTCACGGAATAACTCGTGCTGAAGATTGAACTCACAGTAGTAGTCGATCAGTTTCTGCTTGGACTCATCGTCTAAGCGGATGTCGTTTGAGATAAACGTCGCATCTCGTAACAGGCCACGACTTACAAGTTCTTCGCTTGCAGCGATGAGCAAGTTACGGTCGCCTTCGTGATCGCGGTACATAAAGTGCGCGACGATCGTGAGCCCCGCGTTGCTAAGAGTAGAGAGATCGTACAGCATTGTTTCTCCTTTCGGTTACAGGGGCGGTCGGGGACCCCCCTGGTGGTGGGTTATACCTTTGCCGTCTTCGCTTTATTGCTGATGCGCTCTACAGCATCGGCCACTTCTGCCGATGCCGAGATGGTTACGCTTGTCTTGCCATGACATACCGCCGAACGCTGCGCGTCCCTTCACCGTCTTTGAGACGGCAATATTTGTCGAACTCGCAAAGGCAGTTCTGTGCGTCCTGCGCGTGAAGAGTCATCCCGGTTGCCTCTTGGACCGGGCACTTGATGGCTTCATACAGATGACGGAACTCCGGGTACCACGCTGACTCAGCCCAGTATTTGCGCGGTTCTCGGCCCATAACCCGGTCCAAGCCACGGCGAGAACCAGGGCCAGACACGGCGAATGTCCACCAATCCGAAGCGCTGCGAAGTTGGACATACTTCAGATCGGCCACCACCTGCCCAGCGTAGAAGCCGCCCATGTATGGGCCTTCGCTCAGACGTGCCGCAAACGAGGCTAGGGTGTCGCCCCTGCGGGGTTGGTAGTAATCCCGCCTTTGCCAGATTGGAGTCAGCACGCGGCTTGTGATGAGGTCAGACTGTTCCCCGGCTTGTCCGGAAACCATCAGTTTGTATGCCTGCGCCTCAAATGCCTTCTGGCCTAACGCCTGCCGAGCGCGAATGACATCCTTGAACAGTTCGGGATTCCACGGAATTGGATAGCCGAGTTCGGCCAGCGTGTCTGGCCAGTTAATCGCGCGGCGAGCCACGAGCAGAGCGAACCATAATTCGGGGTCGTCGCAATGCGGTTCGCGGTATAGGGCGGAGATACCTTTCGTAACGCGATCATGCTCACGCTGAACATTGCAGAATTTGAAGTCGCGCAGAATGGTGTCCGTAGTCCACGGGTAAGACTGACCGGCTTCACGCTTCCGGCGAATTGCTTCACGATCTTCGATGAAACTGATTAATGCTTTCACGTTTGTATCCCTATGGTTAAATGGAGCGACTGACCCACCCCAGGTGGCTACGGTTAAACCTGCTCGGCTGTTTCGTCGGGCGGCTTGGCTGCTTCTAATGCAGCCAACTCTTCGTCCTCGTCCTCGCCCAGGTCAATGCTCCAGGTCGAGTAGATTTCCCGCACCGCATCTTGCAAAATGCCCTCCCACGCGGGGTCACTCTTGTGGGCACGGTGAATTGCGATCAGCTTGGCGTACAGCCAATCGAAGCAATAGCTGGCTTGCTCATGCTGCTGCTGGAGCTTGTACCACCGAGCGAACAGCTCGCTGTCTTTTGGCGTCAGTTTCAGCAATTCCGGGTGCTGCGTGGCCGCCAGATGAACTGCGGTCAAAAGAATCCGGCTGTTACGCCATTGGGTGAGATCGGTCACTACCGCGCCCTTTGGTGCTTTATCCTTGGGATAAGGAACCACGCGAAACTTAAAATCGCGAGGGTGCTTGCCCGTCTGCTGGTGGTACTGGTAGGCTTCCTCGGACTTCATGCCGCTAGGCTCGGCTGGGAGCGGGGTTACTTCGTCATCTATGATAATCATGTGCTTTCCTTCCGAATTAGAGGGGCGGTTGCTAGCCGCCCCGTATTGATGGTTACGCCACAGCCTTCTTTGCTTTATTAGCGGCTTTGGTGGTTTCGGCGACCGGCTTGTCCGGAAGCAGCACCTTGCCAACCTCCTGCAAGATTTCCTGTGCGTCCGGGATTTGCCCGTAGCTGATCGCGGTTCTGATTTCCCATGCCGCTATCGTGGTGATGATGTCGAACAAGGCGAACTCGTTTTCAATTTGATTGGCTTTGGTTTTGTAGCATGCTTGAGCTCGCCGTCTTAATTCGAGCAGATCATTCATGCCGAGATGCGCCGACATGCACGTGTCTGGTGTGTACGTGTAGGGTATTCCCATTTTTGTTTCTCCTAAGATAGGTTAAAGGGCCGCCCGCAGAGACGGCCCCGTGTTGGTGCTATGCGCCGAGCTTTTCGAAGTCCTCGATCAATCCCCCGAGAATGCGAATCATCTCTTCTGTCGTGCAGGGATCTTCGAGTTCCGGGTCAGCAGTGACGGCGTCGAGTGCCTGGTATACCTTCATCTTCATGTGGGTCAACCGGCCTCTTGCGATTGAAATAATCACGCCGCTGCTACCTTCTTGGCAGCTTTCGCCTTCAACTCGCGGTTGGCTTTCTTGCCGATTGCTTCGGCGGCTTCGGCAGCTTCAGTGACTTGCGGCGTTGGAATCTCGTCACCGGAGATGAACTTCATCATGAACTGGTGGTGGTTAGTCATCTCGATTTTTGCAGCGGTGTGCTTTTCGTCAATCACCAGATCGGTAATCTGGGCTGCCACCAATGTGTTCAGCACGGGGATCAGGGCGATGGTGTCAACTTCATCGGTGAGGACTGAGTGGAGTGTCTCTACTACGGCTTTATATGTTGAATCAGTGACGTGCATTGTTAATCCTCTGGCCCCGCGGACCGGGACCGGTTAGTGTTGCGGTTGAATTTTCCGCAGAGGTTCCCTGTGACTCTCACGAAGACCTCTGCGCGTTGATTTGATACGGGTTAAGGACGGGGATGTGCCCGCCCAGGTTACGCTGCAGCCGCTTTCTGCTTCGCGGCAACCGCGACCTTCTTGCTGTAGGACCGCACTGCAGCGGCAACTTTTTTGCCGAGCTGGTGCTTGGGTGCGTTGGGCACCAATGGGGCGAGAGCTTCTGCCTCGTCGGCAATGGCTTTCTTGAGCTCGTTGGCCAGATCGATGAGCTGATGAAGCGCGGCCATCGCATTCGTCAGTTCTCCAACGACCAGGAATTTGCGCACTTGTACGGCTGTTTCCTTGATATGGGTTGCTGCGGCAGGCTTGTTGTTCATAATTACTCTCCTTTATGGGTTAAGGGCGGGACTGCTGATCCGACCGAGTTGATGTTTTGGCGACACCTCGCCTGTCCCCGCAGACGCGATGCCTGCGGGCGAGGTGCCGAGATGTGCGCCACCACGACGTGGCCAGGGCAATGTGCCGAGGTTGGCTCGTTAGCCGGCTCGGGACACCACCGGATCAGTGACAAACCGCAGTTCACGAACGGAAATCGGACCGGCTCCGACTGGGGTGCTATCGCTCAGGCGGATCAGGGAGACCGTGAGATCAGCTCCAGGTATTACCTCCGCTACCTTGCAATCTTGGCCGTTAAATTTACAGGTGAACCCTGGTGCGACAGTTACGCCATCCGCAGTGATCGACTCAACTGGTTTTCGATCACCATCTGTGCCGGAACGCCCGGTTTTTTTGCTTGGAGCGGAACGCGGCGCTCCTGACGCCTTAGGCTTGATCTCGCTAGCCGGTACGGCCTTCAGATGGGCTTCGCTAAAGGCATCGGCGGGGGACCGGCGCGCCTCTTCCGGATGGAGCTGCTGCCAGCACGTCATAATCCTGATGGCATTCTGGATCACCTTCTTTCCAGGATTGCTGCCGTTGATCGTGGGCGCAATAATGTCAACGATCATTTCGCTACTCTCCACCGCCAGCCGGATAATCTCCTCTGCGTCATGTTCGAGCTTCGCGGGGGATACACGCTCAGTAGGTGGTGAAAGGGGCTCCACGTTGGTGGACGGTTGAGGATCAACTTGAGGCGTTGCAGAGAAGAGTTTGCCTTCCTGGATTGCCTGCTGCATGTCCTTCACTAGTTCGACACTGCGCTTGATACGCATTGTGTCGCTCTTGATCGAAGGCCCGGTAAGCACCGACAGCATCATGCTTGCATGCGAGGCAAGTAGCTCAGGTCCGGTCTTTATCTCCTCACGTTCAATCGGTTTGTTAAGACCGCAACCGTCGTGCGACTGCTCCTTGGCAGATTCGTCTGGTTTCGTTTCCCCAGTCTCGGCGACCTCACTAGTCTCGATGGCCGCGTTAGTTTCCAGCAGCGCTGTTTTGTTGATTTTTGCCAAGTTGCGCTGTGCGGTGCGAAGCGAAAATGCATTTTTTACGCGAGTGTGGTAGTTTTCGTACCACATTGTCCAGCCGGGTAGCTCCTCGATCTGGCCAAGAAGCCGTGCGGAGACTTCCGAGGAAAGTTCGTCTCGCTTCAACCGCTGACGCAGTTCTCCGCGCTGGGATAATAAGCTCTGCATTTGGGCAAGGCGAGGGATAAGTTCGTCATTGGACTTACTTTCCAGCCGGGCAGCTTCATCCAGCAGGTCAGTAGTGATATTATTGATTTCACCATTAAGGCTGCGGTACTCGCTGACCATACTCGCGACATCTGTCGCGAGTTTTGCAAGCTCGTCAGGACTAGCGGGCGTGGTTGCACCTGCAACGACGGGGCAAGTGTCTTCCGCGTTGTAATTCATGTTGAGTGATTCCTTTTCGCACTATGAGCGCAAACACAGACTACCGGTGACATGGCGACGAGGAAATACACGGAAGGCACCAGGGTTCCAAAGAAACATCCCCATGCCTCGTTCACTCACATGCACTCACCTGCACGTGGAAAATGTGCTTGTTCACCTTGGTGCATCTTTGTGCAGTTTGGTGCAGGCGACGCAAGTGGCAAGCGCGCTAAGGTAAACATTGGAGCGCTTCGCAGCGAACTGCAGGTCATGGCTCGCAGCAGTCGGCATCATCGACGAAGGCTGCGGGATCAGGGCTGCGCGGAAATAGACCGTTCAACTTGTTGCTTGGTTTTGCGCGGCGGAGAAGCGTGGTTTTGGACTGCATACCTCTGCAACTCCTGATACATGAATAGCGGCTTATCCCCTTCATAAACAGGGTGGATTTCCTCGGCGGCGACTCGATACTGGAGCAGTCTCTCGCTGATGCCCAATAACCATGCGGCCTCCGCCATCGGGTAGCGCATTCTGGGCAGCAACGATAGAGTGCGCGCGTACACGCTGTGGATCGGAGGATCTTCTTTCGATCCTTCCGGCATTTCGAACAATCGGACTGCCTGGTTCTTTTTTTTCATGGCCCCGATACCATTCAGCAATACCGTTAATGCCTTCATCTTTATCAGGATTTCCCAATCGGCAAGAATCCGATGCCGTGAGACACTCCCGCCACATTGCTGCCCGGTGTTGGGCAAGGGAATTCCCATGGCGGCAGTGGCCGCTTGTGGAAACCCAGCCCGGACAGACGCATCCGAGGGTGGTGCTATTCAATTGTGTTTTGTGGTAAGTGCGGGTCTTCCGTCCGCGCTTATGGGAGGGGTTACGCGGCTTGGGTCTGCACTCCTATCCCGCCGACCGTGCTTTGTACTGTTCGCCGCATACGACTGTGCCCCGCTCCCGGAAAGCACTCTCAGCGAACAGCGAAGACGCGCAAGTGTAGGTTAGCACTGTCGCAGAGACGCTAGTCAAGCGAAAATTAAGGGATTCCAGAATTGGTGATGGGCTAGCCCAGGGATTTGGCAGCGGTGCCGGGGAAAGGAGAGAGATAGCTTCGCAGGCCACCTCAGCTAACGTTTCACTTTCCCGTTGTCCACACAGCATTGACCTGACTACGCAGTTGGTCGGAGCGCAACGGCGCAAGGTAGCGCATTGTGCTCTCAAGTGTTGAATGTCCCAACAAGTGCTGAACATCCACGAGGGTTGTGCCCTTGCGTAGGTATGTGGTTGCCATCGTGGCCCTGAATTTGTGTAAAAACCAGTCCTCGGGGTTCATCCCAGCTTTCTTTGCAATTGCCTTGCATTGATCTAGCCATTTCCAGTTGGGCTTGCCCGAGCGGGTAGGGAACACCAACTCGTGCTTGATGCTTTCTTGGGCTTTCTCACCTTCTGGGGCTTTCTTGCTTTCCATGACTTTCTTGAGCCGCGCCGCCAAGTCGGAGGGCAACGGGATTTCCCGCTCTTCGCTGTCCTTCACGGTGAAGCCATGCTCAGGATTGGCGCGTACCTGCAGCACCTCCCGTTCAAAGTCCAAGTTGCCCCACGTAAGAAACATTAGCTCCTGCATCCGGCAGCCAGACTGAAGGAACGTGGTGAACAATAGGTGCTGGGCCTCGGTGCATGCCGCGAAGAACTTGTCGAGTTCCTCTTGCGAATATGCCGAGACCATTTCTTCCGTGAATTTCAAATCCTTCGTGGTAATCAATCCCTTGCCGGGATCGAGTTTGTTGATGTACCGGTGGAATTGGGAAAGGCGTCCGACTTTATTGCAGGCCGTCCTGACAGCGTTGCCCTCCTTCACCAACCACGTCTTGTAGCGCAATAGATCCAACCGGGTGATCTCGTCCATGTAGATGTGCTTGCACCACGCGGTGAATTGCTCCAAGGTTTGCTTCTGGAGGAGATGAGTTTCAGGGCGGCGGCTGTGCTCAATCTCCGCAAGATAGGTGTCCTTGGCGGCGGCTATGGTCAACCGCGCTTCTGATGGATCTTCCACCACGACACCCTTGGCGGCCCCGGCCAATTGCCACGTTTTGAATTCGGCGGCGGATTTGGCTGAGCTGACCGTCTCACCCTTAACACGCTGGTACCGCTTGCGGGTGCCTTCATACCAAGTAATCAGGAACCGGCTGCGGTAGTCCTCTTTGAGCGTCAGCTTGGGCTTGGCGATGAGCTTGGGGTCAATCGGCGTGAGCGTCCATTTGCCATCCTCCCGCTTACGCTGCTCGTAGATGCTGACCTTGAGATTGGCCAAGTCGCCTCCTAGCAGCCAATACCAGTAATTTGGGCTTTTACGCTAATTCAGGAAGGAAGTAAAGTGAAAAATAGTTATATGGTAGTTAAATGCCAGAGAATCGTTGGGAAACTATTAACATCATTGGTGATATAGTTTGCTGGTGCCGGGAGGGGGGGTCGAACCCCCATGACCTTGCGGTCGGCGGATTTTGAGTCCGCTGCGTCTGCCAGTTCCGCCATCCCGGCTTGCATATAGGCGCTTACTACATCAGCAGGTTAATTGATCTTTGCCGCCTTCGCAAGCTGCTCGACGGCCCGCGGTAACGACCCGAGGAGCTGGTCTACAGTGCGACTAAAGCAATTCCAAAGTTGGTGTATCCCGGTGACTGCGCCAGTTGCCTTTAAGGTGTCATGCTGAACGCAGTGAAGCATCCCGGCACAGCGTGGGGCTGAAGCGCAGCTGAAGGATTTCATCGAAAAGCCCCACACGGAGTAGCGTGGGACAGTTCCACGGGATGCTTCGCGCCACCACCCCAACAGACGCAAAGACGGCGTCCGTCGGGGACCCCGGTGTCCCTCAGCATGACATCGTTGCTTGGGTCCTCCTCTGGGCTACACCTTCCGTGGAACTGCTCTAAAGGCCGCAGATCGCCAATTGTTCTGCGTTTTCGCGGCGGTTGAAGCCCGGGGGCTTTTCAAGCCGCCCACAGTTCATTGGGAAAAAGGTCGGCTGCAACAAAAATGGCTGCCGGGGTGGCCGGCAGCCAAAGGTAACTTTTGAAATATCAGGTTACGGCAGAACGTAGCGCATGGCAATATCGACGATATGATACTGACCCTTGAACTGGCTTGGCGTGACTGCGGTAGAGGCATCCTGCCACACGGCGCGGTGGACGTACTGATACTCACCCATCGTCTGGAGGGTGCCGAAGTTGCCAGTCCAGATTTTATAGATGTATCCAATCGTGCCTTCATACACGTCGCGGTTAGGACTCGTGGTGCCAGGGTTAGTGGTGAGAGTGGGCGCGTAGCCGTAGCCCATGCAGGCCCCCGGCTTAACGGTGCCAAGAGTGGCGTTGAACTGTCCGTACGGATCAGAATAATACGTGCCGCAGTTGGTCCGCTGATAGTACTCATTGCCGGCGTAGAGGTACCAATCCCACTTCGGCGTCGGGTGCAGCTCGAAGCCGCCGAATGCGGTGTAGCCCCTGACCGGCTTGAGTACGTAAGTACCGCTTTTGTCCACTCCGATGGTGAAGTCGGCAGAGTTGGCGGAGCCTCCATTATACCGGGCGTTGCTGCCGTCACCGTAGTTAGCGTTGAGCACGAAGTCAACCTTCTTGGTGATTGGGGCAACAGCGGAAATGCCCAAGCCCCAGCCGTAGGTCCAGTTCATGTCGATGCTCTTGTAGACGTTACCCACGGGCGCACCGCTTGCTGCGTACGTAGGAATCATCGTGCTGGTGGTAACGATGGTCGTCTGGCCCGAGACAGCGGTGTTGATCGGCAAACCGTTCGCGTTCAGGGCCACGCCGGAACGCTCGAAGCGGGCGATACCGCGAACTTCGAAGTGCGCGGTGCTGGTTGGGGAATCCCACGCGACCTTGGCAACCAAGTCCGGCACGGGGCTAGCTGAGAAACCGCCGTTAATGCTCTGCAGTGCGGCGACAGAAGGAACGTTCGTCAAGGCTGTGCCAGCACCGTTGATGCCGGTAAGAGCCGTTGTAGCCGGGTTTTCTTGGCCCGAGGCGGGATAAATGTAGAACGCCTGGCTGCAGCAGGGAACCGGCATGTTGTTGCCGACCGGGAACTGGGTCCCGGAGTTCTCGGTGCCGAGCAGTGAGGTTGGAGTCAAGTTGCTCACGACATTGTTAATCTCGGGCTGATCTAATTCAATGGCAGCCGAGATGTGGGAGTTGAACTTCTTGCCAAGGCGGAATGCCGCGCCGCGCTGATACGGAAGGCCTACAATTTCGTTGCCCTCGTATGAGAGCGGTAACATCATGCCTCTCACGCCAACGCCAGAACGGCCAGGTGTCCAGAGGGAATAAAACTGCCCGCCCACGAAGAATAAGCCGCTCTTCATTTCAGCCATCCCGTATGCTTCGCGGATACGGAGCAGCCAGGAGTTGACTTGGCCAGGGTTGGTCGCAGGATCGGCAGTACCATAGAAGTCACCCATGATAAAGCCGGTCAGCTTAACGTTGTCGTTAGGCCTGCCCTCAAAACTGATCTGCAAACGCGAGTTGCGAGCGTCAGTTCGGAGCTCGCTAAATGACGCGTTGGGGGTGCCATTGAGCGGTATGGAGCCGAAAGCAGATGACAGAGACGTATTGTCATTGCGTGAACGCCACGCGGCGCCCACATCGGCGAAGCCGCCCGGCGTGATGGTTACGCCCTTGTATCTAATAGCCAACGGGTTCAGCAGTGCCTTGACATCCTTCTGAACCACCGTCAAGGACTGATTAAAGGTAGCGGTGCTCGTCTTCAAATCGACCACCGACGAGTTCAGGCTATTGGCAGTCTGCTGGGCCGCGGAAGCAGCCTGCTGAGCAGCGGCCGACTGCTGATTAGCCTGCTGGACGCTGGACTGGAGCTGCGACTGGGTTGACTGTAACTGTGAGTTGCTCTGTTGAAGCTGCTGCTGTAACTGGTTGATCTGTTGCTGCTGCTGATTGAGCTGATCCTGCATCTGCTGCATTTGTGCTGATACCGGAGGCGGTGCCTTCTTTACAGGCTTTTTCGCCTTCGTGGCTCCTTCAGAGCCCAGCAGCCAGGTCGAACTCAACACCGTAAGTGCGAGCGTTCCAGCAATAATTCTCCTCATTTCCTCTCCAAAACCTTTCGGGGAATTTTCCAAACAACAACAACTTCAGCTTCGACACAGATAGGGTTTCACCTCGTGAGTACGAAACCTCTTTTGCAAAGCTGGTCCTTTCCGGGACCACCTACTTTGCTACCCGAAAACCATTCTAGCCATGACGTAAGTCACAGCATATTGTGATATTAGGTTCTACCGGCACCTTAGTGGTTGCAAAATGGCACTAATGTGGAATTCGGGGGTGACGACTTAGCGGTGGCTGGGCGGGGGCATTTTCACCATGCGGGTTCTGCCGCTCGCGGATCATCCATGTGTGCTCCGTCACGTTCGGCTCGTTTGGCGATCACGCAGAGGTGTTCTTTGCAAAATCGTCACCCGAGGAAGTGACTATCATCACAAAAGAGCCTACAATGCTGTGATATATACCACCAAAGATTCAACCCACGGGAGTATTTCGGTTGTGCAACCATCAGGTTTCAGTTGCCTGCGTTCGAGTGCGGCTGCGAACCACTCGGTTGCCGTCAATGCTTTCAAAATTCAAATGCTAGATAGCAATCATGGGCAACAATGACGGAAACGAACACTGAAAAGAAAGAAGTGCGCCGCAGGCCAATCTATAAGCTAAGTTGGGCGGGGCAAAATTACGATCCCAGATACTTTCCCAGATAGATAAGGAGGCGTGAAATGGCGCAACAGCCGCTCTCAAAAGATACCAGGAAGGCGATGGTCTCTCAGTTTCTCGGGTTTGGGCTCGACGCCTATGACATGGCGATGGTGGTGGTCCTGGCTCCCATCCTGACGAAGTTATTTATTGCGCCGGGTGGAAGTCTGGCCTGGCAGTACACGAAGGTTCTGCTGCTTTACTCGATCACGATGGCGGCCAGACCAGTGGGGTCGGCTTTCTTCGGTGCGTATGCTGACAAGATCGGCAGGCGCTGGCTGTTGATTTTTACCATTGGCGGCGTCGGCGTCATGTCTCTTCTGGCAGGCTTCCTGCCCACCTATGCGCAGATGGGCGGTTGGGCCTACCTCATCTTCAGCGTTCTCCGATTCTTGATGGGGTGCTTCTTCGGTGGCGAATACGCGGTGGGTCATACATTCGCTATTGAATTCGCTCCGCGGGATCGGCGCGGCGCAATCGCTGGCTTCGTGCAGTCGGGTTTTCCGTTGGGCTATGTCTTTGCCGCGCTCGTCGTAGCCGCATTGTCCGCGATTTGCGGCAACGCCGGCATGCTGCAGTACGGCTGGCGCATCGCCTTCATGACCGGTGTGGTTCCCGTTTTCCTGGCTCTCTATATTCGCTCAACGCTGCATGAGTCTCCCGAGTTCGAAAAAGCCAAAGCAAGCGGCAAGGTCGAGAAGGCGCCGTTCTTCACACTTTTCAAGCCACCGCAACTGTGGGCTTTTTTGCAGGTCTTTGTCTTCATGACCGGCCTGTTCCTTACCGACTACTCGGTATACGGATTCCTGCCTAGCATCCTGACCTTGGGCGGGCGGGGCTTCAACACCACAACCTTCAGCTTGATCTACGGCTTTGCTCTGTTCCTGTCGTTTCTCGGCTACAACTTCTATGGTTGGCTGTCCGATAAGACTGGACGAAAGATCCTGACGCAATGGTATTGCGTTTTTCTCGTGATATTCGCAGTTCCGGTTTATTACGTCCTTTATCACGCCGCGGTAGCGCGCAACCTGGGAATGGCGATTCTTGGCTGTTGCATGGCAGGCATGCTGAAGCTGGCCTGGGGCATGCTTCCCGCCTATCTGTGCGAACGCTTCCCGACCAAGACACGAGCCACTGGCGTAGGATTCGGCTATTCCGCAGGCGCACTTCTTGGCGCGTGGTTCAACATTTATGTCCTGTTGGCCCACAAGATCCCGTTCATCGGCGCCATCGAGAAGCAAGACCTGTGGCTGTCGCCGGCGGTGATTTTGACCATTGGTGCAATCATGACGTGGGTCAGTCTGCTGTTCTCGCCGGAGACCAAGAATCTCGAACTGGACGAGGTTGGGGAGAAAGAAGCCACCGCCTACGCAACGAGGCAGACAGCGAACGCTCGGTAGCAATCTTGAATCGGATGAATTCATAAACACGGGGACCATCGGCAAGGTGGTCCTCACTTTTTATCTACCTGCGAGTAGAACCACTCGGTTGGCGTTAATGCTTTCAAATCTAAACGCTGGGTAACAATCAGGGGCAACCATGACGGAAACAAATACTGAAACGAAAAAAGAAGTGCGCCGCAAACCTCTATATAAGAGCCTGTATTTCCAGGTACTCTGCGCGATCGCCTTCGGCATATGGCTCGGGCACTTTTACCCAACCACCGGCGCGGCGATGCAGCCGTTCGGCAACGGATTCATCAAGCTCATCAAGATGATGATTGCGCCCATCATCTTCTGTACCGTCGTGCTCGGCATCTCCGGCATGGAGAGCATGAAGAAGGTCGGCAAGACCGGTGCAATTGCACTCTTATACTTTGAAATCCTCACCACTTTTGCACTCGTGATCGGATTGACGGTCGTCGACCTCGTTCGTCCCGGTTCGGGCATGAACGTGAATCCCGCCACGCTGGACATGAAGTCGGTGGCTGCCTATACCGGTCCGGGCAAGATGCAGACGACGACGCAATTCCTGATGGACGTGATCCCGGATACGATCGCTGGGGCGTTCGCCAAAGGCGAAATTCTACAGGTTCTGTTCTTTGCGATCCTCTTTGGTTTTGCCCTGCACATGGTGGGCGACAGGGGCAAGGCGGTTTTCGCCTTTATCGAGCAGGTGAACCGGGTCCTGTTCAGGATCGTCAACATGATTATGAGAGTGGCGCCGATTGGGGCTTTTGGCGCCATGGCGTTCACCATCGGCAAGTACGGCCTGCACACGCTGGTGCAGCTTGGCAAGCTGATGGGCTGCTTCTACGCCACCTGCCTGATGTTCATCTTTATCGTGCTGGGCGCGGTTTGCCGGTTGCACGGGTTCAGCGTGTTTAAATACATCAAGTACATCAAGGAAGAGCTGCTGCTCGTGCTCGGCACTTCATCTTCCGAGGTGGCACTGCCGCTCATGATGGACAAGATGGAGAAAGCGGGCGCGCACAAGTCGGTGGTCGGGCTGGTGATTCCCGCCGGCTACTCCTTCAACCTGGATGGCACTTGCATTTACCTCACGATGGGCGCGATTTTCATCGCCCAAGCCACGAATACTCACCTTGACCTTTTCCACCAGCTCACGTTGCTGGCGGTGTTGCTGCTCACATCCAAGGGCGCGGCGGGCGTAACCGGAAGCGGCTTTATCGTGCTCGCGGCCACGCTTTCGGCGGTGGGTAATGTGCCGGTTGCCGGCGTGGCGCTTATTCTCGGCATCGACCGTTTCATGTCGGAAGCACGCGCGCTCACCAACCTGATCGGCAACGGTATCGCCACGCTAATCACGGCGAAATGGTGCAACGAGCTGGACGAAGTCAAACTGCACAAGGCGCTCGCCGGAGAAGCAGTGGAACTGGAAGACGAGAAGGTAGCCACGGCAACGGCGTAAGCCTCGCCGCGGGGTTCCACCCCAACACGCGCAACTACGGCGTGTGCTGGGGACCCCGGCTCGGCTCGGATGGTAAATACTTGGGCCGCGGGTCATGCCTGCGGCTCATTATTCTTTGTCCCGTTTCTTCCGCGCTCCTGCCTGCGGCAAGTTTTTCTCTTCTGAAATGCGATAGAATTTCGCGCATGGCCTTGCGGGTTGCGCTCTTCATTCCATGCTTTGTTGACCAGCTTTTTCCCCAGGTGGGGCTCGACACTACGGCGGTTCTGCGCCGTATCGGGTGCCAGGTCGAATTCCCGGAAGACCAAACCTGCTGTGGTCAGCCCGCCTTCAACACCGGACGTTGGGACGACGCCCGCCCTTGCGCCGAACGATTTTTGCAGGTCTTCGGCAGCTACGAGCATGTGGTCTGTCCTTCGGGCTCCTGCACCACCATGGTGAGGAAGTTCTATCCCGACTTGCTCCAGGGCGAGTCGCGGCAACAGGCGCTTGCGCTCGGCCGCCGGGTGTATGAATTTTCCGAGTTCCTGGTGCGCGTCGCGGGGGTTCGGGAGGTGGGCGCCGAGTTTCCCCACAAGGTTACTTATCACTCCTCGTGCCACGCCACGCGCGAACTCGGGATTACGGAAGAGCCCAGAATTCTGCTGCGAAACGTTCGCGGCCTTGAGTTCGTCGAGATGCAGCACGCCGACGAGTGCTGCGGCTTCGGAGGCATGTTCGCCGTCAAGTTCGCCGAGATCTCATCCGCCATGGGCGACGTGAAAGCGGCCAACATCGAGGCCTGCGGCGCCGAGTATGTTGCCGCGATCGATTCAAGCTGCCTGATGCACGTGGAGGGAATTCTGCGTCATAGCAACCGTGCAGCGAAAACCATCCACTTGGCCAGCATTCTGGCCGCGGGGTCCAAATGAGTACAGCCGCGCGGGAGTTTCATCGCAAAGCCGCTGAAAAAGCGCCGGACCTGGTCCACCGCCAGGTCATTCAGCGGAACATGGTCTCTTACGACATCGCGGTCGACAAAGCCAAAGGCCGTTTCCGCGACTGGCAGGCCGGGCGCCGCCGCGCGCAGCAGATCAAGTGGGAGGCGATCAATAACCTCGACAAACTGCTCGAACAGTTCGAGGCGAAGATACTGGAGCGTGGCGGCCATGTGTTCTGGGCCGCCGACGCACAGGAAGCGTGCAAATACGTGGTTGATCTCGCCCGGCGCCGCGGGGTGAAAACCGTCGTCAAGAGCAAGTCGATGGTGACCGAGGAAATCCTGCTTTCCCCCGCGCTTGAAAAAGAAGGCATGCAGGTTTGGGAGACCGACCTTGGCGAGTGGATCGTGCAGTTGCGCCATGAGCCTCCCTACCACATCGTGACTCCGGCCATGCACCTCAGCCGGCAAGACATCTCGCGGCTTTTCCGCGAGAAGGTCGACCCCACCATCGACACGGATGATCCGCAAAAGCTGGTCGCGGTGGCGCGCCGGTTTCTGCGGCGCGCGTTCTTCGTCGCCGAGATGGGCATTTCGGGCGCGAATTTCCTGGTCGCCGATGCCGGCATGGTGGCGATCTCAACCAACGAGGGCAACGCACGGCTCACGACCAGCGTGCCGCCGCTCCATGTCGTCGTCACCGGAATCGAAAAAGTGATACCCCGCCTGGAAAACCTTGGCCTCTTCTGGCCGCTGCTGGCCACCTCCGGCACCGGCCAGCCGATTATCACCTACAGCACGCTGATCGGCGGTCCGCGCAAAGCCGGCGAGGTCGACGGCCCGGAAGAGTTCCACGTGGTGCTGGTCGACAACGGACGGAGCCGGTTGCTGGCCGATCCCGAGCAGCGCGAAATCCTGCATTGCATCCGCTGCGGAGCGTGCCTGAACGCCTGCCCGGTGTATCGCAACATTGGCGGACACACCTACGGCACCATCTATCCCGGCCCGATCGGCAGTGTGCTCACGCCGAACCTGGCCGGCATCGAGGAATTTCATCATCTCCCCTTTGCCTCGTCTCTGTGCGGCGCCTGCCGCGAGGTTTGCCCGGTGCGCATCGATCTGCCGCTGCACCTGCTGCAGAACCGCCGCAAGGTAGCGGAGAGCGGGATTCCCGGACTGGCGGAAATGGCCGGATTCAAGGTGTGGAGTTGGGCGATGATGTCGCCGCAGCGCTACAACTTTTTCGGGGCGCTCAGCCGCATGGGTATGCGCATGGTCAAAGCGCTGGGGCTGAGCGGAAGCCTGCTCGACCCGATGCGCCCGTGGACTAAATACCGGGCAGCGCTTCCGGCGCCGCGGCAATCATTCCGCGAGTTGTGGAGAAAACAGCGAGTTGTGGAGAAACCGGAATGACAAAAATTGAAAATCCCAGTCGCGAGCACATTCTCGACCGCATTCGCGAGGCGCTACGCGCGCCGGCGCCGCCGGTGGATATGACGCCGGTGCCGCTGGAAGAGATTTTCGAACCGGTTGCCGACCCCCTCGGACGATTCCTTGCCGAGTGCCAGACGAATCTGATGGAAGCCGTAGTAACCGCCAATACCGCGGAGAGCGCGGAACGGCTCGCGGGGCTGTTGACGGCGCTGCCGGAGGGCGAAATCTTTCTCCAGGACGCGCCCGCCATCCGTGAGATTGCCAAGCCGCTCGAGGGCAAGCGCAGCCTGCGCTGGTCGACCGAAGGAGCGCCGAGCGAGAGCTGCCAGGCAACCGTAACGCTAGCTGAAGCCTTCGTGGCGCAATCCGGTTCGGTGCTCTCCTCGTCAAGTTGCGGTGGGCGTGGGGCTTCGGTGGTGCCGCCCACGCATATTGTCTATGGCGGTGTCAGCCAGATCGTCCCCGATGTCACGGCAGCCCTGCGCCTGGTCAACGAGAAGGGACTGCCAGAACAGAGCTCTTACGTCGGCCTCATCAGCGGCTCAAGCCGCACGGCCGACATCGAAAAGATTCTGGTGCAGGGCGCGCATGGACCGCGACGGCTGGTGGTGATTCTGCAGCGCGGGTGATGGGAAGACACGATTTGAACATTACGTGAAACTGGACTGAGGTTATTGAAACTTAGATCTTAGAGAAGGAATAGCTTTGGCCAGTATCCTGTCCCGGAAATTCCGAAATAATCTTTGAAGTGTCATTCTGAGCGAGCGTAGCGAGCGAAGAATCCCATCGCCGCGTGGAGCTAAAGACACAGTCGAAGGATTTCGTCGAAAAGCCCAGGGCCGCGCAAGGTGGGACAGTTTAACCGGGATGCTTCGCTGCGCTCAGCATGACAGCACACAATCTGTTCGACTACGCTCAATATGATACCCTAAGTTACGTCACACAATGTATGGAAAAACGCAGCCGCATGAGCTTTGAAAGAGAATTAAACCGGAAGCTGCGATCGCTATGGTTATATTCAACATTTCGTCTTCTTAGCGCATAACCTCCTTGGTTATACACAAACGCCCTGTTATAGTCCCAGGGACCAGGAGCGGCTGGCGAAGTCGGTGAGGCTCAACAGCAGCAGAATCAGCAGCCAGAGGATGCCGGCAATGATCACGATCTTGGTGATCGCGGGCGAGTAGCGCACTTCCATGAAGAACAGCGCCACCAGAATCGACTTGATGGTCGCGATGACGAGCGCCACCACGATGCTGAAGGCTCCCAGGTTGAGGTACGCGACAGTAACCGTGACGCCGGTGAGAATCAGCAGCGCAACCCAGACGCTGGTGAAGGTTTTGACCGAAGTAATTGGTTCAGACATCAGAACCCTCCTCCAACGTGCTGGTGGCTGATCAGGTAGAGCAGAGGAAACAGCCAGATCCAGACAATATCTACGAAGTGCCAGTAGAGTCCGCCGATCTCGACGGGGTTGTAATACTCCGAGTTGTACGCGCCGCGCCAGGCATTGATCATCAGGAACAGCACCAGGCCGCAGCCGATAATCATGTGCAGGGCGTGCAGCCCGGTCATGGCGAAGTACAGGGAAAAGAAAATCTGCGTGTGTCGCGGGTCGGTGCCCTCGAACTGAAATGCCGGTCCGGGGACTTCTCTCGCCACCCAGTGTTCGTGGTACTCGATGGCCTTTACGCCCATGAACGCGAGCCCGAGCAGCATGGTTATCAGCAGGAAAATGACCGTCAGTTTGCGCTGATTGATCTTGACGCAGCGGACCGCCAGTACCATGGTCAGCGAACTGCAAATCAGCACCGCTGTGTTCAGCGCGCCGAGGCGGATATTCATGTGCCGGCTTCCTTCCAGGAAAGCCGTGGGATAGAGAAACCGGTAAAGCATGTAGGAAAGAAACAGGCCACCGAAGAACATGATTTCGGTGACGAGGAAGATCCACATGCCGAAGGACGCCGTATCGCGCTGCTGGTCCATGTCGGCGAAGTGGTGGCGCAGTTCGTGGGCCGCCGTCTGGCTAGCGTGCAATGGGGACCTCCTGAAGCTTGTCCAGCTCGTCGTAGTTGTAGGCTTCCCAAGTCACCACCGGCGTCACCTCAAAGTTAAAAGTCGGCGGAGGCGAAGCCGCTTTCCACTCCAATCCGGCGGCGTTCCACGGGTTCGGAGGCGCATTCTGGCCGTAGCGTAGCGACCACAGGAAATAAATCATCGGCAGCACGTAGCCGACGGCCAGGACGGAAGCGCCGGCGGTCGAGAGCACGTTGAGCACCTGAAATTCCGGAGGGTACGACTGATACCGCCGCGGCATCCCCATGTATCCCAGCACGAACTGCGGGAAGAACGTTAGGTTGAAGCCGAAAAACACGAACATGGCCGACAGCTTCGCCCATGCCTCCGGGTACAGCTTGCCGCTGATCTTGGGCCACCAGAAGTGCAATCCGCCCATGTAGGCCATGACCATGCCTCCCACCATGATGTAGTGGAAGTGGGCGATGATGAAGTAGGTGTCATGCACATGCACGTCAACTCCGAGGCAGGCAAGAAACAGTCCCGTCAGGCCGCCTATGGTGAACAGGCCGATGAAACCCAAGGCGTACAACATCGGCGTATCGAAGCGGATCGAGCCCTTGTACATGGTTGCCGTCCAGTTAAAGACCTTGATGGCGGACGGAATCGCAACGAAAAAGCTCAGCAGCGAGAAGACCAGCGCGGCGTAAAGCGAGATGCCGGCGACGAACATGTGGTGAGCCCACACCAGGAAGCCGAGAACCGCAATGCCAATGCTGGCCAGCGCCACCGCGTTGTAGCCGAATACCCGCTTGCGCGAAAAACAAGCCACGATTTCGCTGACCACGCCCATGCCGGGCAGGATCATGATGTACACCGCCGGGTGCGAGTAGAACCAGAAGAGGTGCTGGAAGAGCAGCGGGTCGCCGCCCAGTGCCGGATTGAAGACGCCGATGTTGAAGGCGCGCTCCAATGCCACCAGCAGCAGCGTGATCGCCAGCACCGGCGTACCCAGCACCATGATGACCGCCGCCGCATAGTTCGACCAGAGGAACAAGGGCAGCCGCTGCCAGGTCATCCCGGGGGCGCGCATGCAGTGAATGGTGACGATGAAGTTCAGGCCGGTAAAGATCGAAGAGAAGCCGGCGATGAACACCGAAAGCGCTCCGGTGATGACGTGGGTGTTGGAGAATGCGGTGCTCAGCGGCGTGTAAAACGTCCAGCCGGTATCGACCCCGCCGGTGATGATCGTGTAGAGCCAGAGGCAGCCGGCCACCACGTAGATGTACCAGCTCAGCAGGTTGATGCGGGGAAACGCCAGGTCCTTCGCCCCGATCATCAGCGGCACAAGAAAATTGCCGAGCACCGCCGGAACCGACGGAATCAGGAAGAAAAACACCATGGTGATGCCGTGCATGGTGAATGCCTTGTTGTAGGTATCCGCCTGCATCAGATCGCCCGCCGGAGTCAGCAACTCCAGGCGAACCAGCATGGCGAACAAACCGCCGATCCAGAAGAAAACACTGATCGAAATCAGGTACAGCATGGCGATGCGCTTGTGGTCGGTGGTGAGCAGCCACGACTTGATTCCGTAGTCGGCGTTCAGGTAATTCGTTTGTTCGACGGGTTGTACGGCGGTTGCCATGTATCGTCTGCTCCTGCTGGCGGCAAAGTGGCGCTGCTACTTTCCGCTGGGTGTCGCCTGCGATTTCTCGGGCTGCGGCCCCACTGGATAAACTGCCGTGGGCTCGGCCATGGTGGCCGGCGGATTCGATTGCCCGGTGCCGAGTCCCTTGATGTATGCCACCAGGGAGATAAGCTCTTCCTCGCTGATCTGCCCCTGGAAGTTCGGCATGATGTTCTTGAATCCGGAAGCGATTTTCGCTCCCGGGTAAATAATCGATTCACGCAGGTACGACTCGTCGGCAATCACCGTCCGGCCGTCATCCAGCAGCACCGGCTTGCCGAATAACCCCACCAGGTTTGGACCGCGTCCCTGGTAGTCGGCACGGTGGCACATCGAGCATCCGTACTGCATGAACGCCTTTTCGCCCTCCGAGGCCAGGGAGCCGTCGGAACCACTCGCCGCCCATTGTTGGTAAGCCGCCGGTTCCATGACCACGACTTCTCCGACCATTCCCGAATGTTGCGTGCCGCAGTATTGCGAGCAGAACAAGTGGTACGTCCCCGGCACGGTCGCGTGAAACCACGTCGAGGTGTAGCGCCCGGGCAGCACATCTGCCTTGATGCGGAAAGCGGGAACGAAGAAGCTGTGAATCACGTCTTGCGAGGTCATGATCATGCGCACGTCGCGGTCCACGGGAACGTGCAACACGTTGATCTCGCGCTGCCCCTCCTGGTGCTGGAACTTCCACATCCACTGCTTGCCGACGGCGTACACCTCCATGGCATTGCGCGGCGGCCGAGTCTCGGCAAAGTAAAGCGCCGCTCCCCACGCGAAAATGAACATCGCGATGGCCGTCGGGATCAGCGTCCAGGTCATCTCCAGCGCCATGGAGCCCTCGATCTGGGTGGCGACCGGATTCTTCTTTCTGCGATAGCGCCAGGCGAAGAAACACACCATAGCCACAATCAGGATGGTGAAAAACGCCGTTGTGCCGACCAGGAAGAAGTAAAGATAGTCGACCTGGTGCGCCATCTTCGAGGCGGCCGGCGGAAACAGTGGCAAATTAGACCACATAGTCGATTAAGCCCGTCCTGTCTCTAACTTTCTGCGCGTTGCTTCACGGCGAAACATGATGAAAAGAAAAGACCCGAGAATCAGCACCGTCGCGGCTCCTGCCAGCCGCACGACGTTGTAGATCACCGCGCCATACTTGCCGGTGCGCGGATCGTAGTGGTAGCAGTACAGCAATACCTGGTCGGCCAACGATCCGATGCGGTTGCCGGAGGCTTCGATGATTCCCAGCCGCATGTCGCGCGCGGAAAACTCCACGCCGTAGTAGTACTGCGAGATTCGGCCCAGCGGAGTCACCAGCACGATGCCGGCGGCGTGGGCAAACTGATCGATCTTAGGGTCGTACTGGTAATGCCAGCCGATGGCGTCGGCCAGGGCATCGATCTGCGGCTGCTCGCCGGTAAGGAAATGCCAGCCGGCCTCCGCTCCCGGCCGGTCCAGATGCTCGATATAGGAGCGTTTCTTGGCCGCCGCCAGCTCCGGTTTTTCGCGCGGATCGATGCTGAGCGTCACCACCTCGTACTCCTTGCCCGGAGTGAATTTCAGAACTTTGAAGGCGGTGCTCATGCCGTTGAGCACCTCTCCACACAGCATCGGGCAGTTGTAGTAAACCAACGAGATAATGACCGGACGGCCGTTGTGAAAGTAGTCGCCAAGCCTGACCGTGCGGCCCTGCTCGTCTTGGAAATGCAAATCGAGCGGCACCTGCTCGTTCAGCCGCTGATCGATTCCGACCTTCGACAGCCCCGGAGGCAGCGCGCCCTTGACGCTCGGCTCGCTTAGAAACTGCGCCATCGCCGAGGTGGCCGCCAGCATCACCAGCGCCGCTGCCGATGCCCATCGTTTCGTCATTGCCATTCCGCTCATTACGCTACTTCTCTTTCTGTTACTGCTTGGGCCATTACTGGTTGGGCGGCTGCCCCGCGGATTCTACTTGCCGCGCCGGCAAACCTTTTTGCGCCACGATCCGCATCGCCTCTGCGATAGGGATATGTATGGCGCCGGTCTGGTCGCGCCATGGCTTGGCTTCCAGAAGCTGGCCCTCTTGCCATAGGAAGCGATTCATGTCGTTCGGTTCATCGCTTTGCAGGCGCGGCTCGGGAAATTGTTTGATGTTTACCGAGGTGTTTTGCAGCACACCCGGAGTCGGCGCCTGTTGTCTTGGAGCCATGGGATTCGCCGTTGCCTGACGCGTCTCGCCTACATGCACAAAGGCTTCGTAGACTCCCCATACCACCAGGTGGATCGCCGCGCCGGCGATGAACAGCACGGCGAAAAACAGCAGGATTCCGCGCGCTCCCATGTCCCGCTTTTCAAACGACACCTCTGGGTGCTGGTTGTGCTCCGGGCCGCTCCCATTCTGCTTTGGATCAGTGTGCATGACTGCTCTCCCAGAGTCTTGCAAGTTGCGGTTCGTTTCGAACCAGTAGCGGCCGCCTCGCCAGGTTCCAGGCAAAGAAGGCGAACCAGAGGCCGACCAACGCGATCGGCGCCACAATGTAGGTCCAATGCAGATAGATGTGCTCGTGCCTGGGGCCCGGCATGGGATTCGGCGCGACCAGCCAGTAGGCGTCGACGAAGCGCATGAACAGCACCAGCAGCGCCACCGGAACCAGCTTGCGCGCGTCGCGTTTCAGGTCGCGCGAAAGCAGCAGCAGAAAGGGCAGCGAGAACTGCAGGATCACCAGCATGAAGGCCACGATCTGCCAGCCGCCGTTGATGCGCGCCAGGTACCAGGAGATCTCTTCCGGCAGGTTCGCCATCCAGATGATCAGCCATTGCGAAAACGAGAAGTAGGCCCACACCATTGTCAACGCCAGCATCAGCTTGCCGCAGTCGTGCAGGCGGTCGGGCCGGACGACTTCGTCCATCGGCGGAAACTGCGCCAGCAGCACCAGCAGGCAAATCAGCAAGGCCAAGGTCGCCAGCAGGTGCTGGGCGATGAACAAGAATCCGTACATGGTCGAATACCAGTGCGGGTCCAGCGACATAACCCAGTCGGTCGCCGCGAAGTTGACGCTGAGGGCGTACAGCACCAGGCCCGGCGCCGCGACGGCCTTCAACCGGCGCCAAACTCTGGGCGAATCGTCAACGTCCTGCTCCGCCGACCAGCGCGTCAGCAGGTAGCCGAGAACATTCCACAGCGTGAAATAGATCACCGCGCGCACAATCCAGCCCGGCGTGTTCAGGTAGAACGCCTTCGCCATCAGAACCTTGTCGCCCGCAACTTCATCCGGATGCGTCCACAGGTAAAGACGGTGCATGCCAAGCAGGATCGGGATGAACATCGCGGTGACCAGCGGCAAGGTCTTGGTGGCCGCCTCAAAGACGCGCCGCCCCAGCATCCACCAGTTGCCGCCCGTCATGTGGCCGATCATCAGCCAGGCCATCGAACCCAGGGTGAAGCTCAGGCAGACCATGAAGCCGATCAGATAGCCTCGCAGCAACTCGTCCGGCGAAACGAACGCGCCGAGGATGGTGAGGATTCCGCCGGCGATTCCGGCCACCAGCGCGCGGCCGCGCCAGCGCTGGAGCAAAGCTACGGGCGGAGCAAGATCTTGCTTGGAAAATTCGGCTGCCGTCATTGATTCTTCCCTTCGCGCGGGGTGTCTCCACCGCCTTCGCCATGCATAGCCTTCGTGTTCTCCTTCGGCGGCGGCCAGTTCGCGTTGACCTGCGGAGGCTGCGTGGCGATGGCTGCGCCGGCCGGAACGTCGCTTGGCGTCGCGTTCTGGCTCAACTGCAACACCCGTATGTAGGCGGCAATGGCCCAGCGGTCGCTGACCGGAACCTGAGAAGCGTAGTCCGCCATCGCACCGTAGCCGTTTGTCATGACGTTATAGAAGTGTCCGATCGGGGCTTTGCGCAAGCGGTCAATGTGATATGAAGGCGGCCGCTTGAATCCGCGCTGCACGATCATGCCGTTGCCATCGCCGAGTTGCGAGTGGCAGGGCGAGCAGTAAATATTGAAGCGCTCGCGCCCGCGGTCCAGCACTTCCTTGGTCGCCGGAAACGGCATCACATCGCCTTCCTTGCCATTCACGAAACCGGTGTGGAGGTAGGTGTCTTCGTTCAGTTGCCCGCGCGCCACCGTCCCTCCGATGAGCGGCCGCGACGACCGCAGGTCGGAGTAAAAATCGTTCTCGCGCAGCGGCTTGAACTTCGGTTGATCGTGCATGTCAAGCCGGCATCCCGCCAGCAATACCGCGAGCACCGTAAACGCTCCCGTCCATACAAGTTTTCTGCCCATGGGAGACGGGGCGAGACTTGTGCATTTCCGCCGGAGTTTGAAGAAGGATTTCATCGCCTACTCCAGGACCTCCGCGATATCCACCGTGTTGAAAGCCGACAAGAACTGCCGCGCGCGCTCGGGGTCGAACTGCGGATCGGCCGCTTCGATACACAGAAAAAAGCGGTCACGCGAGACGGCGCTGAACCTCGGATTGTTGAACACCGGGTGATAGGGCGCCGGCAGCCCATTCAGCCCCAGCATTCCGATGACGGCCGAAAGCCCGCCGAACAGGATGGTCATCTCGAAGGTCACGATGATGAAGGCCGGCCACGAGTGGGATGGCCGCCCGCCGATATTCAGCGGATAGCTGACGTTGTTGATCCAGTACTGCAACAGGTATCCGGAGAGCCCGCCCAGAATGCCTCCCAGCAGGCACACCAGCGGAACCCGCGTCTTCTTGAAGCCGATCACGTCGGCTAATTCCTCGATGGGATACGGCGTGTAGGCATCGATGTTGCGATAGCCCGCGGCATAGGTGGCACGAGCCGCTTTCATCAGCTCGGTCGGGTTGTCGAACTCGGCCATCAGCCCGTAGAGAGGAGTCTCAGTCATGCGCCGCTACCTCCGCTTTCACGGCCGATTCCGGCAGCAGGGCTCGCACCTCGAAGATCGGAATCATCGGCATCAGGCGAACGAAGATAAACATGCAGACGAAGAAGAACCCTATGGTTCCCGCGAAGATAGCGATGTCCCAGCGCGTGGGAACGTAGATGCCCCATGAGGAGGGCAGAAAGTCGTGGCTCAGGCTGACAACAACGATTACGAAACGCTCCAGCCACATCCCGATGAGCACATCGATCGAGATCAGGAAGAGCAGGATCGGACTGGTGCGCACCTTCTTGAACCACAATACCTGCGGGATCACGATGTTGCAGGCGATCAGGATCCAGTAGAAAGCGCCATAATGACCGAACATGCGGTTCATGGACTGGAATTTTTCCCACGGGTTGCCGCTGTAAAACGCATAGAAGGCTTCCATGGCGTAGCCGTAGGCGACGATCAGCCCGGTGGCCAGCATGATCTTGGCGGCGTTGTCCAGATGCCGCATGGTGATCATGTCCTTCACCCCGTAGAAGCGGCGGATGGGGATTGCCAGCACCAGCACCATGGCAAAGCCCGAGTAGATGGCGCCGGCAACGAAGTAGGGCGGAAAGATCGTGGTGTGCCAGCCCGGAATGAGCGAAACCGCGAAGTCGAAGCTCACTACCGTGTGCACCGAAAGCACCAGCGGAGTCGCCAATCCGGCCAGCAGCAGGTAGGCGCTCTCGTAGCGCTTCCAGTGGCGGACCGAACCGCGCCAACCCATGGCGAGGATGCCGTACATCGCCTTGGCCCACGGGTGACGCGCCTTATCGCGCATGGTCGCCAGGTCCGGAATTAGTCCGATAAACCAGAACACGGCTGAAATGGTGCCGTAGGTGGAAACAGCGAAAACGTCCCACACCAAAGGGCTGCGGAACTGCGGCCAGACGCCCATGGTGTTGGGATACGGGAAGAGCCAGTAAGCCAGCCACGGACGGCCCAGGTGCAGTATCGGGAACATGCCGGCGCAGGCCACGGCAAACAGGGTCATGGCCTCGGCGAAGCGGTTGATCGAGTTGCGCCAGTTCTGCTTGAGCAGCAGCAGGATGGCCGAGATCAGGGTGCCGGCATGGCCAATACCGATCCACCAGACGAAGTTGATGATGTCGAAGCCCCACCCGACGGGGATGGTGATACCAAAGAGGCCGACGCCGCGAATAAACAGGTAGGTGGCCCCGAACAGCAGCAGCAGCGCCACCGTGGCAAAGAACGCCACGCCAACCGACCAGCCCAGAGTAAAGGGACGCCGGAGCACAATGTCGGCGATCTTGTCGGTGAGGCTGCCGAAGCTGTGGCCCGGCACCATCACCGGCGGCTGTCCCGGCAGTAACCGCTCGTCTAACAGCGTCGTCTCTTCAGGACCTTCGTGCATACTTCGTTAAGCTCCCTCACCGGACCCGAAGTCAGGATTTGGATTCAGCACGGCGGCAAGGTACGTCGTGCGCGGGCGCGTATTCAGGTCTTCCAGCAAGCCGTAATTCCGCTCCTCCGCCTTCAACTTGGCGACCCGGCTGTTGGCGTCGTTGAGGTCGCCGAAGACGATGGCATTCGCCGGACATGCCTGCTGGCAGGCGGTCAGGATTTCGCCGTCGCGGATGTTGCGGTTTTCTTCCTCGGCGCGAATTCGTCCATGAGTGATGCGCTGCACGCAGTAAGTACACTTCTCCATCACCCCGCGGCTGCGAACCGTGACCTCGGGGTTGCGCACGAACTTCAGTTGCGCGGTATTGAAATCGGAGTAAAGCAGGAAATTGAAGCGCCGGACCTTGTAGGGGCAGTTGTTCGAGCAGTAGCGAGTGCCCACGCAGCGGTTGTAGACCATGTCGTTGAGGCCCTCCGTGCTGTGCACGGTAGCCCCCACCGGGCAAACCACCTCGCAGGGCGCGTTCTCGCACTGCATGCAGGGCACCGGCTGGTAGTAGGTCTTGGGGTTCTCCGGCGCCCCTTCAAAGTAATTGTCGATGCGCAGCCAGTGCATGTGCCGCCCGCGCTTTACTTCCAGTTTGCCGACCACCGGAATATTGTTTTCCGAGACGCAGGCCGCCACGCAGGCATTGCAACCGACACAGGCATTCAGATCGATTGTCATTCCCCACTTGTTGACCTTGCTGTAGTCGTAAGGCTTGTAAAGGGTCAGCCCCGGCGCGGGGGCTTCGGCCATCTCGTGCGCGAAGCCGGGGTTCTTGATGAAATCATCGAGCGAAGCGGCGCGTGCCAGCGGACGGCCCTCCATCACCTGGCGGCCCTGGGTGGAAGCAAGTCCATAATGCTCGCCCGTGCGCGTCAACTTGCCACTGGCAAACCATGGCGACGCGCTGGCGCGCAGCTTGTAAGCGCTGAAGCCGACACCGGAGCCCACACGGCCGCAGCGCTCGCGCCCGTAGCCGAGCGAAACCGTCGCCGAGTCGTCCGGGTGTCCGGGCGTGAGCCACACCGCGCCGCGCACCTTGGCTTCGCCGATCTCGATTTCGACTACATCTTCGACTTTAATCCCAAGCTTGTTGCCGGTGCGCACGCTCATCAGGACGGGATTGTCCCAGGTTATCTGGGTGATCGGCTTCGGCAGTTCCTGCAACCAGGCGTTGTTGGCAAAGCGGCCGTCGAAGATGCTGGGATCGTAGCGGAACATGATTTCCATGCCGCCCGCTGGCGCCTGCGATGCGGGAATGTTTGCCGCGCGCGCGCTCACCTGCTTGGGCGCGAACGTGGAGCCGGCCACGAATCCATCGTGCAGCGACTTGCGCCAGAACGCGGTAAAGTCTCCGCTCTTCGGGGTCCCCGGCGAGCCCCGCTCGCTGGGGTGATTGTGCTGCTCCAGCCAATGACGGTAGACAACCTGGTACGAATTGATATCCGGCTCTCCGACGAGAGATCCCAGGACTTCAAATGCCGAGCGTCCGCCGTAGAGCGGCGCAATCAGCGGCTGGATGAGGCTTATCGTCCCGTCAAAAGAACGGCAGTCGCCCCACTGCTCCAGATAGTGCGTGCCGTTGAGATGCCAATGGCAGAGGCGCGCCGTCTCATCCTGGTAGAGCCCGTGGTGTACGCGCACTCCCACCTTTTGCATGGCCCCGGAGAAGTTCACATCCGGCGGTGCGTCATAGAGCGGATTCACGCCGATCAGAAACAGCATGTCGATCTTGCCGCTCCACATCTCGCCGGCCAACTGGCGCAGCGAATCGGTCTTGTTGACCGGGTGCGACTCTATCCAATCGGTATAGAAGACTGTCTGCCCTACGTTTCCCAACGCTTGGTTCATCGCGTGCGCCAGCATGTGCACGGCAACCGGCTGGTTATCACCCGCGACGATCACGGAGCGTCCGCGATTGGCAAGCAAGTCCTTTGCCAAGGCGGCGGCAAACTTCTGCTGGCCGGCGGGGAACTGTCCTCCACCGTCGGCTCCAAGCTGTGCCGCCAGTGCCCGCGCAAATGCTTCGATTTCGCTGGCGCGCAAGGGCAAGCGATGGTCGGCCTTGCCGCCGGTGTTGGTCGGCGTGCTCTCGACGGCGTAGAAGCGCAGCATCTCCTGCCTGAGCTCGGGGCGGCGGCGGGCGGCGAACTGCCTGGCGTTACGATGGAATCCCGGAAAGCCGCTCGACAGAAAATCGCCGTCCAGCGAGAGCACCACCTTCGCTTTCTCGAAGTTGAACTGCGTCTGCACGGGCTGGCCGAAACTAGCCTGCGCCGCGGCCATCGCGTTATCGCGATTCGCCGGCTCCCACTGGTACCACTTCGCTTGCGGAAAGATCCGCAGAACCTGTTCCATCTGCGCCGTCAGCGTGGGCGAGCTGGTGGGCGCCGTCAGGAAGCGGATGCCGGCGCCTTTCAAGGCCCGCTGCGCCGTCAACGGCCCGCGCAGCGCGTTCAGAAATTGTCCCCAGGCGCTGGCGTCTCCCAGGTAGGTGACCGTTTGCGAACGGTCCGGGTCGTACAAATCGAGGACGCTAGCCTGCATGAAGGGGTCGGTGCCGCCAAGCGTTGCCGGGTGTTGCGGATTGCCTTCGATCTTGGTCGGCCGCCCTTCGTGGCTTTCCACCAGCATGGGGAGCCCGCAGGCGCCCAACGGCATCGCGGTGGCAAAGAACAGCGGCTTGCCCAGCACCAGGTTGTCCGGCTGGCGCACGTAGGGAACGATGGGCTCCAAGGGCTGCCGGGTGCAGGCGCTCAGCCCGGCCAGCGCCAACGAGGCGCCCATGATCTTCAGGAAGTTGCGGCGCGAAGGCGCGTCCGTCCACTCCGAGGCATGGCGCGGAAACTCGCGGTGCAGCATTTCCTCGAACTCGGGTGTCTGCGCCAACTCTTCCAGGCTGCGCCAGTACTGCGGCCCGCGCGCGGTGGACAGTTTTTCGCGCACCTCGCTCAATTCGAGCTTGCCGCGTTTAGTCGGGCAGATGTCCGGCGCCGGTTGCTTGCGATCTTTCTCCATTGGCTCTTTTGTTCCGCTCGTCAAAATTTCAACTGCGGGCCGCGCTGTCGCCGCCATCGGCGATCAGCGATGACAGGTGTTGCAACTGGTTATGTCGCGTTCGCTGCGCAGGTGGTACTGCTGCACCAGGTAGGCGCCCAGTTTCGCTTGGTCCGTGAAGCTCTTGCCGTCCGGCAAGGTCACCGGCTTCAGAGACGTCGGCTGCTGGTACGTCATGTTGAAAACCTGGTCGATTTCGCTCTTTGGATCATCGGCCCGCGCTTTGATATGGTGCGGACGGATGTACTTCGCCGGGTCGCGATGACAGTCGAGGCAGAATTCCATTTGCAGCGATGCTTGGTTGTACATCAGCGGCATCTTGTCGACGGCGCCGTGACAGGTATTGCAGCCCACGCCTTTGTTGATGTGAATGCTGTGGTCGAAATAAACGAAGTCCGGCAGATCGTTGGCCCGAGTCCACACCAGCGAACGCCCCGAGCGGTAACTCTCCCGCACCGGTTCCAGCATCGGCGCGTTGGTCCACATCTGCGAGTGGCAGTTCATGCAGGTCTTCGTCGGCGGAATTCCGGCGAAACCCGAGACCTCGACCGAGGTATGGCAATAGCGGCAATCGATTCCCAGTCCGGCGTAGTGATGCTGGTGGCTGAACGGGACCGGTTGCATCCGCGAAACGCCGGCGTAGGTGAAATAAGGCGAGCGCTGCAACTGCAATGCCGCCCACAATAACCCGGCGATCAGAAAAACCGCGCCGAACATGCTGACGCGAGCGATGGTGTTGGCACTGCGATGGAAGATCTGGGCCATGTCTTACGCTATCCGATGCTCTGATCCGCCTCTGGTTGGCTGCTCCGGCCAAATCGGCTGCTTCCGGACCTCTCCTCCCACCGCCGTTGCGGGCGCCGGAGCTGACACCGGTCACCCCAACAAACGCTAAAAGCGGCGTTTGCCGGGGACCCCGAGGCCGTTTACATTGCTTCGAACGGGAAGGCGGTGACGATCCACAATCCAGGAATTCCGCAAACGCTTTCCTCACCCCTGGTTAGCCGGCTATCTCATGAAGACATCTACACAAACACCAAATCAACAAGATGCGCAGCTACTTACCTTCCGTTGTATTGATGGCGGAATCGTCCGGCCGATTCATGATTCTTTGTTCCCGATTTGAACCTTGGCGCGCTCACAGGGGAATCCGAGCCGTGGAGTTCACGTGATCCCCGGTATTTAGGTAGCCCAGAGGAGGAGACTGCACGTTTTTGCGGATATATCCTGCGCGGACCTGTTTTTGGCAGCCTGCTTGCTGCCGTGCTCAAAGGCCAATGTTAGAGGAAACGGCTAATCCCACAGGGGGCAGGGCAGTACCAGAGATACTGGCGGGTGTCATCGTGAGGAGGCTCGCCGCTTTTGCGAACCGACGTGACGATCTATGCATTTCAGCGAGAGCCCCATAGTCCCGTGACTAGCGATGGTGTAGTCGTGGAATTCGATGATAGCCTGACGAAGGTCGTCTAAAAACGCAAGTTCCGCTGTGTTGTCCCTCTATCGAGCAAGCTGGAGCAGGAGATCATCGTTGTTGTCAGTAAATTCCTGCATGATCTCCGCCATCAGTCCTCGACGGGAAATACGATTGCTCTCTGCGCGGGAGACGTGCGCCCGGCGGTCAATCTGTGGATTCGATTTCACTAAAGGATTCAACTTCACCGAAACAAATTGGAGCGTAGAGGCTAAGTACGCATTCGTATTGTCTGCGCCAACCCACGGCACTAACGATGCAGATGTTGGGCTTGGAAACGCATTTCCGAGTGGTGGAAACAACTCATAGTTCATAACACTTCCCAATCAATCATAACCCCTCCAGCCGACGCGCACCATAGCCACTTGGGGTTGTAGTGTCGGGCCAGCAGGGGTCATTAGTTGTGTTTGAGATATTTGAGCTACGCGCTCAAATTCGTCGCCGCCCTCGGCAACTTCGACGACTACGACCTTTTGTTGGTTTAACAACGGCAGCTTTTTACCTGCTTGCACCGCGCCGTGAAGCAAAATTATTGGATCGAAAATCTGGCCGAGCTGCATCTCGTCGCGGAAATCGCAGAACAATTCCCACACAAGTTTTTCCAAGATTACATCATCTCCAGCTACTTGCGCACCGAGCAACTCTCGCGCCTCCGTGCGAGAGATGAGGTAGTCATGCGAACCAAGGCCACGCGTAATTTCCTGCACAATCTTTTCGATGTTCCGCTCGTCTTGGCGGTGGTATTTAATCAAAGTTCTCGCGAGGCGCTCGATTTGCTGTCGGCTCCGATATACGTCTCCCAGAGCCAACGGGTTAATCTGCTCAGCTAATATCTTGAAGGCTATATCCGTTCCGGCATCATTGAGACGCCAATCCTCTGTTACGAGCGCTCTATATCCGGCTACGCTCTCAACACTAACGGCAACTGACTGGCGCTGTCCTGGAGCAAGTTCTACGACGGGGTTGAGAGGGCCATTAACACTGGGATCAATCGGAGAGAGCGTAGCCGCTCTTGTCATAAAAATTTCATTGGCCCCTAGCGCAAACAAAGTGCCAGCGCTTTGGCACTTTTCCGGAACCAGAACCGCGACGGTGTCTGTAAATTCACGTATTAAGCGACTCAAGCCAAAAGCAGCAAGGGTGTCTCCGCCGATCGTGCACATGAGTACATCGATCTTGCGGCCTGACTGAAACTTAAGCAGCCGATTAAAAAAGACCGGAATGAAGTCTTTCGCGATGATCCCAGCGGCGTTCTGTCGGTCGGACGTGAGACAGCAGATCAGCCGCGAGCCGCGATGATCTTCGATCTGACGAATTAACTCAATACGTTCCTTACGCGCCATTGTCGGCCAAAATACTACTCGATTCCGCCGATTGTATCAACTCTTTGACCTTTCACCATGCTCTGCGATCCTCGCTCGCATGGAGGGTGTGGCCCGCCCCTGCTTCGACGCCAAAATCCTTTGCACTACTTATAATGCCGACCGCGTGTTTCAATCGTTCACTAAGAATTTACTGCGCAATCCTGCCTAAGCGTGTCTGAAAACCCCGGATTGAACCCGGCTACTCCAGCCGTAAACGACAAAAAACAAGCAGGACGAGAGCAGGTGGGCGAACTTGACAACCCCGATTTCACCAGAAGAATCGATTCGCCCCATCCTGACGGACGCGACAGATTGGCAAATCGTTCTTGGGATACACCAACTCCGGAGTTACTTCGTCCGGGTTCGCACGAGCAAATCGTTCACTTCTGCGTATGCAGCGCCTCTTCCAGAATGCGTTTGGCCCGGCTCGGATTGTAGACGCCGCAGGAGCAGAAGTTGGCCATATACAGGGCGGCTTGCTCGGGTGTGCGCCGGCCCTCCTTCACCCAGTCGATCATCTTCTTGGCGAAGCTGGCGCTGATCATGCCGTGTCCGCACATGGTCGCCAGCATCAAGACCTGTGTATTGGGCAGCTTTTCCGTCTTGCCCTCGAACCCCAGAGAATAGCCCACGCTATGACGATTCTGGCTGGCCGCGCAACAGCACTGTTGCGCCCCGCCGATCGAGGTCGAGATGTTGATGCACAGACCCAGGTCGGCCTGCTTGACGGCCTTGACGAACTCCTCCGCCGCGGGAAGATTATCGAAGACCGCCGCGGCGGTCGTGTAGGCGTTGAGGCCGTCGATCACGGCGCGGAAATCGCGTTTCAATTCGCGGGTCCAATGGGCGGCCGGGTTCATGTTGTCCGACGGCCGAACCGCGCCGCCATGAATCGCGTCGCCCAGGTTCACCGGTTTGAATGGCAGCGCCATTTCCAGAAAGCGTTTCAGCTTGGGCACGCAATCGTCGTCATTCTTGCCCTTGCTGGCCATCGCGAAGACGACGTAGTCGTCGTGAAAGCTTTCCGCGTTGCCGTAGCGATGCAGCGTGTTTGTCATGCGTGCTCCTGTAAAGCCTTGATGTTGGTGATGCGTCCCAGGCCGAGGTTCGTCTTGGCGCGCTCCGGTTTGTATCCCAGCCGTTCGAGGGCGGAGAAAACTTCCTCGTCCTGGCCCTCGTCGTCGCAACGCGCGCCCACGCCGATGGCAATCACCGTGTCCACCTGTTTCTCAACCTCGCGGACCATGCGGATGATCTCTTCCATGCGCGCGATGGGAACCTTGACTTCCACGATCGCCGACAGGATTTTCTCGTTGAGCACGTCTTCGCGAATCGTGCCCGCCACCGGATCGCTCAGCAGCGAGGTGATCGGATTCTTGGCTTCAAAACCGATTCCGGCTTTAGCCAATGCCTGCGTCATCCGCTGGATCTCGTGAAAGCGCACGCCAACTCCGGGGCGGCCGAACTCGATGGTAAAGCCGACTTCGCCCGGCTGCACGCGCCCGGTGATGTCGTTGGTCTTCACTTCCTCCGTGCCTCTTCCCGACACGCCGGTGGACTCGTGCGACACACGCGGGTCGGAGAAAGCACGCCGCACCACTCGCGGCCACACCAACTCCTGCGGCTCCAACGCCGAAGTCGGGCACACATCCGGCTCGGGATCGAAGCGCAGCCGCATCATCTTGAAAAGCGCGCGCAGCGTACGGACCACCGTCGGGTTGAGGTGCTCCTTGCTCATGCCGTTAAAGCACGTATAGCACTCAACGCATTCATCCTGATCGACAACGGCCCGGTTGAGCGACTGGTCAACGTAGATCGCGCCCATCGGGCAAACGTAGGTGCAGTTGCCGCAGGCTACGCATTTTTCCGTACTAATCTTCACAACGACCTCGCAAGCCACTCGTTTCGAATGGCGCCAAATTCGGGATCGACGAGCTGACGAAACGGCGTTGTCCTCGCCACGGCGCTCCCACATTTGCAAACTGCGGCAGATGTGGGGCACCAACTAAGAATAGATTTACATTCGCCCCCGCGGGTTTCCGAAAGACGGCGCTCTTTTGCCAGCGGCCCAGCAACACAGGCAGAGCAGCGGCCCCGCTTATCATGTCGAGCGGGGATCCCGTACGCTCGGCTGCTTCATCGGGTATACCTTGCGCGACATTGGTCTAGCGTACGCTTGCGCCGCTCATTGCCGGCTGAGACCCTGAAACCGCGGCCTTGCTCAGCACATCCATCGCCGCCTGCACGCCACCATCGCGATGCGGAATGCCGGCCACCCGCAGCGCCATCTCCACGCCGCCGAGCGAGCCCACCAGCATCAGGTCGTTGAAATCGCCCAGGTGACCAATGCGGAAGACCTTGCCCTTCATCTTGCCCAGGCCGGTCCCGAGCGAGATGTCGAACTTGTCCAGCGCCACCTTGCGGAACTCGTCGGCATCGTAGCCGGCAGGCATCAGCACTGCGGTCAGCGTGCTCGAGTATTCGCGCGGATCAAGCGCCAGCACTTCCAGACCCCAGGTCTTGACTGCCGCGCGGGTGGCCGCCGCATGCCGGTTGTGGCGGGCGAATACCTGTTCGAGCCCCTCTTCCCGCAGCATCGAAATTGCCTCACGTAACCCGTAGAGCAGGTTGGTCGAAGGCGTGTAGGGGAAGAATCCGCTGGCGTTTGGCTTCAGCATCTCCGTCCAATCCCAGTATGAACGCGGCATGCGGCTGGTTTTCGAAGCCGCCAGCGCCTTCTCGGAAACCGCATTGAAACCCAGGCCGGGAGGCAGCATCAGCCCCTTTTGCGAGCCGGAGATCGTCACGTCTACGCCCCACTCGTCGTGCCGGTAATCAATCGAGGCGAGCGACGAGATCGTGTCGACCATGAACAGCGCCGGGTGCTTGGCCCGGTCGATGGCTTTGCGGATCTCGCCGATGCGAGTCGTAACCCCGGTGGCGGTTTCGTTATGCACCACCATCACCGCCTTGAACGAGTGCGCGCGATCCTCGCTCAAACGCCGCTCGACGTCCGCCGCATCCACGCCGTGGCGCCAATCGGTAGCGACAAACTCCACGTCCAGGCCAAAGCGTTTGGCCATCTGCTGCCACAACACGGCAAACTGCCCGGTCTCATACATCAGCACCCGGTCGCCGGGCGAAAGCGTATTCACGATCGCAGCTTCCCAGGCTCCCGTGCCCGATGAAGGAAAGACTACGACCGGTCCGGAGCACTGGAAGATCGCTTTGCAACCCTCCAGAACCTCTTTGCCGAGCTCGGCGAACTCGGGACCACGATGGTCGATGGTGGGGCGCTCAATCGCCCGCAACACCCGGTCGGGAACATTGGTCGGCCCCGGTATCTGAAGAAAATGACGGCCCGCGCGATATTTCACATTGTTCTCCCGTTAAAACGTGCTTATCCCATCCTAATATTTATTCGAGTGGTTGCGAAACCCGCCTGGGCGTTTTGCCGAGTGTCTCGCCATTCTACCGCTGGCCCAGGCTCGCAATCGTCGCAACTACCGAAAAATGTAGATAAAAGTGCCATCAGACGGGTTTGCCGGGCGGGCGCGCGGAAGGCGCGATGTTCTACTTGCCGATCGGCCGCAAAAAAAACGCTTTATCGCGCCCAAAAATTGGTATGATGCCCGTTCTACTCCATACTTACCGTGAACGTCGAGGACTTTGCGCGATGAACTCTCGTGTCTTCAAGGCGACGAATGTCGTCCTAGGGCTGCTCTGCCTGATGTACTTCCTCACCTACGTCGACCGTGTCAACGTGAGCACGGCAGCAGCGGTTTTCAGGAAAGAATTGAATCTGAGCAACACGCAAGTAGGGCTCGTGTTCTCGGCATTCGGCTATCCCTATCTACTGTTTCAAATCATCGGCGGCTGGGTTGCCGACCACTTCGGTCCGCGTAAAGCGCTCACCATCTGCGGCGTCATCTGGGCCGGCGCAACCATCATGTTCGGCCTGGTTCATGGACTGGCGGCCATGATCGCGGTGCGCGTGCTGCTCGGCTTTGGCGAAGGCGCCACGTTTCCCACGGCTACGCGCGCCATGTCCTACTGGATACCAAGATCCAAGCGCGGCTTTGCCCAGGGACTGACGCACGCTTTCTCCCGCCTGGGAAACTCGATCACTCCCTGGCTGGTCGCCACGCTGATCGCCATGGTCACCTGGCGCGGGTCGTTCATTATTGTGGGCGCCATCAGCATGTTCTGGGCGCTCGCCTGGGGTATCTACTACCGCGACGAACCCGCAACGCACAAAGCCATCACCGAGGAAGAGCTGGCCGAGCTGCCGCCATACGGCCTCAAGAAGTCACAGGGAAAAGTCCCATGGGGACCCCTTATCAAACACATGGCCCCGGTCACGGTCGTTTACTTCTGCTACGGCTGGATACTGTGGATGTTCCTCGGCTGGATTCCGCAGTTCTTCGCCAATCAATTCCACCTGAACCTGAAGAACTCGGCGCTGTTTGCCTCCGGAGTGTTCTTCTCCGGCGTCGTCGGCGATACCCTGGGCGGCATCGTCAGCGACAAGCTGTTTGAGAAGACCCACAATCTGAAAGTCGCCCGCCGCAACCTGGTCGCGGTCATGATGGCCCTGTGTTGCCTCTCGATGGTCCCGCTATTGTTCTCGCGCGACATCAACGTGATCGCCCTCTCCCTCAGCGCAGGCTTCTTCTGTGCCGAGTTCACCATCGGGCCGATGTGGGCCATCCCCATGGACATTGCTCCCAGGTTCGCCGGAACCGCCAGCGGCCTCATGAATACCGGCTCGGCGCTGGCGGCGATCACCTCGCCACTGATCTTCGGCATCGTGGTTGACCGCACTGGAAACTGGCTCTTCCCGTTCATCTTCTCGATGGGCGTCATACTGGTGGGTTCCATCCTGTGCTTCACCATGCATCCCGAACGTCCTCTCATCGTCGAGGCAGTCGAGGGCATGAAACTGGCGGAACAAAAGCGCTGAGGCACGCTGCTTCCACGGCAGCTATATCTCGTTGCGCGTTGGCGTAATCGAGGCGCTGGATAAACCGAACGCATCCTGCGCCCGATGGCCTATTCACTGGAATCGCTGGAGAGGCATTTATACAAGAATGAAGCGGCGGTTGGCGGCCGCAGCCGGTTAAGTTCCCGGCAAGAGGGCGATGTCCGCCGCTCCGTTGGTGTTGTTCATGTAATCCGACATGCCCAACAGATGGATGATCGTGTGGAGCATGTCCTGGATCTGATAGGTGTTACTCGTGGTTGAGCCCGGAATCACATTGGGGCCAATCATCACGAACGCGACGTGTCCGCCACAGCCGGTGGATTGAGTCGGAGAGCACGAGCTATCGGTGGCGGAGTCGCCCGATACGCCGGTTTGTTCGGCCTCGTCGAAGACAACTATCAGGATTCCGTCCCCACCTGGCTGAAAGGGCCCCCCTTGGGCAGAGAGCAAAGGACCGATATTCGTCTGGAGCCAGGAGTCAGCCGCGGACATCAAGATCGCGGAACTCTGGATGCCGGTTCCGTGGCCATCGTCGAGAAGGTTGGGAACGATGTAGCTGAAGTTCTGAAAGGTATTGGTACTTAAATCCTGGGCAAACTGGGTGAAGGGATACATATTGTCTTGTTGCGTCACCGAGTTGGCGACATCGGAATACCATACGAAAGGATTATGTTTCTGCGCATAGTTAGCGGTGTTGCCACCCAGGTAGCTCTGCGATGGCATATCTTCGAAGTATCCTCGCCACGTCAGATTGGCGCCAGTTAAAGCTCGCACGATATTGTCGCCGGTGACCGCGCCAATTGAGGCGCAGGCGCTCTCACCGCAGTTGTAAGGACTCACCGTCCAGTCGAAACCAGAGGTGTTGTAGAGATAATCCAACAACGAACCATGGTCATTGGCATAGAAATTCAGAGCCATGCCATTGGCGGCGGCCAGACCACAGAGATAAGGCATGCCAGAGGAAGTGCAGTTGGTCGCACTCCCGGAGGGGAAGACTTGAGCGAAACTCTGGTTCTCCTCCATGACCACAAAGACGTGATTCGAACGGGGGAAGCTCTGCACGGTCGAGGTCACGGTCACAGCCGCGCTTGCGAACTTGGTGGTGTCGGCCATGCTGGTCGCAGTCACCGTGTGCGGTCCGGCACCTGAAGGCGCCGCATAAACGACGGTCGCACCTGTTCCGGTAATCGCTCCCACGCTGGTGTTGCCATTAACAATACCGTCCACGGTCCAGGTTAGGGCGGTGTTAGGCGTGTTCTGGACTGTCGCAGTGAATTGCTGCGTGCCGCTCGGCAGCACGCTCGCGGTGCTCGGAGTGATGCCGACTGCGATCGGTGGCGGCGGGGTCACGGTCACCGTCGCGCTGGCAGACTTGGTGATGTCCGCCGTGCTGGTCGCAGTCACCGTGTGAGGTCCGCTCGCCGCCGGTGCTGTATAGCTGATGGTCGCACCTGTTCCGGTAATCGTGCCCACGCTGGCGGAGCCGTTAAGAACACCGTCCACGGCCCACGTCACGGCGGTATTAGTCGTGTTCTGGACTGTCGCAGTGAACTGCTGCGTGCCGCTCGGCAGCATGCTTGCCGTGCCCGGAGTGATGCCGACACTCACGGCCGGCGCGGAAGTCGAGACCGTAAAGGTTTCAGACTGCTTTACCCAGGCGGTACCGGTGTAGAACTGCGCCGTGAGGTGATGGCTACCGGCAGCCATGGTTAAGCTGGTATTGATACTGGCGGTGTTCAAGGCCTGATCGACGAGATTGTTATCGAGATACAGGAGGAATTTTGGCACCCCGGTATTCGAGGCCGCTACCACCTGCACGTTTACCGGACTGGTCACAGTCGAAGCGGCGACAGGGCCGCAGATGGTTACCGACGGCGGAGCTGAAGTCGGCGTGCACGGGCCGCTCGCGGAGGCAGTGGTAACGGTAACGACTGCGGTGGCGCTCTTGGTTGGGTCCGCCTGGCTGGTAGCAACAACGTTATGACTTCCCGGTGACGTTCCGGCAGTATACAAACCACTGGCGGTGATGGTGCCAACGGCCGCGTTGCCGAGTGAGGAGCCATCAACCGACCAACTCACGGCGGTGTTCGTGGTGTTCAGCACCGTGGGCGTGAATTGTTGTGTCTGACCAGTAGCGAGGGTTGCCGTAAGCGGAGAGATCGCGACCGAAACTGGGGTCGCTACCGTAGAAGTCACGCTAATCGTCACCGCGCTCTTAAACACGGCTCCGCTCGAATCCCAGGCATTCACGGTGATCTGGTGCTTACCGCTCGATATGCTCAAGCTGGTACTCAACTGATTCGCTTTAGCCGAATCGACGCTAACGTTGTCCAGGTACACCTTCATTGCCGTAACCGGGTGTGCGGTGTCGGTCGTGCCGGCAACCACCGAGACCGGAGAGGTGACGGCGGCCCCATTTGCAGGTGAGCAAATCGTTACCGAAGGCGAGGTCGGATTCAGCGCACATTGGGCGGCGGAGGTGCCGGCCAGTAGCAGCAACGCCATCAGATTCAGAGCAGCCGTGAGCAGCAGGGTCCTGGGTCTAAAGCAGTTACTCTTAGTGCAACTGACAATTCCCGCAGTGTGGTTCGATCGTGAAGCTCTGGAAGCAACTACTCGCACTCTCATGTGACGTGAGATGCCGGTCAGAGCAGGTTTTTCTGCATTTTGCGGAAAATTTGCGCCAAGTCGTTTGCGCTCATCCGCAGTCTATCCGCAAATATCCATGCGCGAATCCGGTTTAGTTCTGAAGTTTCAATAGGTTATCAAAAGGTTAACAAGACAGAAAAGCTGACGAGCAATAAAGCTGACGAGCAAACCTCAACTTTGGTGGTCGAATGGGCTACCACCAGAGTGCCCAACTTAACGGTTCAAGGTCGAGAGCAGGGAAGTGAACAGGGTCGAGAACAGGTCACCGCCCGGGCTGAATGCCCGACTTCTTCGCGGGGTAATACCTTCCGCGAATCTGGGCCTAACCCGCGTCCTGCAACTTGCCGCGCAGCGGAAGCGTCAGCGGAATGGTCGCCAGCACCGTGATTGCAACCATCGTCACCGCGCTCTTGATGCCCGCGAAATCGCCGATCATCCCGTAGAGCAGCGGGGAGATTCCGCCCGAGCCAATCGTGCAGGTGTAGAAGAATGCGAAAGCCTCGTTCCTGCGATCTTCGGGAACAAGTTCGGGAACCGTTCCGTACAGAACAGACGACGTCCCATTCAGTGCAATGCCCAGCAGCGGACACAACAGCAGAGCTGGCTTGAGCGACAGTCCCAACATGCCGAAGATGCAAGCCGCGGTCGCCAGTTCCGTGACCACGACGGAGGCCAGAATGCCCACGCGCGTGGCAGCCACTCCGCAGACGAATTTCCCCAACGCTCCACCGGCGAAGAGCAGGCTCAGCGCCAGGCCGATGGTGGGGACCGTCGCGCCCTTGTCGCGAAGTAGAAACGGCAGATAGGTGAGAAATCCCATGCGCGTGGCGCTGTCGAGCACGCCGATGGCGGATAGCGCCGCGAACGGCAGCGAACCGCTGCCGAACAAGCCGCCCTTTTTGGTGCCCGCCGCCGCTTTTTTGCCGGTGACAGATGCCAGCGGAATGTGCAGCAGTCCCAGCAGAATCGCCGCCGCCGCCAAGAATCCGAACACCCCGAGCAGATGCAGCGCCCACCGCCAGCCCGCGTACGCAATCAGCAGCGCGGCCGATGCCGGAATGATCAGCTTGCCGATGTCGCCGGAAAAATTGTAGGTACTGAGCGCGACCCGGGAGGCCTTGCCCTGGTAAGCGCTGGAAATTGCCGACGAAGCCAGCGGGTGCTGCGTGCTCGAGCCCATTCCGCCCAGCACCAGCAACGCGCCGAGCACCAGCGGAGAGCCGGCAAAGCCAAGGGAGACCACCGCCGCGCCCGTCAGCAGCGTCCCCAGGCACAGAACCTTCAGAATTCCCAGCCTGCGCGCCAGAATTCCGGCAGGCATTTGCAGCAGCGACATCGTCCCCGAAAACGCGCTCTTCAAAAGTCCCACCTGGAAAAAACTCAACAGGAACGTCTGCTGCCAGATGGGAAAAAACACATATAGCATGTCTGTAAAGCCATCATGCGTGATGTGCGCCAGGCATCCGGCGAACAGCACCCGCCATTTCTTCCCGGCAGCAACCTCATCGTCGCGTGCTTGAACCGCGCTCTCCGGCACCGCATCTCCCTTGTCCGAATCGCCCGGCGGCGATTGGCTTGGTATCCATGGATTCGGTCGTGATCGTGATTGAAAGATATAAAGATAGCAGACAACCGCGGCTGAGTACCGTAAAACCATACGCTGGTTGGTGTATCCCAAGAACGATTATTTCAGCGTGTCACCCTGAGGTTGAGCCGTCTTGCGGGCGTCTGAGCCCGCAGGCGAAATCCTGAGCGTAGCGAAGGAACTCGGTGACGCGACGTAAGGGTCCATGTATTTGTTTTTCCGGCCTTCGGGTGACGCGCGGTGAAATGCATAGATCGTCACGTCGGTTCGCAAAAGCGGCGAACCTCCTCACGATGACACCCCCACCCGCGCACTGGGTTTCCCCGCCTCAGCAAGTGCTTTACACCCGAAGGTTTTTGCGGTACGTTCTGCTTTCGACAAATACCTTCGACCAAATACACTCGCGGCGGCGCAGCGGATCGCCGCTGGATCGATTTTGTTTCACGGACGCGAGGAAGGAGCACAGAGAAGATGTCAACTACAGCCACTGGTTCGAACCCCGGGGGTGCTGTCCACGACCCCTCTCTCGGCGGTCTCGTCAACGCAGTGAAGGAATCTTTCTTTAAGCGCTACGGACTCGTTTTCGGCATCATCGCACTCATCGTGATCTGCCTCATGCCCACTCCGGAAGGATTACCGGTGGCGGGCAAACGGATGCTCGGCATCCTGCTGTTTTCCGTGATCGTGTGGATGACCGACTCGATCTCCTATCCGGCGAGCGCGGTCGTCATCTGCGCGCTGATGGCGTTCCTGGTGGGCATGTCGCCCAATGTGGCCGATCCCAAAGCACTATACGGAACCAGCAGGGGCCTGGAGATGGCGCTGGGAGGCTTCGCCAACACCGCGGTCGCATTGGTCGGCGCAGCCCTTTTTATTGCCGCCGCCATGATGCATACCGGGCTCGATCGGCGCATCGCCCTGTTCATCCTTTCCAAGATTGGCGCCAAAACCAATCGCGTGCTGATCGGCGTCATCTTCGTCGGGTTTGTGCTCAGCTTCTTCGTCCCCAGCACCACGGCTCGCGTGGCCTGCCTGGTGCCGATCGTGATGGGCATCATCGTGGCCTTTGGCGTTCCGCTCAAGAGCAAGTTCGCGGGCGTCTTGATGATCGCCACGGCGCAGGCCGACAGCCTGTGGAACGTCGCCATCAAGACGGCTGCGGCGCAGAACATGATTGCCGTCAACTTCATCGAGAAGATGACGGGCCACACCATCACCTGGCCCTACTGGTTCATGGCGGCCGCTCCCTTCTCGGCCATCATGTCGGTCATTCTTTACTGGTTGCTGATGAAGATCATGCCGCCGGAAACCAAGGAGATCGCAGGCGGCAAGGAAGCCATCGCGCGCTCCCTGGCCGAGCTTGGCCCGATGAAGGCCAGCGAGAAAAAACTGATGATCCTCTCCCTCATCCTCTTGTTCTTCTGGTCGACGGAGAAGATTGTCCATCCCTTTGACACCTCTACCACCACGATTACCGCCATTGCCATCATGTTCCTGCCCCGTATCGGCATCATGACCTGGAAAGACGCTCAGTCTCGCGTCGGGTGGGGAACGCTGATGCTGTTCGGGGTGGGCGTCAGCCTGGGTTCGGCAATGCTGGCGACCAAGGCGGCAGCCTGGCTGGCGAAGATCATTGTGGGCATGTTCGGCTTGCAGACAATGCCGATTTTCATGATTTTGGCGGTGTTTGCGGCCTTTCTCATCTTCATTCACCTTGGTTTCGCCAGCGCCACCGCACTGGCGTCGGCCATGATCCCGATCATCATCGCCGTCTTGCAGACGGTGAAGACTCCCGGCCTGAACCTGGTTGGGCTGACCATGGTGCTGCAATATGTCGTCAGCTTTGGATTCATCCTGCCGGTCAACGCCCCGCAGAACATGGTGGCTTACGGCACGGAGACCTTCGAGGTTCGCGACTTTATTCGCACCGGCATTCCGCTGACCATCGCCGCCTACCTGCTTGTCTTGATAATGGGCGCAACCTATTGGAAGTGGCTGGGACTGGTGTAGCTTTCACCCCAGCCCGCCAAATACGGGCGTGCCGGGGACCCCGCCGATTCAGCGGGCGGCTTTCTGCCACATGGAGGAGACAACATGAGCAAGACAAGTTTCGATGAACCCGGTACCACGGCACTCAACGCCGGCCAGAAATCTCGCGTAGCAAGTCGAGGCAAGGCCGTCTCCGGTACTCGAGTGACAAGTGCAGGCAACGCCGTTTTGGGCGCTCGCGTGGCGCGCGGAGGCAAGGCTGTTTTCGGCGCTCGCCTGGGCATACTCATGCTCGAGGCACGCTTTCCCCGCATTCCCGGCGACATGGGGAATGCCTCCACCTGGCCTTTTCCCGTGCTTTACAAAGTGGTGCGCGGGGCATCGCCACAGCGCGTGGTAAGGGAGCGCGCCACCGGGTTACTGCAAGCCTTTCTCGACGCGGCCAAGGAACTGGTTGACCTCGGCGCCGATGGCGTCACCACCAATTGCGGTTTCCTGTCGCTCTACCAGGACGAGATTGCCCGCCATGTCGGAGTGCCCGTCGCAACTTCCAGCCTCATGCAGGCTCCGTTCATTCAGCGCACGTTGCCGCCGGGACGGCGCGTTGGCATCCTGACGGTCAGCGCCTCAACGCTCACCCCGGAACATCTGAAGTCCGCCGGGGTCTCTGCGGATACGCCCGTCGTCGGCACCGACGCCGGACGCGAGTTCACCCGCGTCATCATTGGCAACGAGCTGGAGATGAATGTCGAGGCCGCCGAAAAGGACATCCTGGAGGCAGGCGAAGACCTTGTCACCCGGCATCCGGAGGTCGGCGCGGTGCTGCTGGAGTGCACCAACATGGTGCCGTACGCACGCTCGCTCAGGGAACATCTCTCACTGCCGGTATTCGACATTTACAGCTTCATGAGCTGGTTCCACTCGGGGCTGAGCCCGCGCGACTTCGGCCACCCCAGCAGCGCCCCGCGTCCCTGGCGCGAACGCTAGAGCGGTTATTCAGGCTGCTGAAAAACTGTTCTCCGAGGTGTCATCCTGAGCGCAGCGAAGGATCTGCTTTTCTCGGACTTCAAAAACAAAAGCAGATTCTTCGCTCCCCATGCCGTACGGGGATTCCGAGTTCCTTCGCTTCGCTCAGGATTTCGGCAGGCGGCTCAGACGCCGCCTCAACGCCTCAACTTCGCTTCCCTCCGGTCGCTCAGAATGACACCCCTGAACATTTATTGCACGAACCTCCGGGACACTGCACCAGCAGCTCTTCGCTACTGTGCTGTCACCATGTACTGGTCGATTTTGCCATCGGGCCATTCGTAGGTGCTGACGAGAAGGTTCTTATCCGCGAGCAGCACGCGGAAAGAGCGATAGACCATTCCGCCGCGATTTTCGGTCTGCGCCAGAATGAAGCTCTGGGGCTCTCCCAGGGGCCCAAGACTGCTGGCGTAATCGGCGAGGGTCTGGCTGTCGAAGTAGGCGTTGGCATTCGCCGTGAACAGCGAGCGGTCGATCTTGCCTCGCTGCAGCTCGCGGAAAATCGCCCGCATTTGCTGCTCTTTGCTCGATCCCGGCGCCGCGGCCGGTTGCAGCAGCAGGGCGGCAATGCGCTGGCCAATCCGGCTGGCCGCCGTGGTCGCGTCCTGATTGGTCAGCACAACCACGGCAAGCCGGTCTTTCGGCAGGACGATATTTTCCGCCGTAAAGCCGGAAACCTCTCCGCCATGTTGCAGCACGAGATGTTGGCCCGAATTCGAGATGGCGACCCCGAGCCCGTACGCGGTTGGCTCGCCACTCGTCAGCCGGGCCGGCGTCTCCATCTCGCGGTATGATTCCGTTTTCATCAGCGACTCATTCATCAGGCTGATGTCCCAGCGAGCCAGGTCGGCGGCGGACATGGCCAGACCACCCGCCCCGAACAGCCAACCCTTGCCCTCCTTCGGCGCCGGACGCAGCGGCCCCAGGGCAAAGCGGCGAAATCCCTGGGCATCGGTTCTTTGCAAAGGCGCCGAGTTCGTATCGTAGGCGCTGGTCATCTTGAGTGGCTGGAAGATACGCAAGCGCAGAAAGTCAAAGAGGCTGAGGCCGCTAATCTTCTCGACGATCATCCCGGCGATCACGTAGTTGGTGTTGCTGTACTCCCACTTGGTTCCAGGAGCGAAATCGAGCGGCCCGCGCGCCCACCCGTCCAGGATTTCCTGCCCGCTGACCGGCTCGAGGATGCGCCGGGGAACGTAATCCTGCGGCCAATAATCCCGGTACCCGGAGGTGTGCGAGAGCAATTGCCGCAGCGTGACCCGATTGGCGTCCGTCAGGCCGGGCAGGAAACTGGCAACCGGGTCGTCCAACAAGAGCTTGCCGTCTCCGGCCAGCATCAGCAACGCCGCTGCCGTGAATTGCTTGCTGATGGAGCCGATGTCGTAGCGCATCTCGCGGCTTGCCGGCGTAAGCGGCTCAAGTCGCGCGTTGCCATAGGTTTGCAGATAGGCGGTCTGGCCCTCTCTGACGACGGCAATCGACGCGCTGGGAACACCCGTCTCGGAAAGGATCTGGCGCGCTATCTGGTCAATGTTTTCGCGAATGGCGGGAGGCAGCGTGGCCGCAACCTCAGCCCGCGCATTTATGGCGGACGCTGACAGCAGAGAGCTCAACAGGATCGCAGACAGCCAGACGCGCATGCGCCGGCTTCGAAGGCACCAAATTGCTGGCTTCGGCAGTTGCCGAACTGAACTTCGCCATCCGTCCGCCACCGGTACTCCTTTCCTGCTCCTGCGTCGACCACCCGGGCCTCAGGCCCAAACGCGACATTCTAGACCAATTTCGCGAACCCGGTGGTGATAGCTCCGGGACACACCTACTCTGAAGCCGTCGGAGCAAGTCCGGACCGGTGGAGTCAGCAAATTTTCTTTACACCGCACGATGATGTTTTGTGGAGAAGTCTTGCACGACGTTGCATTTTTAATCAGCAGCTACAATTCGCAACAGTCCTCATTTTATTCGACTAACCTACTGCGGTTTAACGACTTACAAAATCAATTGCCCGGCATAACCAATTGTCGTGTTAAGAAATTAAGCACCCAGCGCGATGCGGCGAATCGCATCGGATTCGGTATTTCCTTTCGCACCGAAAATGTAAATAGCTGAAACTAAACCATCTTATTGCCAATCTCCCAGATTGCTACAGCGTAGTCATTTGAAATGGCACGATGAGTGCACTTAGGAATGGCGGCAAGAGCCTGAAGGTATCCCAAGCAAGCAGGCAACGGAAACCAAGGCTCACTGGAACTCATACCTGCGAAACGCAGACTAATCTGGGGGTTGGCAATGACAGTTATTCTGGTACTCTTCACGTTCGTTACGTTCCTTGTGATTGATTATTTTCTCAGCCGGAAAAGGGTCCCGGTGTTTGCGGAGCAGCACAGACCTGTGCGCCGAGAGGCTGATCAGCCACGTTTGGTGCCAAATATGGTAAATGGGTTCCAGGTACCGGAGAATGTCAGGTTCCACCCAGGACATACCTGGGCGTTGAGCGAGAGTCCGAATCTGGTCCGGGTGGGGATCGACGACTTCGCGTCCAAGCTTATCGGCAAAGTGGAAGCGGTAAGTCTGCCGCAACGCGGGCAGTGGATCCGCCAGGGACAGAAGATTCTCAGCTTCAAGAGGAACGGGGTAGCGGTAGACATGATATCGCCAATCGAAGGCAGCGTCTCTGACGTCAACGACGCGGTTACCGCCAATCCCGAGGTCGCAAGCAAGGACCCCTACGGCGAAGGCTGGCTGGTTACCGTACAGTCGCCCGATGCGAAGACGAATTTCCGCAACCTGATGGGCGGGGCGCTGGCGCGCTGGTGGATGGAAGAAGCCGTCGGCAGATTGCAGAAGCGGCTGCCTGCCAGCATGGGTTCGCTCGCCTTGGCGCAAGACGGCGGCATCGCCAGTGACAATCTGGCGGCGGGGATTCCGGATGAAGAGTATTTGAAAATCACCCGCGAGTTCTTCCTGGCGTAGTCTCATTGCTTGGCCCGGGGGGCGCCAACCCCCCGGGCTTTTTTTGTGCGCGAGTTCACAATTTTTTCTTAACCATGTATAATCATTACTAATTAAATCAGTTTTCGCTGTGCGCCTGGAACAACAGTGACAGTGGTCACCTCCAGCGGTGACCACAATCACGGCTGGAGCGGCTGAATCCGGACAAAACTCATTTGTCCGCTACACGTTGGTTCGCTTTCCACCCGGGGCATGCGCGCCACTTTGCACGGAGCATTTCGTGCAGCAGAAGTAGAAGTAGAAAAAGGCCTTGGGAGGTGCACAATGATTCTCGCCTACCGTATGGTTCGGCTGATTGAGACGCACTCGCAGGACTTGGTGCGTTCCTTACAGCAAAAGATTAACGAAAGCAGCCGTTGCAGCGCTTACCGCAATGTCCCGGCCGAAGAACTTGCCCGGGCGGTCGGAGACATCTACCTGCACCTCGGCGAATGGCTGCTCGGAAGGACCGAGGAGGATATCCAGAACCGTTACCAGGCTATCGGCGCGCGCCGGGCCGCACAGCGGGTTCCGCTGAGCCAGGTCATCTGGTGCATCTCGCTGGTGAAAGAGAACCTCTGGGAGTATCTGCGTCGCGAAGGAAACGAAGAGCAGATTACCGAGATCTTCAGTGAGATCCAGATATTGAAGTTGCTGGAACAATTCTTTGACCGCGCCATGTATTTCTCCGTCGTGGGCTATGAGCGGGCTGCGGCGGGCAATCTCGAAGTCCAGGGTGCCAGTGTTGGGAGGTGAACCGGATGGCGTGGGAGAGTGAGTATTCCCACAAACTGGCAACCGCGGCGGAAGCGTTGCGGGTTGTCGAGTCCGGCATGCGGGTGTTCGTGCATGCGAGCAGCGGGTTTCCGGCGGCGTTGGTAAATGCGCTGGCGGATCGGGCTCCATCTTTACGGGACGTGGAGATCGTGCACCTGCTTACCTTCAGCGAGATGCGTACAGCGGAAGAGCAATATCCCGAAAATTTCCGGCATACCTGTCTTTTCATCGGCGGAGGGATGCGCCGCGCAGTGGCCGACGGCCGTGCCGACTACGTTCCCATTCATCTGGGCGAAGTGGAGCGGCTCGCCACCAGCGGAGACTTTCCGATCGACGTGGCGCTGATTCAGGTGACGCCTCCGGACCGTTACGGCTTCGTCAGCGTAGGCGCGGCGGTGGAGATAACGTTGGCTTTTGCCCGCTGCGCAAAGCGCGTGATCGCGCAAGTGAACTCCCGTGTGCCGCGCACCTGCGGCGAAACCTGTCTGCACGTCAGCGAGATCGCCGCCTTCGTGGAGAGCTCGCAGCCGCTGGTCGAGTTCAGTCTTCGCCAGCCCAGTGAAACCGAACACGCGATCGCCCGGCACATCGCCAAAGTGATCGAAGACGGAGACACGCTCCAGATCGGCATCGGCGGGGTTCCGGACGCGATTCTCGGCTATTTGAACGATCGCAAGGATCTCGGAGTCCACAGCGAAATCATCTCCGACAGCCTTCTCCCGCTCATCGAGTGCGGGGTCATCACGGGGGCGCGAAAAACGCTTCATCCGTACAAAGTCATCGCCGGGTTTGGGCTGGGGACAAGAAGGCTTTACGAGTTCGTCGACGAAAACCCGTTTGTCGAATTCCATTCGAACAGCTACGTGAACAATCCTTTCGTGATTGCACGGAACGAGCACATGGTCGCCGTCAATTCGGCGCTCGAGATCGACCTCACTGGGCAGGTGTGCTCCGATTCGGTGGGCCAGAGCTTTTATAGCGGCTTTGGCGGCCAAGTGGATTTCATCCGCGGCGCGGCCCGCGCCAAGTTCGGCAAGCCGGTGATCGCGTTGCCCGCGACCGCCCGCAGCGGAAGCATTTCCCGCATTGTTCCCATGCTCAATTCCGGCGCCGGCGTGGTAACTACGCGCGCCGATGTTCATTTTGTCGCGACCGAATTTGGGATGGTGGATTTATTCGGAAAAAGCGTGAGGGAGCGGGCGGAATTGCTCATCGGCATTGCGCATCCGTCGTTCCGCAACGAGTTGTACGAGCATTGCGTGGGCGCGCGCTGGTTCCAGCGCAATGAAGTGAATGGCCCGGCGTCGGCGGACGCCGCCGCGGCCGGGTAGTGGTTTGACCCGGGCACTGGCATTTGGGCCTGGGCGCGTAAGTTGGGTGTTTAAACACCAGAGGAAGTCATGGCTAATCAGGTTCGAGGTAACGTCGAATTCGATACTCAGGAATGCAAGGGCTGCGGCCTTTGTGTGGACTCGTGTCCCCCCAAAGTCCTGGAGCTGTCGCCGGATCTCAATCAATATGGAGTTCATCCGGCGCAATACAAGGGCGAGAACTGCACTGGTTGCGGAATTTGCTTCTATTGCTGTCCGGAGCCAGGCGGCATAACCGTTTACCGGGCGAAAGCGAACCGGCCCGAAGTGGCGACGGAGGTGGCGAATGCGGCAACTGTGTAAGGGCAACGTCGCAGTCGTCAAAGCGGCTGTCATGGCCGGATGCCGTGCGTATTACGGTTATCCCATCACTCCCGCCAGCGAAATCGCCGAGTACGCTTCGCTGCTGCTGCCGCAGGTTGGCGGCACATTCGTCCAGGCGGAGAGCGAAGTTTCGGCCATCAATATGGTCTACGGCGCGGCTTCGGCCGGCATTCGGGTGATGTCCGCTTCGTCCGGACCAGGCCTGAGCCTGATGCAGGAAGGCCTTTCTTATATGGCGGGCTCTGAGCTGCCCTGCGTGGTGGTTGACGTGATGCGCGCCGGCCCGGGGCTTGGAAACATCGGCCCGGAGCAGAGCGACTACTTCGCGGTGACCAAAGGCGGCGGCCACGGCTGCTACCGCAATCTCGTGCTGGCGCCCTCCTCCGCGCAGGAGATGGCGTCGTTGACCATGCTCGCGTTCGAGCTGGCCGACAAGTATCGCAACCCGGCAGTCGTGCTCACCGACGGTTTTGTCGGCCAGATGATGGAGCCGATCGACCTCGAGATGTCCGACGTTGAGCAACCGGACAAGCCATGGGCGGTTCGTGGAGATGCGGAGACGCGCAAGAACGTCATCAGCTCCATTTTCCTTGCCTTCGATGTGATGGAAAAGCACGTAATCAAGCTCGATGCCAAGTACAAGCGGATGCAGGAGGAGGAAGTACGCTACGAGACGTACATGGCGGAAGACGCCGATATCCTGCTGGTCGGCTACGGCATTGTCTCGCGCGTGTTGCGTTCCACGGTTGACCATGCCCGCATGCACGGCCTGAAGGTCGGGCTTTTCCGTCCCATTTCCCTGTTCCCCTATCCGTCGCTTGCCCTGGCCGCGGCCGCCAAGAATTGCGGGGCGGTCATGGTGGTGGAGATGAGCACCGGTCAAATGGTCGAGGACGTCCGCCTGGCGGTTTCAGGTGGTGTTCCAGTCGAATTCTATGGCCGGTTCGGCGGCAATGTGCCCTCGGTCGAAGAAGTTTACGTTCAGTTGCTGGCGCGCGCGACGGCGTTGGCCTAAGCGGAAAGGAAGGAACTTGTGAGCGAGTTGCAAATCGTCAATCAAAAATCGGATGTATTCTACGATCGCTTCCTCCGCAAGGACGAAAACCAGCACCAGACGCATTACTGTCCTGGCTGCGGTCATGGCGTTATCCATAAGCTCATCGCCGAAGCCCTGCACGACCTCGGTCTGCAGGACAGGACCGTGCTGGTGACGCCGGTAGGCTGCTCGGTGTTTGGCTACTACTACTTCGATACCGGCAACGTGCAGGCGGCGCACGGACGCGCGCCGGCGGTCGCAACCGGCATCAAGCGGGCCCACCCCGGCAGCATCGTCATCAGTTATCAGGGCGATGGAGATTTGGCGGCGATCGGCACGGCGGAGATTATTCACGCCGCTAATCGCGGTGAAAAGATCACGGTGTTCTTCGTCAATAACTCGATCTACGGCATGACAGGCGGGCAGATGGCGCCCACCACGCTGATCGGCCAGACCAGCACGACCTCGCCTTGGGGAAGGCGGCCCGGCAACGACGGATACCCGATCCACATGAGCGAGTTGCTGAGCACTCTGGAGGCGCCGGTCTACATCGAGCGGGTCGCGTTAAACGACAACAAGAACATCGTCAAGACACGCCGCGCGGTGCGCAAGGCACTTGAGATTCAGAAGATGGGGCTCGGCTTTTCGCTGGTGGAAATTCTCTCGCCCTGCCCGACGATCCTCAGGATGGAGCCGGTGGTGGCGCGCAAGTGGGTTGGCGAAACGCTCGCCAAGCAGTTCCCGCTCGGGGTCTATCGCGACAAGAAACTCGAGAACCCGATCACGGCGGAGCCGCCTCTCAGATCGCCCGCCGAAGTGGTCGGCATCACCTCCGAGAGCGACATCTCAGCCGAAGCCAAGGAAGAGAGCCGCCGGACGCGTACCCGCGAAACGACGATCAAGGTTGCCGGCTTCGGCGGACAGGGCGTGCTGCTGCTCGGACAACTGTTGGCCGAGATGGGCCTGCGCGAGCACATGGAAGTGAGCTGGCTGCCCTCCTACGGGCCTGAAATGCGCAGCGGCAGTTGCCACTGCCACGTCAGTCTCGCGCACCAGCGGATCGGTTCGCCGGTCATCTCGCATCCCGAGGTGCTGCTGGCGATGAACGAGCCCTCGTTGCGCAAATTCGGTCCGCAGGTCGCGCCCGAAGGATTGATCATCTACAACCGCGACCGCCTGCCGGAAGATTTCGCCGTGGAGGGGAACGTGCGCGTCATTTGCGTGCCCGCCTCGGAAATCGCCGACTCGCTCGGTTCGGCCAAGGTGGCCAACGTGGTTATGCTCGGCGCAATGCTTCAGGAAACCGAGTGCCTGCCGATGGACAGCGTCATGAGCGTGCTAACCGAAACGGTGCACAACCAGAAGATGCTTGAACTCGATCGTCAGGCGTTAGAAGCCGGACGCAACTATGTCGATCAGCAGGTCCGCGTCGGTCCGGTTTCGCAACCGGATGGATTTGCGGACTAGAGTGGAACCAGAATTGATGTATCCGGATCAAAAAATTGAAGAATGTCATTCCGACCGGAGCCGCGCAAAGCGCGGCGAAGTGGAGGGACCTTTTGTTTGGAAATTGAAAACAAAAGGTGGCTCGACTCCGCTCGCCATGACAGCAGACTTGGGTGGGATACATCGTCCCTAGTGGCGCTTTAACTGGATTGCAGGGCTGATTATTTTTGGATGGAAACGGCGGGCTGTGTGCCCGCCGTTTTTTTGTCCGGGTTTGCAACATCTCAAGAGCGGATCAAGTAGTCCGGATACATCAGATGGTGATGTCAACCCTGCCGGGGCGTTGCTTAATTTCAAGATTGAAGAGAGGCGGAGATTAAAGTGGCGAGCAATAGGAAAGGCTGTGACATTGGTTATGGTCTAGCCGCCAACTCCTGCGAGGGAGTCAACAGCGTGGACACATGTACCGTCACAGCCCTTGATGCGATCACTGCTTTCGCAGT
>Ga0187864_10000296_pt1 | contig 56063 bp, 59 predicted proteins | sample June2016WEW_11_4_FD_132985 | JGI IMG/M metagenome (GOLD analysis project Ga0187864, IMG submission 132985) | Peatland microbial communities from SPRUCE experiment site at the Marcell Experimental Forest, Minnesota, USA - June2016WEW_11_40 | ecosystem: Environmental > Terrestrial > Soil >...
CTCGTTGCTTCCGAATCGTCCATGCTGATGATCAATACCCAGCATCCCGATCCTCCGCTTCAGGCTCATCTTGTATGAGAATCCAGTGCCCCGCTCAGGCTCATCTTGCATGAGACAAGAGTCTTTCCCCGTCTTTGTTACCAGCCTTGCTATTCTGTGAGGTCGTCGAAGGTGTGCGGATATGCAACGTTGGTATCGTTCACTGCCCGGGGGCTTCAGCCGCGCTGAATACGCCCTCCTCGATCCTGTCGCAAAAACCGATTGGCAGGTCTATGTCTTGGATCTTGGAGACGTCGAAGGTATTATGAACGCGCACGACCTCCGCCTCAATCGGGAGCAGCTTACGGATCGGTTGTTTGAACTGTGGCGCAACCGGTGGATCGAGTGCCTGATCGACGGCGAGGTGGTGGACCCGTCGCTTCCCGTCTTGGAGGAGCAATTCGCGCGGGAGGGACACTGGCCTCTCGATTCCAGACCCCTCTTTTACCGGCTTGGCGCCATCGGCGGTGCGGTATGGGAGTCTCTGACCGTGCTCGACTGGGCGAAATACGTGTCCAGAACCCTGCACGACCACCCAGGGGACCGGTGGCAGACACTGGCTTGCTCGGACCGTGACCTGTTGAAGTTGGCCTTTACGGCAGACCAGCTTGGGGTCGGTCGCGGGATGCGGGTCCTGCCCGGAACGGAAAGGTGGAGCGAGACGCAGGCCTGGAGGCCCACATACTGGAGGACTCTGCCAGTCGTAGGGTACCAAGTGAAATACTCGTATGAGCGGAAGAGCCGCGGGCCTCTTTCTGAGGAGGAGTGGGTTCTGTGGGAGAAGATCAGGCGCGAACTCCCCGAGCGCACGCACTGGCGCAAGAGCTTCGAAGAGGTGTGTGCCGAGCGTTTCTTGGATTCGGGAAGAGGCTAGGTTCCTCATGGAATTGTCCAAATGCCGCCGGGCACACGGCGGGCGGCCACTGTGGAGGGCAGTCTGGCCCTGGGCCGCCGGCTGGACGGTGGTGATGCTGTCCGTAGCGGCTGTGCATGCCCAGGGGCCCGTCCCTTGGCCGAAAGCGCGTGCATGTACATACCGTGAAGGAGCAAACTGTGCGAGCTGATTATCCACCTCTGCCTGGGGGCTTCGGTAGAGCCGAGTGCGCCCTTCTGGAGCCTGTCGTAAAAACCGATTGGCATGTCTATCTCTTGGATGCCGAAAACGCCGGGGATATCATGAATGCGCCCGACCACGGCCTCCATCGGGCGCAGCTTACGGATCGTCTGTTTGAACTCTGGCACAACGATTGGATCGAGTGCCTGATCGACGACCAAGTGGTGGCCCCGTCGCTCTCCATCTTGAAGGAGCAGTTCGCGCGCGAGGGAGACTGGCCTCCCGATTCCAGGCCCCTCTTTTACCGGCTTGGCGCCATCGGCGGTGCGGTATGGGAGTCTCTGACCGTGCTCGACTGGGCGAAATTCGTGTCCAGAACATTGAACTACCCGCCGGGTGGTCAGAGGTGGCAGACACTAGCTTCGCCGGATCTCGACGTGTTGAAGCTGGTCTTTACGGCGGACCGGCTCGGTTGTGGCCTGATGCCTGGGGTAATCCGCGGAACAGAACGGTGGAGCGAGACGCACCCCTGGAGGGCCACATACTGGAAAACCCTGCCAGTCGTCGCTTACCAAGTGGAGGTGGAGTGGGACCACCAGCATAGACCTGGGCCTTTTTCCGAAGAGGAGTGGGTTCTGTACGAGACGATCAGGCGTGAACTGCCCGAGCGCACGCGCTGGCGCAAGAGCTTCGAAGAGGTGTGTGCCGAGCATTTCTTGGATTCGGGAAGAGGCTAGGTTCCTCATGGAATTGTCCAAATGCCGCCGGGCACACGGCGGGCGACCACTGTGGAGGGCAGTCTGGCCGCGGATGGAGGCTGCGCCGGTTGGACCGCAATGCTGCTCTCGGCGGCGGTTGTGCACGCGCAAGGTCTTATCGCTCCGGCCGAACGCGGGTCGGGCACCCATTCGTCATCCCTCTAGATCGCGATTCCCCATCTCCACAGCAGGTAGCCGACGGCCTGGCGGACGTAGATCCAGCGCTGGTGGCCGGCGTTGCGCGGGGTCTCGGGACGGGGCGAGCCGTAGACTTGGAATCCCAGCTTCTCCAGCATCTTTTTGGCGCGGTAGATGTGGTAGCCGTCGCTGACGACGATGCAGGACTTCAGTTCCATGCGGCGCATGATCTCGCCGGCCGCCGCGACGGAATGCATGGTCGTTTCGCCTTCGGACTCGACCAGGATGGATTCGGAGGGGACGCCGTGGCGCACCAGGTAGTCGCGGCCGACCGCGCCTTCGGTGAAGACCGGGTCGCCGCCCGCTCCGCCGGTGGTCAGGATCAGCGGCGCCTGCCGGGAGCGGTAGAGATCCAGCCCATGGTCCAGGCGCCCGCGCAGCACCGGGGAGGGCTTGCCGCGGTACTCGGCCGCGCCCAAGATGAGGATCACGTCGGCGGGCCGGGCCTCATCGAGTGTCGACTGGCGCTCGATGCGGCGCGCCGTGCGGAGCACCAGCACGGCCAGAGCAATGCCGATCGCCAGCACGGCGATCGCCGCGACTTTGAGCAAGCGTCTCATTGGAGCCCGGGCGGAGCGGGTCTGGAGACCCGCAGCAGGCGTGGACGCCTGCCCCACACGCTCTACGATGATAGGCGAAACTGGAGAGAACGTGCTGACCAGTCCGGCAAACCCACTGCTCAAAGAGGTCCGGCGCGCCGTCGCGCGCGGCGCCCGGACGCGCGAGGGATACTGCATCGCCGAGACCTTTCACCTGCTCGAGGAGGCGCTCGGCAGCGGCTGCGCCATTGACGCCGTGCTGGCGGCGGAGGCGGCGCGGTCCGCCGTAGAGGATCGGCTGCGGTGCCGGCCGGAGACGCGCCTCGTGGTGCTCGCCGACGCCCTGTTCCGGTCCCTCTCGGACACCGAGACCGCGCAAGGCGTCATGGCGCTGGTGCGCCCGCCGGAGTGGGAACTCGAGCAGCTCTTTGCCGGGCAGCCGCTGGTAGTGGTCCTCGATCGAGTGCAGGATCCCGGCAACGCCGGCGCGATCGTGCGGGCCGCCGAAGCGTTCGGAGCCACCGGGATGATGTTTCTCAAAGGGACCGTGAGCCCGTACAACCCGAAGGCGGTGCGCGCGTCGGCGGGCTCGGTTTTCCGCGTGCCGCTCGTCGCCGGCATCGAGGCCGGCGCGGCGCGCGCGTCCATCGAGGGGCACGGGCTGGAAGTCTACGCGGCGGCTCCCTCGGGCGCGAAGGATCTGGGCGAAGCCAGCCTGACGCGAGGGTGCGCGTTCGTGATCGGCAGCGAGGGCCGGGGCGTGAGTTCCGAATGGAGCGCGGGCGCGACCGGGCTGAGGATTCCCACCAGCGGAGTCGAGTCTCTCAACGCCGCCACAGCCGCCGCTATCCTATTGTATGAGGCACGGCGTCAGAGGACCCGCTCATGAGCCTCTTCGACAACACACCGCCCGAGTCCGGCGCGGCCGCCGCGGTGGATAAAGGCCGCCCGCTCGCCGAGCGCATGCGCCCGGACCGCTGGGAGGACTTCAGCGGCCAGGAACACATCTTAGGCTCTGGCAAGCCGCTGCGGGCCCAAATCGAACACGGCGAGCTGGGCTCGATCATTCTGTGGGGACCGCCCGGCGTCGGCAAGACCACGCTGGCGCGGCTGATCGCGCGGGTCACGCGGTCGGATTTCGTCCCTTTCAGCGCCGTGCTGAGCGGCATCAAGGAAGTCAAAGCCGTCATGGTTGAGGCCGAGCGCAACCGCAAGCTGGGACGCCGCACGCTGGTCTTCATCGACGAGATCCATCGCTTCAACAAGGCGCAGCAGGACGCCTTCCTGCCCTACGTGGAGCGGGGCGACATCACGCTCATCGGCGCCACCACCGAGAACCCGTCGTTCGAGATCATCTCGGCGCTGCTGTCGCGGTCGAAGGTGTACGCGCTGCGCGGGCTGACCGTGCCCGAAATCATGACACTGCTGCGGCGCGCGCTGGGCGATCGCGAGCGCGGGCTGGGCGACCTGGAGACCGGCGCTGCGGACGAGCTGCTGGAGCAGATCGCCATCTTCGCCAACGGTGACGCGCGCGCCGCGTACAACACGCTCGAGGCCGCGGTGGCGGCATCGACGGGCAAGGAGCTTTCAAGCCAGGCGGTGGAGGACGCAATCCAGCGCAAGGTGCTGCTTTACGACAAGTCCGGCGAGGAGCATTACAACCTGATTTCGGCGCTGCACAAGTCGGTGCGCTCGAGCGACGTGAACGCGGCGCTCTACTGGCTGGGGCGCATGCTGGAGGGCGGCGAAGACCGGCTGTACATCGCCCGGCGCCTGATCCGAATGGCCATCGAAGATATCGGCCTGGCCGATCCGCGAGCGCTGGAGCAGGCCGTGGCCGCGATGCAGGCGGTCCATTTTCTGGGGATTCCGGAGGGCGACCAGGCGCTGGCGCAAGCCGCCATCTACCTGTCGGTGGCACCGAAGTCGGACGCCGCGTACCAGGCGCTAAACAGCGTACTGGAGGACGTACGGGAGACCGTCGCGGAGCCGGTCCCCCTGCACCTGCGCAACGCGGTGACCCGCTCGATGAAGGAGTGGGGGTACGGCAAGGGTTATGAACACGCCCACCAATTCGAAGACGCTCTGCCGGAGATGGAGTGCCTGCCTCCGTCTCTGGCAGGCCGCCGGTATTACCTGCCAACAGGGCGCGGCGTCGAGAAGCGAATTGCGGAGAGGCTGGAGGAGATCCGGCGGGCCAGGAAATCGTAGCACTCGTCGCTCGCCGAAGAGCCCCTAACTTCGGTAGCAGTACGTTCGGACTGCCGGACCCCGCAGTCTGGCCTTTCGCCACGTGCCGGCTATAGTCGATCGGACTGAACGACCGAGCGCGACGGTACTGGAAGCCCATGGTGGTACCGACGTGCCAACGTGAAATTGAGCCCTTTCGACTATAGGCGGAACCGGCCTAAATGGCGTTTACTAGAGACGTGATGTTACAAACTCTCGGCAACGTAGCAGTGCTTCCGATCGGGGGTGGCCGCATGAACAGAGACAAAGACGTATTCCAGGCAATGCGAGAAGAAAGCTCGGCGCTGGCTGGCGCGGGCATGCAGGCGGACCAAAGCGACCGGCGAAGCTCAGTCCGGTTTCCCATTGAACAGGATGTGCGCTACAAGGTGTTCACGCGGAACACGATCGAAGTGGGTCTCGGCAAGACCGTCAACATGAGCTCGAACGGTGTGCTGTTTACGACCGAGAGACCTCTGGCGTTAGGAGAGAGGCTGGAAGTGGCGGTGAACTGGCCGGCGCAGCTCGATCACAAGTGCGCGCTGAAGCTGGTCACCACGGGCCGCGTGGTGCGGAGCGACAGCGGCCTGGCTGCCATCGCGATCGAGCGATACGAGTTCCGTACGCAGGGCATTCACGGCCTGGTCTGAGGAGCAACGGAGGACGGCGGGGACAGGGCTCTGTCCCCGTCCTTTATTCGACGCGGAATTCGTGCCGCGTCTCCTGGGTCTGGTCTCCGACGTCGTCCCGCAAGGTGAGCACCACTACGTACTGCCCCGGCTTGATCTTCTTGTCGAGGTTCAGGCTCAGCGCGCCGGACAGGTAGCGCTTGGGGTAGAACGCGTCCTCGTCTTCGGCGGCCGCCTGCGGCTGCGAGAAAAGCGCCTTGCCGGAGGCGTCGAGCAAGGCCACCCCGTATTCCACGTGAGCGTGGTTCTTGGGGCCATAGCGAAAGCCGGTGAACTCGAACCGCACCCAAACGGAATCGCCGGGGTGAAAGACCGCATCCAGGAGCGGGTCGGCGTCCTCTTCGGTGCGCAGGAAACGAAAGTTCCGCACGGTTAGAGTCTGGCTGGGCTCGACGTTGCGGCCGCGCACCGGGATTGCGATCTCGGTCTTCGTCGTCTGCTTCGACAGGTGGTCCTCGACCGTCAGCTTCAGGCGGTACGTCCCCCCCCAGGCCAGCGGCGGGATGGCCGCGCTCGCGTTTCCGAGCGGCATCCAATCTTTGTCTTCCGGGGAGACTTGCGTAGCGATCTTGCCGGCGTTGGCTTCCGCGAAGGGCACGCCATCGGGGTCCACCGCTTCGACCGTGTAGCCGAGGTCGACTTTCGAATCGTCCGAGATCTGGTAGCCGGCGATCTGGAAGGTCAGGAAGATCACGTCTCCGATGAGGAACTGGAAACCGGACGCGAGCGGCGGGCCGCCGTCGTACTGATGCAGTTGGGGCCTCACGATCTTCAACTGTCTGGCCTGAGGCGCGGACGGGGCGGCGCCCAGCGACAACGCCAGGGCCAGTAAGATCCAGCCAAGCTGTTTCACACTCCCTCTACTTTGCCACAGGAACGGGACGCAGGCGGAGCTAGGGGTGCGTCAGCTCGAGTGGCATCCGGATGGTGGCGGTCGATTGGCTCTCCCGATCGGCATCGTCGGCCACCTGGAGGCTGTAATCGCCGGTCGGAGCGTCGAACAGAAGACGACCGTGCAACGTCTCGGCGGACCTCACGCTGCGAATGTAGCCGAGCCACTCCGGGAGATCCTTGGCGTCGTCGATCTCGGCGAACGCGACGCCGTGGCTGTTCACGATGGTCAGCAGGGGGACGCCGGACGTGGCCGAGCCGGCGTTGGTCACCGAGATTCGCACGCTGAGAAAGTGATTGCGCGGCAAACGCGGGGCCAAGGGGTCGCCGATCTGGTCGAGCCATTCGGTGTCGAGCACGGTGTAGACGAGCGGGCCGGTCCTGACCGGTTCCCCCATGTGGTACACCTTCGGGTCATGCCGGGAATTCCCCTGGGACGAGCAACCGCCCAGAAACCCGCCCAGCGCCAGCGTCACGCCGAACCAGCCGAGCTTCCGCATAGAGAACTCATCCTAGCAAAACGCGAGGGGAGGCGAGGGTGCTAAGCTTCCGCTCGCGTCGTCCTTGCTCGCGGGCATAGATCAAATGCGAGTCGTTGGGTGGCGATGCGGCCCTGGAGTTCGCCGAGGTCCACAGGATCGCGACGCGAATGGCGGCCGGGTAGGATGACCGCCTACGCCGGGAGGCGCAGCCGGGCTTCGCAGCCGCGGGCGGATTCGCGGTTGTGGAGGGTCAGGGTACCGCCGTGGGCTTCGGCGATCTGGCGGCTCAGCACCAGGCCGATGCCCGAGCCGCCGGGCTTGGTGGTGAAGAACGGAACGAACAGGTTAGCCGTGCTCGAAAGGCCCGGCCCTTCGTCCTCGATCACGATGTCGACGAAGCTGGCGATGCGCGTCCATCTCACCTCGACGCCGCCGCCGGTTTCGAGCGCGGCGTCCACGGCGTTCTTCAGAAGGTTGATGAGCAACTGCTCGAGCTGGTCGGGGTCGGCCTGAATGGTGAGCGCCGGGCCGGGCGTCACGCGAATCGGAACGCGTCCTTCCAGGCTCGCCACGCGGTGGATGCAGGCGCCAAGATCCACGGGCTGGAACTTGGGCTGCGGCAGGCGGGCCAGGCGCGAGTAGGCCTGCATGAAACGCGTGAGCGCCTCGGCGCGGGAACTGATGACGGCAAGGCCTCCCTTGACGTCCTCCTGCCAGTCGGGGGGGAGCGGCTCGCGGCCGATCAGGCTTTCCAGGCTGCCGGCGATCGAGCGGATGGGCGCGAGCGAATTATTCAGCTCGTGGCCCAGCACGCGCAGCAGGCGCTGCCAGGCTTGCCGCTCCTCCTCGCGCAGAGCGCGGCTCAGATCGGTCAGCACCAGCAACTGGTGGCGCATGCCTTCCTCGCGGAAGGTGGAGCGGCTGATGCCCCAGCGCCCGATGCCGCCCGGGAAGACCATCTGCGAGGTCCGTGGCACTTCTCCCTCGAGGCACTCGGCCAGCCCCAACTCGGAAGCGCGACGCCCCAGAAGCCGCTCGGCAGGCTGGGCCAGCAGCCGCTCGCCGGCGCGGTTCACCAGGCGCAGCCGCTGCTCGACGTCGAAGGTGAAGATGGCCACGTCGATCTCGGTCATGACGGTGCGCAGGAGCAGCGCCGCCTCGACCGCGCCCAGACGCTGGCGATGGAGCGTCTCGCCGAGCGCATTCACCTCGGTGATGACTTCACCGAGCGCGTCGTCGCGCCGCGCCCCGCGCGCGCGAATGGAATAGTCGCCCTCGCGGAGCGCGGCGAGCAGGTTGGAGAGGGTCTGCAGAGGCCTCACGACGCGGCCCTGAGCCGCGCCCGCGAGTCCCAGCCAGCACAAGCCGATGAACACCGTGAGCGTCCACTGCGCTCTGGGCGTGAACTGGGCCTGAGGGGTGAAATCGCCGAACCAGAGCAGGAGCAGCGCGACGAGCATGCCGGGGAAACCGGCGGCGAGGGCCAGCAGGAAGATGCGGCGCTCGTGGCGAAGCGGGCCGGGCTTTCGGAGCTTCATAGAGCGGTCAGAGACTGTAGCGCTGGATGCGGCGGTAGAGCGCGCTGCGGCTGAGGCCCAACGCGCCCGCGGCCTGGCTGACGTTGCCCTGGTAGCGCGCCAGCGCTTTCTTGATCAGGAACGCCTCCACTTCCTCCAGACTCATGTCCTCCAGGCGCGGCGCGCCTTCGCGGCCGCTGGGACGCAGCGCCAGGTCGCTGGCCTTGACCTGCGCGCCCTGCGCCATCAACACCGCGCGCTCGATGGAATGGTCGAGTTCGCGCACGTTGCCGGGCCAGGGGTGATCGAGCAGCACCTGCAATGCCGAGGATTCCAGAGCGGTCACGGCCTTGCGATAGCGCTGCGAGTAGAGGCCCAGGAAATGCATCGCCAGCAGCGGGATATCCTCGCGCCGCTCGCGCAGCGGCGGAACGCGGATCTCGATGGTGTTGAGCCGGAACAGGAGGTCCTCGCGGAAGCGCCCGCCCGCCACCTCGGCGTGCAGGTCCGAGTTGGTGGCAGACAGGATGCGCACGTCCACGTGATGGGTCTTCGAGGAGCCCACGCGCTCGAATTCCCCCATCTCGAGCACGCGCAGCAGCTTGGCCTGCTGGGCCGGGGTGATGTTGGCGATCTCGTCCAGGAAGAGCGTTCCGCCGTCGGCCAGCTCGAAGCGGCCTACGCGGTCCGACCGCGCGTCGGTGAAGGCGCCCTTGACGTGGCCGAACAGCTCGCTCTCGAAGACGCCCTCGGGAAGCCCGCCGGTGTTCACCGTGATGAGCGGCTTGGGCGAGCGCGCGGAGATGGAGTGCAGCGCCTGCGCCACCAGACCCTTGCCCGTGCCGTTCTCGCCCGTGATGAGCACGTTCGCATCGGAGGGGCCGATGCGCTCGATCATTTCGAGCACCGGCCGCATGGAGGGCGCGGCCGCGATAAGCGTGGAGCGGCCTTCCTGGCGCAGCAGGCGGTTCTCGGCCTCGAGGCGCTGGCCGCGACGCAGCGCGCGCCCCAGCTCGATCTGGGTGCGCAGCACGGTCAGCAGGCGGGCATTCTCCCACGGCTTCTGGATGAAGTCGCGGGCCCCCCGGCGCATGGCTTCGACGGCGACCTCGACGCTGCCCCAGGCGGTCATGACGATCACCGGCAAGGCGCTGTCGAGCGTCTGGATGCGGCACAGCAGGTCGAGCCCCTCCTGGCCGGAGGTGGTGTCGCGCGCGTAGTTCAGGTCCATCAGAACGGCGTCGAAATCGCGGTTCTCGATGGCGGAGAGAATCCCGGCCGGCGAGCTGGCGGATTCGGTCTCGAAGCCCTCGCTCTTGAGCAGGAGGCGCAAGGCCATCAGCACGTCGGGCTGATCGTCGGCGATGAGGATTCTGGGGTTCGAGCTTGCCATGCCGTTTAGTGTCCGTTTATGGGATTCTCCGTTCCGCCAATGGACGGCCTAGCCGCTTGCTTACGCACGCGGTTCGGTGCGAGCCGTTCCCCCAGCACCGAGCCGCGACCGTCAGGGAGCGGCGCATCGCCCTAGTCCTTCACGATCCAGCCGTCGAAGAGCTTGATGATGCGATCGCCGTAGGCCGCGTTGGCCTCCGAATGGGTGACCTGGATGATGGTGGTGCCCTCCTCGTTCAGGCGTTTGAACAGTTCCATGATCTCCTTGCCCTGGCTGGAGTGGAGGTTGCCGGTCGGCTCGTCGGCCAGGATGAGTTTCGGATTCGCCACCAGGGCCCGCGCCACCGCCACAAGCTGCTGCTGGCCGCCCGAAAGCTGGTTCGGATAGAGGTCCTTTTTGCCGACGATCTGGAAGCGGTCCAGCAGGTCGCACACAGTGCTGGCGCGCTCGGAAGCCTTGACGTTGCGGTAGGAGAGCGGGATCTCCAGGTTCTCGTAAACGGTCAGGTTGTCGAGCAGGTGGTAGCTCTGAAACACGAAGCCGATGTACTTCTTGTTGATCTCGGCACGCTGCTTGGGGTTGAGCTTGTGGACGGGGTGATCGAGGAAATTGAATTCGCCCGTCCAGGCGCCGTCGAGCATCCCGATGATGCTCAGCAGCGTCGATTTGCCCGCGCCCGACGGTCCCATGACGGTCACGAACTCGCCCTCTTTGATTTCGAGGTTGATCCGGCGGAGCACGAAGGTCTTCATGTTGCCCGTCGGGTACCACTTCTCCACGTTCTCGAGTCTGATCATCGCCTCAGCCATATCGCACTCATTCTATGCCTTTGGAGTGGTGGTCTGTTGCAAGCCGGGGGCCAAACTACTTGCTGGCCCGCTTCACCAGGGCCACGCCGGTGAAGATGACGATCATCGCCGCCGTCTCGCGCAGGCCGAAGGGCTCGCGGTAGAACCACCAGCCCAGGAACACGGCAACCACGGTGTTGAAGTAGGGATAGACGGAAACCACCGCTACGCGCAGGTGGCTCAACGCGTAAATGTACGAGCTGTAGCCGACGATCGAGCCGAAGATGATAAGGTACACCAAGCCCGCCACGCCGCGGAGGTTGGGCGTGATGGGGTGCTCCGGAATCACCAGCGTCGCCAGCGCCAGCACCAGCCCCGCCGCCAGCATCTGGATCGCGCTGACGACGATCGGATGGGCCCGAGCCGGCTGCCGCCGATAATAGATCGACCCGAGGGCCCAGCAGGCGTTGCCCAGTTGCAGAAGCAGAAAGCCGCGCAGCAGGAGCGGTCCGGAGCCGAGCCCTTCGCCGGGAGAGCTACGCAAGACCAGCAGCGCCGTGCCGCCCAACCCGACCAACATGCCGAGAATGGTGGGGCGGTGGAGGCGGTCGCCGCCGGGCATCAGCGCCTCGGTCCCCACGAGCCAGAACGGCGAGATCGTGATGAATAGCGCGGCCATCCCGCTGGGGATCCAGGTCTCGGAAACCACGAGAAAGGTGTTGGAGCCGCCGAGCAGCAGCACGCCGGTCAGCGCGCCGCCCCAAAGCTCGCGGCCCTTCGGCAGATGCGCACCCTTGAGGATGGCCGCCGCCAGCAGGATGGCCCCGGCGAGGGAGAAGCGGATCGCCACCAGCGCCAGCGGCGGGAAGGACTCGAGCGCCATGCGGATGGTGAGATAGGTGGTGCCCCAGAAAAGGCAGACCGAGGCCAGCGCGCCGTAGGATCGCACCGCTTGCGCGCGCTTTCGGCCGGCCGCGGACAACGATGGCGGCGATCCCATTTAGTCAGGGTAGCATCCGCTAGCGCTTCAGCTAGAATGAGAGCTTGATCCTGACTCTCACCATCAATCCGGCCATCGACCAGAACGTCACGGCCGACCGCCTGGTGTTCGAGGACCGCGCCTATATCGTGGCCACGTCGGAATCGGCCGGCGGGCGCGGCATCAACGCGTCCTGCGTGATCCATTCCTTCGGCGGCGAAACGCTGGCCATCGCTCCCTCGGGCGGCCGGGCGGGCAAGCGGTTCCAGCAATTGCTGTGCGGGTGCGGATTCCCTACCGAGATCGTCCCCGTGAGGAAGGGCATACGGACCAACTTCACCATCACGGACCGCCAAGGCCTCACCATCAAGCTCAACCAGCCGGGACCGCGACTGAGCAAGGAAGAGCTGGCGCGGCTGGGAGAAGCCGTGCGAAAAAGGCTACCCGGCGCGGACTGGCTGATGCTCTGCGGCAGCCTTCCTCCCGGCGTGCCCGGAGCATTCTACTCCGAACTCATCACGGCGGCACGCGAGCACGGAGTGAAGACGCTGCTGGACACCGATGGCGAGCCGCTGATCGAAGGCGTGCGCGCCGGACCCACGGTGGTGGCGCCGAACCAGCAGGAAGCCGAACGCCTGCTCAACACCGCTCTGATCACGCGCAGCCAGTTCCTGGATGCCGCCGCCCAGATCCGCCACATGGGCGCCGAGTCGGTGATTCTTTCCCTCGGCAGCCGCGGCGCGGTGGGAGCCTCGGCTCGCGGCATGGTGGAAGTGGTGCCGCCGCGCATCGAGGCGGTCTGCCCCATCGGCTCCGGCGACGCGCTGGCCGCCGCTTTCACCTGGGCGCTGGCGAGCAAGGGGGATTTCGCCGACGCGCTGCGCTGGGGAGTGGCGGCGGGAACGGCCTCGGCGACCCTACCCGGCCTGCGCTTCGCCAGTCTCGATCAGACGCGGGAGATCTACGAGCGCGTCGAGGTTCACGTAGCGGCGCATTAGGGACAAGCTGAAGCTTGTCCTACACGCTCTGAATGTAATTGCGCATGTGGCGGATCTCGTCGGCTTTCTGCTCGAGCTCATCCAGCATCAGGTCGCGCATGGAGATGAACCCGACCACCTCGCTCGCGCGCATGACCGGCAGGTGGCGGCAGCCGCAGCGGCGCATCAGTTCCATGGCCTCCTCGCTGGTGGTGTGCTCATCCGCTTTGGTGAGATGGGTGGACATCACGTCGCTGACCAGCGTCCGCTGCGGATCCAGGCCTCCGACGACGACCCGCTTCATCAGGTCCCGTTCGGAAAACACGCCGCGCAATTCGCCGTCCTCGATCACGGGGATCGCTCCCACGTTCAACGCCGCCATGTGCGCGGCGACGGCTGCCACTGTCTGGCCCGGTTGAACCGAGAACAATTCCCGGGCGTGCAGGATTTGTTTGAGTTGCGGCATAGGCACCTCTGCGATTGGGACAAGCCTAGCACACGGGCTCCCAATCCTCAAGCGCATCAAAAGAAATGAGTTATTAGGGCCTGATGGTTCGGCTACGGTAGCACGAGCGAAGAGCCGCCAGCGGGGGCGTCCGGCGCCACGGCGGCCGATTGCTCGCGTAGCATGTCCAGGAAGGCGCGCCCACGCTTACGGCCGTTATTGACCTGGTACTCCACGCTCTCGAGAAACACCAGCACGCCGAGGATGTCGGCGTCGCGTAGCGTCTCCATCCCCGAACGCTTCGTGAGCGCCTGCCGGAAATCTTCGACGCTCTTCTGGATGCGCTCGAGGATTGTGGCCGCGATCAGGTTCGAAGGCCGGGTCTCGTAGTACAGCCCGCTTTCGCGCGTCCGGTAGGTCCGCACCAGCGAGTCGAGCGCCTCGCGCACGTCGGAGTCCACCGCGCCGGCCGTTCCCAATCCGGCTTCGACCACCGCCTGCATGAGGGCCGCCAGCAGGACTTCGTTCCGTTGGAGGAAGGATTCGCCGACCTCGATGTCGCGGTGCGGGATCTGCTTAGGATCGACGGGCGCCGGCTTCTCGTGGCCGCGGGCCTCGCGCAGGTACGGGCAGTCGAGCGGACAGCTTACGGTCTGTTCGCGCTCGGTGCCGCAGCACACGCTGCAAATGTCGCCTCCGATGCCGGGGCAGGCACGCCGCGGCCGGCGCAGTTGACACAGCTTACAGGGCATAATAGGCGGTAGGCGGGCTCGCCGCCCGCGCTTCGTCCCATCATCTCACATGCCCCGCACCGATCTGTTCATCAAGGTTGAAATCGAGCACGAGGAGGGCGAGAGGCCCGAGCGCCTCGCCGCCGAGATCTGCCGCCGCATCCTCAAGGTTTACGGCGTCCGAGCGGCGGAGCTTTCGAGCGCGGTGGGGCGGGCGGAGGAAGGCAACTAGCGCCCGCGGCGCACCCGGCTCACGCCGCGAGCCGCGCCAGTTGCGCCGCCAGCTCGCCGTGGCCGCGGCCGGTGGCGAGGTCGGCGGCGGTTTTGCCGTCGGCGGTTTTGTGGCGGGGGTCCGCGCCGTAGGCGAGCAGCAGCTCGGCGATTTCCCGGTCGTCGTGGAAGGCCGCTTCGTGCAGGGGCGTGATTCCGCCGCCCTGCTCTACGTCGGGGTCGGCGCCGCGCGCGAGCAGGTCCCCGACCATGCGCGTGTTGTGGCGCGCGGCCGCGGCGTGCAGCGGGGCGACGTGCTGGCTGTTGCGCGAGGCCGCGTTCACGTCGGCGCCGCTCTCGATCAGCATCCCGGCGATCTCGTCATGACCGAAAAACACCGCCAGGCCCAGGACCGGGTAGCCGTCGTCGGAGAACTCGCGGATCAGCGAGGGGTTGGCGTCGACGAGCGCCGCCACCCGCTCGCGCCGGCCCACGGCGCAAGCTTCGAAAAGGTTCAACGCCACGCCGCGCTCCTCGAAGAGCCCTACCATTTCGGGATGGCCGCAGTAGATGGCCATCAAGACCGGCGAAGCGCCGTCGGGCGCCCTGGCGCCGGCCAGGCTTGGCGCCGCCTCCAGTAACTCGCTTACACGCGAGGCGTCGCCGGCCCGGATCGCCTCGAATAACTGCTGTTCGGATTTGGCAACTGGTTGTGCAGCGCTCATGCCCCCCTCCCGTTACCCAAAGAGTAACATGAGCGCGGCGCCTATTTCAGATACTTGTCGAACCAGGCCAGCGAGCGCCGGACGATATCGCGCTGATGCTCGGGATCGAGGATGGCGTGGCCCTCGTTGGCGTAGATGACGAGGTCGGCCGGGACGCCGAGCGTCTTCAGGGCGTGCCAGAACTCGCGGGATTGCGGCGCCGGGCACTCGGCGTCGCGCTCGCCGACCAGCACCAGCGTGGGCGTCTTCACGTTCTTGATGAAGGCGATCGGCGAGCTGCGCGCGTAGACGGCGGGATCGTCGTAAACCGATGCGCCGAAGAACGGAATCAGCCACTGATCGATCCGGTTCTCGCCGTAGTAACTCTGAAAGTTGGAGAGGCCAGCGCCCGCCACCGCGGCGCGGAAACGATCGCTTTGGGTGACCGCCCACATCGCCATGTAGCCGCCGTAACTCCAGCCGGCGATGCCCACTCGCCCGTTGTCGACGGGCAGTTTCGCGGCCAGAGCATCCACGCCCGCCAGTATGTCGCGGAGGTCGCCGTAGCCCAGATCGCGGACGTTGGCTTCGGCGAAAGCCTCGCCCGCGCCGAAGCTGCCGCGCGGGTTCGGCAGAAAGACAAAATATCCGCCCGCGGCCAGCATGCCCTCGATACCCGCGCCGGGCCAGTGCGAACGCTCCATGGCCCCCGGCCCGCCGTGCGGCATCACCACCAGCGGCCAGCGGCGGGCCGGATCGTATCCGCGCGGATAGAGCAGCCAGCCCTGCACGCTGCGGCCTTCGCTCGGCCAGTGCATGCTCTGCTCCGCGCCCCAAACCGGGCGCACATCGCGATTGACGCGCGAGATCCGCCGCCAGGCCCCGATCGGCCCTTCCCACACTTCGGGCGGCGCGTCGAAGGATTGGCGAACCACGGCCGACGTCTTCCCGTCGCGCGCCAGCGACACGTCCGGTACCCAGCCGCCGCGCGTCACCGCGCCCGGCCCGCGCCACAGCGTGTCGATCGACCCGCCGGCCAGATCGACCACGGCGAAGCCCGAATCGCCGTCCACTTGTTGGGAGATCAGGATGCGGCCGGAGTCGAGCCAAGCGATGGCGCTCGCCGAGGCCGGCATGGCGGGCGTCACGTTGCGCGGCTCGCCGCCCGCGGCGGGAACCACGAACACGTCGCCGCCGGTCGAGCCCTCATCGCTCATCAGCCCGGAGATGTACGCGATGCGTGCGCCGTCGGGCGACCAGCGCGGCACGGCGACCTGGCGGGCGGGCTTCGCCACCACGCTGGCTTTGCCGGTCGCGGCATCGATAGTGTATAGCTTGGCGACGTACCAGTTGTCGTCGCCGGGGCCGGGCGCGGCGGTCGCGGCGAACGCTTTCCCGTCCGGCGACCAGTCGTACTCGTAAACGTGTAGCTCCGGCGGCGAGATCTGGCGCGCCGCGCGAGTAGCCACGTCGACCGTCGCGATCCGCTGATTGTAGATCCGCTCGCCGATCACTCCGGTTTCGGGCGCGGTTGGCTGAAGGGGGCCGGCCGCAGCCGGGGCGTTCTCGGCGAAGAGCACCGCGATGGTCCGGCCGTCCGGAGACCAGCGAGGATCCGCCGCGTGGCCGGTCAACCCGGCGAGCTTCTGCGGAATGCCGCCGCCCGCATCCACCGTGTACAAGCCGGACAAGTAGAGAAACGCCAGCGCGCGCCCATCCGGCGACCACGCGATGTCGTGTCCCTCGGCGATCCGGAGCGGCGCCTCATCCCGGCCCGAGACGAAGATGTCCGAGACGTCCTGGACCCAGGCGACGCGCTTGCCGTCCGGAGCGATGGCGGTCTCGCTGATGGGCCGTGTGGCGGCCAGGGCGTCATAGTCGCGGTCGAACTGAGTCTGGCTGTGGGCCGCAGTCGCGAGCAGGGCCGTCAGGAGGAAGCAGCGAAGGGCTTTGAGGGGCTCCAAATGAGCAGTGTAGCGAACCGGGAGGCGGGGGGCTTGACAGGTTATCACAATCCGTGATATACATATTGCAAATAGTGATATGAGACTCGGCGAAAAGCTCCGTTACCTGCGCGAGGTGGAGGGAACGCTACGCGGCCTGGACCGCGAGCTCACCCAGCAGGAAGTGGTGCGGCTGCTCAAGAAGGAGATGGGGCGCGGCATCAGCCAGTCCTATTTGTCGCAGATCGAAAACGGGGCGCGGCCGCACCTGACCAACTCGACCCGTATGCTGCTGGCCACTTTTTTCAAGGTGCATCCGGGGTACCTGGTGGACGATCCGGAGGGGTATTCGACCGAGCTGGTTTCGAGCCTCGGCGCTCCGGAGGACAAGCTCGATCTGTGGCTGGTCGCCGGCGCCGAGCGGTTCCACGACGATGGCGAGCTGGCGAGCGCGCTGGTGAAGCTGTCGCGGCACGACGATACGCGGATGTGCCTGCTTCTGCTTGGCGCTATATTGGAAAACCCCGGCCTGGCCGAACGGTTGTTGCAGGTTCTCAGGCCGGCCGGGGAACGGAGGCGTTCCCGATGACATGGGCGGACTTCTACCTGACTTGTTTTCTGATCGGCTTCCTGATGAGCCTCATCTCGGTGCTGACCGGAAGCGCGCACCTGCACCTGCCGCACCTGCACTTGAACGTGCACATCCCGCACATTCACGTCCCGCACGTGCACGTGCCGCACGTGGGCGGCGACCAAGTGCCGGTGTTGAACCTGGGCACGCTGGCCGCGTTTCTCACCTGGTTCGGCGGCACGGGCTACGTACTGGTTTCGTTTTCGAGCCTGTGGTCGTTCTTCGCGCTCGGGATTGCGCTGGCGAGCGGCCTGGTGGGCGCCGGAATCATCTTCCTGTTCCTGGCCAAGGTGCTGATGCGCGCCGAACGGGAATTCGATCCCGAGGATTCGGACATGGTCGGCGTGCTGGGCAGGCTGAGCGTTTCCATCCGGCCGGGTGGCACCGGAGAGATCGTATTTACGCAGGGGGGCACGCGGCATTGCACGGCCGCGCGGAGCGAGGACGGCGCGGCGGTACCGAAGAACACCGAGGTTGTGGTGACGCGTTTCGACAAGGGCGTGGCCTACGTCCGGCGCTGGGAAGACCTGGCAGGCGAGCCCGCAGACGAGGTGGAGAAGGACTGAGGGAGACCTTATGGACTTGCAGCTTCTGAACCGCGGCGAGGTTTGGGTGGTAGCCGGCCTCGCCATACTGGCAATTTTCTTCCTGATGGGGACGCTGGCGCGGCTGTATCGCAAAGCCGGTCCCCACGAGGCCCTGGTGGTGTATGGCATGCGGCGCACCCGCATCGTCAAGGGCCGTGGCACGGTGATCTTTCCGATGGTGGAGAACTGGCGGTGCCTGTCGCTCGAGCTGATGTCGTTCGACGTGGCGCCGAAGCAGGATCTGTACACCAAGCAGGGCGTAGCGGTGACGGTGGAGGCGGTGGCGCAGATCAAGGTGAAGTCGGACGACGTCTCGATCCTTACAGCGGCCGAGCAGTTTCTCACCAAGTCGCCCGAGGAGCGCGAGGGCTTGATCCGGCTGGTGATGGAGGGCCACCTGCGCGGCATTATCGGCCAGCTCACGGTGGAGGAAATCGTCAAGGAGCCGGAGATGGTGGCGGACCGCATGCGCTCCACTTGCGCCGACGACATGAACAAGATGGGCCTGGAGGTGATCTCGTTCACCATCAAGGAAGTCAAGGACCGGAACGAGTACATCTCCAACATGGGCCGGCCGGACGTGGCGCGCATCCGGCGCGACGCCGACGTGGCGACGGCCGAGGCCGAGCGCGACACCGCCATCCGGCGGGCGGTGGCGCAGCGGGAAGCGGCCATCGCGCGGGCGCAAGCCGACCAGGAACGCGTGCTCGCGGAGACGCAGTCGCTGGCCGCGCAGGCGCAGGCGCAACGCGATCTCGAAGTCCGGAAGGCGCAGTACCTCGAGACTACGAAGAAGCAGCAGGCACAGGCGGACAAGGCCTACGACATCCAGACCAACATCATGCAGCAGCAGGTCGTAGCCGAGCAGGTGAAGATCCAGCAGGTGGAACGGCAGGGGCAGATCGCTGTCCAGGACGCCGAAATCCAGCGCCGCGAGCGCGAGTTGATCGCGACGGTGCTGAAGCAGGCCGAGATCGAGCGGCAGAAGATCGAGACGCTGGCCGAAGCCGAGAAGCAGCGCCTAACGATTCAGGCCGAAGGCCAGGCCTCCGCGACGCGCGCGACCGGCGAGGCCGAGGCCGACATCATCTTCAAGAAGGGCGACGCCGAGGCCAGGGCCATGAACGTCAAGGCCGCGGCCTACCAGGAATGGAACCAGGCGGCCGTGGTGGACCGGCTCATCAGCGGACTGCCCGAAGTGGCGCGGGCGCTCGCCGCGCCGCTCGCCAACGTGGACAAGATCACCGTCGTTTCCACCGGCGACGGCCATGCGGCCGGCATGAACAAGATCACCGGCGACCTGACGGCCATGGCGGCGCAGATCCCGGCGCTGTTCGAGACGCTCTCGGGCATGCAGATGTCCGAGCTGTTCTCGAAGATCAAGCTGATTGGGGAGAAGAAGGCGGGGCCCGACAAGGGCTAGGCACTGTGGCGCACGCTTTAGCGTGCGCCACGCGGCTGATCTGTTCGACATAAGGGGCGGGCCCGAAGGCCTGCCCCACGAGAAAGGGGCAATCGAAATGGCACTATTGGAACGTGTCTCCACTTTGATCCGGGCCAATCTCAATGACCTGATCGACAAGGCCGAGGACCCGGAGAAGATGATCAAGCAGGTGATTCTCGACATGCAGAATCAACTGCTCCAGGTCAAGACGCAGGTCGCGGTTGCGATCGCGGATCTGCACGTCCTCGAGAAGAAACAGAAAGAGACCGGGGAAAAGCACACCGAATGGACGCGCAAGGCCGAGCTGGCCATCGACAAGCGGCAAGAAGAGCTGGCCCGAGCCGCGCTCGAACGCACGCTCAGCTACAGGCAGATGGAGGAGGGCTTCGCGCAGCAGATCGCCGACCAGAAGGCGCAGGTGGAAGAGCTGAAGTCGGCGCTGCACAAGCTGGGGCAGAAGCTGACGGAGGCAAAAACGATGAGCGACATGCTGATCGCGCAACACCGGCGTTCCCGCGCTCTTTCGAAGGCGAGCGATGCGCGCATGGCGGTGGCCGACGGATCGAGCGCGGCGGCCTTCGACCGCATGCAGAAGAAGGTCCAGCACAGCGAGGCAGTGAGCCAAGCCAAAGCCGAAATGCTGGCCGACAACACCGAGGAGCAGCTCACCGCACTCGACAGGACGGACCGTATCGACCAGATGCTGGCGGAGCTGAAGGCGCGCCGGGGAAAATAGGGGCCGCGGCTTGCTGCTACTCTGGTTTCCATGAACGAGCCTCTGGTTGCGGTGATCATGGGCAGTAAGTCGGATTGGGAGACGATGCGGGAGACGGCGGGGACGCTGACCGAGTTCGGCGTGCCGCACGAAACGCGGGTGCTCTCCGCGCACCGTACCCCGGCGGAGACGGCACAGTACGCCTCGACGGCGGAGGAACGCGGCATCGAGGTGATCATTGCAGCGGCGGGAGGGGCGGCGCACCTGGCCGGCGTCATCGCCGCCCACACCATCCTGCCCGTGCTGGGCGTGCCGATGGAGAGCCCGGCGCTCAAGGGCCTGGATTCGCTGCTCTCGACGGTGCAGATGCCGGGGGGCGTCCCCGTGGGCACGCTCGGCATCGGCAAAGCCGGAGCTAAGAACGCCGCCCTGCTGGCCGTGGCCATACTGGCCGCGCGGCATCCCGAGTACAAGGAAAAGCTGCGCGCCTACCGCGCCGCTCAGGCGCGTAAAGTGCTCGAGCAGACGCTGGAGTAGGATTCCCAGGAGGTGGGCCGCACTCCTGCGGACACGTTTGCGACGGCGGCGACCAAGCGTCCCCAAGAGTGGGGACGCGGCACGCGGAAGCGTGCGCCACGCTCCTCGGGAACGGTGGTCTTGGCTATATTGGGAATCTATGAACTACCGCGCTCTTGGCCGTACGGGTTGGAAGGTCTCGGAAGTCAGCTTTGGGGCTTGGGCGATCGGCGGCGCCTGGGGCAGCACCGACGACAAAGAATCCGTCGCCGCGCTGCACCAGGCGATCGATTCCGGCGTGAACTTCATCGACACCGCCGACGTTTATGGCGACGGCCGCAGCGAGCGCCTGGTCGGCCAGATCAGACGCGAGCGCAAGGAAGAGATTATCGTCGCGACCAAAGCTGGCCGCCGCCTCTCTCCGCACACCACCGAGGGCTACAACGCGGCCAACCTGGCGCGGTTCGTCGAAGACAGCCTGCGCAACCTGGCCACCGATTGCCTCGACCTGTTGCAACTGCATTGCCCTCCCACCGAGGTCTACTACCGGCCCGAAGTCTTCGGGGCGCTGGACGATCTGGCGCGCGCCGGGAAGATTCGCTATTACGGCGTCAGCGTCGAGACCGTGGAGGAGGCGCTGAAAGCCATCGAGTTCCCGAACGTTCAGACCGTGCAGATCATCTTCAACTGCTTCCGTCACCGCCCCGCCGAGCTCTTTTTTCCTGAGGCGAAGCGCAGGCGCGTGGGCATCCTGGCGCGCGTGCCGCTGGCGAGCGGGATGCTGACCGGCAAACTGGCACGCGATTCGAAGTTCGCGCCGGACGATCACCGCAACTTCAACCGCCACGGCGAGGCGTTCGACGTGGGCGAGACGTTCTCCGGCGTGGATTACGAGGTGGCGCTCGAGGCGATAGAGGAGATCCGGCGGTTGCTGCCCGCGGGAACGAGCATGGCTCGGTTCGCGCTGCGCTGGATCCTGATGTTCGACGCGGTCACTTGCGCCATCCCCGGCGGCAAGCGCCCGGCACAAGTGGCGGAGAACTGCGCCGCATCCGATCTCCCGCCATTGCCGCAGGACACGATGGCGGCGGTCGCCAGGATCTACGACGCGAAGATCCGGCCGCTGGTGCACCAGCGCTGGTAGTTCCGGGACAGGCCGGAGGCCTGTCCTACCTCCGGTTGACCTCGGCCTCGACGGCTTCCATCTCCTTGCCCGCCTCGGCCCAGTGGCCCTCCGCGGCAAATTCGCGGTAGCGGCGCAGGTGTTCGCGGATGGCCTCGATCCGCTGGTCGGACGGGGCGGAGGTGGGTTTCGGCGGAGCGGCTCCGGGGGTCGCCGGCTGGGCGGCGATAGCGCCGCTCTGCATGACGTTGCTCAACTGCGCCAGAGCCTGGTCGTAACTGTCGGTGTAAATGAGTAAGTTGCCCATGGCCAGCACGATCTTTTTCAACTGCGGCATCTTAGCCGCCGACGACTGTATGTAGAGCGGCTCCACATACAGGAACGTATCCGCAATCGGCAACACCAGCATTTGCCCGCGCAGCACCTGCGACCCCTGCTGGTTCCACAGCGTGAGGTCTTTCGAAATGGTCTGGTCCTGGTTGATCCGCGCCTCGATCTGCATGGGCCCGAAGATCAGCTCCTGTTTCGAAAGTTGCAGGACCACGACGTCGCCCAGGTGGTCGCCGTCGCAGCGCGCCACCATCAGTCCGATCATGTTGTCTTTGTTGCGCGGCGTGAAGGGAAGGATGAGCAGAAACTCGGCCTTGTCCTCGCCGGGCAGGCTGGCCACCACGTAAGTGGGCGACATCGGTTCCGGGTCCTTGCCGAGCGTGCGGGCGGTTTTGGCCACGTCCCAGAGGTCCTCTTTGTTGTAGAAGGCCTGCGGGTCCAGCATGTGGAAGGTGCGGTAGATTTCCGCCTGCGTGCGGAAAAAGATCTCGGGGTAACGCGCGTGCCGGCGCAAGTCCGCTGGCATCTGGGAGAACGGCTGGAACAGGTGAGGGAAGAGCTGCTGGTAGGCGCGAATGATGGGATCCGAGCCGTCGAAGATGTAGATGTGCGTCTCGCCGTCGTAGGCGTCTATCGTAGCCTTGACGGCATTGCGCATGTAGTTGATCTCGCCGACGTCTTCCAAATCCACCCGGTGCGAATACGGATGCGCGTCCGAAGTAGTGTAGCCGTCGATGGTCCAAACCAGCCGGCCGGAGTCCGCGATCACCAAGTAGGGATCGGTCTCCCAGGTGATGAAGCCCGCCAGCGCCGCGACGCGCTCGCGCACCGTGCGGCGGATCATCATGCGGCTGCCTTCGGTCATGGAACTGGTGAGCAGGATGTTGGGGTCGCCCTCGGAAACCGCCGCGGCCAGGCGCATCCCGAACGAGGAGACAGGGAATCCGCCCTTCCCCTGATAGCGCTCGAAGACGTTGTCCGCGCCGGCCGGGTAATTGAACTCCTTCTCCTTGGTGTCGGCGAACACTGGCTCGTGGGCTACCTCGCTGTAATACAGCTCCGGCCGCGTAAGCTTCAGACTGGGAGTATTTACCACCGGCGGGGCGTCCTGGATGAACAACACCGGGAGCCCATCCGCGGTGATCCGGTTGGCCTCCGCCACCACCAGACCATAGCCGTGCGTGTAAATGAGGTGCGTATTCGGCCAGCCCTGCTGCGCCGAGGCGACTAACAAGTTGATATCGAGCTCGCGCGGCGTGAGCAGTAACTGGCGTAACTGGCCGTCGATTACGTAGCGGTCTACGTCGGTATCGTTGAAGCGGTAGTAAGAGCGCAGCGCCTGCATTTGCGTGACCGTATCGTGAAACGCCTGCCAGTCCCACAACCGCACGTTGCTTAAAATGGCCTGGTTCTTGGAGGGCTCGAAACGGGATTCGAGCTTGGCCTTGTACTCACCCTCTTTGATGTGCTGGCCGAGCGCGAACGCGCTGCGCGTCGCCTGGATGTGGCGCTGGATGTACGGCCGCTCGATGGAGATTTCGTTGGGGCGCACGTAGGCGGCCTCGACCACCGCGGGCACGATGCCGCGAATGAGCAGTGCCGCCACCACCGACAAGGCCCACAGCCAGCGGCCGAAAACAACCGCCGCCGCCGAGACCAGGCAGGTCCCGATCAGCAGCCACTGCAGCGGAAGCCGCCAGGTCTCATCCACGTAGTCGATGCCGACCATAAACCCGTGATCGCTCCACAGCATCTCGTACCGTCCCAGGAAAAAGCGAAACGCCAAAGCCAGCAGAAACACGGCGGCGACGCCGCGCAGGAAGCGCGAACGGAGCGCGCCCGCGAGGCCGAACGCGCGCAGGTCGATCCCCACCTGGGTGCGGTCGCGGAAGGCTTCCTGGAAGGTGTCCCGCAGTTGCCAGGCGCGCGCGGTCAGCCAATAGACCAGCGCCGCCCCAATCGCCAGCGCCAGCAGGAACTGCCGCAGCACCCCGTAGAACGGTAGGTCGAAGAGGTAGAACTTCAGCGGGTGGCCGAAGACGGGATCGGTCCATGCCGTCGCCTCGCTGGGGAGGTGCAGCCCGCCGAAATAGCGCACCACCGTCCAGGTGTCGACGATGCCGGAGCCAATAATGATGGAGAGCAGCAGGAGCGCGGCGGCCGAGATCTTCGCGTAGAGCGGGTAATGGCCCAGCCGGGCGCCGCCGAACCTCATCCCGAGCAAGTGCGCCACGAACAGCACCACGAAAATGATCGCCACCACGATGGCGGCCGGGGCGAGCGAGTAAGCCAGCAGAGAGAGCCAGGTCGAGACCTGCCCCATCTCGCTCCACCAGTGGTACTCGATGATATAGCCGGCGATCGTCCGTGCGCCGATCAGGGCGAGGATAAAAATACCGATCAGGACCAGGGGCCAAATGCGCCGTCGCGACGGGGCCGGGATCTGATAGTGGGCCATAACAGCTCCTCTCGGGTGCGCGGCCAAACCGCCCGCGCCCACACTACATTAGCACCTGTCCCACCCCAAGTTGGTGTATAGTGGGGCGGTCCGAGGGCACATGCTTCTTTTTCGCTCGCTCGTTTTTCTGGCACTCGCTTCCGGCACGCTCGCCGCAGCGCCCTGGAGACTCGTCCTCAAGGATGGGCGAATTCTGGTCTGCGACGCGCCGCCCATCGTGATCGACGGGTCGTATCTGTTCCGCGAGATCGACGGGAAAGACGGCAACCTGCCCGCCAGCGAGATCGACGAGGAGAAGACGGCTCGTGCGAACAGAACCGACTTCCAGCCTCGGTGGCGGGAGATCGGGCGAACGGAGCAGCCCCTGCACCCGGAGGAGCAGGAGCCCGCGGGCGACGGGCGCATCCTCACTTTCGGCGACTCGAATTTCGGCGCCGAGGTTCTGCGTTCGCGGGTGCCTGTCCTGGTGGACTTCTGGGCGACTTGGTGCGGCCCCTGCAGGAGAATCGCGCCGACGGTGGATGCGATCGCCGCCCGGTACGCCGGCCGGATCAAAGTCGGCAAGGTCGATGGGGACCGGAACGACGCCACGGCGGAGCGCTACCGCATCGACGGCTATCCCACACTGCTGCTGTTCAAGAACGGAGCCGTGGTGGGAAAAATCGAAGGCGTGGCCGGCAGGGACGAAATCGCGCGGATGATCGACGCGCACCTGTGAGCCGCGCTTCAGCGCTCGCGCTGCCAGACCACCTTACCGCTTACCACCGTCGCAACCGGCGCGCCGCGGAAGCTGCGGCCGTGGAAGGGCGAGTTGCGGCTTTTCGAGTGCGAGCGGTTCACGTCGTAGGTCCAGGCCAGATCGGGATCGAACACCGTCACATCGCCCGGAAGGCCCGGTTCCAGGCGACCGCGGTTCAAGCCCAGCACGCGCGCCGGTCCCGTGGTGAACAGTTCCACCCAGCGCATCAGAGGAATTCGCCCGCTGTGCACCAGCTTCTCGAGCGTCACCGCCAGCGCCGTTTCGAGGCCGATGATGCCGAACGGGCACTTCTCGAACTCCTGCATCTTCTCGCTGCCCGGATGAGGAGCGTGGTCGGTCGCGATGGCGTCCACAACGCCCGCGGCGATGCCCTCGATCAGCGCCTCGGCGTCCGCGGCGCTGCGCAGGGGCGGCTTCATCTTGTAATTGCTGTCGTAGGGAAGCATCTCCGCGTCGGTCAGCGCCAGGTGGTGCGGCGTGACCTCGCACGTCACGGGCAGCTTGCGCGCCTTGGCTTGCGTCACGATCTCGAGCGAGCGCCGAGAGGAGATGTGCGCCACGTGGAAGCGCGCGCCGGTCGCCTCGGCCAGAATCACGTCGCGCGCCACCATAACGTCCTCGGAAGACGCTGGGATGCCGCGCAGCCCCAGCCGTACGGATTGAAGCCCTTCGTGCATGTCGCCGCCGGCGCTCAGGTTCAGGTCCTCGCAGTGGTCGATCACGGGCAGGTCGAAGGCGTGCGCGAACTCCATGGCCCGCCGCATCACGCGCGAGTTCATCACCGGCTGGCCGTCGTCGGAAATCGCCACCACGCCCGCGGCTTTCATCGAGCCGATAGCGGCCAGTTGCTCGCCCGCGCTGTCCTTGGTGATCGCGCCGATGGGAAACACGTTGACGATGGCCGAGCGCAGCGCGCGTTCGACGATGTAGCGGGTCACGGTGGCGTCGTCGTTCACCGGGTGCGTGTTCGGCATGGCGCAGATGGAAGTGAACCCGCCCGCGGCCGCGGCCTTCGCGCCGCTCTCGATGGTCTCGGCGTGCTCGAAGCCGGGTTCGCGCAGGTGCACGTGCATGTCGATGAACCCCGGCGCGACCACCAGTCCTCGGGCGTCGAACGTGATGGCGCCGGTGGCATGCAGGTCTGGGCCGATGCGCACAATGAGCCCGCCCTTGATGAGCACGTCGGCCGCCTGGTCCCGGCCCGAGGCCGGGTCGATGACGCGTCCGTTCTTAATGAGCAGTTTCGGCATGGGAACCCAGTATGCGTTCGAGAACCGCCATGCGGACCGCGACACCGTTCTCCACCTGGTTCAGGATGACCGAGCGCTGCGAATCCGCCACCTCAGAAGAGATTTCGCGGCCGCGGTTGATGGGACCCGGGTGCATCACGATGGCGTCCGGCTTGATGAGGTCCAGGTGCTCGAGGCGCAGCCCGTAGAACTGGAAGTATTCGCTGCCGGCGAAAGCGGCTTCGTGCTGCCTCTCCAGTTGCACCCGCAGCATCATGACCACGTCGGCGTCGCGTATGGCCTCGCGGATGTCGTAGGTCAGGCTCACAGCCGGCGCGATGAGGGCCAGCTCCGCCGGCAGCAGGGACGCCGGGCCGCACAACACCACCGACGCGCCGAACTTCGAAAGCAGGTGAATGTTCGACCGCGCCACCCGGCTGTGCGCGATGTCGCCGATGATGGCCACCCTCAGCCCTTCGAGAGAGGGCCGGTGATCCAGGATCGTGCGCGCGTCGAGCAGCGCCTGCGTGGGGTGCTCGTGCGTGCCGTCCCCAGCATTGATGATCGGCGTTAGCGGCAGGTAGCGCGCCAGAAAGTGCGGTGCGCCGGAGGCGGCATGGCGCATGACGATGGCATCCGGCCGCATCGCCACCAGCGTATTCAGCGTGTCCACCAAGGACTCGCCTTTCGAGACGCTCGACCCGGACGCCGTAATGGAGATGGCATCCGCACCCAGCCGCTTGGCGGCGATCTCGAAGCTGGTGCGCGTGCGCGTCGAGGCCTCGAAGAAGAGGTTGACGATCATGCGCCCCTTCAAGATCTCGTGACGCCCGAAGGACTGGTGGGGCGGCGGCTGAAAGTACTTGGCGCGGTCGAGAATGGCCTCGATCTCGGAGCGCTTCAGACCCTCGATTCCCAACAATCCGACTGGCATGTCTTGGCTCGGGCTAAACCTTCTCGACCAGCACCACTTTCTCCGCCTGGTCGATTTCGTTGAACTTCACTTCGATGGTCTCGTTGGCCGCGGTCTGCACGTGACGGCCCACGAAGCGCGCCTCGATCGGCAACTCGCGGTGGCCGCGGTCGATGAGCGCCAGCAGGTGTATGGTCGCAGGCCGGCCGTAGTCGAATAGGGCATCCATCGCGGCGCGAATGGTGCGCCCGGTGTACAGCACATCGTCCATCAGGATGATGTCCCGATCGGTGACTGGAAAGCCGATTTCGGTGGAATGCACCACCGGTTGCGCGGCCACGGTGGAAAGATCGTCGCGGTAGAGGGTGATATCGAGAATACCGACCGGAATCTCGACGCCTTCCAGGGCCTTGATCTTGGCCGCCAGCCGCTGCGCAATGGGCACGCCGCGGCGGCGGATTCCGATGAACGCCAGTCGGTCCAGATCCTCGTTCTTCTCCAGGACTTCGTGCGCCAGCCGGACCAGCGTGCGGTCGATCTCGGAGGCGCTCATCAACTGGGCCTTCTCACGCGTTTCAGGCATAGGATGCGCCAACGGACAGAGTAGCACAGGTGCGGCCGGCAGCCACCGCTCCCTGGCGGTCGCGGCTCGAGCTCGGTTTCCGCTGGGCCGCGACCGCCAGGGAGCGGTTGACAGATTCATGTATCATCTAGGGATATGAAGAAGCTAGGGCTTTCAACGGCGATGCTGGCTGCGGTGACCGTAGTCGCAGTTTACGGCGTTCTCGTTTATGGTTTCCCGCAGATCGGAGTGCCGTTGGGCGGTTTCGTCGCGTCCCTGGGCCGGACCTCGCCATGCGGGCGCGTCGATGCATTAGGTGGACTCTCCAGGCACGTTTTGTGGGTGCGCGGCGGCGGCCGCATCGCGTCTTCCATGCGCCTGTTGCAGGACGATTCCTCTGGCTATCACCTCTGGAGCACCTCGCGCGGCCAGTACTGGGTTCCCGCCGATAGCGATGACGTGCTTCCGGTCCTGCTTTCTCAACAGGAGCAACGGATTTACGGACCTCTCCGCACTGGCGACGTTGTTCTCGACTGCGGAGCGCACGTCGGTGTCTATACCCGCGAGGCGCTGCGCGCGGGCGCAAGCTTGGTGATTGCGATCGAGCCGGCGCCGGACAACGTGGAGTGCCTCCGACGGAACTTCGCGCCGGAGATTCGCGCTGGCCGCGTAATCGTTTATCCGAAGGGCGTGTGGAACAAAGAAGACAAACTGGTGCTGCATACGGTTGCGGGAAACTCGGCCGGCGACAGCTTCATCTTCAGAGAGCCAGGCAAGGGGATTGAGGTCCCGCTCACCACCATAGACATTCTGGTCGGCGAGCTGAAGCTGCCGCGCATCACAATGATCAAGATGGACATCAAGGGCTGCGAGCGCGAGGCCCTCGCGGGTGCGGCCAACACGTGTCGCGCACAGAAGCCGAGACTGGCGATCGTCTGCGAGCACCTGCCCGACGATCCCGAACAGATACCGGCGATCGTGCGCGGGTTCCGGCCCGACTACACAGTCCGCTGCAACGATTGCTCGATGCGCGGCGGCCGTATCCGGCCCGAAGTTCAGCTTTTCGAGTAAGGCCGGCCCACACCCGCGCCTTTCATCCGCGCTTCCTGGCCGTTCGGCAGCCGGTTCGCCGTTCGGCCCGCCCAGGCGGGCCGAACGGCGGCACGATGCCCCATGCTCGTCAATGGAGGAACCTTATGCGTCATCTCATCATGCTCGCGTTCGCGGTTGCGGCTCCGTTCCAGGCCGCGGCGCAAGAAGCGGCTCTGCCTTCCGTCGACAAGGTGCTCGAGAAGTACGCTGCAGCGGCGGGCGGCGCCGCGGTCCAAAAAGTCACCAGCCGTGTCATGACAGGCTCCATCGATGTCCTGACTTTCGGCCTCAGCGGCACCTTCGAGCAGTACACCAAGACGCCCAACCGGCAGGTCAACATCAGCGATCTCTCCGGTTTCGGCAAAGTGATTCAGAGCTCGGACGGCAAGACCGGCTGGGCCACCGACCCTCAGCAGGGGCTAAGGGAGATGGACGCGGCCGAACTCGCCCTCTTCCAACGCGGAGCCGATCTTCAAGGTCCACTTCACGTCAGGAATAGCTACCGGAAGATGGCCGTGACCGGCAAAGGCAAGGTCGGCGAGCGCGACGCCTACGTGGTCGAAGCGCAGCCGTCCGAGGGCGGCCCCGAGAAGCTCCATTTCGATACCCAGACGGGGCTCCTGATCCGCCTGGAGCGGCCCAACTCCACCGGGGGTTCGATCAGCACGTTCGATGACTTCAAAGAGGTGGACGGCGTGAAGATCCCGCTGACGATCCACCTGGACACTGGCCAGGCGGAGGTGCTGATCAAGATCCACGAGGTCAAGCAGAACGTCGCGATCGACGACGCGAAGTTCGCCAAGCCGGCGGCTTAGCAGGCGGGCAGCGCTGGAGCGGTCTGGTAGAATGGCCGAGTCGGTTCAGCCATGAAGCCAGACCACGGCAGAGCCCCCCGCGTGGCAGTGATCGGCGCAGGCCCCGCGGGCCTGACGGCGGCCTACACGCTGGCCAAGGACGGCATCCCGGTCACGGTCCTCGAGGCGGATCCGCAGTACGCCGGCGGGATCGCCCGAACCGTCGAGTACAAGGGCTTTCGTTTCGACATAGGCGGCCACCCGTTCTTCTCGAAATCCAAGGAGATCGAGGACCTCTGGACCGAACTCCTGCCGGAGGACATGCTGGAGCGGCCGCGCCTGTCCCGGATCCTCTACCGGGGCAAGCTCTATTCCTATCCGCTCAACGCTGCCGAGGCCCTATGGAAGCTGGGCTTCAGCGAGTCGTTGCTGTCGGCGCTCTCTTACTTGCGGGCGTGCATGCGACGGGTTCCCAATGCCCAGAACCTCGAGGATTGGGCGAGCAACCAATTCGGCGAGCGGCTGTTCCGCAAGTTCTTCAAGACCTATGCCGAGAAGATGTGGGGCGTAGACTGCAAGGAGATCTGCGCGGCCTCCGCCAAGACTCTCGTCCAGGCGTTCCGCTACCCGCGGTACGGACCGGGGATGATGTGGGCGGCGGCCGCCGCCAGGGTGCAGGAACTCGGAGGCCAGGTTCGGATGGGGCACAGAGTCTCCGCCTGCCACTGGGACGAGGGCACGCGGCAGTGGACGGTGGTGTGCGGACCCGGGTCGAAGACCCTGACCGCCGACCACGTGGTGTCCTCGGAGCCCTTGGGCGAGCTGGTGCGCTCGATCGCGCCTCCGTTTTCCTCGGAGAGCCTGAAGGCGGCGGATGGCCTGAGGTACAGGGAACTCCTGACTGTGGCGTTGATCGCGCGGGGCCGCAGCGATCTCGCCGATAACTGGATCTGCATCCACGATCCGGAGATCCGCGCGGGCCGGGTCCAGAATTTCAGCTCCTGGTCGCCGTACATGGTGCCGGATGACGCGCATTCCTGCTACGGGCTGGAGTACTTCTGCTTCGAGGGCGATGAGATATGGACCATGCCCGACGGGGAGCTGATTGAGCTCGCACGCCGGGAACTGGGGCGAACCGGCCTCGCGCGTCCGGAAACCGTGGTGGACGGCTGCGTAGTGCGGCAGCCGAAGGCCTGCCCATTCTACGACCGCGACTGCGCCGCGCACGTGAGCACGATTCGCGGCGAGATAGAGCGGCGGTATCCGCAACTGCACCCGGTGGGGCGCAACGGCATGCACCGCTGCAACAACCAGGATCACGCCATGATGACCGGTATATTGGCGGCCCGGAACATCGCGGCGGAAAGGCAGGTCTACGACCTCTGGTCGGTCAACCGGGACGCGGAGTACCACGAAGCCCGCGGCGACTCCAAGTGAGCGGGTCCGGAGACCGGCTGGCAGGCCTGGACGCCTGAGCCCCATGCACCGGGCCCGCTATGGTATCCTGATTGCGTACAAAGACGGAGATAGGACAGAGAAGGAGTATCTACTCTAGCATGGCCCTGGCGACTGAAGCTAAAAAGCAGATTGTAAGCAAGTATCGGGTCCATAAGACGGACACGGGCTCGCCAGAAGTGCAAGTGGCGCTCCTGAGCCGGCGCATCGCCGAGCTTACGGAACATTTCAAGACCCACCAGAAGGACCACCATTCTAGAAAGGGCCTGTTGACCCTGGTGGCCCAGCGGCGCCGGCTGCTCAAGTACCTCAAAGCCGAGAAGCCGGAACGCTATCAGAAGCTCATTCAGGAGCTGGGTATCCGCCGCTAGAGTCGATCTCGAGGGCACGGCGGGCGGTTGTTGCCGCCCTTGGTTCGAAACCCGCCAGGTCGTTCCATCCTTTCCAATCTCCATCTCGGGCGCGTGCGTTGCTGCCGGCCCGAACACGAACCGGACCCCCGATGGGGCCGGGATTGGAGCAGTTCATGACATACACTTCAGAGATTGATCTGGGCACCTGCAAGATTTCCTTGGAAACAGGCAAGGTGGCCAAACAAGCTAACGGAGCGGTAGTGGTTCGTTCCGGTGATTCGGTGGTGCTGGTCACCGCCTGCATGGCGCCCGAGCCGAAGGTCGGCGCAAGCTTTTTCCCACTCACAGTCGATTACCGCGAATACACGTACTCCGCGGGCAGAATTCCGGGCGGATACATCAAGCGCGAAGGGCGTCCCTCGGAAAAGGAAGTCCTCACCAGCCGGCTGATCGATCGTCCGATCCGCCCGCTGTTCCCGGAAGGCTTCAGCCATGAAACCCAGGTGATCGCCATGGTCCTGTCGGCCGATCCCATTCGGGATCCCGGCCCGCTGGCGATCATTGGCGCGGGCGCGGCACTGGCCCTTTCGGATCTTCCGTTCCCCGAGACGCTGGGAGCCATCCGCGTGGCCATGGTGAAGGGCACCATGATTGCGAACCCGACCTACGACGAACAGCGCGCGGCCACGCTGGTGATTACGGTTTGCGGCACCGAGAGCGGCATCGTGATGGTGGAAGCCGGCTCGCTGGGGGTTTCGGAAGCCGAGGTGCTGGACGCGATCGACTTCGGCCACCAGTGCTGCAAGAAGATCATCGCGGGCATTCGCGAGCTGGTTGCCCAGGCGGGCAAGCCCAAGATGGAGTTCACACCCGTCGCGTTGAACCAGGAACTCCACGACCAGATCTCGGCCCAGTACAAGGCCGAATTGGCCGACGCGCTCGACACCGAGAAATACCCCAAGCTCGAAAGCCAAGAGAAGATCGCCGAGCTAAAGAAGAAGGTCCTCGAGGCGGTTCCCGAAGAGCAGCAGCCGGAAGCCAAGAGAGTGCTCGAGGCGCTGAAAGAGCGGCTTTCCCGCGACCAGATCCTGGATGCCAGGCGCCGGCCAGACGGGCGGGCGTTCGACCAGATCCGGCCGATTTCGATCGAAGTCGGAGTGCTGCCGCGCGTACACGGCTCGGCGCTTTTCACCCGCGGCGAGACTCAGTCCCTGGTCACCGTGACCCTGGGGACCAAGGACGACGAACAACGCCTGGAGCTGCTTGAAGTCGGCGAGTCCTCCAAGCGCTTCATGCTGCACTACAACTTCCCGCCGTTCAGCGTGGGCGAGGTCGGCTTCATGCGCGGCCCGGGCCGCCGCGAGATCGGCCACGGCGCGCTGGCCGAGCGTTCGCTGACGGCCGTGATGCCCGATGAGACGGTCTTTCCGTACACCATGCGCGTGGTCAGCGACATCCTGGAGTCGAACGGATCGAGCTCGATGGCCACCGTGTGCGGCGCGACGCTGTCGCTCATGGACGCGGGCGTGCCTATCACGGCGCCCGTAGCGGGCGTGGCCATGGGCCTGGTGATCGAGGGCGAGAAGTACGCCGTTCTGACCGACATCGCCGGGGCCGAAGATCATTACGGCGACATGGACTTCAAGGTCGCCGGGACGCGGGACGGGATCACCGGCCTGCAGATGGACATCAAGGTCCCCAAGGTCACCATCGCCATCATGAAGGAGGCGCTCGACCAGGCGCTGCGTGGGCGGCTGTTCCTTCTGGGCAAGATGGAAGAGGTGATCGCGCAGCCGCGTGCGGCGCTCTCGCCTTACGCGCCGCGCATTTACACGCTGACGATTCCGACCGACAAAATCCGCGAGCTGATCGGCCCGGGCGGCAAGGTCATCCGCGGCATCGTGGAGCAGACCGGAGTGAAGATCGACGTCGAAGACGACGGCACGGTCCACATCTACTCGGCCGACGAGGCCTCCGCCGCCAAGGCGACGCAGATGGTGACCGACATCGCGGCCGTGGCCGAAATCGGGAAGACCTACCTCGGCAAGGTGGTGCGGCTGGTGGATTTCGGCGCGTTTGTCGAGATCTTCCCCGGCACCGACGGGCTGCTGCACATCAGCGAGATCTCGGAAAACCGCGTCAAGAACGTGCGGGACGAGTTGCGGGAAGGCGATCAGATCCTGGTGAAGGTGCTGGCGCTCGAAGGCAACAAGATCCGGCTGAGCCGCAAGGCGGTCTTGCGGGAGCAGCGCGATAAGCTGAAGACGGAGAAGAACTGACGCCCTTTGGGGGCGGGCCCCGGGTCCGCCCTCACACCAAGACCTTCAGGATCTGGGACAGGTTCCAGACCACCAGTGCCGCGAAGAAGTAGTTGACCCAGCGGATCACCCGCTCCTTGCGGAACCAGAGGCAAATCCCGCCCAGCCCGAATGCCACGACTTTTGAGAGTGCCACACCCGTAGCCGGGCCCAACGCCGTGAGCCAGTGCACGAACGGGCTCACTTCCGCGCCGCCCATTCGCAAACCGACCATGGTCGTCATGAAATCCAGAAGCTGAAGGTACAGGAACACTTGCACGTAGCCCACGTGATCCCTCCACTTTCGGCGTATCGGCCTTTTGGCCCCTCTTTTTAGGCCGATTCTTGCCGTCCCTCTGTCGCCGGCACACCGCCCGACTTGGCGAGGCGCAACCGGCCCTTAATCTCAGAGTAGCGCAGGTGTATACTGTAACGCGGAAATCCTGCTTTGGGACCTCTTCATCAGGAAAGGAGACAGCCGTGAACTCAAAGAAAACACTGTATGTGCCTGTTGCAGCCTTGGCAGCCCTGATCGCCACGGCGGGCGTCGCAAAGGCCACCGTCCGCGTGGGAGGATCGGCCTTTTCGGCTAATGGACAACTCGCCCGGGATCATCAGTACTCGGGCGCCTGCCCTGTGGATCTCAAATTCGATTGGGGCGTAATTAGCACCGCTCCGACGATGGCCACATATTCAATTACCAGAAGCGACGGCGGCCGCTCCTCGCACCAGCGTTCCGTCGATTTACCGCCCAATCGATCCGTGCCCATTCTGGAAGAGTGGCATCTGGGCGCCAACACGCCGCAGTTTGCCGACTACAGCGGCTGGGTGGAGCTGAGTATCGAGTCTCCCAACCCTGTGACGAACCGCATCGGTTTCACCATTCACTGCGGCAGCTCGGCCAGCGTCCGCGTGGGCGGATCGGCTTTCTCGGTGAACGGACAGCTTGCCCGAAACCATGAGTACGCCGGCGCCTGCCCAGTGGACCTCACCTTCGACTGGGGCTTGATTGGCACGGAAGCCGGGCCAGTGACTTACACGTTCACCAGAAGCGATGGGGGCCATCCCTCACACCCGCTTATGATCGAACTGCCGGAAGGGCATCGATCCGTGCCCATTCTGGACCACTGGCGCCTGGGCGCCAATACACCGCAGTTCGCCGATTTCCACGGCTGGGTGGAGCTGAATATCGAATCGCCCAACCCGGTGGCGAACCGGATCGGGTTCACGCTGCATTGCAGGTAGCGGCGGAGGTCCGCCCTACCATACCCGGCAGACCTTCGCTCTGACCATCGGCTGGCCGGCCTTGCAGGCGAAGGCGTGCGCGAACTCCGGCATGTCGGACACCACGCCGTTGACCCGGTATTCCAGCGGCGAGTGCGGATCGGTCACCGCGTGGACGCGTTTGCTCTCGGGGCGCTCGTCTCCGCAGGCCCACTGCGCCATGCCGATGAAAAACCGCTGGTCGGGCGTGAATCCGTCGATGGGCAGGAGATCCTGCCCGCGCGTGGCGTTCTTCCAGGCGATGTACGCCAGCAAGGTGCCGCCCAGGTCGGCTACGTCCTCGCCCAAGGTCAGCTTGGAGTTGATCTTGATGGTGTCGATGACCGTGTACTGCGCGTATTGATCGACGACGCAGGCCGTGCGCTCCTCGAACGCCGTGGCGTCCTTGCCGGTCCACCAATCCTTCAGGTTCCCTTTTGAATCGAACTGTCGGCCTTCGTCGTCGAAGCCATGCGTCAGCTCGTGCCCGATGGTGGCGCCGGTGTTGCCGTAGTTCGGCGCATCGTCCAGCTTGAAATCGAAGAGCGGCGGCTGGAGCACGCCCGCCGGGAAGTTGATGTCGTTCATCTGCGAGTTGTAGTAGGCGTTGACGGTCGGCGGCGTCATGCCCCACTCGGTGCGGTCCACGGGCTTGCCGATCTTGGCCAGGTCCCGGTGCATCTCGAAGACCGCCGCGCGGCCGACATCGCCGCTGAAATCTTCCGGGACGATCCGCACGGAGCTATAGTCGCGCCACTTGTCGGGATAGCCGATCTTGTTGGCCACGGTGTGCAGCTTCGCCAGCGCCTGCTGCTTCGTTTCCGGGCCCATCCAAGGCAGGCTCTCGATCTCGCCCTCCATGGCCTTCTCGATCTGGCGGGTCATGTCCACCGTCTTCGCCTTCACGTCCGGACCGAACGTCTTGGCGACGAAAACTTGCCCGAGCGCCTCGCCCAGGTCGCGGTCCACGTAACGCACGCAGCGTTTCCAGCGCGGCTGGAGCTGGTCGATTCCGCGCAGCGTCTTGCCGAAGAAGGCGAAGTCCTCGTCGACGAACTGGGAGGAAAGATAGGGCGCCTTGGAGTGCGCCAGGTGCCAGCGCAGGTAGGTCTTCCAGTTGCCCAGATCCTGGGAGTGCAGTTGCCGCTCCAGCTCCGTGAAGAACGCGGGCTCGGTCACATTGGCGATCGCGATGCCGGAGAGGCCGGTCTTGGCGAGGTACGCGTCCCAGTCGAAGGAAGGCGCCAGGGCCTTCACCTGTTCGAGTGTCATCTTGTGGAACAGGTTGTGCGGATCGCGCTGCTCCACCCGCGTGAGGGACGCCTTGGCCAGCGCGGTCTCGATGGCCATCACCGTGCGGGCCTCCGCGGCCGCGGTCTTCGGATCGTCCCCGAGCTGCTCGAACATGCGGCCCACGTGCACCACATACTTCTCGCGAATCTCCCGCATTTTCGGATCGTCCGTCACGTAGTAGTCGCGGTCGGGAAGGCCGAGCCCGCCGGCCACCGCAAAGGCGATCACGCGCTCGGAATCTTCAAAGTCCTGGTTCGATCCGAAGCCGAACAGAGTCTCGGTGCCCTCGAGCTGCTCGCTCGCCACCAGCCCGGCCAGCGCGCGAATCGAGCTCAAATGCGCGATGGCATCCAGATCCGGCTGGAGCGCCGACGCCCCGGCCTTCTCGACGGCGCCTTCGTCCATGCAGGCGTGGAAGTAGTCCCCGATCTTCTGTTCGACGGCGCTGCGGCCCTCCGTCTTCTTCGAGGCCTCGTCGAGGATGCCCCACAGGAACAGCTCGTTGTCGTAAGCGAGCTTCGAGTAGACGTCCCAGTGCGCCTCGTCCGGCGGGATCGGGTTCTTCTTGACCCATGCGCCGCATGCGTAATGGAAGAAGTCCGTGCAGGGATCGACGGAGCGGTCCATGGAAGTCGCATCCAGGCTCGGAGAATAGGGGAGCCGGGAAAGGGGTGCGGGAGTCTGCGCCAGCAGCACCGACGCAAAGCCGAGAGCGATGAGGGTCTTCACACTGCCATCATAAACCAGGGACCGTGCCGGCCTTTACGCCGCGGGCGGTGAATTCCGCGAGCGTGGCGCGGCCGGCCGCTTCGTCGAGCGGCTGGATGGCGTCCGTCAGCACTTCGACCGGCTTCCCTGTTTGGAGCAGGCCCAGCACGGCGCTGCGAACGCAATACTCGGTCACCACGCCGCAGACCACCCATCGGTCCGCGTTGAGCCGCTTGAGAACCGAGGCCAGATTGCCGCCGGCGAACACGTCGATCCACTGTTTCTCGACGATGATCTGCTGGGCGCCGTCGATCTCGTAATCTCCCGCCGTCGAAGGGACCACAACGCGCTTCTCGAGCAGCGTGCCGCACGGCTTTTGCTGTCCCGCCGTGCCCGAAACGCAGTGGGGCGGCCAGGCGCGGAATTCCGGATCGTTCTCCGCGTGGGCGTCCACAGTCGAGACCACGGTGATCCCGTGGGCAGCCGCGTAGCGGCTCAGTTCGGCCAGCCGGGGGAGCAGTCTCTCCGCCCCGGGGACGTAGAGCGCCCCGGCGGGATAGAGGAAATCGATCTGCGTGTCCACGTCGATGAAAACCGTCTTCATGCGTGCCTCGCCTCCACGGTCCTTCGGACCCGGTCTAGCAGCTCCAGTAACTTCTGGCTGTACTCTACCGCATGCGGCTTGCTCAAATCAGGCAGGGACTGGGCAGCATGCGCGCGGGCGACGGCGGCGTCCGGCAGCGGGCGGACCAGGTGGCCGCCGGCCAGAACGAGATCGAGCAGCGGCTCGCCATCGAGCCTCTCGCCGGCCAGGGCGACCACGTCGCCGTGCGCGCGGCGGTAGATTTGCTTGGCGCCGGGCAGCGTCGGCTTGTCCTCGCTGAGCTTGGCGGTGTACCGCGTCGCGCCCTCCTCTTCAATCTCGACCAGCTTGTAGATGGCGCCCAGCGCCGGGGCGTCCGAGGAGGTCGCAAGCTCCGTGCCTACGCCGTATGCGTCGATGGGCGCGCCCGCGGCCACCAGGGCGGCGATTTTATCCTCGTTCAAATCGCCGCTGGCCATAATCTTCGCGTCGCCGAGGCCCGCGGCGTCGAGGATTCCCCGCACCTCCCGCGCGAGCGCCCCCAGGTCGCCGCTGTCGAGACGCACACCCCACAACGGCCGGCCGAGCGACGCCGCCTTGCGAGCGCCCTCCAGCGTGTCGTACGTGTCGATCAGGTAGACGGCGCCCGGGCCGAGCAGTTTCTGGAGCGCGCGGTGCGCATCGAGCTCGTCCCGAAACGCCAGTACCCAGGAATGCGCCGCCGTGCCGTAGACCGGGACGCCATAGCGGAAACCGGTCAGCACGTTGCTGGTGCCGAGGCAACCGCCGACGTATGCGGCCCGGCCGGCCAGCACGCCCGCTTCGGGCGAGTGCGCGCGCCGCGTGCCGAACTCGACCACGCCGCGGCCCGCCGCCGCTTCCACCATGCGCGCCGCTTTCGTCGCGATGAGCGTCTGGTAGCTGAGCATCGAGAGCAGGTAGGTCTCGGCGATCTGCGCCTGCCAGAGCGGGCCGCGCACCGTCATCAGCGGCTCCCCGGCGAATACCGGAGTGCCCTCGGGCACGGCCCAAACGTCGCCCTCGAAACGGAACGACGCGAGGTTCTCGAAGAAGGAAGAGGGAGCGCCGGCGAGCTGCGGAACCGCGCGTAGATACTCGATCTCGGCGCCCTCGAAACCGAGGCCCTGGAGATATTCGATCGCTTGCGGCAAACCCGCGGCCACGACGAAGTCGCGCTTTTCGGGAAGACGCCGGAGGGAAAGCTCGAAGGTCGCGATGCGGGCGGCGAGGCCGGTCTCAAAGTAGCCGGCCGCCATGGTCAGCTCGTAGAGATCGGTCAGCAGGCCGTGCATGACGTTCGTGGAGCGGTCTGCCCCGCGGCTACTTCTTCTTCGCTTTGGCGGGCGCCGCCGCTTTCACCGAGGCGATTGCCGCTTCCAACTCACCTACCACGTTAGCATCGAGCTGATAGATGGTGGGCTCGTTCTCGCGCATGGCGAACCATTCGTCGCCGGTCTTCGAAAGCGACACCTTCTCCACGCGTTTGCCGTCTTGTGCAGTGACAACAAGGTCGATGGAAGGCGTCGAGAAGCCTTTGTCGGCGAACTTGGCCGCGGTCACGCCCCGCACCTTATCCACCATGGTCTCCACGGAGGCAGTATCCATCTGCTTGCCACCCGACGTCCACTGGTTACCGGCTCGCTGGTAGCTCGCGGACATGGCGCCGTTGCGCACTTCGACGCGGGTGGGGTCGGTCCATCTGAAATCGAAGAGCTTCTTGTTGCGGAAGTCCTCGAAGCTCTTGTCGAACGCGCTGCCGACGCCGGGCGTGAGTTTGTATACGCCCTCGATCGCGCTGCTCTTGGCGTAGTAGTTGTGCTCCTGGTCCTTCCTGATCTGGAGTTGCTGGGTGCCCGCGGCATCGGTCACCTTGACAACCGCCAACGGGGCGCCAGCCGCAAAGACCGAGGCGGCCTTCTTCACGTCTTCGTCGGTAGTGGATGGGTCCATCTTCGCGTCCTGGAGCTTGACGACCAGCTCGTCGACCAGGCCGCCATCGGCCCGCAGCGGTCTGGGCTTAAGAATCTGCCACTCGTTCTGGTTGTTCTTGCCCAGCTCGAACGCCGGGCCCTTGGCCGCAATCTCGATGCGGCTGAGCTTGCCCATATCGAAGGTCAGCAGGCGCTTGTCGCGCAGGTCCTTCTCCGTCTTGTCCAGGCTGGTCTTGCTGTAGCTGGCAATGGTAAAGATCCGCGGATCGTCCGCCAGCTTGACGTAAAAGCCGTTGCCGGTGGGCACCTCGTCGCCGATCAGAAGCTGGCGGCTCTTGCCGTCCTTCATCGTGAAGGCGACATCGAGAGCGGGTTGGGCCAGCCCGTACGCGCCGGGATCGGAGGCCTTGGCCTCAATCAGGCGGTCGGCGTTGAGCGCCGTGAGCGTCGAGAGAACCGACCCGATGGCTTCCTGATCGCCTGGAAGCGGCTGGGGAGCTGTCAGAACCCAACTGTCCTTCTTCTCGATAACCGTCGCTTCTCCGGCGGTCCGACGGATCTCGATCTTCGCAAGCTGGTCAGCCTTTAGCTCTAGGATCTTGGGCGGGGCGTCGGCCGGGGGCTTCTTTTCCTCGGTCTCCTTGGCTTTGTTCGACCAGTAGACGCCGCCGGCCAAAGCGACCAACACCGCCAGCGCAATCAGCAGACCGCGCATGCGCAGCATCGCCTATCTCCTCTTCCACCACACCATGAACCCGCTCAGCACGATGGCGAACGGCATGATGAGGAGGCTGCAGTAGAATACGAGGCGGCCCTGCGGGCGCGTCATGGCGAAGGACTGATCCTCCGGCTCCTTGGGCCGGATCGAAATCAGGTCCTCATCGGAAGAGAGCCAGTTCATCATGTTGAGGAATAGGTCGCGGTTGCCGAGCGACGGCGCCGGCAACAAGGCGTTGGTAGCCCACATCGAGCTGCCCACTACCACGAAGCGGCCCTGCTTGCCGGCAGTCGAAGTAGCGGCGACGGCCAGCGTGAACGGGCCCTTCTTGTCCTTCTTGGGATCGGAGCGTTCGCCCGAAAGGTCCGTCGTCGCGTAGCTGTCCGCGGAGGTGCCAAACAGCTTCTCCACGGTGGCCTTGCCGGAGGTCTTGGCCTCCAGAGAGCGAGCCAGCGGGAAAGCCGTGGGGAGACCCTTCATCTCGCGGACAATCGGTTGCGATTCATACTCCACAACCGCCGGCGCTTCCGGACCGAGCTGCGCCACGAACGAGGCCATATCGCGGACCAGATCTTTGTCCACCGCCACGCCCCAGCCATCGAGCAGCTTGACCAGCGCCGGGTTCTCGCCGATGGGCTGGCGGCCCACGTTCAGCGGGGGATCGAGCAGGAACAGCGCCCGCCCGCCGTCCTCGACGTATTTCTGGATCGCCGCGGCCTCGGCGTCCGTGTAATCCACGCGCGGCGCGGCGACGATCAGAACGGTGCAGTCCGCCGGCACTTCGGGCTTCCCGATCAGCGAGACGGAGCGTGTCTTGTAGTTGTTCTTTTCGAGCGCCTCGCGCAAGGCCGAAAGCCCGCCGCGGTTCGAGTCGTCGATTCTCAGCTCGCCGGAGCTGGCGACGAAACACGCGTTGCGATCGCCGGTCTTGAGCGCCCGGATGAGCGCGCCGGTGATCTCCTCCTCGGTGAGGGACTTGGCCTCCTCGCGCTTCGGACCGATCTGGACATAGATGGTCCCCAGGGCGCGCACGCCCAAAGCGCGGGCCAGTTGGGGGCTCTTCTCGAGATCGACGTAGACGATTTTCAAGTGCCGCGACAGGTTGGCGTAGCGGCCGAGCAGGTCGCGCGCCCGGCTGAACTCGGTGGAGCGGTCGAAGTAAGTGATGGCGACGTCTTCTTTAAGTCCTTTCGCCACCTTGACAGTTTGGTCGGAGAGGCTGTAGAGCTTGTTCTTAGTCGAGTCGTAAGATGCGTTGTGCTCGTTGGCCAGATAGTTGGCCACGGCCAGCACCGCGAGAATCACGAGCGTGAAGAACGTGACGTAAGCGGAGTATTTCGTTTGTCTTGCTTTCAGCCAGCCGAATCTCATCTTATGCCCTCCACCGCAGCGATTCCATGGACCGGGCCGTCAGGAACAGCCCCAGGAAGATCGCGGAAAGGAAGAAAATGACGTCCTTCGAGTCGAGCACGCCCTTTGTGAACGGCTCGAAATGGCCCACCACCGAGAGATAGCCCAGTACCTTCGACGTCGGCGTGGATTCGAAGGCCGTAAACGAGTTCAGCAGCCACAGCAGCAGCGACACGCAGAAGCCCGACACGCCGGCGATAATCTGGTTGCGCGTGAGCGTCGAAAGAAACGTGCCGATAGCCAGCAAGCACCCGCCCTGCAGCAGCGAACCCAGGTAACCCACCAGGATGGGCTTCCAGTCCGGCTTGCCGTAGATGAACAGGAAGGTGAGATTCACCGAGGACACCACCAGGATCACCGCGTACAGCGCCATCGCCGCCAGCCACTTGCCGAGGATCACCTCGATGTCGCGAACCGGCGAGGTCATCAGCAGCTCGATGGTCCCGGAACGTTTCTCTTCCGCGAACAGCCGCATCGCGATCATGGGGATGAGGAACAGCCCGATCACGCTGGTATCCATCAGCACCTGCCGGACGATCATCTCGTTGATGTTCATCGGGAAGCTGCGGCCCATCATCTGCGCCTGCATGGCGTACTGCTGGAAGCCGCGCAGGTAGAAGTTGAAGAAGACTCCGAAGACGAGCGCGTACAGCGCCAGGATAATGTAGGCGATCGGGGAGGTAAAGTAACTCCTCAATTCCTTGCGATAAATGAGCCAGGTATTCTTCACTTGTTACCTCCGGCGGCGGGGGCCGCAACTTCGGATTCGCCGGCCGTCAACTCCAGGAAGATCTCCTCCAGGCTCAGGGCGAGCGGCCGCAGCTCGTTCAGATTCCAGCCCGATTCCACGACGGCGCGGGCCAGGTCGCCGCGAATGGCGGCCTTCTGGAGGCTCTCGACCTCGAAGGTCGCGCGCTCGTCCAGGGATTGCTTCAGCACCACCCGGCTCACTCCCGCCACTTGCTCCAGGCGCCGCTGCGCCGCGGCGGCATCGAGCTTTCCGTCGCGCGACTCCACCTCGACGGCCACCGCCTCGGAGCCGCGCAGCCGGTGCGTGAGGTTCTCGACCGTGTCGGTGGCGACAAGTTGTCCTTTATTGATGATGATCACGCGCTCGCAAGTCTGCTCGACCTCGGGCAGGATGTGCGTGCTCAGAATGATGGTGTGCGCGCCCGCCTTGGCCAGGTCCTTGATGAGCTCGCGGGTCTCGATGATCTGTTTGGGGTCGAGGCCGGCCGTGGGCTCGTCGAGGATCAACACGTCGGGGTTATGGATGATGGCCTGCGCCAGCCCGACCCGCTGCCGGTAGCCCTTCGAGAGCTTGCTGATGAGCTTGTCTCGCATGTCGCCGATGGCGCACAGGCCCGAAACTTCGTCCACGCGCCGCGCAATGGCGGACCTGGTGACGCCCTTCAGCCGGCCGACGAAGGTCAGGTACTCGGACACTTCCATCTCCGGATAGAGCGGTGGCGTCTCGGGCAGGTAACCGATGCGGCGCTTGACTTCGAGCGGCTGATCGAGGACGTCGTAACCGGCCAGGCTGGCCGTGCCCGCGGTGGGCGGCAAGAAGCAGGTCAGCACACGCATCGTGGTGGTCTTCCCGGCGCCGTTGGGCCCAAGAAAGCCGACCACCTGCCCCTTTTCCACCTGGAACGAAATGTCGTTCACGGCCAGAGTGCGGCCGTAACGCTTGGTCAATCCTTCAACTTTTATCATCGGATGTCAGCCAGAAAGAAACTCACCGGATTCATGCTACAGCGTATGTCGCGATGGCAAACCGCGGTTGAAGCTTCATGATAAGAAGCGCTTCCGAGCGCTGTCAATACTACAATCCCATAATGCCAAAGCCCGAGTCCACAAACAAAGTGTTGCCGGTCACGCCGCGCGCCAGGCTGCTAGCCAGGAAAACCGCCGCGTCGGCCACCTCCCGCGGATCGGTGTTGCGCCGCAGCGGCGCGCGCTGGGCCACGTAATCCAGGATGGACGAGAAATCCTTGATGCCCCGCGCCGAGGCCGTTTTGACCGGACCGGCGGAGATGGCATTTACGCGAATCCCCTTCGGCCCCAGGTCGCTGGCAAGGTAACGAACGACGGCTTCAAGCGCCGCTTTTGCCACCCCCATCACATTGTAGTTGGGAATCACGCGGGTCGAGCCGAGATAGGTCAGGGTGGTGATCGACCCGCCTGCGGTCATCAGCGGCGCCACGGCGCGCGCCACCGCCACCAGAGAATAGGCGCTGATATCCTGCGCCAGCGCGAAACCCGCGCGCGAGGTTTCGACGAAAGGCCGGGTGAGGTCGTCGCGATTGGCAAAGGCGATACTGTGGACGACGGCATCGAGCCGTCCCGGAGACTCGCCGAGCCTTTCGGCCAATTGCGTCAGCTCGCCGTCGCTGCCCACATCGCAGGGCAGGACCTGCGTCGCGGAGAGTTCCTGCCCCACCGTCTCGACCGCGTCCCGTTGCCGCTCTCCCTGGTAGGTGAGAACAAGGCACGCCCCTTCGCGGCGGAACGCGTCGGCGATGGCGTAGGCCAGGCTCCAGCGGTTGGCCACCCCGAGCACCAGTGCACACTTCCCCTCCAACAACTTGGACATGAAAACTCATTGTAACCCGGTGGGACAGGTCTCCGGCCTGCCCGACTTGCCACTGACGCTAGAATGGTTCACATGGTCAGACTGGAAGCCTTGTTGGATTCGTGGAAGAGCGTGCGGCAAGACACGGCCCAATCGGTCGAGGACATGCCGGAGGCGGAACTGGACTTCAAGCCGGTTCCGGAGGTGATGACCTTCCGCGAGATCGCGCGTCATATCCTGATGTCGAGCCACGCCATCACCGGGATGCTGCTCGATGGAGTGGAGACGTTGAACCGGCAGGAGATGGTGAAGCGCTTTCCGCCGGTCCCCACCGATGCGGGAGCGGCCGTGCTCGCCTCCGAGCTGCGAGCGCGCCTCGAGGAACGCCTCCCTGCGCTGGCCGCGCAGCCGCCGGAGTTCTACTCCGGGCTGGTCACCCGCTTTGACGGCCAGCGGGCGACGCGGCTGGAGATGATCCAGACCGTCAAGGAGCACGAGCTGACACACCGGGCACAGTTGTTTCTCTACCTGCGGCTCAAGGGGATCGTGCCGGTGACCACGCGGCGGCGCCAGGCCGCAAAATAGCCGAGAACACCCTCTTTCCTTCGGGCCAGCGAGTATGTATAAAGGAATCTGGGCCGTGGTTGTGCGGAGGAACCAATGATACGCTGCAGGGAGTGCAACGCGGAAATCGACGTTGAAGAAGACGAACTGGATGAAGGGGACACGATCGCCTGTGATGAGTGCGGCGCGGACCTGCGCGTGGTAAGCCTCGATCCGCTCGAACTGGAATCCATCGACGAGGAGGATGACGACGAAGGGGCCGAGCTCGACGAGGATGAAGACGAAGAGTTCCCGAAGTAAGCGAGCCCCCAGACGCCGCTACCTTCTGCTAGCTGTATTCGCCGCCACCGCTCTGGCGGCGGGAGGGACCGACAAGAAGGCGCAGACCCCCTTCGCCCTGATCTTCGGGACCGTGTTCCAGGAGAGCGGGTTCAGCCTTCCCGGCGCCCGGATCGAGATCGTCCCAGCAGGTGAGTTGCAAGGCGCGCGCAAGTTCAAGAAACTGGAAGCAGTGAGCGATTCCCGCGGCGAGTTCGCATTCCGGGTCCCGGTGGACGAGATGACGTACAAACTGACCGTCAGGGCAGCCGGGCACGTGCCACAGGAAAAAACCACCCAAGTGGCCGGCGAAGTGCGCGTCGATGTATTCTTCCGCCTCGAGGCAACGTCCAAGAAAGCATCGGAGGCAAAGTGAGAAGGCTGATTCCGTTGTGGGGACTCCTGGCCGCGATGCTGTCGTATCAGGCGGCTGCGCTGGCCCAGAAGGCCGACAAGGGGGACCTCAAGACCCGTTCGGTGGAAGGCGTAGTGACGGATACGGACGGCAGCGTTGTTGCGGGCGCCGTCGTGCACCTGGAGAACACCAAGACCCTCCAGGTCCGCTCCTACATCACCAAGGAGAATGGCAGCTATTCTTTTTACGGGCTGAGTCCCAACGTGGAGTATCAGGTGAGAGCCGAGCACCAAGGCGCCACGAGCGATACCAAGAAGATCGACGTGTTTGTGACGGACAAGAAAGTGGTGCGCAATCTGAAGCTGAACAAGCGGCAATAGGGGCGGGCCCGGTCCCGCCCGATCCGGAGGGGACATGGGACGGTATTTGATCGCGGCCGCACTTTCCGTGGCCGCCTTGCTGGGACAGGAATTCAAGCTGGGTTCCAAGGTGGAAGACTTCACCTTGCGGGATACCAGTGGCGGCGAGGTCCAGTTTCGCTCGCTGCGCGGGCCGGTCACGGTGGTGGTCTTCATCGCCACGAAGTGCCCGGTTTCGAACGCCTATAACGATCGGATGAACGCGATCTACAAGGACTACAGCCAGCGCGGCGTGAAATTCGTGTTCGTCAATGCCAACAGCACCGAGCCGCTCGAAGAAGTCGCGCAGCACGCCAGGGACCACTTCGTTTTCCGGGTGTACAAGGACTGGGACGACGTGGTGGCCGACCGCTTCGGCGCCAGCGTGACGCCGGAAGCCTTCGTCATCGATGCGACGGGCACCATCCGCTATCACGGCTCGATCGACGACTCGCAGGTGATGCAGCGCGTGCAGCAGAATCGGCTGCGGAACGCGCTGGACGCCGTGCTGGAAGACAAGCCCGTGGCCGAAGCCGAGACCAAAGCGTTCGGGTGCAGCATCAAACGCGTCCGGAAGGCGTCGTGAGGGCGGTCATTCTGGTTCTTCTGCTCACGGCAGCCGGCGCGCACGCCGCGCCGCTCGCCCCCCTGGACGAAGTCCGCTACCACCGGCTGATCGCCCAGGCGAAGGGCCGCGTCGTGCTGGTGGATTTCTGGGCTACCTGGTGCGATCCCTGCCGGGCCGAGATGCCTCAACTGGTCCGCCTAGCGGCCCGCTACCGGGCCCGCGGCCTCGAACTGGTGACGGTTTCCTGCGATGAGCCCGAGCAGGAAGCGGACGCTGCGGCGTTTCTGCGGAAGCAGGGGGCGCCGGCGCCGCTCTACATCAGGCACGCCGCCAGCGACGAGAAGTTCATCGATGCTATCGATTCCAAGTGGAGTGGCGCACTGCCCGCGTTGTTCCTTTACGACCGCCAGGGGCGGCTAGTGAAGTCCTTCGTCGGCGAGACCGAAATGGCGGCGCTCGAAGCGGCGGTAAAGCAGCTATTGTGACATTGCTCGAAAAACACCTCGCCCGTCTGCGCGGCCGTACGGCCTGGATCACGGGAGGCCGGCGCCTGGGCCGGACCGTGGCACGTCTGCTGGCCGAGTCCGGCGCGAACGTGGTGGTGAGCTACCGCTGCTCGGCGAAAGAGGCGCAAGAGACCGCGGAGGAGGCCCGCCGCCTCGGCGTGCGGGGGCTCGCGGTGGAGATGGACGTGGCATCGCGCGAGAGCGTGGCCGCCGCCGTCGAGCGGGTCCGCACCGATTTTCCCGAGATCGACATCCTGATCAACATGGCGTCGGTCTACAAGCTCACCGCAGTGAACGAGGTGACCTTGGCGGATTGGGAGTCCAGCATCGGCGCGCACATCCTGGGGACTTTCTGGCCCACGCAGTTGATCGTGCCGTCGATGCCGCGCGGAGGCCACATCGTCAACGTCGCGGACGCAACCTCGATCGGGCGGCCGCAGCGCCGCAATTTGCCGTACGTTGTGACCAAGGCGGCGGTGGCTGCCATGACGCGCGAGATGGCTCTCGAGTACGGCAGCCGCGGAATCTTCGCCAATGCGCTCGCGCCAGGCCCCGTCCTGCCTCCGGAGGATTTCCCCGCGGACGTGTGGCGGCATATTCGCGAGCGGTCGCCGGTGAAGGTGCCGGTGAGCGATGAAGAGGCCGTCGAACAGTTCGCGCTGCTAACGCTCTACCTGTGCCTCACTACCATGTCGAGCGGCCACGTCTATCCGCTCGACCAGGGCCAGAACCTGTAGGACAAGCTTCAGCTTGTCCCCCGCACCGCCGGGCCCTCGACAAACTCACAGTAGATGGCGAAGCCGAGTCGCTCGTACACGCGGATGGCGGCGAAGTTCCCCTGGCTCACGTTCAGCCCCACCACGGGAATGTTCCTGCGCAACAACTCCAGCGTCACCGCGCTGGTGAGGCGGCCGGCGAGGCCCTGGCCGCGCCGGGCGCGGCGCGTATACACGTTGCCGACCGCAGCCACGCCTTCCTCGGGCACCGCCAGGTGCGTCCCTGCCACGGCGGCCAGCTCGCCATCGTCCTCAATGCCGAAGAACACGCCGCGCTCGAGCATCGAGGGAAAGAAGAAGTCGGGGCTCTCGCCGGTGTTGCGTCCGTCCGCGTAGAGTCTCTCGACGCGGGCGGCATCCGCCCGTCCGAGCCGTACGACGCCGGCTTCGGACTCGGGGCGGAAGCGCGACGGCTCCAGCACCATCCGGAGCATCGGCTTTCGCTCCACGGGGCGGTAGCGCGCGTCGAGCGCGCGGGCGGTTCCCGGCTGCACGTGCAAGTAGACGGCGGGCTCGCCGATCTCTTCCGCCAGGAGCGCGACCGCTTGCGCCGGGCCCGCGGCGAAAAGAACCGGCGGCGTCACGGCGCGGTAGAGCAACAGCAGCGCCGGCGCACCGTCGCTCGAAGCGTGCCACTCGGAATGCTCGAAGTACCCTGGCGCCAGGTCGCCGAGCGCGTACAGCGACCATCGCGGATCGACGCTCAGAATCGCGCGAATGACGTCGCGATCATGGATGCGAGGCATTTCGCCCCATGATAGACGATCCGCTCAACCGGCGAGCGGCGAGCGAAAATCGGCGATCCACCCGCCACATCCGGCGAACGGCGCCCGGCGCCGCGCCAGATCGGGATATACTTCGGCTATGTGGTTCAGGAGCTAAAACAGCCATGAAAACACTCCCATCGGGTTCCATCATCATGCTTGCGCTGGCCGCCTTTGCGCCGTTCACGGCCGCCGCGCAGGAAGCAGCCCTGCCGTCCGCGGACCAGGTGCTCGACAAATACGTCGCCGCCCTCGGTGGCAAGGATGCGATTCAGAAGGTCACCAGCCGCGTTGTGAAGGGCACCCTCGATGTCGTAACCTTCGGCGCTAGCGGCACCTTCGAGCAGTACACCAAGACGCCCAACCGGACCATTATGACCGCCGAGTTCGCCGGCTACGGCACCGTGATCCAGTGTTACGACGGCAAGATCGGCTGGATGTCCGATCCGCAGCAGGGTTTTCACGAGATGGCGGGAGCGGAGCTGGACGCCTTCAAGCGCTCGGCCGATCTGCAGGCCGCCTTGCACACCAAGGACCGCTACAAAAAGCTGACGGTGAGCAAGGGCAAGGTGGGTGACCACGATGCTTACGTTCTCGAGGGCCAGCCGGCCGACGGCGGTCCCGACAAGCTCTATTTCGACGCGCAGAGCGGACTGCTGACCCGGCTCGAGATGCCGTCGCCGCAGGGCAGCGGCACCATTTCGATGGCGTTCGAGGATTTCAAGGAGGTCGATGGTGTGAAGATCGCCTCCACCATCCACCAGGACACGCCCGAGATGTCGCTGCTCATCAAGATGGAAGACATCAAGCAGAACGTGCCGGTCGACGACTCCAAGTTCGCGAAGCCCGCGGCCGAGCCCACACCCACGCCTACGCCCGCACCGGCGATGAAGTAGGTTGGCTACGCCTGCGGCGCGACGGGCGGCAGATCGCGCGCCGCGACCGCGTCCTGGAATCCCACGCGTTTGTGGCTGCCGTCGCAGAAGGGCTTGTCCTCGGAATGCCCGCACCGGCACAGCGAAACCGCCGTGCGGCCGCCCAGCCCGAACTCCCTTCCCTCGGCGTCAACGATCGCGAAATCCCCTTCGATCCGAATAGAACCGTTGCTTTTGACGGTGATCTTGGTTTGCGACATGCTCGGATGGTAGCATGAACGCTAAGTCTGCCCGCGAGGAATCCGATGCCGTTCAAACTCGTTACCAGCGCCTTCCAAGAAGGCGGAGAAATCCCGAGACTCTATACCTCCGAGCACGCCAATGTCTCACCCTCGCTCGAATGGAGCGGCGAGCCACGCGATACGAAGAGCTACGCTCTGATCGCCGACGATCCCGACGCTCCGGCCGGCACCTGGAATCACTGGCTACTCTGGAACATCCCGGCCTCGGTCCATGCGCTTGCGCAGGGCTTCAAGCCCAGCCAGCTGGGCGCAAGCGGAACCAACGACTTCGGCAAGCCCGGTTACGGCGGCCCTTGCCCGCCCCACGGCCACGGACCGCACCGCTACTTCTTCAAGCTCTATGCGCTCGATGTCGAGAGCCTGGACCTCCCCGCCGGCGCTCGTCGCGCCGACCTCGACCGCGCCCTGCGCGATCGCGTTTTGGCTCAGGCCCAGTGCATGGGGCGCTACGAGCGGAAGTAAGCTCCGGGTCAGAACCCCTGCCGCGCCGCGGAAACGGGCATGCCGGAGTAGTGGACGTGCACCAGCCGCCAGCAGCCTTGTTCCTTACGATAGATCTGGGTTTCTCTGCCCCGTGTGTTTAGGGGTGTGCCATCCTTCTTGAGCTTGGCCGCGAAATCCCAGTTGAACTCGGCCCACGCGGCGTCTCCATATACATGAATGGCGATTTCCTTGATGGTGAGCTTCCGCTCCGAGAACGTGTCCCCGTCATTTGAACGTAAACGTCTTGTTTGACCTGGTCGAAACCGTGCTCATGTCCTCGTGGGTGAATGAACGACACATCCTGCGACTGCGACCAGATCTCGGCGGCAAGAATCGTATCCGCGGCGTCGATGGATTTTGCGTACTTCTCGATGATTGTCTGGATCTCTTGAAGGTCCGCCGGCTGCTGCGCCAGCACTGGCACCGAGAGGAACACTGCAAGCAGAATAGCCTTCATCCCGTTATACGCCCCCTCCCACATAGGCATATATTACCGTAATCAGCCCGATCAGCGCCGCCAGGATGAGGCTGTGGCGGAGGGTGAAGCGGAACAGGCCCGCCTCGTCCTCGCGGCCCAGGCCGGCTGCGGCGCAGGCCACCGCGATGCTTTGCAAGCTGATCATCTTGCCCATCACGCCGCCCGCCGAATTCGCCGCCGCCATCAGGACCGGGCTCAGCCCTAGCCGGGCCGCCGTGATCGCCTGCAAGTTGCCGAACAGGGCGTTCGAAGATGTATCCGAGCCCGTCAGGAACACTCCCACCCATCCCAGCAGCGCGCTGAAGAACGGGAACAGGCGCCCGGTCCGCGCGAAGGCCAGCCCCAGCGTCCCGGTCGCGCCGGAGTAATTCATCAGAAACGCGAGCGCCAGCACTGCCGCAAAGGTCACGAGCGGGAACGCCAGTTGGCGCGCCGTCGCCTCTGCCACGCCCGCCAGCTTCCGCGCCGGCATCCGCAGCAATGCGGCCGATAGCAGCACCGCCAAGAGGCACGCCGTCCCCGACGCCGCCAGCCAGTTGAAGGTGTACACCGCTGGATACGGAGCCGCGCGCGCCACCACGGGCGGAACTCGCAACACCGCGTTGTGGAGCCCGGGCCAGACGAACGCCACGTTGAGCCGATTCAACGCCACGCGCACCGGCTCCCATCCCCATAGCAGCACCACCACAACCAGCAGGCCGTAAGGCGCCCAGGCCATCAACGCCTCGCCCCGCGGTGGGACAGGCCTCCGGCCTGTCTGGGCGCGCCTGCGCGAAACCAGCAGCCACGCCACCAGGGCACCCATCGCCGCCAGCGAGCTGCAAATATCCGTCAGTTGCGGCCCGATGAAGTTCGAGACGGCGAACTGCGTGCCCGCGAAGGCGGCCCCGCACAGAACGGCGGCGCCAAGCACGCCTCGCAGCGCCTTCCTCCCGCCCATCACCGCAACCAGGTAGGCCGGAACGATGAGCGAGACCGGCGCGCAGATCCGTCCCACATCGGCGCTGAGCTTCCCCAGCGGCAGCCCGGTGACGCCCGCTAGCGTCACGATGGGAATCCCAATCGAGCCGAACGCCACCGGCGCGGTGTTCGCCAGCAGGCAGATTGCCGCGGCGTAGAACGGCGAGAAGCCAAGCCCCACGAGCATCGCGGCGGCCACCGCGACCGGTGCGCCAAAACCCGCCGCGCCTTCCAGGAACGCGCCGAACGCGAAGGCGATCAGCAGCGCCTGCAGCCTGCGGTCCGAGGTGAGGCTGCCGATCGAGTCTTTGAGGATCTCGAACTTGCCGCTTTCCACCGTGACGCGATACAGCAGCAGGGCCGAGAACACGATCCAGCCGATGGGAAAGAGGCCGAACGCCGCGCCGTACGCCGCCGCCGACGCCATCTGCAGCGGCGGCATCCGGTACACCACCAGCGCCGCCAGCACGGCCGCTCCCAGCGCCGCGAGCGAAGCGGCCCACGCCGCCCACCGCCGCACGCCGAGCAGATACAGGAGCACGAAGACGGGCAGCGCCGCCGCTGCCGTCGAAGCCGCCAGGCTCCCGCCCAGCGGCGCATAGTCCTGCCGCCACATGCGATGAACCTTGATACCCGAGCGCGGCCGGCGCTGTCAAGCCGCCTCCAGCGGAATAGTGCCGCTCCGTGCTAGACTCGTCCCTCGCGGGCCGCCATTCTCGGAGCCAGCGCCTCGAAGCGTCAGGCAGGCGGCCAACGCAACAGGGAGAGCACATGAGCGAGCAGACTGCGACCTCAAAGGCGGGCTCGTATTCGGCCCCGCAGAAAACCGGCTTCGCTTTGGGCGTACTTGCCACGGTCTTTTTCATCTTTGGTTTTGCCACGGCATTCAAAGACCCGCTGGTCCCCCACCTCAAGAGCATTTTCGGCCTGAGCCAATGGGAGGCCGACCTGATCCAGTTCGCCTTCTTCTCGGCCTACTTCCTGATCTCCATCCCTTCGACCGTCGTGGTCTCGAAGCTCGGCCACCAGAAGTCCATCGTAGTGGGCGTCGCGGTGATGGCCCTGGGAGCGGCAATGATCATTCCCGCCGCGGGCCTGCTTTCCTTCGCTCTCTTCCTGGGCGCCTTGTGGGTGTGCGCCGCCGGCATCACGCTGATTCAGGTGGCCGCGAATCCGTTCGCCACCCTGCTCGGCGCTCCGGAGAAGGCCCCCGCCCGCCTCACCCTGGTGCAGGCGTTCAACTCGCTCGGAACCACCGTTGCGCCCGTGCTAGGCGGGCTGTTCATTCTGACCAAGGCAAGAGAGGGAGTGCAGACCCACGCGGACAAACTGGCCCAAGCCGGCACCGTCAAGACCCCCTATCTCATCCTGGCCGTCCTGTTGCTTCTTCTGGCCTTCGTCATTTCGCGCTTGAAGATGCCGCAGCCAGAGCGGGACACGGCCACGGGCGGCGCCTGGGGCGACGTCTGGAGGCATCCCCACCTGGTCTTCGGAATCATCGCCATCTTCGTTTACGTTGGCGCCGAAGTCACTATCGGCGGGCACATCATTAACTACGTCACCGCCATCACCTCGCTGACCGCGCAGGAAGCGACCCGCTATGCCTCCCTCTACTGGGGCGGAGCGATGGTCGGCCGCTTCCTCGGCAGCGCCATTCTTGGCCGCTTCTCCGGCGGCAAGGTGCTCGGGGTTTGCGGCACGATGTCGCTCCTGTGCTGCGTGACTACCATGACCGCCGACGGCATGATCGCTGTGTGGGCCGCCGTTCTGGTGGGTTTGTTCAACTCGATCATGTTCCCGACCACCTTCGCCCTGGCGGTCAACCAACTCGGCCCGCTGACCGGCAAGGCTTCGGGACTGCTCAACATGGCCATCTGCGGCGGCGCACTGATTCCGCTGCTTCAGGGTCTGGTGATCGACACCGCCGGCCATCCGGAAGCCGGCGCCGCCTTCTCTCCCGCGCAGGTCTCCGCGTTCCACCTGTCCTTCCTCGTCCCGGCGGCCTGCTACCTGTGGATCATGTTCTACGGCTTCCGGGGATCGCGGGTCAAGACCGCGGCCGCGTAACTGCATCCGTGCGCTGTTTGACAAAAAGGGGACGCCCGACGGCGTCCCCTTTTTTCATACTTCGCGGATTGCTGCCGACTGACGGCTCGCTCAGCCCGTGAAGTCCACCGCCCGCGCCACCATCACCGCCGGGTTCTGCTTCAACTGCGCCAGCACGGTCTCGGGCACCGCAGTGTCCGATTCCACGATGGCCAGAGCCTCGAGCGGCTCGCCCGGCCTGAGCGGCGCGTCGCGCCGGCCCAGCGAAAAGTTCGCGATGTTGATCTGGTTCTTGCCGAGCACGGTGCCCACGTGGCCGATCACGCCCGGCACGTCCTGGTTCTTCATGAACACCAGGTGGCCCGAGGCCGGCGCCTCGCAGTAAATGCCGTCCACGCGCATGACACGTGGCCTGCCCAGCACCACCGCGCCTTCCACCGTGGTCACGCCCTGGTCAGTTTCCAGTTCCAAGGTTACCGAGTCCACATGCGCCGTCTTCTTCTCGTGCCGCTCGGAGATGCTGAGCCCCTGCTGGTCCGCCATCTGCATGGCATTCACCAGCGTCGTTTTCTGCGAGAGCCACCGGTTGAGCAGCCCCACCAGACCGGCGTTGCGGATCAGGTGCGTGCTGCCGTCGCCGATCTTTCCCGAGTATACGAAGCGCACTCCGGCCGGATTGCCGCGGGCGATCTGCCCAGCGAAGCACCCCAGCCGCTCGGCGAGGTCGATGTACGGCCCCACCTGCCGGTACTGTTCCGGCGTCATGGCGGGCATGTTGACCGCGTTGATGGCCACGCCGTTCTTCAGATATTCGGCGATCTGCTGGGCGATCTTCACGCCCACGATCTCCTGCGCCTCTTCGGTCGCGCCCGCGATGTGCGGCGTCGCCAGCAGGCTCTCGATCCCGAGCAGCGGCAGGTCCGGCGGCGGCGGTTCCGGCTTGAACACGTCCAGCGCGGCGCCGGCCACTTTGCCCGATTGCAGTGCTTCGGTGAGCGCGTCCTGATCGATCATCTCGCCACGGGCGCAGTTGACGATGCGCACGCCCGTCTTCATCTGCGCGATGGCTTCGCGCGAGATCAGCTTCTGCGTCTCCGGCGTCAGCGCCAGGTGCAGCGTGATGTAGTCGCTCTCGGCGTAGAGCCGCGCCAGGTCCACCAGTTCGACATCCAGATCCTTGGCGATCTGCGGGCTGACGTAGGGATCGTTGGTGAGAATGCGCATCTCGAACGCGCGCGCGCGCTTCACCACCTCGCGCCCGATGCTCCCCAGGCCGATGACGCCCAGCGTCTTTCCGCGAATCTCGTTGCCCAGGAACTTCTTCTTCTCCCACTTGCCGGCCTTGGTCGAGGCGCTGGCCTGGGGAATCGAGCGGGCCATCGCCAGCATCAGGGCGATGGTGTGCTCGGCCACCGACGCCGCGTTGCCGCCCGGCGTGTTCATCACCAGGACGCCGGCCGCGGTGGCGGCGTTGAGGTCCACGTTGTCCACGCCCACGCCCGCGCGGCCGATCGCGCGCAGCCGGGGCGCCTTTTCGAGCACTTCCTTGGTGACCTTGACCGCGCTCCGTACCACCAGCGCATCGGCTTCCGGCAGGCTGTTGAGATACTCCTTTGGGTTGGACACGACGATATTCCAACCCGGTTGGGACCGCAGCAGCTCGATGCCCGCCGCGGCCATCGGTTCAGCGATGAGGATGTTCATTGTGCGTGCGCTCCTAAAAGACCACCGGCTCATTGTTCCGGTCCATATAGAATAACAAAGTGATGGCTCTACTCGACCGGGTTCAAAAAGACATGACCGAGGCCATGAAGGCCCGGGCTGAAGACCGCTTGAGCGCGCTCCGCATGATCAAGACCGCGCTCAAGAAACAGGAAGTCGATTCCATGAAGCCGCTCGACGAGCGGACCGAGCAGCAGGTGCTCGCGACGCTGATCAAGCAGCGCCGCGAAGCCGCCGACATGTTCCGCAAGGGCGGCCGGCCGGAGCAGGCCGATAAGGAAGAGGCCGAGCTGCTCCTCATCGAATCCTACATGCCGGCCATGGCCAGCGAAGAGGAGATCGATGCCGCCATCGCCGCGGCGCTGGCCGCCACCGGCGTCACCTCCGCCAAGCAGATGGGCGTGGTGATGAAGGCGGTGCAGGCCGCCCTCGCCGGCAAACGCGCCGACGGCAAGGCTCTCAGCGATAAGGTGCGCGCCCGGCTCTCCTGACGCCCGGGAGCATATTCTCATTGAAGGATGAGCCTGAACGGAGGTAGGTCGGCCGGCAGGCTGGGTCCTTTCGTTTTGAGTTCAGAGAGAGAAGGAGGAACCGTCGTCGGCGCTGTGGGAATGTGGGAAA